>Ga0181591_10000236_pt1 | contig 41044 bp, 55 predicted proteins | sample 071ome_33_FD_133757 | JGI IMG/M metagenome (GOLD analysis project Ga0181591, IMG submission 133757) | Coastal salt marsh microbial communities from the Groves Creek Marsh, Skidaway Island, Georgia - 071412AT metaG (megahit assembly) | ecosystem: Environmental > Aquatic > Marine > Intertidal...
AACAATCGGGGATGGTATTTCTAATTACAGAAAAGACAGATATAGTTCCTTTGGAGCAATTCAATCGCAATTTCGTCTTGATTGGGATGCTCGCGATTTACAAAATGCTCTTAATAGTGTAGGAGCAGATGGAGATAAATTCGTCTCAAACTTATTAAAAGAAGAAATAAGAATGGCTATTTCAGAAGTTAGAGAGAATTTTCGTGAAATGGCAGGGGGTCTAAGAGGTGAAAGACTTCCAGATGGAACAAAAACACTCTATGATAAATTAGCAGATTCTCTAAGATTTGACCAAGTGCCAGGTGATGTAGCATATCGTATTCACATGGGAGATAATCTTAACAGAGCAGAATTGGGTTTAGTAGGAAGTAGAGGTGGTTTTCTATCAAAAAATATTGCAGAAGGCGTGTCTCCTTTTGAATATTCTCAAAATTTACCTTTTTTTGTAAAATCGTCTGTTTCATTTTTTAAAGACACAGGTCAAATTTCAGCATCTTCTCGCGGTATGGATAAAGAAGGGCTACATCCAGGTTTTCCACAATATGACTATATGTTAGACATAGAAGAGTATGTAGTTGAAAATTTTGAAAAAGATGCGATTCATTTCGCAGAAGCGTGGGCGGCAAGATATGGTTTTTCATTATAAGGTGATAATATGGGTATAGCAGAATCAAGTCATTATTGGGTATCTCGCCTTGCTGGAAATGACCCAACAGACCCATATGGGGATTTTAATAACGCATGGACTTTGAAATGGGGAGATTTAGAAGATGGTTCAAATCAAGGTGCTTATTGGCGTGTTGTAGCAGACCCTCTTGCTTACGAACATGCTTCTGGTCAAGTATGGAAATACACCATTGACGATAGTAAAAACGATTTAACATTAATATGTGCGATTCATATTGAAGAAGTCGTTGATGAAGATTTCCCAATTCTTACACTTGATAATGGGACTTATCGTGTTGAGGTTCGCAGTAATGGAGATTTTAGCAAATTAAAGTTAGTAGGAACTTCAACTGTATTAACGCCAGAACTTGATTTTGCGATGAATGAAGAAGAAGCAGTTCCTATTCTTTTGCGATTAACATTAGACAGTAATGGACTTGCGACTTTGTATATGTCAGAAATTATTGAAGACGATGATGGTAATCAGCATTACATTCAAGTCACAGGATATGCAAGTGAAGAACAAGGTGCTTTTTTTGGAAACAATAAAGGAACAGTAGATTATTATCTTACTTACTTTACAGATTTTGGTGCTTATTCCCCAGATGAAATGGATATGTCAGATTGGGTGACAAACAGTCTCATTCAGACAGGTCTTGCGGTTGTTGAGACACTAAAAAGTAGTCGCAGATATTATCTTACAAATTATGTCACAGATTCTTCAATTGTATATGGCTATGACTTATCAAGTAATTCTTTTGTGAACAGAGTGCCTTCTCCATCGGTTCATGTTCTAACGCAGAAAATACAATCTCCCGATTTTTTGACATTGGCTGGAAAGCGCACAGACCAGCGTTATAACATTATTCTGTATGTCACTACAAAAGGAACAGATTACAAAAACGCATATCGCACAGGTCTTTCTATTATGGGAGAATGCTTTGATGAATTATACACACAGACGGGTCTTCAAAGTGGAGTTGATTCTATTGTATCTTATCAAGCGTCATTTGATAGCAAAATGGATAATGACCAATTTATTTGCGTTCATACCTTACAACTAACTTATATGAAAAAGGTTCGGATGTTTATGCGAGAAGTATGAGAAAGATTCATAAATGAAATTATCTATCCTTAAAATATGGCATCACACCACACACGCTATGTTAGCGTAGGAAAAGAAACCGCTTTTAACGATGCGGCAGCCGCAACCGCAGTTGGCGAAGTAGAAAATGAAGGATTTCAACAATCCTATGATATTCTTAAGCGAGCAGATATGAATTATTACGGTTCAGCAAAAGCAGTCGTTAGCAAAATTTACTCCGAAGGAACTTTTAGCATGGCTCTACAACCAGACGATTTTACATTTAACATTCTAATGGGAATCATGGGCGTTGATACGCCAGGTGCAACTCCCGCAACAGATGAAAGAACATTTACTGAACTTGGGGTTTCTGCTACAACAAACCTTCCTTCGTATTGTTTTCGTATTGGCCGAGATGATAACGAGCATATATTTCCAGGCCAAGTCATTGAGAGTATCAGCGTCTCTGCAAGCATTGGCGAATATGCCATGATGACAGTTAATACTGTTGGTGCAAAACAAAGCAGTTCTACGGGAACATTGGCTACGGCAGTTCCTTCTTATACAGGCGATGCCGCACATTTCCAAAAGGCTTATGTTGAATTTGAAGGAACTGCTGATTCATCAAGTAATTATTCAAATCTTGTTCAAAGCATTGATTTTGAAATTAAAACAAACCGAGATGTTGATAATACTTACAACTTGGCTAACGATACTTGTGTTCGCGCTCCACAAGCAACTATGCGTGAAATTACAGGAAGTCTTACTTTCCACAAGGCTCTTTTATCTGGGGATATATCTTCAAACGAACCATACTTTGAAGAGTTGCGACCTGGAACTGCAAATCTTAACAATCCAGCAAGCGGAACACCAGCCCTCTCAGTTTTATTTTATGTTGATGCTAATAATTACATTCGCTTTGATTTCCCAAAAATTATTTATGAGATGCCAGAAACATCAGTAAGTGGCCGTGATTCACAGACTATGACTGTTGCTTTCCACGCTCTTTATGATTTAGGCGATGCAAATAACATGGTTAGTATTACCGCAAAAAGTGAAGACGGAAGCGCAGCATATTGAGGGGTGATGATAGATGGCTATCACAGACCCAACAATGGTGACAACGACAACAGTTGTTGGCACACATATTACCTTAGCGGCTGGAATTCAAGCAACAATACAATTACTTTCTGCTGGAACAGAAATTATTGATATTTCAGTTGTTCGTCATGCAGTAGGAAACAAATATACTGCGTATATTACTTACGAAGCACCTGTTCCATCCCCATAGGTATGATATTCCATGACAAATAATAGTAGTATTTTGTCATCATGGAACGGTTCAATGAACCAGAAAAGTATAGAAGAAGAAAAGGAAAGTGAAAACAATGCCCGTTTTGAAGAAAGAGATTGAATTAAACGATGGAAAAAAAGTATGGGTGCGTCAAGCATCTGGAATGGATAAGTTAAAAATTGAAAAGGTTCAAGCAGCAACTTTGCGAAAGTGCCGACATTTCGGAACAGACCCTACACAATGGACTGATGAACAACAAGAAGAATTCGCAACTTTGCTTGATGAAGCAGGTGGCGGAATTGATGCTCAAGTAGATTCATGGATTGCAAAATGTGTTCTTGATGAGCATATTGATGTAGGACTTCTTACCTCTGACGAACTAATGAAAATTTTGCAATTTGTTCGTGGAGACGATATTGAGGGCGCAGTCCCTTTGGAGTAATCAGCCAAATCGCGCCAAGTTTATGTTCAGCATTTAAAGGAGTGATGCCAAGCGATTTATTTAAAAAATATGATTGCGAAGGCGGATTCCACATGCTTGAATTTGACCTTGCGATTGCGGCTGAAATTTCAGAGAGAATTACAGAGCAACATGAAGAAGCAACCAAAAAACATTCATCATCAAAAGCAAATAAAGCAGTAGCCCGAAGAAATCAAAAGAGAGAACAGAGAATATCATCTAAAGAAATGGGAAACATTATGAATGAATGGGTTGGTGAATAATGGCAAAAACAGGTGCAGCAAGAGTATTCTTTGATATTGTTGGTCGTTTCCAATCAACAAGACTACTTGCTGACAGTAGAGCCGCTATGACGGTTCAACAAGCCATTATTGTTGATGCTATTGGTGCAGTCCAAGATGCTATGGGTGACATGGCAACTTATGTCACAGGAGCATTAAATACTGTTGTAGAATCATTTTTTACTTATGAAGAAGAATTAGTTCGCGTTCGCAAATTTTACAATGCGGCAGAAGAAGATGTTTTAAGATTCGCTGACGCTTCTCGCGAACTTGGTCTGCAATTCGCATTTACAGGAGCAGAAGCCCTTACTGCCGCAGCACGAACATCCCAATTAAAAGGTGTATTAAAATCGCAAGAAGCCGTTATTGAGGCTACTCGTCAAGGTCTTTTAATGGCTCAAATTGGTGAAATGGAAACCGAACTCGGTATGAACCGTTTTATTGCTTTGGCTCAACAGACGCAATTTTTGTATGGCGGTCTAACAAAAGCACAGTATGAATCTCTTGATGCAGAAAAACAGGCTAATATTGTTCGTGAATCATCTATCCATGCACTTAACCAATTAAACACAATTGAAAACTCTTCCGTTGCTACAATGGAAGATATTACTTTTGTTCTTAATCAATTTGCAAGTCAAGCGGATATTGCTGGTGAATCAATAGGTGACATGGCTGCTATGTCTGCTCTATTGCTTGAAACAGGTGAAGAAGTAAGTCGTGCTGGAACAGGTCTTCGTATGATTTATCAGCGTCTTGGTAATGCAAATAACGAGGCTACAAAAGCAATCGCAGAACTTATCCCAGAACTTGATTCACAAGGAGTTGCACAACTTAAATTATCAGAAGTCATTGAAAAAATAGCACCAGCCTATGCTGATATGACGGCAGAAGAAAAAAGAGCATTAGCAGTTAATATTGCTGGTTCAAGACATTATGTTAAATTCCTTAAAATTATGGAAAATCAGACCCGTCTTACAGAATTGCGAACTGCTGCTTTTAGAGCAGAATATACTGCAATTGATGAATTTTCGCAAAAATCAAAATCAGCAGTATTCCAAGCACAACAAATGGAAGCCGCACTTGAAAATATGCGAGCCAAGATTGGTGAAGATTTAACAGATGCTTATATGACTGCATATGAAGCAGAAGAAGTTTTCTTAAAAGGTGTCGGATTTGCTTTAAAATCAGAAGCGATACAAGATTTAGTTGGAGGAGTAGTTGCCATAGGAAATGTATATCAACAGACAGTTGAGCCTGTATCAAATATTGCTTTTCAAATTAGCAATTTAGTTATTGCTATGCGAACATTAAATGCAGTCACGGCAAAAGGACAAGCGCAAATTAAAGAAAGAGTTCGCACATATGCAGAAGCAAATCTTATGAACAAATTGCAAATGGGTTTTGAAAAAGATTTGTTAAGTATAGGAAATCATCGTCTTGCTCTTATGAACAGACAACAACAATCCCGTATTATGCTTGCAAGTATTGAGAGAAGGGCTGCATCTGCAAATTTAGCAGAAACAAAACAAGAAATAACATTAAAACAAAATCAACTATTAGTTGATAAAAAGGCTTTAAATTTTTTACAAGGTAAAAAAGGAAAAGAAGCAGCAGCATCAAGAAAACTCTTAACAAAAAGCATTAATGAAAATCAAATGGCTTTAATAAGTTTAAACTTAAAACGAAAAGAAGAATTAAAAATAGTTCGTCTTGCAGTCATTGAACAACAAAGAGAATCAACAATTATGAAAATCACAACTGCTCAAAAAGCACAACGCATTCTTATGGAAAAGCGTAGCATTGAACAGAGATATAAACAAGTAGAATCGCAAAAATCATTTACTGAATTATTACAAACAGAATCAAGTTTAATGCAACAAGAAGTCGTTCTTTATACTGCTCTTGATGCAAAAATTAAACAAAATCTTATTTCAAGAAATGCTGATTTGGCTTTGCGACAAAGAGAAGAACAAGATATTCTTGCTGCTCTTTATTTACAACAAGCAGAGGCATTAGCAAAAGGTAAATCTACGGAGGCTATTAAAGAAAGAATTCAAAAAGCCCAACAGAACATACAGACAATGGCAGAAGAAAGAATTCAAATCCAAGCACTTATAGGTGCTGATAAGGCTTTAGAAGTTGAGACTAAAAAAGCATCTGTCGCAACAGGCACTTTAACTGCAAGAATGAAAGAAGCAGCAATCGCGATGCAAGAATCTGGTGCTATGGCTAAATCTTTTAACATAGCAATTATGGGAACTTCAATGATATTACCTATGGTCGTAGATGAGCAAGACCAAATGACTGCTATGATGTATGGTATGGCTCTAATGATTAGCGCATCTGCTATTCCCGCTTTAGTAAGCCTCAATGCTACACTTATGACAACACTTGCAGTTAGCGGTCTGGTGGCAGCACCAATTACTCTTCTTATTGCAGCACTTGGAGGTCTTGCGGCATGGTTAGGTTATGAATATGTCTTTAAACCTCTTGTTGGTGACACATTTAAAAGTGATTTAGCAGACATTAAAGCCTTAAATGCCGAACTTGATACAACTGCAAGTATTCTTAGTGATTTATCGGGAACGGCAGGTGGAACAGAAGTTCTAAGTGGTCTTGGTGTCACATTTAATGATTTAAAACAAAGCGCAGAATTAACGGGAAATACATTAAGTGGCTTAGAAGATAAACAAAAAAGCCTTGAAGAAAGTATTTTACAAGCACAACAAAGAGGAGATACTGAATTAGAAGCAGGTTTTAGAGCAACTTTATCTTTGACAGAAGATGCTATTACAAAAGTTAAGGCTATTTCGCAAGCACAAAAAATTATTGCTTCTGACGCAGCACAATCTTTTGACGATGTTGGTAAAATTGTTGGAGAAATGCAAAAACAAACTCTTTCAGTAGAAGCAAGTGGATTTGCAACAGGCAAAGCAAATGACTTAGTAAATTATTATACTATTACATATGAAGATATAGATGGTATTATTCAGACACATACTGAAATGAGCAAAAAAGGTATGGAAGATTGGATTGCTTTACATAATAATTACAATGAAACTGACCTTGATTTTACAAAAGACTATTATCGTTCATTATTAGATGTTCAGATTGATGGTAATAATGCTATGATTGAAGAAGAACGAAGATTTTACAATCATCTTACGCAAGAACAAGAAGGTTTTGCGAATGCAAGAGAAGAATTGTTTTTTGGAGAGAGGGCTAACTTTACGGGTGCTATTTACAAACAAGTAGTGCAAGGTGGAGTAGAAAGTCTATTACACAAAACAGAAATTGTGCAGACTAATGTATTTAATGGATATAACACAGAGCAGATGGTAGATAGAGTCACTAAAGGAGTATTAGATGAGTTAAGAGCGCAAGGTGTTGTGAGTATATGAAGACAGTAAATACAGATTATAATTTTTGGTTGTCGGGATATTACGATGACTTTAATTCCGCAAGAGCAGTAGCAGATGACGCTAATTCTGCATCATACAGAACATTAGACCATACAGTATCGCATTTTGGTTCTGCTATTGGTAAATTAGCAAGACTTAATACAAGATTTAAATTTTCATATCCCGATAGATTGCGAAGTGGGGGTTATAATGCTGATGACCCAACACTTGATTTGGATTATCTATATCTTGCGACAAATGAAACAAAATTAGCATACAATGATGGAATTGCAAGTTGGGTGACAAGAGATAATGTCACAGATGACCCAGAAACATACAATAGCAAAGCAATTTTGCAACATCCCATTTCAATTGTAGGTAATAGGCAGAAGTATAATGGTAGTGGTAATGAATCCTATCTTGCTTTTCGCAACGGACATGATACTCAAGGGATTTACTATTTTCCTCTTGGTGAAATGGATTTTAGTTATGGTTCTGCCCCAATTAGCAAAAGTAATACGGCAGATTTGACAACTCCAACAAATATTCACTTATCTGCTGGCAATCCAATCCCATTTTATCAAAAGGGAAATTATAGAGCGACAGGAGATGCTTCGCACGATACTCCCGATAAGACAATGGCAACTGTCTCATTTGCAAGCGTCTATACGGGAGAACAACCTACATTAGTAGCATCTGCAACAAAACCAAATGAATACATCCATGAAATAACATCGCCTTCCAAAATGCCTTTTCTTATTCACAATTTATTTGTTGAGCGTGGTGATGGTGAAAATGGAGTAGGAGCAAGCACTACAAGTGGAACTACACGCTTAATGAATTACACAGGTGCTTTGCGATTCAAAGGAATTGGTGAATCTTTTCACATTCGTATTCTTCCTCATGTATTAAGTGGCTTTGATATTGATGCTTATACTCTTAAAATAGGATATAAAGGCTCAACAACTTATGATTCATCAACAGATGATTGGGTTGATACACAGGCTCTTATTTCACTTAATTTTGATTTAGCAGATTTAGGTCTAATTGGAGCAGGTGCTTTAACAAAATATCAAACAGGTTCACCTGCTGAACTTCCACAAGTTGATGATTGGGTAGATATTGAAATTGTTCCAGACTTTGCTCTTAATACATGGAGAGCGTATGCTGATGGAAATACTACTTCTTTCGCAAATGGTGTAATTAATATCGCAGGGCATGATATGGAGACTGCTGTTGGTTGGAGTCTTGATTTGTCATGGTCTCATAATGCTGATGATTATGTCTGCGTATCAACTTTGATTGATAGAGTAGGAGTAGGCCTTCCTCTTACAAATCGTTTTGATGGTGATTATGATTCTGTTTCTGCGGTATCTTCTTTTGATATTACTTACGGTGCAAACAGGGTATCAAGTGCAGAGATTACTATTTTAGATGATGAAAAAAATTATCTTCTTACTCCAATTACAACAGGAACAACTGCACAAGATTGGCGTTTATTAATTTTTGAATCTGGCGAAGATAGACCTATTTGGTGGGGTCATATTGAGACAATTGACCATCAACAAGATGCTTACAAAAATACATTACAGACTACAATTAGAGCAAGAGATTCAATGTCAATTCTTGACCGCACACTCCCAATATGGGAATTAGGTCAAAGTGCTTTTAGTAGTCTTAGCAATCATATTTCAATGGATGTTATTAATCTCAAAAAAGCAAGTCAAACAACTGCAATCGCAAATAGTCTTGTTTTTGGTATAGGTAATCTTAAGCCCAAAAAATCAAGTATTGGCTTTGGTAAAAACGATAATCAAGAAATCGCAAGGTATAGCAATTTATGGGATAGCAGACAATCTCTTTTTACATCTGCTGCGATTCAGATGTATATTAATGAAGACGAAAATGGCCCAAATAACATTGAAAATGAATGGCTTGGTTTTAACGCTCAAGATAAAATGATAAGTGATATTGTAGCAACAAATATCTATGTTAATGGAACAAGAGCAGTATATGTCAAATATGACGGAGTATCTACTCAAGGAGCAACTGATTATAGAGGAATTAGTATAGGAGATTATGTTAAAATACAAGGTTCAACATTTGATGGTGCATATGAAGTCACAGATATTAATTATTTTAGAAAAAAGAATTATGCTAATGGTGAAGTATGGGTTATTTTTGATTTAGATGATGCAACGGCTTTAGCAACATCAGAGCGTTTAGCCCACATATCTACGGTTGAAAAATTAAATATTGCTGCTGGCGGAGCAGGCTTTTATAATTATAAAATGACAACTTTTTCTTCACATGGTCTATCAATTGGTGATACTGTTAGACTTGTATTATACTCTAATAGTGAAAGCACAAGTGGTTTTAATGGAGAAGATTACATTGTCAAAGCAGTTCCAAGTGCTACGGAATTCATTATTCACGAAGATGAAGCACATCTCCCCAATCTTACAGGAACATATAGCGTAAGTAGTTCATACATGAAAGTATATGATTATACAGTTATTAATGGAGATACAAATATACCTCCCGAAAATCCAGCCATTTTAAGGCATAACTATGGTGTAGTTGCACCAGACCAAGTGACTTACGACCAAGTTCAATACCGTGTTGCTCATGCTCGTTGGATGCGAGATTTACCTAAATCAACATGGTTTAAGGCTCAATTTGGAGTTATAGACCCTTCCCCATATTGGCGTAGTGGTATTGGCTCTAAATTGCAACATCCTTACAATTCTTCGCAAGCATCTTTTAAGTCATGGCCTAACGCTGATGGTTCAAATGATTGGGTTGGTCTTTCAAGCGATATTAATATTGGTGATACATCTATTACACTTGATGAATGCGGTATTTGGTATCATGTCACTATGAACGGTCTTAAAGAATTTATTATTGATTTAATTGATATTGGAACAAATGAAACTCAATTTGTAATCGCAAATTCAGTATCAACACCTTCTTTTACTGCAAGTCCTTTATGGGATAATTCAAATAAAAGATTTGAATTAAGTGGAGCGCATTCATTTTCAGTAGGAGATATTGTTGCTCATGTAGGTTTCGGACATGAGCATTTAGATGGTATGCACATGATTACTGAAATTCCAACTTCAACAACATACAAAACAACAAAAATTAGAAAATTTGTAGGAACAAGAGATGCTTATGCGTATTTACAAGCAAGACAATATGCTGATGGTTCATGGTCAGATGGTTATACTACATCAATGGCAGACCCAGACAGAATTACTTATACACAATTAGTTAGTAATAATATTAACACTAATGCGAATATTACAGGGGATTATGTATATTATGGTTCATGTGTTGTTAGTGGAGTTAAAGGAATAAAAAGAGAATGGAAAACAGACCACACAATTTACAATTTGCGAAAAGTAGATGAGTCTAATGGGTATAAACATTGTTTTGTTATGTGGGCTGATATGCGTAATGACGGAAAAGCAAATGCTGATGGCGGTTATCGCAAAAATGATTTTGGTCTTATTATTCCTACCAATGAAAATTACACATTAACACTTACATTTGCAGACCAAATTAACGAATATGGAAATCCAGATGTTTTTGCTGAATTAAAAATTGGTGAAGATGCTGATATATGGGCTTTTGATTCAGAAGTTGAGCCTTATAGTGAAGGCGCATGGTGCGATTTAGTAGGTGGTTCTAATGAAGAACCATATGCTACTCATTTCCACGATTGGGATGAAAAGGCAGGTGCTTTTTGTATTATTGATGTATCAAGATTTTGGAATCTTAATACATTGGCTTGCGGTGGTCGTAGCGGATATACATCTGGTGGTATTGTAGATTTTGGGGATTTTGAGACTCCTACATTTGGATTCCCATATCTTATTGATAGTTATTGGAAAGAAGCGACTGCTTCATATAAGAATAGCCATAGTGAGGCTCTATTCCCATATCACGAAAATTCTATTTATTTTATTAATGACGGCACTACTCTCATGGATGATGTTTCAATTGGAGATACGAAAATCTACATTACAGACGCATCGCAATTTGATACAAGTGGTTATGGTGTAATTCTTTGCGAAAGCGGAACAAATCGCGATTCAGAAAAAATAGCATACTATTTTTATTGGAGTGGAAAAGGTTCAGAAACAGATTCACAAGGAGTAGTTGCTGATTATCTTGATAATGTCTATATTACATCTTATGAAGTAGTCACAGACCCTAAAAACGCAAAAGAACAAATTCTTGCAGATATTAATGCTGGTCTAAGTGATTCGCAAGTATCTTTTGGAAGCAATGAAAATTTAGCAGAAGCAGACCAAGTAGAAGGTAATTTTGATAAAGTGCGTGTGTATAATACAACTGCTGCTCTTTATGGTATGCGTCTTATTCTTAATTTAGAAGGAGTTGTTGAAAGTCCATCGCAAAATTCATTTTTCCCAGATGATAAAATACGAATTATGCAAAATTTAAATCTTGCAGACACATGGGCTACAAATGCTAATTTGCCTTGTATTAGCGATTTTAACAATGTCCCAATTCAAAAAAGTAATTCAAGTGGTGATAATTACGGAAGTATGATTGATGCAAGAGGACAGACAATGATGACCATCTTATCAACAATGCAAGAAAAAGACGGTAATGGTATTGCTGGCGATATTAAAAATTTAAGTTGGTTGATTGGGCGCGATAATCGTATGGAGTTCCGTGATTCAATTAATAGCAATCAATCTTTTTCCCGTAGCAATTTGCGAGTCTCAAATTTGAATACACAATCTGGTTCAAAGATTACAAATGTCCGTGTGTATTACAATGGCAACTCATCATTTGTAGATTATCCAGAACCAAGTGGCGCAGATATTCGTTGGAGAGTTCTTAATCATTCTGATTTATTTAACAGACAAGAAGCATACAATCTTGCTAAACAAGAATATTTGAGGGAGACGACTGCGCGTATCAGCGTCACCGCAGAAGTCACTCAAGGAAATGACCATATTATGCTCGGTGATGGTCGCTATGGATATGTTGCTGATGTGTTTAGGAAAGCATACTATAACGATTCAATGAGTCTATCGTGGTGGTCTAATCGTCTCGGTGGTCATCCTTTCTGTGGGATTCAAAACGCTCTTGATTCATCGTCATACGATGCTAAATCCTTAACCTATGGTCTAATCTACGCACAACTGCAAGAAGAAGACTTCCCATCCACTTACGGCCTAACTCCGCATATAGTCACAAGGTCTGGTTCGGCAGTAGTGAACCCAACGACTGTAAATGGTGATTTGATTATTGATGCTTCGGCTTCTACTTTCCAATTTGACCTTGATGGTAATACAGGAACACCTGTCTCAATCGCAAGTGCTGGCTGGTATGAGTTAGTATGCACGATAAGTGGAAGTGACTATACTCTGTCTGTCTATTATGACGGAACAACACCATCTACATACACAACAACACTATCTTTCGCAGAAGCAAATTACAGAGGAGATGAAGGAAATGGATATTACTTCTACGGTGCAAACAGTCTCTCGTATGCGATTCAAGTAGCGCATGTAGAAAGTGGCACTAACTTTGTGAGTTCAACTAATGGAAATGAATTGCGAATGTTTATTGAAGTCACATCTGGCACTACATACGCTGATGCTACATTTACTTTGTATCTCTGCGATATGGACTTTGATACTACAATTACTTCATTGAATCCACCTACATTAGATGTTTCAAATGTTGATGGTTATACATCAGTTGTTATCGCAGGTAATGGGTATTATCGTGTGCAAGTTCCTTCTTCTTATGATAGCGATGAGCCTTACATTACCTTCTCTGCTAACATTGATTATTTGCGAGACTTGCTGCGTTATCGCTGCGGTGGCTCAGTCGCAAATAGCACAACATCCCTCTATGGAATTACGCTGAGTGGGACTGCCGACTCTAATTCCATCTTCCCTCTCGGTATGCGAAAATATAGTGAGATGGGTGAATTAGCAAACACAAGAGCAGCGTATTACGCTCCAAGACTACACATTATCAAGGATGTTCAATATGTGCCTGCTACAAATGTGACATACACGGATAACTTTATTGATTTGACAAATGAGAATATGGTTATCAAAAGTATTCGCTGGTCGCAAAACGAGAGGGATGTTGAGAAGGTCACATTGAATCTTGAGAAGATTGAAAGTCATTACGCCTATTCCCTTGTTAGTGTTCTTTCTAAACCTCAACAGACTCATGCTCCACCAAAGCAACAACCACCTCCCCCAACACCAAAGCCACCAATAGGAAACCCTCTCGGTGGAGGAGGCTTAGGTGGAGAAGTAGCACCCGCATGGAATCAATCAACGGGAAGTCCAACAACAGGAGACCCATCAACTGATGTTCTCGGTCAATCTGCTTTAGGTTTCAATCAATTGAGCAACAATCTTATTCGCAACATTCGTGGTAAAGCGAATTTTAGGAGTGACACAGGGACTTCTGGTGGAACATGGGGAGTGCTTGGAAGTGCGAATACGGGCGTATCGTCTTCTTTTGATAAAGCGATTGATGGTCTTGAAGGCTCTACATCCACATCAGAAGGTTCTGCTATCGCAACAAGCGATGGTTTTTCCCTTGCTGGAATCAATGACCCAGAAATAGGAGTGCAAGGAGAAGTCCACAAACACAACATTAATGCGAGAATCCCCAACGATACCAGCACAGGCTTTGTGACAGTCATAGGCAATGTGACGCTTGAGAGTGTAAGCGGTGGAGGAGATGCTGAAATCACAACTGTTGTGAAGTGTATTGAGACAGGCGCAGAAATATCACACACAAAAATCGTCTCACAAGGCACTACAAGGCAATCAATTACTCTACTGCCATCTACCTACCTTAATGGAGCGCAGACGGCAAATAACACGCTACAAATCACCTTAGAGCGTAGGCCAGCACAGGGGAATGATACAGGTGGCTATCAGACATTGACTGTTCACAATTTAGAGGTAAGTCTGCGTAGATTTAACATACCGAACATAGGACAAGGCAACGCCTTCCGACCTTATTGATTAAGGGTGAGTCGGGTAAGTAGGAGGGAGAGAGGAGAACCGAAGCGTAAGGAGGCAAACGAAACTCTTACCCGACTCATGCTACGCATGAACATATTTGTTTATTAATCTTCCCACTCTTTTCTTAAGTCCTTGATTCTTCTTGCGGTGACTCTCCCTACGCCACGAATGCTCATCAAATCCTTCATGCGAACCTTTGTTTTTAGCATATTAGGTATGCTTCCATATTTCTTAAGCAAAGCAACCGCTATCTCTTCTGTAATCCCTTGAACACCCATCAGAGCAAGAAGACGGGGGTCTGTCGGAAGATGCTTTGTCCTCTTAGGAACGGTGAGAGTCTTCCCTATTTGTTTCTTAAGATGCGATACTGATAACCATTCAACAAAATCTTCCATAGTAGCAAATTCAATAATTCGCAATTTTGGAAAATGAGAATAGACTGTCATTTTGAATGATTTGATTACTCGGTGCATTCTCGCTATTTCCCTTGACAATTCAGCCGCCTTTGGCTTTCTTCCCTTGAAATATGGCTTCAATTGCGTTCCGTAAATAGCAAGAAATGGTTCTTCGCATACTTCACACATCTCTGATAATTGATGATTAATTGTTCTGCCGTTGCGCCCTATCCCTAAAATCGTGCGATACAAATCATTGATTTCTTTTGCTTCAATAAGCCATTCACCGATTTGATAATCGCCATGATTAAGACGCTTTACCATTACTGTTCCTTTAGGGTCTGTTTTGCGATTGCCACAAGACAAGAATAATTTGTGCAACAATTTCTCGTTTTCACGGTCATCTGCATAAATCATATGTATAGCATGTAAGTGACCCTATATCAAGACAAGGGAGAGTCTGCATTTCCTAAGACCCAATGTAGAGCCTTTTCAACACCACGAAGCGCATTAATGTTGCGAATATGCGATGCTACGAGTTCTCTATCTGTTTTATCAACTGTCTCGTATTGCCGAACCCATGCTAACTTAACACGCTCTGCTCTACGAAGCATATCAATGATTTCCTCATCTAATCGCAATACCAACAACCACCAGAACATAAGTTATGTTTCTTATACCATGAAGGAGAAGGAGCATTTTTGTAATCCATCATACCATTCACATATTTTGAGGTTATTGAAGGATTGTAATCAATCCAATTCAATTCTTCAATATAGTCGCAGATATTGTCTGCGATTTTAATCTTCTCTTCTCTTGATAAATCTTGAGGGTCTGCATACCAACGGAGTTGGCGAGCCATTTCTTGAACAAGCGCAACACGAACATGATGAGGTGGGTTTGAGACACGGATAGCACGATTAAGGCATGTAGGCAGATTAACTTCCCCTCTATGCTCCCCAACTACGACACTTGATTCTTTCTTGTCTCTGCGAGTCTCTTCGTATGGATTTAGAGCGTTCCAAAGAACCAAATCAAAACAAAATTCCCTGTCAATGTGACCCCTAAAAGGGTCAATGTCTTGCATCCATCCTTTCGGAGAAGAAGGTATTTGATAATCCATAGGATTTTTAGCAAATTCTTGAACAATGATTGGAACAGCCCAACGACCACGCTTGCGATTGTATGTAAGAGATACTCTTGTTAATTTTTCTGGATAACCCACACCATCAAGACTCGCAAGCCCCTCTGCCATCTGTCTCTCGTATCTATCAAGGTGGAAAGCCCACTCCCGACCACGAACAGGTCGCTTGAATATTTGATGCACATGAAAGCCTCTTCCCGTTGCGACAAGACGAACATCACCGTCAAGCCTGCCAATCAATATAGCAACATCTTTCTTGACTGTCTCCATGTCATACTCATCATTCATATCAAAATCCCACCATGCTCTATCAATCACGACAGAATCATAGTCGTATGGATTCTCAAATGAATAGAGGCTCGTATATATGTCGGTCTTCCCGTTGAAGCGTCTAATGTATGATTCAAAATCATCAACATTGAAGCACCGAGTCCTCTTTAGCCCTATCTGTCTCGGAAAATCAATCAGCATAATACGGACACCTCCTTTAATCCTTAATAACCTCACGATGACCGCAGACAGGACATTTAGCGACTTTTTCGTTGCCTGTATCAATATCCCCCGTAATGAGCATCATAGGTTTCCCTTGCTCATTACTTACTTCCATTTCACCATCACACTCTGCACATATAATCACCAATCATCACCTTCCCATAGGTTTTCAATGCCGTTGTTTTCACTCTCGCAAGACATAGCAAATTCGCACCACGCAGGACAGAAGTAATCATTCCAATTCATAGGCCAATCGTGTGCTTTGATTCCAGCCACAATATGCTTTAGAGACTTTTCAAATGATGTAATGCTTGCTTTATTGATTTTTTCTACGATTAGAATACCTTTGCCGTCTTTACCAATCGCAACATCACGCTTGCTTTCAGATGCGAGCCAACCAGCCTTACTCGTAGAGACACGGTCTTCATCCCATCCAATCCTTTTTCTTTTACCATCTTCTGTTTCTTCGTAGATTCCCCAACCGCACAACTCTGCTACATATTTATCATTGCTTGCATCGGGAGCGATATATGCGAAATGAGTAATCGGGCGAGTCTCGCCCATCAATTCAAGCATTCTTTTGTAATAACATAACTCTTTGCGAGTCTTTCCCATCTTCGTAGAACCCCATGAACCTGTCTTCAACTCATAAATACAAAGACCGCCATCGGGATGAACGAGGACTGCATCTATAAGTCCGACAAGAACACATTCATTTTCTTCATCCCATACCGCACGATATTCTTCGTATTCTTCGGGTCTAAAGTTAGCAAGACCCCATTTTTCAATGCGGCATTCTTCAAGAAACACAAGATTCTTATCGCTCTCCGTAGCCTTATCTTCGGGGATAAGTGGTGCGAGTGTTGATTGTCCTTCCCAATTATCATAGATAATTTCAAGATTTGAATGGACTTGCGAACCATGAATCATATATTCATTGGGAGGCAAGCGTATATCTTCTAACTGAATTTTTTCCCACCAATACTTGCGAGGACAAGAATCGTATGCTATGAAAGAAGATTTAGATAGTTTTAGCAACTTATCATTAGCATTAGGATTATAACTACTGTTTTCACTTGAAGACAACTCTTCCATAGTCATATCTTTAGGGTTCTTCATTTTTCCTCACTCCGAATCAAAAACTTCCCAACATTCTAAGCAGAAATCACCATCTACTAAGAAGTCGTATTCTTCAAACAATTGCATACATATTACGCATTGATTCATTCCTCTTCACCCAGAGGCAACTCTGTCTGCTTTGTGTCGCTTAGAATGTGATTACAATAAGGGCATTCATCAACTACTTCAATACCATCAAGGATAGGTGTGCGAATTGTTCCCTCACACGAAGGACATTCTTGCTTAGACATGAGACCTTGAGCCTCAAGCATCTTTGAAATAATTGTGTTGTGCTTCTCCAATTCAGCAACAAACATATTCAAAAATTGGTCTATGCGACCTGCCATGATATTCATGTTAGTCTGCACTCCTGTAATCATCTCTTCTAATTCCTTTGCGGTAGCCTTTCTTTTCTGCGCCATGTTATCACCACTTCTCTGACTCCCTATAAACCTGTCTCATAACCACTCGCCTCTTATGCCACGAAGCGCATTCTCAAGAGGTATGTAATCCCAACCCATAACTTCGTAATACGGCAATACTTTGTCAAAGATATATTTGCGAGCCATATGCTCATAGCCTATCTCTGTAATACCTTCAATCTCCGAAGGGTCGTCAAAAGCAATATATTCACCATATTTGTTGATTGATGCGAGGAAGTAATCATCTTTCTTGTAGCCTTTACCCAAATTGTCATTCGCCCATTTAGCACCTGCTCTCGCTTCACTTAATACTGCATATTTTGAGAGGTTCGCACTCAACTTTCCCTTGATTGTCAAATCCATCACAGGCACTTTTTTATTCACTACATTTTGAATTAGAATAGTCAAATAACTTGTTATTTGCGATTCATCTTCGTGTGCTAAGATTCCATCAATGACTTTTGTCATAGCGTTCTTCATAGCCTTCGGGAGACGGGATTGTTTCAATTCAATACCTTTGACATATCTTTCGGGGTCGTGGTATTCACCATCAGTCCACGACACAAGGCCAGCATAACGATTTTTAGCAAGAATAAGGAAAGAAGGAGACCACTTCTCAAATTCAGTCACGATAGGGAACATCTTCTCATTGATTGTTTTCAGAGCCTCAACACCTTTTTCGGGATTAGATACTTCGCAGAAGATTGAATCTGTATGTCCGTAGCAGACAGGAAAACCGAGTTGTTCTGCATTATCCCTTAATTCACCGAGAGTCTTTCTACTTGTGTATGTAATAGCAGAAGCAATATCTGGGTGATACATACCGAATTTGGAATCGCCAGCAACACCATACATGGATGCGACCAAAGACTTAGTAGCATATTGCAGAGCATCGTATGTCTTAGCGTCTTCTTCATTATCTGCTTCGGCTTTCATCTTCTTGTATTTGTTTCGCAATTCAGTCATCCTATCCATCTGCCGACATAGAAGACCCTTTTTGCTTCTATCAAAACGAACACCGTTGCCGCAATCTTCACCATCATCAGAGAGTGTAGTCCAACATATGCCATATTTAGCAACATTAGAGTGATACATAGCCCTCACATCAAAGATGCCTATGTTCTTATACACGCCTGCTTGAGGAATCATAATATCAGCACCTTCGTATTCTTCCTTTTCAAATTCGGGTTTGCTTGGGATTCGCAAGTCAAAGTCTTCGTCAAGAAGACAGAGATTAGCAAAAACTTGTGTCACAAAAGCAGTTGAGCGAATATCACACATAGCGATGTGTTGGATAGCAGTAAAATAACCGAATACATCAACGAGAGCATTGAGTCTCGGAAGTAAATCAACATCTTGCCTTGCATAATCAAGGTATGTTCCAAAGTCCGTGTAGTAGGTATCATGTCCGTCTGCGAGAGGCACTTTTTTATCTTGTAGGCAGAATTCCGATACTGCATCAAGAGACATAGCGGGAAGTTGCCCGTTCTTCAAAGTCCATAATTTCTTGAAACCGACCATTAAATCAATTACATTGATGCCTGCTATCGGTTGCGCCCAATCACCAAAATCATATCTAACATTTCGCATAGGAGACAAAGTCCTCACATCAAGATTGTTTGCTTTGAAACGCTTGAACAATTGCTGAATATCAGCATTGACAACATTCCATCCTGTTAGAATATCTGGGTCATGTTTCTTTAGCAAGACTGTAAAAGCCTCAAGCATATCTCTTTCGTTAGCAAAACATTTGAAATGTCTTTCACCAGCATCGCAAGAAGATTTACCATAGGGATGATTCTTTGCTGGAATACTATCGTAATTTCCAGCCTCATAATCCCTATGATGGAAGAATACGAATTCACCTCTTTCAGAATCGCGCACAACAATAATAGTGATTTCCCCATTGTCAATTTTCCATTCCATATCAAAATACCATACTCTATGACGATACATAGGGATAGGGTCGTTGGCTACTGCGAGAACCTTATTTGTATGATTGATGTTTGATTCCCATGTCTTGAGACCACGAACACCTTCTATCATGTCTTCTGTATTAGCGAATTCAATCTTGCGAATAGTCTGACCGTAGAGACCTGTATATTCATTCGGCATTACTGCGAAGGGAGTCTTGATTTTACCTATTGAATGACTCTCAACAAAACAGAATGGTCTCATATCGTAAATCTTCTCGCATCTCTTCCAATTTTCGTCTCGGTATCTTACGACTACTTTATTACCCCTGCCACGCTCAACAATCACAAATTCTTCCTCCAAATATCAAGCGAAGTGACCGCTATGTGTAATTTCATTTTCATCGGCACTCCTTTCATCTTATACCATGCCGTTCTTTCATAGCCCAAATTTTCAACAACATGACGCAATTGTTCATATTTAGTATCTCCTTGAGGATTCAACAATGTGTAAATCTGTTTCGCTCCCATCTTCTTTAGAAGATTATTTCTTGTTTGCAAGAGAGCAGAATGTATTCCCAGACCTCTAAAATCATCATTAACCCATGTATTACCCACTAAATAAATACCTTCTGCTATCATAATAGAAGTAGTGTAGCCTATCAATGTCCCTCTATCGTAGGCTACAAAATACATAGATTCATCCATGATAGAAGGATAGCCTTTCGTGCTTGCTTCTAAGACACTAATCCCTAATTCTGCTTTCAAATCAAATCTATCATGGAAAGTCCAAATTTCCTTAACCAAATCGTTTCCCATGAGTATTTATACACCACGATGTTAATATAAACCTTACAACCATTCGTTATCGTTTTTCTTAGGAAGTGCCTCAAGTCGCTCTCCCATTCTCCGCGCTACATCTTCATAAATTTCACACATCGTTGAATTTCTATTTGCTAATTCGCAAGCAACGGCAGTTGTTCCACTTCCAGCAAAAGGGTCTAAGACCCAATCGCCTTCATCTGTGCTTGCGAGAATACATTTCATAGGCAAATCAAGGGGGAAAGGTGCTTCGTGACCGCTTTTGCTAACGGGGGTCATATCCCATACAGTAAAGAGATTATCTGGAACATAGTGATACTGTGGGTTTTTTGCGAGCATGAATATAGTCTCATGGCGTGGTATAGGTCTTTTGATATAGGCTTCTGGTTGCGGATAGGCTTTACTCTTGTTCCAGATGATTTCGCTTCGCAAAATCCAACCATCGGCTTGCAGAGCAAGAGCAAGTCTCCATCCAACACCAAGTAAATTTTTTGCCGCTATACCATCAACGGAGCGAGAACCCCACTTATTGCGAGTTGCTTTTCTACCGCCCTCTTTGTAATCTGAACCTGCTCCACCAGAACCATTGTAGCAATCCCCCATGTTTAACCATAGTGTGCCGTCATCAGTAAGTGAATCACGGACTTTGCGAAAAACCTCAACAAGACTCTGAATGTATTCATCAAGAGTTTGGTCTTTGCCAATTTCATCTTCGTTTTCCCCATAACTTCGCAGACCGAAGTATGGAGGGGAAGTGACGCAAGCCCTGTATTTATCTTTAGGCAAATCAATATTAAGAATATCCCCAATCACAATATCATACAAGCGAAGTCCTCCTGTGCATATTGATAGGTCTTTCACCTGTGGTTTTTACTTTCTCTGTTTGTATATAGCCCCATCGTTGAATTGTTAAGAGAATAGTGCTACACATATCAATAGTAAGTTGAGCCTTTTCACGACATAACTTAGATGCTTCTGCGAGAACCATATGAGTAGATATTATTTCATTTTCTTCAAGTTGAAGAATCACATACATGATTGCTATCTTACGATGTATTTTGCGAAGGGAGAGGGTGCTTCCCATCTTTTTTAGTGTAGCACGAATCTCTTCATTTGATAGGATGAGACCCCTTGAATGAATGTTGCCTATGACAACATCACTCTGTTCCTCTACCCATTCGCTAAGAACAACCATCACTCAATTCCTCTTTGATACAACCTAATTCCTTCGGAAATGAGAACAATGTCTTTACCTTGACCCAAATCTGTAAAATCAAGGACTCGCAAAGAAAGATTCTCTCCGTATTCAAGATTTTCAAGACCGCCTTCAACAGTAGTAGCAAAATCATCGCAGGGTATAGCGTCTAAAAGAGTCGCTACAAGACCACGCATATCATCACCAACATACATAGAAAAGCCTTCTGCATTCCCCTCAAGGATATACCTTGAGACTTTCTGTCCGTTAATATTAGCACTTGTGATAGCATCAACTAAATCATTAGGGGAAATTTGAAGAACGACAGAATAGGGATGGGTTCTACCGTCTCGCAAGACATAGCCATCATTGGTAATTTTAGCCATCTTCTCAATTGATTCATCCGACCATTCGCTGATACTCTTCGTAGTATGTGGGAAAGCGAGAGCATCTTTAGATGCGGCAAGCGTAGTAGTCTTCTTACTCGTAGATACTCGCAATTTGTCATCGGTCTGTTCCAACTTCACAATTCCGCTATGTGTCTTCAAAACCGCAAGCAATTTCGCAATATCGGGAATAATGATTTCTTCATCGGCATCAGAGAGAATGTCGCAACTCATCTGTGAAATAGATGTAATTCCATCACGCACGATTGATGTAGCCTTCGCCACATTGCCACTACATAAAATGACACAACCCAATACCTGTGGCATTGGCTTTCCATTGATAACCGCCATTCTCTGTGTATTCTTCAACAATCTCGTCAATTCCTTAACTTCGCCTCTCATACTATCACCTAAATTTCCATGTCGTTATAAACCTGTTCAATTTCCAAATTCCTTCCAGCCTGTATTCTATTACACAATTTGCAATTTACCGCCTTATCAACTTCGGTGAATTTACCAAATTGCTCAAAACCACGACAGAGGAAATAGCCCATGCCGTCTTTGACAGGCACTAAGAAGTGGGTTCTTGTCTTAGCCCTCAATTCGTGAACAACCCTTAGAGGCCTCATTTCAACCCCACACAAGGAAAGGAAGTCCAGACCATACAACTTTACCGTCTTCAACACGGAGAATAGTATGCGTTGTTCCGAGATGCTCTTGATTCCAGCCTTTCATTTCTTCAATGTTAGCACGAATTTCCCAACAGTTATCGGGCATTTCTGGGTCTGATTTTACACCTGCGGCAACATCCCCTTTCTTAGTGTATCTTGCGAGGAAGATTTGTTGCGAAAACAATCGCATAGTGCCTTTTTCCCAATCTGGGGTCTCGCCAACTTTCATTAGACCTTTTTGACCACTCCCAATATCTGCGAATTGCTTAACATCTTTCAAGTGGAAAGTGAAGAAAACGCAATCAACGGGTAATTGATGCGCTCTGTTCATCACATCACGGAACAATTGGTTGCGAATGCGCCATTCTGCTTGATTGAATTTCTCTCCGTCTGCGACATTGATAGGATTCTTACTGCGATTCATTAGAACATCTGTCATAGCCTGCTCGCACCATTTAAGGAATGTAGAACCACCATCAATGATGACTGCGCCAATATTCCCTTCTTTAGCCATTTCACCAATGATTTTGATAAAATAGCCCATCTTATCAACAAGAGCAGTCCAATTGGTTGTATTATCTTCATTGAAGATTGATTCATCAGTCTCGTCAAATACAGGGATAACACGAATGTTATCATCGTTGCCAAAATTCTTTGAGACAGTCTGCACCGCAGAATTGTCAATATCAATAATGATGATTTCTTTATCGGTGTAGTCTCTTGCGATGGAAATCGCAAGACCTGTCTTAGCAGTATTTTCCTTGCCCGTCAAAGACATACGGATAGGCGAATTGACTTCACGCTTTCGCATGAACAATTCACGGAAATGTTCAATTCCGAATACCTTCTCTTCTTCTTTCTTTTCTTCCTCTACTCCCCAACTCATTTGTTTCACTCCCAATCTTCTTCCGTATCTTCGCTCGTAGTCAATTCAAGCGCACCGACAGATTCAATGCACCACCAGCCTGTGATAGCAAGGCGACCATCGCCTTCACGACCAACATAAGGCTGACCTACGACTGCGATAATAGAACCGACTCCAAAATCAATCTTTGAATCCTCCTCAACAGAGACATACAAATCAAGAGGTGCTGAACCAGACATTAAATCCAAATCACTTAATGTGATAATCGCACCGCCTCTTTCGCGAGGGTCAATATGTGCGACTTCCATCACGACAGAACAAATCGTGTCCCATTTTTCGCTTTCTGGAATCGCACCAACAAATGTCTCAATATCATCAAGTCCTTTCAAGACACTCATGTTGTCTGCGATTAGACCTTGACCTGTGGCATTAAGAGGTGCTTTTGAGAACATGCTCTGCAAAGACGAGTCAAGTGTGTAGAGAGAGACACCAGCCTTAGCATACGCTACACCGTTTTTACTAACGCTTGCAGGTATGCGAAGAGGCATAAAAGTAGGGTGATTGACTTTCGCAAGGTCTCCTCTGAATTTCATTTGCATGACAGTAGGTGCTGACGAATCCCCAACTTTGCGACCCAAAAATAGACAGGTTCGTTCAAGGTCTGTGTTAGCCCTTGCCTTTCCGTATGCGTAATTTTGCGAACCACTCGGATATGTAGGAGAAGTCTTGTTCTCAATACATACAAAATAGCCCGAAGAGTCTTCAAGAGCAACTGCTTGCTTTGGAAGCACTTGAGTATTCATTTCTGCGACACCTTCTTCAAAAGGAGTCTTGTTAGACAGGGATGGGTTGTGAATGACTTTGTAGCCACCATCAATGTCATCATTCAAGTAGAGCGTCACAAGCCCTTGTGCGACAAGAGCCTTTCGTGCTTCACCATCAAGATTTCCGATTAGAGTCCTGTATTTGTCGTAGAAGACTTTACCCCAATCTTTGTATCTCGGACTGCTGATGAACATACCCTCAAGCATGTCGCAACCGCTTCGTGCCAATTTTGCTTTTTCCGTTCTCAATTCTGCCGCACACATTCGTAGTGTCTTCGTTGCAATGTCGTCTGCGCTTAGACCGCTTGCCTTTAGCGCAGGCTCATTGATTTCCATCGTGCGAGAATGGCGGGAAGCCAACTCGCTGACAGAACACCCGATGTTCTTAGCCACTCTTTCATACATATCTTGCGTCACCATGTTTTTTCACCTCTTGGTTGTTTTATCCTAAATCTCCATGTCAATATAAACCTCACTCACACAACATTCGGCAGTAATTCCAGCGTGTCACATCTTCATCAACGCCCATGAGTATATCACGCTCGCTGATGATTGAGGCTTCAATCACCTTCATTTTTCCAGCCTGTGATGCCTGCGAGGAAATAGCATAATCAAGAATAGTCTTGATTGCAATTCTCATTGGCATGGATTTTATCATATCATATCCCTCTTCAAGTCCTTGAGCCTTCATGCACATACGCAGAAAGGCTTTGCAGTCCAAATCGGAATCACCGAGAGACAAAATGAAACGCTCTCTCTGTTTGTCGTCTGTAAATGTTGAATATGCTTGCAAGCAACCTATTGCATTTCGCATATCGCCTCTATGACGAGACACAATTGCCTTTGTGTGAGTATATGAAATATCTACATTTTCTTTCGCAGATATGCTGGTAATACGAGCGACCATATCATCTTCTGAAATTGGTTGAAAGTGTCGCAATTGGCAGCGTGATTGCAGCCATGTGCTAACTTTACTCAAATCGTTGCAAGTGAGAATAAAATAGCAAGTCGCATTTTCAATAACTCCTTTGAGAGCATCTTGCGCTTGAATAGTAAGTCTATCCGCTTCATCAAGAAGAATAATTGTCTCCCAACGACCAGCAGATGCAAGGGGAATAATATCTTCTTCAACGAATTCAATGCCTCGCATTCTCTTACTTGAGGCATTAAAGATGTGGAGTCTATAACCCAAAGACTTCGCAAGCAGATGAGCGCAGGTTGTTTTCCCTGTTCCAGCCTCATAAGAATGAAACAAGAAATGATTCATACCTGCATCGTGATTACTGATTGATTGCATTTCTGCGACAATCGTCTCTTGTCCTACAATCTCACTCCATTGTTGAGGTCGGTGCTTTGAAAACCATACTTCATTCATTCTTGCTTCCCCCCTTTTATTCCATTGATGTAGTCCACTATAAGTTGGAGTTTGTCATTTGAACACGATAGTAAAAAATGGTATCTGTTTTCTCTAAATGTTTCCCATTTATCCTCCACATAATACTGTTCCGAATAGGGAAACAATAAGTCTTTGAAGTCGTGATAATTCAACCTCTCCAAATATTTCAAATCGTCAAGCACTTCAATCAATCTATTACAGTCCACATTTCATTCCCCCTATTTGCATAATACACACTATCTAATTCCATTTCGCACATGAAACATATTTCATTATGAGTATCTGCGAGTGTATCTTCGCACATTTTACATATGACAATTCCTTTCTTTTGCAAGAAGGACTTCACCATAGGTTCAACAATCTTTCTTCTCATATATGCACTAATTTTCTTCTTCATCCTCTTCTCCCCAATATTCGTATATTTTATCCATGAGTCTGCGAACATAAGGTTCGCTCGCAACATAGACACCATACGGGGTTCTCCCTCCCGTATCAACTGTAATATGACCTACTCCAACTGCTTTCAAATATTTATCAAGAGGAGAGAGATTCTCCGACTGATGTTCCATAGTCTTAGGGTCTGCTCCTCTTTCTATGAGAGTAGCACCATTAGCGACTAAGCGTATGATAATGCCTCCGCCATCAATGATAGCCTGTGCTTCATTAGCATGACGAACATCATCGCAAATTGCAACTTTAATATCCTTTACGCGTAAGTATTCAAACAGACGATAGACCCAATAATTAGCATCAACCAAATCACGCTTACCTTGACCCCATGCTTGTAGAATGGGTCTTGTCTTGCTCTTATCAGTCTCTTCAAGAAGAGACCATAGATAGCGAGCATCGCTCTTTGACTTCTTTGGGAAGAAAGCCTGCGATACCTCCATACGAAGGGATTCTGCGAATGACACTACGGGTAGCCCGTATGTTGTAGCGAGGCTTGTAGCAAGTGTAGTCTTGCCCGACCTCATGCTACCAGCGATACCTATGACAACCGTCACAACCATTCCCCCTTCTTAGCCATGACACGCTGAAACACTCCTTCTTCTTTAGGCTTCTCTTCCTCAACACGAACATCAACTACTTTGAATCCTCTGGGGAAGCAGATAGGGCATGTCTCAAGCGCAAGTGCTTGCTTATCCGTCAATTCTTTGTTGATGATTTTAGCACCGCACCTATGATAGCCTATGGATGAGCGAATATCGTATTTTTCACCAGAGACCCCTTTGTGGAGCATCGGCTTTTCCGTCATGTCTCGGAGACAGAGCCATGTTGATATAAACCTACTGCTTCCTAACACAGACGATACAATCTCCCCATTTATCCTCTATAATACGCATCTGCTTGCATGAAGGGCATTCTTTAGCAAGTTTTCTTTCATTGGCGGTCATAGTGGAGTAAGGTCTCGTCAAGACTAAATCTCTCTTGCTCTTGATTATTTCATCATCAATAGCATAGATTGTCTGTTTGGTCTTTATTCCATCTCCCGAATCAATCATCTCATGACCAACCTGTTTAATTTGCAGATTTTTAGCAAGCATAGCAGTTAGCGAAGAATCATTCGGCAAATTTCTAAATTCACCACTATTTAGCAAAATTGATGCCATCTGTAATCTTGTCATTGAACCTTTTTCAAAAAGGATTTCTGCTATTCTTCTTCTAATACGAGCATTATTGCGAGCCACAATGTTAGCATACAACATATGGTATTTAATCATCAAAGGTCATATAGCCGAGACTTTCAGTCGCACCCCAACCATCTTCCGCTTCTCCACCGAAACCAGCAAAGCGAAAACCCAACATCATAGCCTCAAACCATATTCTCTTGAAAGGAAAGATTGCGAAAATCCATAACCATATGATTATGCCTTCCGAAGTTGGGACATCTAAAGCCATTCAATCACCTTCTGCTTAGTCTTCTTTGCTTTAGCAGGCATAGTCTCCTTTGCCTTATCTCTGATTTCATTACCTACTTTGTTATCGCAAGTTGCTATAATATCCGCATACACATCGCTTTCACGGAAACCATGAATTAGCAAATCGTTTTCTTGCTTTTTCTTCTTAGGGTATTTTGGTCTGATAACAGGTTTTACACCAAAACAAATAGCAGACATTTGATAGTATTCGGGAGTCCACTTGAAGCCTGTTGCGAGCAATCTCCACAAATCTATGTTCTTGTCGTTCTCTCGCAGAAAGGCAAGCATTAGAGGAATTGGAACATTACTTGCCATTAACCACGCACGATTTCTATCCCTTGAGGATAGCATTGCTTGAATCTTTGGCATGTAATCATCTTTCTTCGCAGACATGCTCTTATCAAAGATAACAGACTCATGGTCTTTCAAATCGGGAGCATTTTCGCATACGAATACCATGCGATACGAGACATAAGGAAGCCATGCGAGACAGTCTTCTTTAGACGGTCTCTTCTCATGCACGATGACCGTCAAATCTTCGCAAGAAGGGGAACAGACGACACCTTCGCCTTCAACATAATGCCCTTCCCGATAAGGTTCGGCATCACGCGTAAAAATGAGAATCCCCATCTTCCTCACTTCTTCGGAATTCCTTTACGCCTCTACCCGTCAGACGGGATTCAAGCATACCACGACTTTCAAGTATTCGCAGAAAGCGAGATACAGAATAGACATTCAAAGACATATGTTTCTGCGGTAATTCTTCCATAGCGCGAGGCAGAAGTTGGTCTGCCGAAAACCATTCGCTCAAATCCCAATTCTCTACTGCGGCCACGACTGCTGGCTCACGATACTTTTTACTCATCACTCTCATCCTCCTCTTTCATGTCTAATGTCGCTTCAACCTCAAGCAGATGCACTTCCCCATCAAGATAACATTCGTAGCACAGAAAACCATTACGCTCTCCGTTATCAGCAGGGATGCGATTTATAAAACGACCCGAACCCCATGCGGTGCTTTGCATACAATCTATGCACAAGTCACCAACATTTTCACTCATCCCGTCACCTCATACTTCTCGTATAGATAGCAGTCTCCACAATGAGGTTCTCCATCAATCCACTTCGTCTCTTCTTCGTCAATAATCAATCCGCAACCTGCACAATCCAGCATAGTCTCCGCCTCCGACAAAATAGTGATAAAAGGGTCGTTCATATAAACCCATCGTTCAAATCTTTTGAGTTGGCTTTCACTCAAAGTCCACATATCCCGAACTACCTTTTTAGCAACAAGATACCGACCAGCATACCATTGAATGCCTTCACTTGAGAGAATTGCGATAAGACCATCGTCAAGCATCTTTCTTGCTAACTTTGGGAACTCTTCTTCTGGTATTGGTCGTGCGATTAACTGATTGAAGTGCGCTCGCCATTTAACAGGCTCGCCACTCACTTCTTTCCACCGCCCGTCACAAATGGGATGGAATGACCGCACACACAAGTAAGGCGTAATTGATTAGATATGTCTTTCTTTGCTATGATTATTTCAGCAAAGAAAGATTCACTTCCACATACAGAACATGATATGTTCTTAATACGCTCTACATCGCTGACCTTCATTCTCGCACCACCCTCATGTAGCCACAGTAATACAGACGGTTTCCATATGAGACCTTATGTGAATTGTATCTCGCGTCTGTCTCATAACCACATCGCTCACATCTTCGCAATTTCTTGCATAGTGGTTGTGCTGACATTATACTTCCTCCCATTCAGCATCCATAATATGCGTAGGTGCGCTTAGAGCCGCAACTTGCAATTCTATTTGATTCAGCAGATGAGGTTCTGCTCGCAGAACATCAACGAGAATGCCCATGACACCATTGACTTGTTGTTGAGCCAGAAGTAATTGCGAATCAACACCAATCTCTTGCTTCAATGTTCCAATCAACTTTAGCGATGAATTCGCCTGTCCTATAAGTCTCGTTGCATTAGCAAGCCATTCCCCATCAATACCGTTAATGTCCTTCTGTCTCTCCCATTCGTCAAGCCACTTCGTAATTCTTGAGAAAATGTCTTCTGCCATATCAAGAGTAGTGATTGCTTCTTTGCGAGTCTTTTCAACTTCCTTTGCTTCTTCGTGGTCATAATTGATGTGTCCTTCCATGTGTTCTTCAACAATTCCAGCATTCCATCCATTCTTAGCCTCTACATATGCGCTCGTCATATTACCACGAAAGATTTGAATTTCCAAATCTTTTCTTTGTGTGTGATTACATAGAGGGCATTCTGGGGATTCAAGCACCCATTTAAGAGCATCAATCCATAGATAATCGTCTTCAAATTTTACCTCTTTATTCAAGAGGTATTCAATCTTCTCTTCAATCAATCGTTTGTTCTTCATCCGAAATCACCCATATCATTACCTTGTAATGGTTTCCAATCATGCTTACTGTTCCTACATCGCCATAAGCACCTGCGAATCTTGAATCCCTTTTCAGCAACTCTGTTGCCGCAGAAACACTCGCAGGTTTAGAATTCCACCCACCAGAGACTCTATCAAGAATGCCTTCTGCCGTTAGACCTTCGGGGTATTCCTTTAGCAAATCATACGCCCTATCTTTAAATTTCAAGAATCTTCCCTTTCCCCACTTAGCCATCAATCAGTCCTCCTCTTAACTATTACATTACCATATTTTTTGCTATTCAATTCAAAACGACCATCCTTCTTAAGATACTTAACCATGCCTTTTCGCGAAGGTGGGATTTTCCAATGCCTGCCTCCCTTTGTTTTAACAAGCATTGGTAAATCGCAAGCATAGACACCATCTTCATTTCCTTCAAGATAATCATAGACTGCATCCATGAATTGCTTATTGTTCATCCGACCACTCCCTTAGACCGTAGATGTATTGATTTCTTTGACCGATTTGAATCTTCTCAAAACGATTTTTGCAATCATATCTGAACAATTGACCTGCCGTCTTCTGTGACTTTGGGAGATGATTGTAATTGATTCTGCCACAAGTGCGAGAATAAACTTCTGCTCCACTTAGAGGCTCGCCAGCCTCTTGCAATACCTCATAGGCTATGTCAAGCCATTTCTGTTTTTTAGTTTGTCCTCTCGCATGTATAGTATGTCTCATTCATTCACCCCACTTCAAATTATCATCGGGCATACCAAAACGACACACGACTCCTCTGCGACCACGACCTTCTTTTCTTGGGGAGAATTCCTCAAACCAAATCTGTTGCTTGAGATTGTCATCAATCCATCGCTTTGCCGCTTGATAATCGTTATTCGTAATCAATCTCGCAATATCCTTAACCAAAGCACTTCGGGGAACATCTTTATCCCAAAAAGTTGTCTTGATGAGATGAATATCTTCATCCATCACATTTCTACGCATTCGCAGGCTGGACTCAAGCAATTCCTTGAGCATATCATCCATCTTGATTTCAAGGACACCTCCCTGCCAATCAGTTGCCATCATGTTGTAGCCAATAGCAAGTCTGCGAAACAAATCGCTCTCAAAGGAACGAACCGATTCACGCATGACCCATTCTTCAAATTCTGGACTAAACATAACTCCCGTAGGGGGATTGAGCATGATGCTCATCTGCCTGTCAATAAACCATTCACGGAGAGACATGATTTCACCTGCGAGATATGCTCGCTCCTCTCTGCTCATTGAGGCTTGCTTGTTCTGTGCTTCTTTGTATTGACGCTCCTTCTCCGCATCCATGATAATGTCAATGATGAAGAAACGCCTGTCAAGACCCGACTCCAAATCCATACGACCATGTTGCGTTCCTCCCCATACAGTATAGCGAGTATTGTATTTGACCCATCCATCCCTCATTCCTTTAGCAACTCTCCCACTATCAAGTGATGTTAGCATCTGATTCTTCATGTCAATAGAATGGTCTTTCTTGTTAGCATCGCTAACAGAAGAGAATTCTTCAAAGGTCAAGAAACCGCCACACAATTCTCTTGCGAGAGGTCTTCCGACAATGTCGCCATTCTCGTTCACAGACCCGAACATACCTGCTTCGGTGATTGAGTTTGCACCAATCATGGTGCGAAAACCAACACCATCAAAACCATCGCTATTCCATAGCAGACCTGTATATTCAGCGCAGAACAAATCTAAGAGGACATTTTTTCCCGAACCTTTAGCACCACGCATGAGAATATGAATCCTCGTATCTGCGATACGGGATGAAGGAGTATAGATGGGATAATTATCATGTCGCAGAGGACAGTCTTCAATCACGAAACGCTTTGAATCCTCACCATCGCTTTCTCTCGGTGCGAAATCGCACATGCTACATTTGTTCACCGTATTGAAGATATGCGCCCCAATACTACTCAAGAAAATAGGAACTTTATCTTCTACATCTATGATGTAATTTTTATCGCAAAAATCAAGCACTCTGTCAAATATATTCATTGAAACATTCCTCCGTAATTTTTCTTGTTCTCCGTCTTTGTCCTTGCGATAATCTCATTGGCCTGCTTTGCGGCTTTGCTCGCTTCTACGGATGCGTCTTCGTATATCTTTTTAGACCTGCCGATAGCCCCCGAAGTCACAAAACCTTTTCTTTTGAGAATACCGAGAGCCTCTCTGATATGTGTAGCGTCATACTCAAGTGCTTTGGTCTGCGCTCCATGTGCGGGTATAATCATAACTTCTGCTCCTTCTCGTTCTACGCTGAACATGAAGGCTGGCAACCAACCCCACATAGGTTGCAGGGATGCAAGGGTATCTTCCTTGCCAATTGCTTCACCCTTTACGCAAGTAATGTCATCAATCTGTATTTCCTCTATCAAATCGTCAAATGCTGATGAAGTTAAAACAAAAAAGGTGGCTACGCCTACATCTATTAACATCTTAGCAACATCTCTTGCTGGCGGATAATTGAATAGCCACGCATTCTTTTGCTGACCTATATCCTTGCTAATATGTGCTGGTGTAAGAACCTCCACTATGAGAGCATTCCCACGCCTGTATATAGGCCAACCTGTATAACCTGTGTCAAGATATGTATGTGGAGTCGCGTGTATATGTTTGCTTGCTAAAAAACCAATTGGTTCTTTGTCTTCAACAATAGATGCACCTACGACTGCTGGTATATGGTCTGCTCCTACTGCATCGTAGAGGAGTGCATGGGTGACGCCTTTAGGTTCACCATCAAACCAAATAAAATCAGTTTCATTGTATGTCTTTACTTCGCCCATGTTATCACCATGACCCTATGTCCTTATGAACCCAATTATTTTCAAAGTGCAAGAAAGAATTCAAAAATAAAAAAACGATTGACTGAATGCGAAAGCCTTCAATTCTTTTTTCTTTCCATAGGTTGATTAACTTTTTAATTATATTATTCTCTTTACAAAGAGAATATGCACTTTTGGAAATAACTCTTATGAAATTAGAAAAAATAAACAGAAACATGGAGCAGTCCTCCGTTTATTTCTTTTGCAATTTATTTTGAGCCATCAAAAAAATTCCATATTCGTATTCATCACGCTCGTAATCATACATACCGAGACGCTGATTTGTGCGGGGTTTTTGCGCGAAGCCACGATATGAATATTCGCTTAGATGGAATGCTAATTGCATAGAATAATCAATTCTCTCGCGCTCGTCTTTAATCATACGGCCTCTTGTAGGTCTGCAAGTCTCATCTGATACTTGCACATGCGTAGATACCCAACCGTCTTGACGCACGAAGACATACTGTGAAGAGACCCCCAAAATCGCAGTCTTGTGCCACGATAGACCCGCCTTTCCGAAAGACGGCATCAGCATCTCCCCGATTCTAAGATGCGAATCTGGGAATTGGTGATACGAACATTCAACATTGAATGTCCCTAAAATCTCGTAGCCAGAAAAGAATTTGCGAGAATTCGGATGACGATAGTAGCCTTCTTTGCATTGGAACGCTAACATCATGTTATGTGAATCTAAGAAATACTGAATTTCTTCTACGAAATCCGCATTCTCAATTTGACCTTTCATCAAATAATTTACCATACTTCTCTTAGGTCTGTCTAAGAGAACATCAAGAAAAGACCAAATCTCTTTGTAGCCGCGAAGACATATTGTGTATCTGCCGACTTGCATACGCAGGAAAGGTATGAATTTGCGACCAGCCTTCCCAGACTTCTCCCACGCTGAATAATCTTCAATTCGCACCTTAGAAGAATGCGTAAATAACCATTCGTTAGCGTAGAAGATTGGGTGTAATGAACGCATAGCATCATTTACCATTAGGAAACCTCTTTGCGTAGTATCTATCGGTATTTTTGCGAGTTTTCACTACTAAATCTTTCCATTCTTTAGAAGTAATGCCACATGCCTTTGGACTTCCGCCAGAAGTAATACAATAGTTGCCTGTCGTATTGACTAACTGCTCTGCAAGAGAACATGGGGAGCATACAGGAACGGTCTTGCCATCCCATCGCATAGTGTGGCCTAAATCATCGCTTGCAAGTGGAGCATCGCAGATATGACAGATACTCATAGAGACACCTCTACGAAGTGATGTATTCCATGAACAAGAAAACCCATAGACTTTGTGCTAAGACCTAATTCTTCTGCGAAGAAATCGGTTATATCCATTACCACATCATCATCGGTCATAACGACATGAACGATAACATTCCCAACGATAGGGCATTCGCATCGTGGGGAGACGATTGCGTTTTCTTTTAGACCTAAAAGAAGACCTTCTTCATTTGCCACAACATCAATGATTTTCGCAAGACTGCATTTTCCATCCTCTCTCGGAATTGGTAGAGTAGCACCTTCTTTAACAGGAGCATACTCAATATACCCACCTACATATTCTTGCATTTCTTTAAGCGAAGGTTTTTTACCAAAACCTCTGCTACTTCCATCTTCTCCTATCGTTATCCATGCTTCTTTCGCATTTCCAATTTCATCTTCATTCATTTTTCATTCCTCCTACATATTTTCTTGTGTTTGCTTCTATTTCTTCAACTGCTTCTGCGAGAATCTTTTGAAAAGATTCCATGTGCATTAGACCGTATTCTTGATTCATGGCACATAGGTTCTCTATGTGCTTTGAAGCCTCAAGAAGGGCTTTAATTGTCTTTGACGATTTCCACATCACACTCACGCATCCCTATTCAGTAGCGCACAAACCGCTAATGCTTCTTGCTCGCTTTGAGTCAAAAAGTAATTGTAGTCATCCTTCTTGACATACCACAAATCACCAAAAACCTTTGAGTCTAACCACCACGCCTTAGTAATAGTCCACTTCATTGATTCACCACCACGATAACTAAACGCCAATTGTGACCGCATATTTTACAAGTATAGTCAATGTCCTCAACTGTGCTTGAACGAGTAATGACGGAATGTTCATAATACGATGTAGCGCATTCTGGGCAGTAAGCACCTGTGATAAATGTCATTCAATCATCTCCTTCCATGTTTCTCTTAGACCTAAGCCCTGCTCAAACGCTTTCATCAATTCAACATGACTCTCGCCATTTCTAATCATTTCATCCAATGTTGTTAGAACATCATTGAGTTTGGCATTCGTTTCTCGCAAAAGTTTATTCTCTTTACGGAATTGCTTGAGTTCTTCTTTGACAAGTAAGTGTATGGCTCTATCATTCATTCTTCTTCACCTCAAACGAACATACCAAATGGGTCATCGTTGTTATCATCTGAATCGGGGTCAATGTCATCTGAATCGCAAACCGAATCAAGATACTCTTGTGCTACATCATCATTAACGAATTCTCTTTGCTCAATTGAGCAATCGTCACCCATTCTAATGTTCATGGACTCAACATATTTTGCGAGAATTGGATTCAACTTAGAATGATTAACACCGAATGCTTTTGAATTGCCCGTAGTGAAAACACATGAAGGGTCTGCAATAAGCAAAGTATTGCGAACACATTCGTATAGGTGATTGTTTCTTCGGCTATTTCGCAATTCTTCGCTCTCTTCGGATAGGTCGTGAGGTGCGGTTATTGTCACATTATCTGGCGTAAATTCTTCGTCATGTGTCATACGAATGAAGAGAACAGATTCAAAGAATTGCATCACTTCTTGAGCATCAATTCCTTCTTCTGCGAGAATTCCTCGCATAATTTGATTTCCAATGTGGTTCATCATGGATTTTGCCATATCCATATCTGGGAATACAGGTGTGCCATCGGATTCAAAGAATCCTACATCTGTATCAATTACTACGCCTTCATCTAATGCGAGGTCGCAGTAAAAATGCAACGCGTCATTTATCGTTATTTCTTCGTCTTTCATCGTTTTTGCCTCCGTTTTCAGCCTCTTAAGGGGGGCTTCCCATATTTAATCGTTATCCTCCGAATAACCACCTTTCTTCCACTTTTTCAAAGTGCTATCTAAATCTTTGTCGTTTATCACTCCTTCGGAATGATATTTCTGCATCTGCTCTTGTATATCAACAGTCCACCTATAAGCAGAGCGTAGAGTATGTATGTGGAATACAAGAGTCTCGTAATCAAGGACTTGCTCTCTATTCCAACCATTGACTTCTGCTATGTGTTCTCGGACTTTCTTGCCTGCGCCTACTCGTAGAGACCTACCGTAGTGCTTGACGCAATGACACATAGGACAAAGTGCTTGCACTCCTACAAGAGTCTGTGTCTTGCTAACATCGTCATATTCCCATATTTCATGGGCTTCAACAGGATAGTTGCGATTTTGCGAAAAACCGTCTTGACCGCAAATCTCACACTTGTTGCCAGCCTTCTCATAACACCAACGCCTTAGACGATTCCATCCTACGGTAGGCATGAGACTGCGAAGATTCGCACCCCATGTTCCAACAGGCACTAACTCCGAAGACAATTTCATAGAAATTCCCCCAGAGCGTCTGCTACTCTATCCTTGACCGATTGAACCGAGACGGTAGTCTCTTTTGCGGCTCTCTCTAAATCTTTGCGATAGTGCATTGTATCAAATTCTGGCATTCTTCTTTTAGGAAGAATCTTTGTTGCGATGCTCGGCTTACTGCGGAATTCATCGGTGAACATCTGCACAAGAGGATGCTGGTTCTTGCAAGTATAGAGGCCGATGGTCGTATGTCTCATCTGCTCACTACATATAGGACACATACCTCTAACTGCTCTCTCTGCGAGAGGAACGACAACATCTGCTACACTCCCATAGGGAGTATAGCAAATAGCGTTCATTACAGGGCTTTCGGGATTCACCACGAATTTCTTCGTGGTATATTTCTTCATACATTCGGGGTATTCTATGTTCATACACTATCCATCCATTTTGGTCTTTCTTTTGTCTTATTCCATTTAGCAAAATCGTTTTTCTCTCGTCTGTAAAATTCTCTATATGCCTCATGGTCGCAAGGCCACTTTTCAAAGTCAAGTAGGTCAAGGTTGCGACCTTGCGATTGATTAAAGCATCTCACAAATTCAGTAGGAAAGAGATTCCCCGTATCGGGGATATACTCTTTAATGTCAAGTTTGAGAATTGAGTCTAATTGCTCGGAAGCAAAATGTATTTTGCTGTATCTTTTGCCATATTCAAGCAAGAGGCCGTATGTGTGTTCGCATAGCCAACTAAAATTCACATAAGATTCTGCCGCCCAAATAGAAGCGGGATGATTGCGATAACCTCCTCTGTGGTATTTTCCGCTTTTGGTAAGAGGCATCTTGTCTTGCTCTGCTCCGCTTATCAGCAGAGCAGATACTAAGATTTGTATTGATTCCGTTGGCATCTTAACGATATGCTGGTCGCACAACTCAAACGCAGAGATGTAAGGGTCTTCGTCTATTGCAAATATATTCATGTGTAATCAATTTTATTAGGGGTCTTCGGGATTTAAATCTTCTTCCCATTCAATCGTTCCGCGAGCATATCCAGACATGAGGTCGTTGTATATGTTCGGGTGAACCTGTTTAATCCAATCAACAAACTTTGCTTTAGCAATTAAATTTTTAATCATTCGCAAGCCTCTCTAAATTTTTCTTCGTTGAATCGTGGGTTCATGTCCTTGCATATCTCAACCCACGCATCTATGCAGATTTTCCTGTCGTGAAAATCTGGAATCGCTTTCAAGGATTTTGCGAGAGCAACAAAATGCTTCTTAGTAAGCATTTCATTCACCTCTAATCGCTTCCCAAATTGAAGCCCATACGCCTTTATGCGCAACGCCTTGATACAATTGCTCGCCAGCGATGTTGAAAACTTTAATCTCGCCATCGTTGAGCGTGATGGTCATTTGAGCAGAACCATGTTGAAGAGGGACTTCCTCTTGTGTTGGTGGTTGCGATTCTCGTTCATCAGAGCAGTAGTCGCAAAGACATTCTTCATCTTCGTGGTTGTGCTCACAATGATAGCAAACCGTTTTTTCAACATCTGTTCCTTGCTCACCGCACTTTGCGCAAATGTGGCAACCGCATTCATCTTCTTTTTGCTGGCATTCAACGCATACTTCTGCGCAGTCATAAAGCGAGAATTCAAAGGATTCGCCATAATAGACCGTTCCCGAATTCTCTCCACCGCAGGCATCGCATTGCATTTCAACCTCAAAGTAATTGCCATAAGCAGATACTTCCGCTTCGCAATCTGGGTGTTCGCATTCTTCTGTTTCCATCAATTTCTTATTCATTTTTCATTCCTCCTCATAAGCCTCAAGAGGCTTTTGCGCTGATGCTATGGGTGATGGCTTTATGTTAGGCCACGCCTCTTTGAAATCGTAGATTTCCCATTGTCTGTCGCCTTGCTTTTTGAAAGTTGAGCCGAGTCGCAAGACCTTGATAGGCATCAATACATTCATGTGTCGGGAATACATCTGAATGAATTTTTCTCTCGCAGTCTCTTCGTGAACGAAGACCAATTCAGCATCGTCATATTGTATGACCCAGACAGGCCATGCGTAGTTGTGATAATCTTCAATGTCCTCAATTTTTCGCAAATCCATCAAGAATGATTCTCCTTCGGAGAACAGAGCATCAATATGACTCTGCACTTCTTGACGAAAGCAGTTTCGCAAATTCAATCTAACTTCTTCACCATATATGTCAGCATTATACTTCGTATTCATTTTCATTCCTCCTCATCATTCCACACAATTGAAGCACACCATTCTTCAATTCGTGAATCTAAACTAAAAACGCCATCATAATCAACTAATTCTCCATATGCGTTAAACCATAACCCACCTTCGGCATAATAATCATTACCACCCGTTTCAATATCATAAATTTCAAATCCGCCTCGCATTTTCTCGGTGTTCACCCATGCGGTAATACGCATGGTTCGGACTTCAAATGAGGTTGCACCCCATGAGCCTTCAAGTCTTACTTGCGATTCTTCTTCAATATCTAACCTGTATGTCATTCTTCATTCCTCCTCTTCGTCTTCACACATGCAATCATACAATGTCTCGCATGAGGGACAATAATAGTCGTCTTCTTCAAGAGAAGACAACCAATCGTTAAGACCTACTTCGTAGGCAATCGGGTCAATACGCTTGAACGCTACGGATGGACTTACAGTCCAGCCGAAGACTTGCACTTCTTCGTAGCAATCGTCAAGCATCTCGTCGTATGCCTCGTAGATGTGGCGTGGGTGGTCGCTCATTCAAGTGCCTCCTTGAGGATTTTTTCAATGAGGTTGATGCGCTGAACCAATGGCGAATTTCCTTTGCAAGCCGAAAGCGTGGGGAGAATCGCCATGATGCGCTTTGCAAGGCGCACCTCGTCTCCGAGAGGGTGCTTCACGATGCTTCCGTCTTCTCGCAACTCAACTTGAACAGGCCTTTCGGGGAGGTTCACATTCTGGTAGAGCGAGCCGCACATGCCTTCTTCCATGTCGCAGACTTGAGTCCAGCCGTTCTCGTCATACATCCATGCCTCACCCATAGGTTGCAGGGCATCGTATTGTGCTTGGGTGAGCCTAAGCACACCCTTCTGCATGAGGGTCGTTCCGTCGTCTTGCTTCGCAAATGTGGTCTCCAATTCGTATTCCATTTTCATTCCTCCTCGTTTTCGCTCTCTATAAGGGGGGTCGCCCCTTTATCTACTTTTCTTCTCCATTCGGTTGTTCCGTCTCGTATGCACACCTCATAGCATGAGTATATGCTATGATGCACAGACACAACACGCCAAAGCGAGCCATCTGCTCGCGTGGTGATTTCGGATTCAACGATAATCGCAAAATCCCCTTCGGGAGTCTCTTGTGTGTCATATGTCTGAATCATGGATTCAACCCCAATGCTTCTCTGAAATTGTCTGCGAATTCATTGACTTGTGCATTGACAGGCCACAAATGAATGGAAGGGAGAGTCTCTCCCTCTAAGATTCGCATATACCTGCTCAAGAACATGACCATATGTGCTTCGTAGAGAGCATCGTCAATGGTCTGGAAAGAGAACAACTCCGTTGTTTCTTTGTATCGCTCAATATGCCACAAGACGGCATCGTGTTCCACGAATGCCTCAATGGGATGCAGAGCATCCTTCACCTTCTGCACGATTTCCGCATCCATCACTCATCATCCTCCATGCCAAACGCTTCTGCAAGAAGTTGCTTGATTTCTTTTTGCGACATGATTTTTCCAGCCTTCCTCTCGGAAGGACTGCGTGTAGGTTCATCCATGAAGAGGTCGGCTCTGAAATTAGCAGAGGTCATCCCTGTTCGTAGGAGAGGCTTGCGTGGTGCAGGTGCATAGAGACGCTTTTGGCTCTCCTTTGGCTTTGCTTTTTGCGAATTTATTTCATCCCATAGGGATGCTTCTGCTTTTTCTTCGTATGCTGGTAGGTATTTTCCGAAGAAGGGAAGACTTTCGTCTTCAATCTCGGAGACCTTGCTAATGCTTATGCACTTCGCATCGTGGTCTTTGCTTACGGCATACAGGGCGTAGCCCATACCGTTAATCGTCAATTCAGCATATCCTATCAATTCGTTGGTCATTTTCATTCCTCCGTTCTCGGCCTATAAAGGGGGCTTACCCTATTTAAAATTTCAGCAGAATCTTCGCCCGCCTTTGTGTCGGGAGGGCATCTTATCCATCTGCTTAGACATGAGGCACAGAGCAGACATGCTACTCCCGCAGGTAAATCACACAAATCTTTGTGTGATGTTTCGCAATGGTCGCAGTCGCTCATTCACATCCCTCCTGTTTGTCAGCCCATGCAAGAAGTTGCTTATCCGCTTCGTTGTATGACTTCTTTCTTTCCTCTGCGATAGCAGAAGTAATGTCGG
>Ga0181591_10000242_pt1 | contig 40838 bp, 16 predicted proteins | sample 071ome_33_FD_133757 | JGI IMG/M metagenome (GOLD analysis project Ga0181591, IMG submission 133757) | Coastal salt marsh microbial communities from the Groves Creek Marsh, Skidaway Island, Georgia - 071412AT metaG (megahit assembly) | ecosystem: Environmental > Aquatic > Marine > Intertidal...
AGTTAATCGTCTCCCCCTTTCTTTATACTTAGCGACAGTTTAAAAGTATACTTTGGGCAGTTAAATTAGCCCCCTTAAATATAAAAAACGGCCACTACCCTAACCTACAAAGGTACCCAGGCGCGAGAGATATATCAAAGGAGGGTCCCTCACAGCCTATATAAAAAAAAATTTCCCAGAAAAATTTACCCCTCAGAGGTTTTTTACTATGGATTGGAAGATTCGCCAAGACCGTCAAGACGACCGTGTTTGGTGCCTTGAAGTGATGTTGCGCCACGAAGGTTTTCTGGACCCTCGGATTTATGCCTGTGCTGACTATTGTACCAGTGCTGGTTTGACAAAAGATGCTAAGGATGTCTTAGCAGCATGGGAAGAGTGGAAACTAGATAATCCGTCAGATAATCCACAAATTATTAATAGGTTATAAGATATGTCCAAGAGATTCACAATCACTATCGAAGAGGATGAGTTTGGTGAGTTAATCCTTCCAATTCCTGATGATGTCTGTGAGGATCTTGGATGGGTTATTGGAGATGAGTTAGAATTTGAGGTTGATGATGTCACTGGGAGTTTTACTCTCAAGAAAGTTGAGGAGTAACCTCGGCGCGTCCACAGCGAAAACCACAGTCCACCGCGTTTACACTTAGAATGAAATTTGAAGAAAATCCTATTCTACAAGATATTGATGATAACTTTGTAGCAATTAAAGAATCTATTGATGATAACGCAAAGGCACATGATACACTGAATGAATGTATTACTTCACTCAGTAATCGAATTAAGGAAGTTGAGGACTATGTTGTCACTATTCCCACACCAGATAAAATCTTGTACAAACCTCCTGGTGCAGAGGATTATTTGAATCTAAAAGAAAATTTAGACTACATTTATGCTAAAATTAAAAAACTAGAAGATAGCATTTTGGGAGATAACGACTAATGTCCTGTCATACAGACGGTAGTGCTTGTGGAGATAATTTATTTTTCCCTGCGTCTAGGAATAATGTAGACCATTGTGATGCACGAGTGCCAGGCACTTCTGATTCTGCTACTGTATCGGCAGAAGTTTATCCTACAGTAGAAAGACCAGATAGTCTAGAGAAGTTACCTAGAAATGCTGTAATGTATGATAGTCTCCTTTATAGTCCCTTTCCACCAACTTATAACGGTGGTAGAGACTATACTTCACCGATTGGTGCTTCTGATTATGAAGCTTCCAATTGTGGTAAACCTGTAAGAGATCTGGGTTGTGGTAGATCATACTTTGATTATATTCCTTCTGAGTTGAGTTTTCAGGAGATGGACAGTGATACATGGTTTGGATTCCTGTATGACGTTGGTCCTGATGGTGGTAATGCAGGCACCCCTTGTTATTATCTTGTCACCGAGACAGAATCACGCTCAGGGACCACTACAACGTCCTCTACTAGCATTGATCCTGAAACTGGGGACCCAGTAACTACTACTAGCACCTCTCCTGCTGGTACACCTACAGAAAGTAGCAAGACAAAATGCGTTCCTTGTGCATCTTTTAGTTGCACACCAGTAGAAACATACTGCAATTACAGTTATAATGGTCCTGATGAGACTGGAGATCCCGATTGTCCGTATCCGTTGATCTTTGGTATTGGTACAAACAGCAATAAAGTTGTAGTTACCTACAATTCGTTATCATCTGTTGTGCCTGATGGCGTAACTTCCGTAAATTTTTACGATTCTGGTGATTCAATTGATGAATTAGCGTGGGATCCTATCAGTTTTAGCGGAAACCCTGTTGTAAGATCGCAAAATCCATGGAAAAGTGGTGAAGAGCAGTTTGAAACCTTCGCAATTTTTGAAGGAAATGCTCTAGAAAGCGGAAATGCACAGGGATTACGAGTAAAATGTGCCATTAGACCCGCTCTTTCCAACACAGATCCCGTTACTTTTGTTGGAACTGAGTGGGAATTCATGGAATTGATGGATTCTGGTCAAAATTATGCGGTAAATGACACTTTTACCCTCTCATATTTGCATACTCACAACGATCAGACTCAAACAACACTCACTATTGACATAAAAATTGTCGCTGTTGCACCTATTACTGCGCTTGATCCCAATGCACAAGTGGGATTAATCGAAGAAGGTGATACTTTAAATGGACATGTTGTTATTAAAACCTTCCATACGGATGTTTCAAACTTCTCATATCAGATTATGTACATTGATGGTGACGGAAATGACTTTGTAAAGGACACTTCCTACACTACTGACCGTGGTGCTACAGTTACAGCTAAGGCAGGATACGGAATTACCGACCGCTGTTTCTTTGGCGGATACTTTGAATTCTTTGAAAAATCCGTACAATACACCGTACATGACTTGGATAAGGAATCTCCAGACGTTTATAACATATTTGTGCAACCAGATGTCAATCTTACACTAACAAATGGCGTTGTTACTGGTTATAGTATTGTAAGTGGTGGTGAAAACTGGAATCTTTTGGGCAAAACACCTGATATTGCTGTTACGGATCCAAACAATCCTAGCGGAAAGGTTGCTGTATTGGAGCCAACTTTTACTGGTGGCGTGTTAACTGCGCTGACTATCATCGATGGTGGGTCTGGGTATAGCGCAGATAATCCACCAAAAATGTGGATCTCTAACATTTATACTAAGGATACTGTAGTTTCTTTTGGGGCATCCGAAGACGAGTTTACCGATTCATTTAAAAACCTTATTGATGCGGGGACTTTTCCTGAATTAGTTGATGCTATTAGAAATTCTTCTTCTCATAATAACGAATATAAAGAGTTATTTAAAGAGCAAACTATAGACGTGCCTCGCACTAATACGAGAGTCCTTCAAGATTACAATAGAAATAGAGTTATTGATTTACCCCAAAGATTGTTTAGAAAATCTGAGGTTGATGTTTTAAGATCACAACTTGACCCAGTTGAAGTAACCTTGCCCACAGTTAATAATATTGGTGATTTACAATCAAGTATTGACTCTGGTCTTGATGCACTCAATGAATCGACTGATACTGCTTTGGATAATCTGACTCAGGAAAATGTCCCAGATACAATTAAATACAAAGAAAATTATGTCGAAACTACTCAACGTAGATTCGCAGATATGCCAAAGTCGTCAACGTATACGAAATATTTAATTAAACAATATCGAGCAGATCCTAGAAAGGAAATCACACTAAACGTGACTATTGGTTGTAATGTCCAGGAGAGTGGTTGTACTCACCTGCAAGACCTCTCAGGAAACCCTCCAGTTAACGACTGTCCGCCTCCTGCAGTGGCGTCTTACCCATCTACCAGTACATCTGAGTCTGTTGATGAAGATGATGGTCAGGGGGGCACACAGCAGGTAGATTATACTAATGTTTATACATATACTATATCACCCCTATTGGGTCCTGGATGTCAAAACTGGTCTGCGTCTGGATCAATGCTTATTCGGCACAACTTGACCAGATCCACCGATACTTATGCTGCTGCTGTTGAGGCATACGGCAATCCCTTTGACAATGCTTAACTAAGGAGGTATAATATGGCAGGTCTTCCCGCCGCCCTTTATATGGGATCTGATTCTGGACATGGAATTTGTATTCCTGCTACTGTTCATGCTGTAGTGCCCTGTGGTACTCCATGTGTAGGAGCTCCACCAAAATCCCTTCTTACAATGAATAAGTCTAGTATTTGGCCACCATTTCCTCAGGTGCCACTTGCGGTCATGACTGGTATATCTAACGTTATTATCAGTGGCAATATGCCTATTGTAGATCAAGATCTTTTGACAAATCATCCAGCAACCTGCTCACAACTCCTTAAGTTTACTGGTTGTGAGCCAATTCCTGCAGCAATACCATGTCCAACATCAGTTTTGTGTGCAGAGGACATTGCTGGTGGTGGTGCCCATATCAGAAAGGCAACGGCAACTACTAAATCGGTATTTGTAAACGGAAGACGACTATGTAGAGTGGCAGATCCTCTTGGTCCGCCCTGCCTCTCGAAAATTGCAACAGGATCACCCAATGTTTTTGTAGGAGTTTAATTATGGCAGCTAAAGCTAAAGTTGGTCTCGTTAAGAATGGTTATACTAAGAGTCCTCCAAAACGTACTCGTCAAGGACAAGGTACAAATTCAAAACCGAGAGGATCCCGAAAATTGCTTCGTGGTCAAGGTAAAGGTTGAATCTAGGGGAGCAAGTCTCCCCTTTTTATGTGCTAAAATTGCCATAAATAGATTCTAGGGATAGCAACCCCTCTAAAAGTTCTGGTTAACAGATTTTTGGAGTTATGGCAAATCATCCCGTCCCAGATAATGTACCTTCAATGATGGAAAACGATTTCGGCACAACTGTATTAATTACAGATCCACGATCGGATGCTTATTTGAATAAAGCAAATAAAAAAAATCCTCCAAAGGATAGACTTTCAAAATGGTGTGGTGGTAAGAATGGATTCGACGACTATGTAGAAAGATGGCATTAAAACCTATTACTGGTAAAGACTTTAAAAAGTCAAAAAGTTTTCAAGATATGTCTATGGGTTTCTTAAGAAACCCATTTACAAAAGATATATCTAAAGTGGTAAATGATGATGCCATTAAGCAATCAGTAAAAAATATTGTTTTAACAGGACCAGGAGAAAAATTATTTAATGGAAAATTTGGATCTACCGTATCCCAATTGCTATTTGAGCAACTGGATCCATTTTTAGTTGATACAATTCAAACTGAAATCCTAAATACAATCAGCAACTATGAAAAACGGGTAATCGTTACCAGTATTAGATGTATTCCAGATTATGAAGAAAATGCAATTAGTGTGAGTCTAGAATATCAAATTATTGGTTTGCCAATTGTTGAAAATATTCAATTCGTATTACAGAGACCATAATGCAACCAAATAATCTAACAGCACTAGATTTTGAAGATATTAAATCTTCGATTAGGTCTTATCTAAGGACGAGGACTGAGTTTTCTGACTACGATTTTGAAGGGTCTGGACTATCGTATCTTATTGATGTATTAGCATATAATACATACTACTCATCATTCATGGCAAACATGTCTATGAATGAAGTATTTTTGAATTCTGCTACATTGAGAGATAATGTAGTCAATATTGCCAAACTATTAAATTATACGCCGAGATCAATTATCTCAGCAAAAGCATATTTCCATTTAACCTTACAGACTGAGCAGGTTGCTGGAGCATGGCCAAACAATGCAACCCTCAATAAGGGACCATGGGCAACAGGATCTAATTATACTTGGAATCTTTTGGATCCACAAACCGTTTCTGTCAATCAGACTACAGGAATCGCTACTTGGAGATGTCTTAAACTAACCGAGGGCAATGTAATTACATATTCATATGTTGTCAATACATTTGCTAAGCAGAGATATGTAATTCCAACATCTGATGCAGATATTGAAACTTTAAAGGTAACGGTAAGACCAAACGAATCTAGTACAACTTCAGATATCTATAATAAAGTAGAAAATATCACATCAATTTTACCAACAGACAGAATTTATTTTATATCTGAGACAGAGGATAAAAAATATGAATTGGTATTTGGTGATGGGACTATTGGTAGACAACTAGTAGACGGTGAGGTAATTACCCTAGAATATTTGGTAACATCGGGATCAAGTGCAAACGATGTAAGTCAGTTTACCTTGATTGGTAGAGGATCTGATAGTAATGGCACTTTATACAACTCTAATGATTTTGCTTGGACTTTAGCAGAGAAATCTAGATTTGGAGCAACTGCAGAGAGCATCGAATCCATTAAATTTAATGCTCCGAGATATTATGCTGCACAATATAGAGCGGTGACTGCTGCAGACTACGAAGCTATTGTAAAACAAATTTATTCAAATACTAAAACTGTAGTTGCTTATGGTGGGGATCAGATAAGTCCTCCTGTATATGGAAAGGTGTATATCGCAATAAAAACACTAACAGGATCAAACTTAAATGATACGACTAAGAAAAATCTTTCTAATCAGTTAAGAGCATATGCGATGGCATCGATTGAGCCAGTAATTATTGATGCAGATTCAATCTATGTTTATCCAAAAGTTTTTGTTTTCTATGATCCTGCTTGCTCCAGTAGAAGTGTTTCTGAAATCTCTTCTGATGTACAATCGTCAATTAATGATTGGGCAGTAGCATCAAATATCAATAATTTTGGTGGTAGTTTTAGTCTTTCAAAATTCCAAAAAGCTATCAGTCTTTCAAATAGATGTATTTCTGATATTTCTTCTCAAATTACTCTAATCAAATACATTAGACCATTTGCTGCTCAAACAAACACATATTGCATTACCACTGGATCGCCAATCTATGATAGTGCTCCTGGAAATAATGATCCAAATTGTAGCAAAGAACCAGTTATCAAGTCTGGAATCTTTAGAACTGCAGCTCTACCAACAGTAGATCAGCAATTTGAAGATGATGGAAAGGGTAAATTGATTACTTACTATAACAGTGGAAACAGAAAGGTTATTACTAATGCTTCTGCAGGCACGGTAAACTATGAAACTGGAGAAATTTGTTTTGGTCCAGTAAACATCATTGGCGCAGGTGGCAATAATCTTGAGATTATTCCTGGAAGTGGTGTTGATACCGATAATGATGGAGTAGTTGATAGTGGTGTTGTTGATGATAGTCTTACTGCAATTGACAATTTGGGAGATTTACAAATTCCAGTGCAAATTATTCCAGAAAACGCTTCAACAATTAGTAATCCAACACCAGGAACAGTCATTGAAGTTGTTACACCTGTAGTTACGATCGTCCCAGTTGGCACAACGCCTCCTCCAAATATTCCACTAAATAGTCTTACGCCAGGTGACTTTAATGTTGTACCAACAACAATTGATATCGCTGATATCGCTAATACTGGTGACTTTACAACAATCTCCTGCTTCTGAAGAAAGTAATGTCTATTAATAAGGTATCCCAAGCAGTCACAAAGCAAACACCTCAGTTTGTACAGGATTCTTATCCACTATTTCCTAAATTTCTAGAATATTACTATAAGTCTCAAGAGAAGACAGGACTAGGACAAAATATTCTCAATCAATTTCTAGAATACTTAAACATCGATAGACTTGATGTTGACATTTTAGGTGGTGCAACAAAAGTTGTTGAAGAAATTTCTGCAACTGATGATGTAATTATTGTAGAAAACGTTGATAAATTCCTTGAAACCAATGGAAGTATCTTAATTGGTGATGAGGTAATTTACTATGAAAAGGCAATTCCTTCTCCAAGTATTGCACTTAGACCAGGCATTTCTTATGATCAAGTACAATTAAAATGGAGCACCCTTGCTTCACTGATCGAGTCTTTTGACGGTCAAACCACAACATTTCCACTTACTTCTCAAGACAGTCCCGTTTCTCCTCCTTCGGCACAACATCTTATCGTCAAGGTTTATAATGAGGTGTTGGTTCCTAATGTTGATTATACCGTCAGTGGTAGTAATATTGTATTTACAAATCCTCCTAGAACTAGACTTCCTGCCGACGATACAATTTCAACAAGTATTACATTTTTAAATGGATTTATTGAAAATACGATTTATTCATTAGATGATATTTCTGGATCTTTTGGCGAAGGGAAAACTAGTTTTCCTGTAACTAGATCTGGATCTTCATACACTCCAATTGTTGATGAATATGTCATCGCTATCTATGACAATGAATTATTATTACCAAAGGTACAATTTTCTTTCGATGAAGACAGAATTTCGTTTAATTTTGCCCCATTAACAGGAAGACGATTATCACTATTCTCAATTGAGGCACCGATTCCTAGTTTTGGTAGTGGTGCTATTGGATTCTCCCGAGTTTCTGAAACTGGACAAATTACTTCAGTCGAAGTTTCTGAAACTGGATCTGATTATAGATTTGAATATCCACCTAAGATTACTGTTAAATCTGAAACGGGTCGGGATGCATCTGTAAAACCACTGGTAAATGGAATTAAAAACATTTCTCTTCTATCTGGAGGAAGAGGATACAGCAGCACAAATCCACCATTTGTTTCAATTCAATCTCCAACCAAGACTGGAAGCACAACAGCTAAAATTGAAGCGACTGTAAGTAATGGTGTAGTATCTGGATTGAGAATTATTGATTCTGGTAGTGGTTATACGTTTACTCCAAGAATTACGTTTGTACAACCTGGGGGAGCAGAATTAGCAAGACCTACAATTATTGCAGGATCGGTCACAGGACCTATTACAATCACTAATGCTGGATCTGGATATACTACCCCTCCTGATATCTATATCGACCCTCCTACGGGCGAGAATGGCATTGTAGCAACTTTTCAGAGCGTATTAAACTCAAATGGTGAATTGGAATCAGTCACCATTTTAAATCCTGGTCAAGGATATGAAACGCAACCAAGAATTGCAGTAATTAATCCAGTAAAAGCTCAAGTACTTGAAGCTGTTGTTGATGGCGACGGCAGATTAACTAGTGTTGAATTGCTTAGTGGTGGTCTTGGATATGAAGATGTTCCATCAGTTTATATTGTTGATGATAGAGTAAATGATCAGGGAGTTTTCATTGGTGGTGTTGGCGCAACTGCAACAGCAGCAATTTTTAATGGTCAAATTACAGATATCAATGTAACTAACTTTGGTAGTGGATATAGCGCAGAATTTCCACCAAAAGTAGTTATTCAATCACCACCACCTGCAGCTGCTTCGGTAGAAATCGGACTTGGAGAAATCACAGGATTTTCTATCATTAAGGCTGGATCTGGATATCAAAAGTGCAGATTTGAAGGTTGTGCTCGCGCCGCTAGTGGAATTGTAGATTATACTGAAGAAGGAAATGCAGTATTTTCCAACGATACTACTGCCGCCATACATGAGACAGAATCTTCTGTAAAATGTCTAGATGCTCTATTTGTTAAGAGACTGCTTGACAAATATATTGAGCAGTTTTTACCAGATGTACCTCAATTAGATTTTAATAGCATTGACGTAAGAAATGCTATTAAAAATATTAAAACCTTCTATTCTACTAAAGGCACATCATTTAGTGTTGAATATCTTTTCAAATTACTTTATGGTGAAACTGTATCTATTTCATATCCCAAAGATCAGATTATTAAACCATCTGCAGCGTCATGGTCTATTAATACAATTCTTAGGGCAACTTTGGTAAGTGGTGATCCAAATAATATTCAAGATGCTTTAGTACAACAATTTGAAGATATTGCAGATTCTAATGTTAAAAATGCTAGTGCTCTTGTAGAAAACTTCATTTCTATCAAGACATCTGATGTTGAAATTTTTGAATTAGTTTTATCTGAGGAAACAATCAATGGTAAATTTATTGTTCCATATAAAACAAAACTCGCAGAACCATTAACAGAAACAACAGATATTATTACTGTTGACTCTACAATTGGATGGCCAGAAAGAAACGGTGAATTTGTTATTGGTAATGGAGAAACTGTAAGATATAAGGAAAAATCACTAAACCAGTTTATTGAATGCACAAGAGGAATTGCAGGAAATCCTCAAGTATGGGATTCTGCAACTGATGTAGTTTCTAATTTTAGAATTTATTTAAATGCTGGTACAACTCAAGAAGTTGTAATGAATATCGTTGGTATTGTTGATGCACAGCAAACAACATTAACTGATACTGGATCTTATTATCTTCCTGGAGATAAACTGACTGTCTCAAAACTTGGTGGCACTTCTGATTTACCTCAGTTAACAACATGGTTGTATAATGTTAAAAAATTAATTGAAGTTGCATCAATCACTTTTGGTGGAGTTAATGATGAATATGCAACAGTAACATGTAATGCACCTCATGGACTCTTAGTTGGAGATCAAGTTACTGTTTACGGTGCTAATCCAATCATTTATAACGGCACATTTTTAGTAACTTCAAGAGATACTACTAATGTTTTCCAATATAGACTTCCCCAATCTGCAGTTGTAGAACCACAAGGCAATATTTTAATTTCTGTTGACCTGAATAAAGGTAAATCTCAAAATTCTGCTGTATCCAAGGCAGTTGCTCCATATACAACAAATATCCAAAATTCATTCTTTAATACCGATTACGTTTATATTGCTTCTACAGGAATTCCAAACTATAATATTGGACCATTTTTAGGATCTGCACTCTTACCTGGAAACCAAAGAAAACTAAACCGTTTCCCCTTAAAATCTCAAACGATCTCTACGAAAACTAATATTAGTTCTGGATCGATTGGCACTTGGGTCAATGGTGTATCGATTTGGTCCTACAAGTCCACAGAGTCAAAGACATACGGACAAATTACATCTATTAGCATTTTAGATAAAGGTGAAAATTATGACGCAGCTTCTCCACCACAACTAACATTTAGTGGTGGGTATGGATCTGGCGCAGCTGCTGAGGTTGTTGTTGATGGATCTATCACTGAGATTGAAGTAACATCTGGTGGTAGTGGATACAAGACTTCTCCTCTTGTTTCTATCGTCGGCGGTGGTGGTTCTGGCGCATCTGCAACTGCTATCATTACTAGAGGAGTTGTTTCTAAAATCCTTGTTAATAATGGTGGATCTGGATATACGTCAAAACCCCAAATTTCTATTGTTGGTGGTAGTGGGTCTGGTGCTGCAGGTGATGCCTCTGTTAGAGGGCCAATTAAATCTGTTAGCATCACTAATGCTGGGTCTGAATATACATCAAATCCATCTATCAAACTATCTTCGGGTGAGGGCGCTGTTGCCCAAGCAATTGTAAGTAACGGAAGAATTATTTCAATTGCAATCATTAATGCAGGACAAGGATACACCACTGCTCCAGAAATTTCTATTCAGGGAGATGGTTTTGGTGCAATTGCAAGGGCAACTATTGATGTTGATGGCGAAAATGCTGGTAGAGTAACCAATATTGAAATTCTTAATAGAGGTATTGGATATAGTCAAGGATCGACAATAATTAATTTGACTTCAGTTGGTCAAAATGCATCATTTAGTGCAAATGTATTTAAATGGGTGTATAATTTACAACTCACTGAGTCGTTTGATGATGCAAAGGGATCTGTATTTGAAGGATATAATACACAATATGGTGGTGAATATGCACACTTATCTAATCCACAAAGACTAAGATACATTTTAGGTGATAATTTATTTGTTGCATCGAATAATGAAATTTTAGAGCAAGAGGATCAACTAGAGCACTCTCCTATTCTTGGTTGGGCATATGATGGAAACCCAATTTATGGTCCTTATGCATATGAAGATCCTACGGATCAATCTTCTAATATAACAAGAATGCGTTCTTCATATGCATTAAAAACTAATTTGGTATATGATGCAATTACAAATCCATATCCAACTAGAGTAAATGGACCTTCTCTAAATGTTGATGCTGCAGGTCTTTATGTTGATGATTATCAATATAATTTTGGTAGTGGTGATCTAGATCAATACAACGGAAGATTCTGCAAAACACCAGATTTTCCAGCTGGAAGATATTGCTACTTTGTCACTATTGATTCTACAGAAAATGGTAATCCTGTATTTCCATATGTTTTGGGACCAAGTTACAATTCAGTTGTTGATATTTGGAATTTAGAAAACACAGCAGTACAGCAAAATATTCCTACTGGTGTTATTAGATACAGAGATCCATATGAAAATGTTGATATTGATGTTGAAAGAACACCAAATGCATCAACAAATGCTCTAACAACAGAAGCGGGTGATATTTTACTATTTGAAGTTGAAGATGAAAATCGAGATGGCGTCATTAGTCAAGATGAAATTGACGATCCTGAGCAGATCTTCGAGGAATCGCCATTACAGGTCTTCGATTACTTCCCCAAAGTTAGATTTGACTCCAAAGTTGACATTGAAGTTGAAACAATTCAAAAATTTGAAGATGCTTCAGTTACTGGATTTACCGTAGAAAATCCAGGACAAAATTATCAAGTAAATGATATTCTTGTCTTTGATAATACTGGTAATGATAGTACTGGAGTTTCTGCTAGAGTTGCTAAAATTACTGGTGAAGATATTGCTTCCTATACATATGAAACTATTGATGGAATTAACTATGGAATTATTACAACAGACGTACCACACAACTTAAAGCCTGGTGATGCTATTTCGGTTGATTATGAACCAGTGATGGATAGCACTAATAAAGAATATGTTGTTCGCCAATATAAAGGTATTGAAGAAATTATTGTAACTCAAAATGGAAGTGGTTATAATGCAGATATTCCACCAGAGGTTATTGTTGATGGCGATGGAGATGGTGGTCAAATTGAAGCAGTAATCAATAATGTTGGCGCTATTACTAAATTTAATATTATAAATTCTGGATCTGGATATACTGAGAATCCAAGAATTATTTTAAGCCACCCTCAAATTTTCAAAAAAGCAAACTACTATGTTTCTTTGATTGAAAACAATAATTACTTAAAAGTCAATGATATTCATGTTAATGCTGACAAAGAGGTATATCTTTGTGGAGAAACTTTAGATGCCAACGGAAATACGGTTGGATTTGTATCGAAATTCTCTTCAACTGGTCTTAAAGAATGGGAAAAGACCGCAGAGTCTTCTCAACCAGCAGGATTTACCACTTCTTTAATTTTCAACAAAATTCATGTAAACGGAAACAATATTTGGGTTGTTGGTACAAACCGACCAAACACTGCACTTTTAGATTCGTATAATCCAGACATTGTGATTGTAAAATATACACAATCAAACGATGGACTTAGCGCAACGTTAAATTATCAGAAGGGATATTCTGGCATTTCTGGATCTACTAGGGCTGATGTTGTAACTGCAATTACACAAATTTCCGATACAAGAATTTTAATCGGTGGACACACAAATACCAATTCTGGTAATCCATTGGATGCATTCCTTGCTGTTATTGACACTACTGGATCTTTTGTTACCAAGAGAAAACTGGCCTCAGCAAACAAGTCGGAAAAAATTACTGATGTTGTAGTTTCTGATAGTGGAGTTTATTTCACTATGGAAACCGCCGCCACCCAGTCATCGGATGATGTTAATGTTTCCTTCGGAAAAGTATCAATTTCAACTTCTTTGATCACTGTTGACTGGATTAAAGAAGTATCAAACACATTATATTCATTCTTTGATTCTAGTATTGCCTACGATGAATATGATGAATACTATATTACCGCAACAACTAGACTAAAATCTGATGATGCAACTAAAGATGGATTCTGGGTTGGTAAATTCAAAAATGATGGTGATTTGATTTGGAATTACAGATATTCCACTCCATCTAGAGACATTCAAATGGCACAGAATAGTGTCATAGACATCTTTGGATTCTTGAATGTTGCTTATACAGAAACAAATGTAACAACAGGGCAAAAATTCGCTTCTTCCGTTAAAATTAATTATGATGGCACGTTAACTAAACATACTGCTAATAAATTTGTTTCTACTAGCGATACCGTTAATAACATTGAAGGTATTTCTGTACATGCCATCGATACTGACGTTTCTGGAGATGTTTATCTATTTGGACAAACTTCTTGGAATAGAAATGAATTCCTATTTGAGTTTGGTCAAACTGATGACGCTACAGACACAACAAATCACTACACTCCAACTTTGATAGGTAATGATTCTACAGATGCATTGACTCTACTTGGAGATGGTGTTGCTAAATTATTCGGATATGATGTTGCAACACCACTAAACTGGGAAAATGCAGCGGTTAAGATTCCTGGATCAGATCTTGGCACAAAACTCGATGACAATTGGACTCTTGAGTTTATGCTATACAAAGATTCTGCAAATAGCAATACTCACAGTCAAACTCAAGAAACTTTGTTATCGATTGGTGATGCAACAGACTTAACTGGTGGTCTTTGGTTGTATTATGATATTGCTACTGGATATCTTGAATTAGTTGTTACAAACAATACAACTGCAATCAACTCTGCAAGTTCTGCATTACAGTCATCTCTGACTACAATGTATGCAGATAATACCTGGCAATTTGTTGGATTGAAGAAAGAAGGTAATGTATTTACTGGTTATATTAATGGAATCCAAGTATTTACAGGCACAATTTCAAATACTTTATTTGCACAGAAGGATTTATTAATTGGTAATATCTCTGGAAAAAGTGGTGTAGCTGCACAATTTAGATCAAATGAGCAAGGACAGTATTATATCGATAATTTGAGACTCAGAAATAGAGCAATTACTCCAACAGTACCATCTGATGTTGTAGCATTACCAACTAGCGGTGCATTTGGTTTAACATATGATTGGACCGATGATACATGGTTTGCAAATAATATCACTCAGTATGATTATATTGATTATGTTGGATTTGGTTTAAAAACTGATAAGGATTCTGATACTGTTAGAATCGGAGCACTTGGAGTTAAAACTAATACTCAAATTTCACTCACAAGGGAAACAATCACTCCAGTTACAGGAAATACTTTAACTGTTACTAATGTTGGATATGCCCTTGGCGAAACTGGTCTACAAACTTTAGACTTCAATGAAGCAACCACTACACACATTCTTGATCAAGAAACTCTCACCCAGTCTCAAGATATTTGGTCTTCTAGGAATGCTACGGTTCCTTCACCAGGATCGCAGAAAGTAAAAGCACAAGCAGTAGTTAAAAATCGCTATTACTTTAAAGTCACTGATACCATTAAGATTGATAATGTCAGAATATTAACAACTAATCAGGCATTTAAATTTACAGTTGGTGCAAAATTACTTTTAAATGATTCTGGATCATTTGTAAACAGTGGATATATTATTGATATTGATACTACAACCAATAAAATCTATGTTGCTGTAAATAACAACGACTGGTCCAATGATCTTAATCTGGGTGAATTGAGCACAGAAAGATTTGATGAGCAATCCACTTACGGCATTCGTGGTCCTGTAGTAAATGATGTTAACGAAATTGAAGCATACGAATTCTTTGAGGTAGTTAATACAACACCAGGAACCTTTGATATTGATCTTGCAGATTATGATGCACCTTCAGATATTGGTGGTACAAATAATTTAGATGAATATGGTAAGTTTAAAGCATGGGAAGCAGGTTTATATCAAATTAGAATTGATGAGATTTCTGGATCTTCTCCATATATTCCTGGATCTGTAGTTGAAGTCACTGCAAGTGACATGACATTCAACGCTGGATACAGCACTATCCAAATTACAAATCTAACTGCAGTAACAAAAATCACTCTTGTTACTAACTTACAAAAAATTCTGCAAGTCTCTTCTGTAGAAAATAGTGATCAAGTCTATGTAATCACAGACTCGACACATTATCTCACTGCAGGAGAAATGCTCTTTGTTGACGGTAATCCATCCCAACAGGTTGGACAAATTGTATATGATGAATATGATGGAGCATTCCCAGTTGATAGGGTGATAAGCATCAAAGAGTTTATCTATAAACTTTCACAAGTACCTGTAACTCAACCAGCGACCAATGCTTCTAATGTTAGCATTTTTGTCAAATCCCCAACACTTAAGATGTATTATGGACATCAGTATGTCTTTGATTTAAGTCACTCTACATTGTTAGGCGGCAATCTATCCTTCTCTAAGGATAGTCTCTACAAACTTGAGTATTCATTCAACTCAATTCAAAGAATTGGTACACCTGGAGTAACGGGAGAAGGTCAACCAACACCATCAGTAATCTTAAAGGTTGATAAAGATATTGTTACCAACATTTCATATTATTTTGATCCATCTAGAGTTGGTGAAGATTCTCCAATCATTTCAGGAAGTTTCCTTGATATTGTTAATTCACCTTATCTTGGAGAGTTTACGATCTTTACAACTAGCGGTGGCACAATTACAACTGGTGACGATACTATGAGATTTGCTCTGCAATCTGAACCAGAGGGTAATGCTGTTGTAAGTCAAGCATCATATTCAACTGCATCTGAAAGTGCGGTTGGATCTATTAATGATATTCGTATTATTAACTCTGGTGGTTTCTATACGAAACTTCCAATCGTGTCGGACATCATTTCAAATAGAAAGATTGAAAGAGTCCAAATTAACGAACCTGGCACTGAGTATGCAGTTGGTGAGTATACTGGAATTCCTATTGCTGGTGATGGGGAAGGTGGTTTAGTAACAATCACTGTTGCTAATACAACAGATGATGAAGGTACTGTAATTCCTGGGCAAATTATTGAAGTTGTCGTTACTTCTCCTGGAAAAGGTTATACGACAGCATCGATCGATGTTGAATCTATTGATGGTATCCTTGGTCCTACTTTATCTGGATCTGGTGCAGATCTTGAAGTTGTTATTCCACCTTTCGGCAGCGGTGCTTCAATCTTCACTAAGGGCAGCAACGTTGGTAAGATTAAGAAACTCAAGAATAATAACTTTGGTTATGATTATCCTCATGACTATACATTAAGACCAGAAATTACTTTCCCAATCAATGCTCAATTAACTTCTACAAGTATTCTTTCAAGCATTACTGTAACTGATCCTGGATCTGGATATTCTCAAGCACCTGCTGTTGTAATTACTGGTGGTGGTGGATCTGGGGCAGTTGCGGAAGCTTCCATTAAGAATGGGCGACTAGATCAAATTGTTGTTAAAGATCCTGGTGCTGGATACTCTTCAACTCCTACAGTTGAATTGAAGTCTTCGTTTAATTATGTCATTAACCTCGATCTGGGTCTCCTCCAATTTGCTTTCCCACATGGAATTCAAAATGGATCCGAAGTAACTCTAAATGTAGTTGATACTGGTGATGGAGCAGAATTTCCTCTATCTGCTGGTGCTCTTGGTAGACTAAATGGCACTACAACATATTATGCTATTGCGGGATCTGCGAATTCTCTTGAAGATGATCAATTGAAACTTGCTATTACTGCAGGTAATGCTGAATTGGGAGATGCTATCACTTTTGTTAATGCTGGTGATGGAAGACAGCAAGTTTTAACTTCATCTTTTGGTGGCGCAGCAACTGCAAATGTTATTACTTCTACCTTCCTAGAAGGTGAATTTATATACCAAGGTGGATCTTTAGAAACAGCAACCGCAACTGGTTACGTTTCAACTAATAGTGGTTGGCAAGTTGGACCAAGAATTGTTAAAATCGTTAATTATGAAGGAACATTCTCCGAAGGGCAGAAAATCACTGGTGTTGTCTCAAAATCGTCTGGTATTATTAGTGACTTGAATATTGCTAAGGGAGTCTTAGAAATTGGTGCAATCACTAAAACGACAGGACAGTTTGTTGATGATGTTGGTAAACCATCAGAAATTATTCAAAAAATTCAAGACTCTTATTATTATCAAGATTTCTCTTATGCAATCAACTCCACAGTATCTATTGATGAGTGGAAAGACGTTGTATTAAAGAATGTCCACCCAATTTCTTTCAAAGTTTTTGGTCAATTGGGACTGCAAGATGAGGCAAATATTCCCAATAAAGAGACATTCTTTGATCTAACTAAGTCGGTTGAGTTGGCACGAGAGGCAATTGTACCAAATATTCAAAACTTTGCTTTAGTTGAGCCAATCTATCAAGAATTCAATAATACTGAAGTCTTGTTTAGACAAAGGAGATTAACGTCTTCTGAGAATATTTTAACATCAGTTGTCCAAAGACTTGATGATATTTCTGGTTTATTTGACGGAGAAAGAATTGCATTCCCACTAACAGTTGATGGTGATAATGTTGTTGCAAATGCCAACCAGTTGATGATTGTCTTAAATGGCGTTGCTCAAAACCCAGGAGTATCATTTACAGTTGAGGGAGATTCTATTGTCTTTACTGAGCCACCTTCTCCTCCCGCAAGTGTTAAATATGCAACAATTACCGTTGAGCAAATTCAAACAAAAGAGTTTAATTTTACGAATATTAGCGGCATTTTCCCAAATGTTGCTGACGTTTTAGTAGGTACTGCATCTAATGCTAGACTGAAAGTAACTGGTGTTACTGGAAATACCATTATTGGATATATTGAAAGTGGTACTTTTATCATTAATGAATTGGTGCTTGTTAATGCTACTGGATTTGCAGCAAATCTAGCAACCATAACAGATCAAACAAATATCGGATTATTCATCTTTGGGGAGACAATTAGAAACTTTGATAATGACACTGCAAAAGTTGAGCAAATTAACCTTGCAAGAGGACAGGAAACCCCAATTGCTCAGTTGAGATATGGAATTGGAGTTTCCACTACACAATTTGAAGTAATTCCAGCAAACGGAGATCAACTACCAGTTGCCAATGGAGTATTTGAGATTAATCAGAATTATCAGTTTGGATCTGAAATTTTCACCGTAACAAATGTTACTAACGGTGCAGAATCAACCACACTTACTGTAACTAGAGCTCAACTTGGAACTGCAGCAGTAGCACAACTACAAACAACACCAATTTACGGTACGGATATTGAAGTTACTGATACACTTGTATTAAGTAAGACCACTGGTACATATCAGTCCACACCTGGACTATTTGATATTCAATTGGATGATATTATTATTGCTTCTGGATCTGGCGTTGTTGCAAGAGTAACTTCCACAAGTGCATATCAGGATCCTGCAACCGAAGAATTTATCGGTCAAGTTAATATTTCTGATGGATCTTCATTCTTTGGATTCCTCTTCAACAGAATTACATCAACGCAATATCCTAACGTTGTTATTGATAATATTTCAGAATCTCAAGTTTCTATTGTTGACTATACTGACAACACTACTTCATTTGACCTTAGATTCCCTGCAAATGAGTTTATCAATAATTATATCATTAAAACAGAAAATGAAACTGGAGATTTGCAAGAAGATGAATTTATTAGAAACTTCAAGATTGAATATGGCAATTCGACTGGTAACTTTGTAGAAGGTGAAAATGCTGTTGTTAGAAAAATTACATTTAAGAGTAAAGAAGGTGGCGGATTCTTCTCTCAGGGTCAGGTATTAAGATCTGAAAATACTAAAGCAGAAGTTATTGGATATAATCAACCCAGAAACACGATTTATCTCGGTAAGATGGGTCGTACTCAATCTACAGGTCAAGATTATCACATTGCAACTTTTGACAACTCTGCTGAGCTGGATACTGCTCAGAAGAAATTCGGTAAGTCTTCACTATACCTTGCTGCTTCTGCCGATAGTGTTACTATTCCAGCATCTGCCGAGTTTGCATATGGTACAAATGCATATACCTATGATATTTACATTCGTCCATCTACGGCAGCTTTAACTGGCACTGCTCATATTTTTGATACTAGAGAATCTGCAACCGAAGTTGCTGGTAGATTATATCTTGAAAGCAATCAATTACGTTATAACGTAAATGGATCGGATCTGGCAATTGATACAACTACCACATTTGTTGCTGACACTTGGTATCATATTGCTGTTGTTAGATCTTCAACTACCGTTAAACTATATGTTAATGGTACAGAAACTGCAACTGGTACTGATAGCAGCACATATATTACAAAACCAATTAAGATTGGCGCTGCTTTTAACGGTGGAAATGGATTTGTTGGACACATCGACGAATTTAGAGTTTCTACAACCAACAGATATACCACAGCATTTTCACCAAGAAACGGTATCTTCCAAGGGGACGCTAATACGAAACTTCTTCTCCACTTCGATGGTGAAGATGGACAAACATATACTGATGATTGGTCTGGTGCTGCTAACTGGACTGCAGGACACTATTTCAACAATGATGCGATTCTAGCCACGAAGAGATCTACCAATGGATCTGCTTCTTATCATAGTTTCAAAACGCAGAGATATCTTGATGCTGCAAATTTAATTTTAGCAAATAAAGCATTCTTGGCGGCAGAAATTGTTTATCAACTAGAAAATTCTTCTCCATATGCACCGTTTACAGTTCCTACTGGATCTCAAAATTGTATTGATGATATTGAAGATGTGATTGATGAGTTAGTTAAGGATTTGAGAAATGGTAGCAATAGTTATATGTGGGATGCTGCTGCGGTATATGTAAATCGTATTGCAAATCCAATCGAAATCAATCACATTGAAACTGAAATTGATGAATCTATTTGGGCATATGAAAAACTATCTGAATTTGCTCAATTGGTGATTAATAATCAAACAGTTACTGTCACTGGAAATCATGGACTGACTCAAACTCTTAATAATACGCTAACAGATTCTAATGATGATTCAGACCCAGCATACACTGCAAATGACTGCGCTGATGTCAAAACAACCATTGATAACCTTGTTACGATTCTTACTGATACATTAGATCAGGCAAATCAACCAACACCAGTTGATCATCTAGCAACTGTTACTAAACTGGAACCAGCTTACGAATATCTTGCTGCTACATTCGATGCATTCTATGAGATTCCATTTGATATTTCTAATGTTGATACTCCTAATGAAGTCGTATTCTCCAATCAGATTGATCTTGACTCTAGAAATAGATTCTATGATGCAGCAAATCTAATTCGCCTCAATAGAGGTGCAATTGTAGATAAAGCAGCATATGATTTGATTGCTCGTTATCCTGATTTGGCATTGGATATGCCAAGAAATGAGGATGGCACGGGATCTGGCACTTTAAGATGTAAAACTGATCTTGGACTCATTTTAGACAATCTTGCTGATGATATTGAGGTTGGTGGAAACTTCAACACAATTACTGCAATTAGATCATATCTAGGTGCAAATGATGAAATCGTCCATATTAGATTGCAATTGCTTCAATCTGTATATGCCCATACTAGACTTGGGTATTACATGAAACAGGCAATTACTGGTGACTTGACAGAAGATAATACAACATCAGTAATTGTTGGCGACTGGGGAATTACAGACGATCCAGGTGGATGTGCAAATGTCCAAACAGCAATTGATACTTTAATTGATCTTGCAAACGATACTCTTGCTCCAACTGGACACAGATTTAGAGATGCAGGTGATCTTCTGTATTTCAATAAAGATTACATTGCCGAAGAGTCTACTGGAATCTTAGATGCAGATTTCACTTACTTACTTGGTGCCGTTGGAAATGAAACCGCATATTCTGCATTTACATATCCAGATGGTGTGAATGGAAGAACGAGATGTCAAACTGATATCAAGTTAATTCTTGATAGTGTAATCAGTGATTTACTAACAGGTGGTAATAGCAATACTGTAAGAGCAATTAATTATTATGTAACTTCTAATCTTGGAATTACTTTTGTTGAAGATCAATTACTGGCAACCATTTATGCTTTTGAGCAAGTCAAAATGCTTGGAAGTAAGGCGATTAACAATTTACTTTATAATCAGGCAGAACCAGTAACTGGTGATCAATATGCAGCAATTTATACAAGTCAAGATGCATACAAAGATGAAACTATTACCGATTCAAATGGTGATGGACAATATACTGCTGCAGATTGTGCCAATGTCATTACGGCATATGAGACTCTTTTAGATTCTTTAATTGATACTTTAACACCTTCTGATGTTACTGGAAGAAATGGTGGCAGAATGGTCCTCTTCAATAGAAATTACTATAAGGAAGAATTGACCAATCTAGTCAATAATCAGTGGGGTGCTGGCACTTGGGTTTATTCTGATTATGTTGATACAGTATTAGATGATCTTATTCACGATCTTGCACTTACCGATACTAGTAGCGATAATGTCTTAACTGTCGCTAGAAATATTGATTACTCTATTTCATCTGGCACCACATTTGCTGTCGGAGAAACTGTAGAGTGTGATGTAAATGGATCTGTCGTTGCAACAGGAGAAGTCCTGGAGAATATTACTGATGATAGAGTTTTGATCATTGGAAATATCACTGGTACTTGGACAACAGCAAATGCTAACATTGTTGGTCCTAATGCTACTGCTAACTACATCGGTAATGGAGCTAATGGTGGTTTGGGTGCTACCTATGATTACTATGAAGATGTTGCAAACATTCAAACCCTAGCAAGTGCTAGAGTTACAACTTCTCCAATCGCAGGGCAAGTACCAAATACAAATCTCTTTACAAATCCAGAGGATCTAACTGCAAACTGGACTTCTTCAGGAGTAACTCTTGCTGCTAATGCATCTTATGATCCAAACGGTGATCTTTTGGGAGAAGAAATTAGACCAGATCTTACCAATGGTGAGCACTTTATCTACAGAGATTACAGTCTTTCTTCTTATGATACATTTGATGACGGGACAATTACTCTAGATGACACCACAAACAGATTTGACGAAGGTGCTACTGCTGAAACACAAACATTTACTTTCTCAATATTCCTTAAGAGAGAGGGTCTGTCTAAAGCGAGATTGCAACTTTCTTTAGATCCTGGCACTTCAGCATTCAAGGAAGCATTCTTTGATATTGATCTTTTAAATGCTACTGTTGGATCAATCTTTACTCCTCAAGGTGGACTGACAGTTGACTCTTTTGGTATTGTCCCTGTCGGACGTAATTGGTATAGATCTTATATCACACTGACATTCTCATTCGGATTCTCAACTCTTAGAGCAGAAATCTATGCGAGAAATAGCTCTGGATCAACAACATATACAGGTTTGAATCAATCTTATAGTGCTATTGGCGTTTGGGGTGCAAAACTGACTAGTGGCGCAATTGATCCCTACCAATCTCAAGACGGTACAATTTATTATGCAAATAATGAATATAATATCAAAAATTATATTCTCGATAATCTCCAAGACTTCTTACAAGATGCTCTTAGACAAAATCTGACTTCGCCATCTTCAACTGCTGGATTCTATGCTTATACAAATTCAACTTTAGCAGCAACTTATAACTCTGATGCAGTTACAAGAACATTTAGAAGCAACATTAGTTTGCTGAAGAATCAGTTAACTAATGACGCATATTATGCAGACATCACTTCTATTAGTGGAATTTCTGTACCATCTAGCACATATGGCACACGAGTTATTCCAATCCCTCTTGGTGGTGGAATATATTCAGCAGATAATATGTATGGTTTGTTTAGTGATTCTCTAGCAGAAGTTGAAAGTATTACCTCAAATGAAGCTCAGATTGTTAAAGTCTATAAGAGATTTAGAATTGATGGTGATATTACAGATGGTCCATTCACAATGAATGAAACTGTCTTTAAGCAAGGTGCCCCTAGTGTAACTGGTATTGTTTATGGATTCTTTGAAGATGAAAACTTCAAATATCTCGATGTTGAAGTAACTGCTGGTCCATGGGCAGTTTTGGATACCATCGTTGGTAACGAAAATAGCACTACCGCTCAAATTAGTGCTATTGAAAATAGAATACATGTCATTGATTTACTAGGTGATTTTGAGGCAGGTGTTCAATTTAAGGGATATACTTCAACAGAAACTGCAGACGTTGTAGAATTTATTAAGACAACCGCTGCAGTTACTGATAACACTGGTGGTAGATTGACTGTTGATACTGAGAGTTTGACTGGTCTCTTTGAAACAACTAGCGTTGTTTATGCTGAGAGTTCCAGACAATATTTGGAAGTATCGAAATATGCTGGTCTTGATTTGAATGTTGGTCAGAGAATTTCTGCCGAAGGATACATTAGAATTGGTATTGCTGTTGTTGGTGGTTTAAATGAATTTACTATTGGCAATAGACTTTATAAAGTCTTTAATGGAATTCAAGATACCTCAAATTATGGCGTAATCACAGATATTGACTTGAATAATAACTACCTATACATTTCTATTGTAGAAGGTAATATTACTAATGGCGACTTGGTTGGTGATTATGGAATTGCTGAGAGTTTCCCAATTGGATATGCGACGGTTATCACTAAAGTTTACTTCGCAGGAGCTGGTGCTGCTTTAGTACAAGACATTAGAAATGTTGGTTTGAATCAACGTATCTATTTGAGTGATATTGCAGGCACTTTCGATTTGAAAGATTCTATTAAATCTCTCAATGGGTATAGAGCGGCAGTTGTCGATAAGGTTGATCTTAAGGCAAGAGTTAAGAGGGCATTCCGTGGATTTGATGGTGTCCAGACTAACTTTAAACTCACAACAAATAATGGCGATCAGTATTTCCCTGATTCTGAAGGTCATATGCTCATTTTCGTTAATGGAATCCTACAACCACCTGGCGCGTCAAATGCATATACGGCATTCTCGGATGAAATTCAATTTACCGAGCCACCCACATTAGGATCTTCATTCACAGGATTCTATGTTGGTAAACTGAGACAGTTGGATGATATTTCCTTCGACTTCGACTCATTGAGGCAGTCATTTAACCTTAAGCGCAATGGAGTCTTCTACTCACTTACGTTGACGGAAGGTGTCCAATCAACCACGATTAGACCTGAAAACAACATCATTGTTTCGCTCAATGGTGTCATTCAAGAACCTGGCGTTGGTTTTGAGATTGTTGGTTCTAGAATTATCTTCTCCGAAATTCCTCGCGTGGGATCGACTTTTGTTGCATTCTCCTACGTTGGATCTGAAGCAGACGTTGATGCTGCTGAAGTTGTCCCACCAATTGAGCCAGGAGACTTTATTGATATTCAGGGTGAAACTTCGGATCGTGAAGTTGCTGTTATTGAGTCTTCTAATTCACTGATTACCTTTGATTATCTTGGATCAGTCTTTGGTAAAGATGCTGTAGGACAAGCAAATCTTACATCGGGCACTATTGATAAAGTAGTTGTAACAGCACCTGGATCTGGATATACCTCAAGACCCAATGTCAGAATTGACTCTATTACGGGTTTTGATGCTAGTATTCGCGCCCTGGTTGGTGTTGGAGGAATTACACTTTCAACAGCAGGATCTGGATATCAAAATCCATCTGTTGCAGTCGAAACAACCGTTGATGATGATTGGGTTGCACCTAATCTTGCAGATTATGGAGAGGAAGTTATCGATCCTGAGATCCTATAAATAACTAGAAAGTCTTAGAGGAAATGGCAAAGCAAACATTAGGTCTTGGAGCCGCCGCCAATGACAACACGGGGGATACCCTCCGTGTAGGTGGCGATAAAATCAATGACAACTTTAATGAAATCTATAGTGCAATTGGTAATGGATCTAACTTGCAGATCAGCCTTACTAATGCTGCCTCTGGACAAGTATTGAGATATAATGGTAGTAGTTTTATTCCGTCAGATTATACTAATCTCACGGCTGCTTTGGATGTAAATGGAAATTCGATTATTTCCACTAATAATGGAAATATTAACATTGCCACAAATGGCACTGGAGATTTAACACTAGGAGTTGGTGGAGTTACTAATACTTTTGATGGTGCTACTGGCACCATTGATTTTCCAACTAAACTCTCATATAAAAATGCATATACCACATTAGGATCTGCCCCCGCAGCAGCAACATATCCTGGTTATTTCTTCACCGTTGATGGTGACGATAATCCATATGTAAATATCAATATTACTGCGGGTGGTGTTGGATTAACTAGAGCAAAATTAATTACAGAATATTCGAGTGTTGGTGCTCTTTCTGATGTTGATTTAGTTACAACTCCTCCTACAAATAATCAAGTTTTGAAGTGGAGCACTGCTGATAGTAAGTGGGTGCCTGCTGATGATGACGCTGGTGTATCTTCAATTAGTGTATTTGCTACAGTTGCTGGAGATACGGGGTCTACAACAGCAAATAGTCAGTCTGATACTTTGACCCTCGCTGGTGGTACAAACATCGTTACAAGCGTTTCTGGAGACACTCTGACGATTGATTTTGAGGGCACACTAACCACTACCCTCGCTGCATTGGATGATACTGATGTTAGTGGTATTACTCAAGGAGATTCGTTGTTTTGGAATGGCACTGACTGGGTTGTTACCAGAAGTCCAATTACTTGGTGGGAATTGAATGCCAATGGCAGCAACCACTATACATTTGCTGGTCCTGGATTTTCGGCAGCAACAGACGATCCAACCATTTATGTGCATAGAGGATTTACATACGCTTTTGATAACTCTGTGCAGGGTGGAGCACATCCATTTAGAATTCAATCTACCCAAGGATTGACAGGGACACCATATACCTCAGGTCAGAGTGGAAGTGGATCTAACGTCCTTTATTGGACAGTGCCAATGGATGCTCCAACAACACTATATTATCAATGCACAATCCACGCATTAATGAACGGTACAATTAACGTCGTAAGTTGATAAATGGCAAGAAACATTCCTGGATCTGGCGCTGTAATCGAACCAATCTTCAATGAAGTATTTGGCGTAAGAGCAATTAAAGTAATTGATGGTGGAGAAGGATATGATCCTACAGATCCACCAAGACTTACGGTAACTGGTTGTGGAGTACCAGAACAAGAGGCACTTTTATATCCAATAATCGATGCCGATTCGGGAAGGATTGTACACGTTAGAGTATTGGAACCTGGGAGGGGATATGATCCACTTAGAGTTTCTATTGTTCCATTACAAGATACTCCCGATGTTGTAACATCGTTTGATGTTAATCGTATTTGGCAAACAAATCCAAATTCTTCAACAACAGCATCATTTGAAACTGAAACAGACAGACTTAATATTGTCAGTGACAATCACCCTAAACCAGCGGATATTCCAAATGAGAGAAATCCTGGTGGGGGTCCATTAGTAGATAGGAATTTTGATCACACTATAATTTACCGAGGCGGTAAAGATGTGCCATCTACTGCAGTTCCAAGACCAATTGAAAGAAATAAGTCATTAGGTATTCTGGCAAATGGATCTTTAATTCACACTCCAGATTGGGGATCTAGTGTTGGTGGAGCGCCAGTTGGGTTTAACATTGATGCAGTGCGATATGATTATATTAATAATCAAGATATTTTTGATGGAGTTGTTGAAAATAATGTCTATCAACTTCAAAGCTCTAAGTTAATTGGAAAGTTTTCTGAAAGAAACAGTGTATTTGAAAATGGGTTTTTAAGACCTTTTGTTTGGGATATTATTGTAGAATATGACAATATCTTACTTCAAATTGCAAATCCAGATGAAACTCTTGGTCAAATTGAAGTAGGAAGAATTTTAGAAGTTATTGGTGGTAATACAAGAGCAGAAATTGCAAAGGTAGTAAGAGATCCTAATAATAATGCCCCATTAAGAATATACGTTAGAGCAGTAACAGGGCAATTTAATAATGGCGACTTGATAATTGGATCTAATGGTTTTACTTTTGCAGTTTCTTCGGATCCGAGAAGTTTTCCAAACGGAATATTTTATATTAATTTTAGAGACGCTGCATCAGAGTTTGGCAATTTTGCAAATAACACATTTTATCTTGCCCCAGAGAATATTAGGGTGCAGAGAAATTATTTGATTATTTGGAATCAGCAGCATATATCCAATCAACCCTCAGAAATTCATACTCAGGGTCACCCAATGCAATTCAGCACAACACAAGATGGTGTGTTGAATCAGAATCCAGGTACTTTGTACTATAACAGCACTGGAGATTCACTAGCCCCAGCCGCTGACTATGAAAATGAATTCCAACCGCTATTCATTATGAATGCGGATGAAACTAATAGAATTTATTATTATTGCAAATACCATAACCATATGTCTGGTTATTTGGGTGACGAAGGATATATGGAGTTGGATCCAGCAATTCCTACAGAACCTCTGCCAAATAATTATTATATTACTGATTATTATACTAGTGGAAATTTTGTTGATTATTCAAGGCACGCTAACGGACACTCTAAAGTTATTGGTGTTTCTTTTGATGGATATCCCATTTATGGACCTTGGGGATATGACTCCAATAAAAATGTAGTTAGGATGACATCATCCTATCGATATAAAGTGGGTGATGAAATCGATGGAAATAGACCAAAGGTAACAACAGCAGGAACAGTAACTTATACAGTTACCGTATCAAATAATAAATTTTTGATCGATGGTCAATCAAAAACATTTTTGAATCTTGATAGAGGAAAAACATACGTCTTTAATCAGGATGATGTTTCTAATGACAACTTCATAATCCTAATTAGTCAAGTTTCTGATGGTTGGCATATTGGATCTCCACCTGTAATTGGAGATATCACATACCTTTATGAATCTGGGGTTGAGTATTATATTGACGGTAGTTTAACAACTTACTCTAATTACATTAGTAGTTTTGAAAATGCTACAACTAGGGAAATTAGATTTACGCCAAGGGTAAATGCTCCTAGATTGACATATCTATTTTCTTATGGTAATGCAGCAGTTGGATTTAGATTGGTTAATGAAGGATACATTATTGGAGATCTTATTGAAGACTACATCTTTGAAGATGGATTGGGATCATTGGATGCTCATAATGGAAAATTTGGAGTTGCACCAGAATATCCAAATGGCACTTATGCATACTTTATGACCGAGACTTCGGGTGAGGATCCTGTATATCCATATATTATTGGACCAACATATTATGGATCCCCAATCTTTGAGGGGCAGGAAGTGCCAGATCTACCAATCGAATTCCCATCTGGAGCTAGAGCAGATGCAATCCTAGATGAAAATGGAGGAGTTTCCTATATTAAAATGAGGTCTAATGGCGATAGTTACTTTGGACCAACAATAGCAAAAATTCTTGGTGGTGAAGGTAATGGTGCTACAGTGACTCCAGTTGTACAAACAATTACTGGTTTATCTCTTTTAACATCGGGGAGAAATTTTGCCACTCCACCAACTTTACTTTTTGAAGGAGGTGGAGGATCAGGCGCTAGAGGAGCAGCTGAAATTGATACTACTGGAAAGGTAACTAGCGTTTCCGTTGTTGATTCTGGAGAATTTTATCAAGAACCACCTTATATTCTGATTACTGGCGGTGGCGGTATTGGTGCTAAGGCTGTTGCTAGAATTCAGCAAGGTGAGATAGTCGGCATTGATGTCACTGAACCTGGAAGAGGATATACGAGCAACCCTAATATCATTTTTACAAAATTAGTTAATTTAAAGAGAAAAACTGCTGCGAGACAGTCGTTAAATTCTTCTTCATTCTATCTAACGGGATTACTTAAGAGCATCTCTGCTAGCGATACCACAATTTATGTTAACTCTACAGATGCTTTCCCTGGATCAGGACAGATTATTTTAAATAATGAAATCATTAGTTATTCTTCAAAATCACGAGAAAGATTTACTGGTTTGACCAGAGGATTAAACTTCAATTATGACCAGAGAATTGTATTAGATACAACTCAAAATAATCAAGCAGGGCAGTCAACCTACGAATTTAATGTTGGTGATAGGGTAATTAGAAGAGTTGAAAGTTCAACCAATAAAGTTGCTAAGGTATATGATTGGAATCCAGATAATAGAGAATTATTGGTAACTTTTGAAGTTGATGAATTGGCGTTTATTGATGGCGGTATTCCCTCAACAGAAGATGCGATTGTACAATTTGATGCTGGCGTTGCATCAAGCAGTGGAGCGGGAGTATTACCACATACACTAGTCACTACTGTTGGTGAAACTATTACAACTTTAACGGTGCCAATTTCATCACTACAAGATAGAACATTTGAGGATGATGATGAATTGGATGGTGCTGGTGATGGAATTCCAGATCTAATTAATACAGGCACAACTTTTGAAAATCAAATTAATCTTGATGGTGGAATATACAATTCATTATATGGTATTGAAGAAACTCTAGGTGGACAAAATACTACACTATTCCAAGTCGGTGATAGTATTAAAGATGGATCTCTTCCATTCAAATATGCAACCGTAATTGAAGCGGGTGCATTAAATGAGGGTCGTCCACAGGAATCCATCATTTCAATTAACATTGATCCTAATTTTGGAAATGGACAAAATTATGCTGTAAATGAAGTTGTAACTGGATCTGTTTCTGGAATCACAGCAACAGTTGTTTCCTGGGATAATGTTAATGGTGTGCTAACCGTTAAAGACATGAATCCATATAATACAGGAAACATCAATGTTGGTGTTAATGGGTATTTGTATAAATTCTCAGAAAATAGCACCATTGTTGATTTTATTGTGCAAGATGCTGGTGCCGATTATTCTGCAGCACCAGTGATTTCTGTTGAAAATATTGGAGATGTGCAAGCAACTGCTACGTCAGTTATGACAACAGCAGGAGATCAAGTTGCTTCTGTAACTATTACTAATGGTGGATATGGGTATGAGCAAACCGTTGATAATTCCTATGATCTCCATCCAGTAATTACTGTTACTAATGATCCCAGTGATACCACAGGATCTGGTGCGGTTTTACAAGCAGTTCTTGGTGGTGAAAATATAGTCGGAAATGGTGGGGCATCTTACAGAATTAAGAGCATCGACTATCAAACTCAGATTAGATCTGAATAACATTGATAAATAAACAAGAGGACCAATATCCGAAGCACCCTAGCAAATGGCAGCGTTACTTACTGATCAATTTAGAATTTTTTCTGCGAGGAAATTTATCAAAGCACTAGAAGGTCCTATTGCGACTCAAAGTGATGAAGACGCAGGACAAAATAGAGATCGTCTCTATATCTTCATTGGAAGACCCCAAACTTGGGATGACGAAAACTCTCCCCCACAAGCGGTTGATTCTTTCCAAGAATTTTCTGCATCATATGATGACATGATTTCTTTGAAGAGAGTTTTGGCAGCAGATACCGTGCAAGTCGTCAGAAGGATTGACTGGGTTTCACCAGAGCAAACTACTGGTGGACTTGGTTATACCTATGACATGTATCGTCACGATTATTCTCCAAGTAAAACCGCTTCTTCTGGAGCAACGAAACTGTATGATTCCGACTTTTATGTTGTGAATTCTCAGTATCAAGTTTATAAGTGCATTTATAACGGCACTTCTCCTTCAGATCCAAACGGAAAACCATCTACAGTTGAGCCAACTGGCACATCAACTTCAATCATTACCACTGCTGATGGATATCGTTGGAAGTATTTGTATACAATTCCTGTTGCTTCGGTTTTGAAATTCTTCTCCAACGATTATATGCCTGTCTTTACCAATGATGCGGTAAGGACTAATGCTGTTGCTGGTGAAATTGATACTGTTGTTATCAATGCTTCTGGAGTTGGATATAACAATGGCACATATGATAACGTTGCAATCAATGGCGACGGCACTGGCGGTCGGGTTTCGGTCGTTGTTGATGGTGGTAAAATTGTTTCTGCTACGGTAACTTCTGGTGGTACAGGATATACCTTTGGAAAAATTAGCGTAGATGCTATCACTGGTATTGGCACTGGAAGCGGTGGACAAGTTGACGTTATCATTCCACCCCCAAATGGTCATGGATACGACCCAATCATCGAAATGGGTGCATATCGCGTAATGATTAATGCTAAACTCTCATACGATGAGGGTGCAGGTGATTTTCCTGTAGATAACGATTATAGAAGAATTGGTCTTATCACCAATCCTAAGAAATTTGGCACGGAAGAATTAGTTGCAGATCTAACAGTTTCTGCAACTAAAGCTTCTATTTTCTCGCCAACATTCCAAGGTAACTACGTTCCTGATGAAATTATTACTCAGACAAGAGTTGTTGCTGGAACAAACGTAACTGCTCGTGGTAGAGTTATCTCATGGAATGCAACAACAAAAGTTTTGAAATACTATCAAAACAGCGTAGATGGTATTTTTCCAGAAGTTACTGGTACTTTGAATGAATTTGATGGGTCAAACGTTATTAGTGGAGCAACATCTGGTGCTGCTGGTCAACCAGATGTTAATTTCCCTGCAGTCCCCAATTCTTCTTCAAGGACTATTAACAATACAGAGTATGATCTGGGTATGAAATTTAATAACGGATATGCAAAATCCGAAATTAAATCCAACACAGGACAAGTGATCTATATAGATAACAGACGCGCAATTAGTCGCGCTAATGACCAAGTAGAAGACATTAAAATCGTAATCGAGTTCTAAAAGATGCCCCAGAATACTAACCTCAACGTAACTCCTTATTACGACGATTTCGATAAAGATAAGAATTTTTATCGAGTACTATTTCGTCCAGGGTTTCCAATTCAGGCTCGTGAATTGACAACAATGCAATCGATTCTTCAGAATCAGATTGAAAATGTTGGCACTCACTTCTTCAAAGATGGCGCGATGGTTATCCCAGGACAAGTGGGATATGACCTTAATGTACAAGCAATCTTACTCCAGGAGTCATTTCTAGGAAGTGATGTTGAAACATATAGAAGTCAGTTAACAGGATCTATTGTTGAGGGATTGACCACAGGCATTAAAGCTAAGGTCTTGTATAGTATTTCTGCGACAGAATCAGAAAAGGGTTATGTTACTCTATATGTAAAATATATTGACTCTGGTGATACTGTTTCTGAGACAAATACAAAAATTTTCCAAAAGAATGAGCAGTTAATTTGCAATAAAGAAATCACATTTGGCACCACCCTAATTGAAATTGGCACTCCCTTTGCACAATTACTGCCAGTTAATGCTACATCTGTTGGTTCTGCTGCATATATTAGTGATGGTGTCTATTTCATTAGAGGGCATTTTGTAAATGTACCTGCAGATTATCTGCTTCTTGATCAGTATGGAAGCAATCCATCATATAGAGTTGGACTGGAGGTATTAGAATCAATTATCACTCCAGAGGATGATGAATCTCTAAATGATAATGCTGCTGGCACTTCAAACTATTCTGCTCCTGGCGCTCACAGATTCAGAATCAAAACACTCTTCACTAAGAGATTGCTGACTGATGATGCGGATAAAGATTTTATTGAATTGCTCAGACTAAATTCCAGTAAGGTTGAATCCTTTGTAAATCGTACAGAATATAGCGAGCTTGAAAAGACAATGGCTCGTAGAACTTACGAAGAATCTGGAGATTATGTAATTGACACCTTTGATGTTAAAGTCCGAGAGCACTTGAATGACGGATTTAACAACGGTGTTTATGTCCAAGGTCAAACTTCATCTGATGGAAATACTGCTGATGATAGTCTTTGTGCAGTAGAAGTTTCTCCAGGTAAAGCATATATTAGAGGTTATCGTACCGAATTTATTGCTCCTCAGTATATCGATGTCCAAAAACCAAGAGATTTTGATGAAGTACAAAATGGAATCGTAAATTTCAATCTTGGTAATTTCCTCAAAATTTATGATGTTTATGGATGGCCAGAAGTTTCTGGTGATGGTGTTGTTGATGCATATCAAGTTTTAAATCTGTATGATGATTGGACTGCTAATGCAACTAGCACACCTAAAGCAGGTGCGAATCAAATTGGTAGATGTAGACTAATTCAATTGCAGGCAGCATCAACATCAAATGCTGCTACCAATCCATTTGCTGAGAATGGAGCAGTAACTGGTGTTTATGATATGTGGATTTTTGATCCACAAATGTGGACTGTTTTAAACATTGCTAATGCAGTAACTCCTTATACCGCTGGTAGTAAAGTTTTTGGCAGAACATCTGGTGCATCTGGATACATTGCTAGCACTGGCAATAATACACACTATATTTTCCTTGAGCAGGTTTCTGGGGTATTCATTAATGGTGAAATTTTAGAAGTTGATGGAAGAGATGTTGGCACACTGGAAGCAGCACACACATATCAACTAACGGATATTAGATCTGGTTTTGGTCTTAACGGATCCAATCAAGTAAGATTTGGTTGCAATTTTGTTTTAAATGATGCAAGACCCATTGAATTGTCAACCGTTGACATTGATCAAACTACTGACGATGAAATTACAGGTTTCCGCACAAGATTTGCAAAAGATTTGAGACCTGGAGATGTTGTAACACCAACTATTTCTAATTTTGAAGGAAATAATACCGTTCGTATTACCAGAGTTGATCCATCTGCCATTGCAACTTCTCCTACAAATAAGAAGTCTACAGTTGCAAGTGGCGATGAAATTTTCAATTATGATGATCAAACTGCAAAGATTGACACAGCACTTTCTGTTGGATCTGTAACAGATGGCGAATATTCTGAATTAGTTAGACTTCGCCCATTCATTTTCCAAAAAGATTATCAGAATGGTGAGTTGTCATTTGACTTACCAGAAGATGCGATGAGATCACTGGGAGACGAATCATTCTTTGTCTATAGAAACTTTGCAAGTAAAACAGTAACCACAGGATCAATTACATTTACTGTTCCAGAAACTGAAGCGTTTGCAGCATTGTCTTCTGATAATTATGTTTTAACTGTCATCGATGATGGTGGTGATGCCACTTATACCAATGGTATGAATATTGATGTTGATGCTGAAGCAGATGCTGGAAATCTGACAGTTTCTTTTGGTGCTGGTAATCAATCATTTGCTATTTCTGGACTTGGTAGTGTTGCTACTGTTACCTTAACCGCATTGGTTTCCAAGAATACAGTTAGCAAAAAGTTAAAAACCGCATCGAAGATGCGTGCATTGAAAGTTATTAAAACAAATCAAAATCTTGATGCTCAACAAACTGGATTAACTTATAGCTCACTATTCGGCACTAGAGTTGAAGATCTTCAAATCTCCTTGGGTGTTAATGATGTATATAAGATTCATGCAATTTATGAGTCATATGACAACAACGATGCATCTCCTCCATATCTAACATTAACTGAATCTGCATTCTTTGGAACTGGCACCTTAATTAAGGGTAAGACTTCTGGTGCAAGAGGAAGAGTTATTTCTTTCTCCAATTCAAATCTTAGACTATATTATGTTGATTTAAATGGCGTCTCATTTGTAACTGGAGAAACCATTGAAGGATTTGATTCTAGTGACGATCCACTTCTAGGAATTGTCGATGATGGTGATGATGCAGTTTTTGCTGGTAGTAAAGTCATCACAGAAGAATTTGATCTAGAGTCTGGTCAGAGAACAAACTTCTATGATGTTTCTAGATTGATTAGACAACCTTCCACAGTATCTCCAAATAGAAAATTGCTAATTATCATGGATTACTTAATTCATGAAGCATCTGGAGACTATTTCTCGTCACAATCATATACAGGTATTTCATATAAGGAAATTCCAAAATACAAACTTGACGGATCATTAAAATTCATCAGAGATCAAATTGACTTTAGACCCGCAGTTAAAGAATTACGCAGTGGATCTGGTACAATTTCTGCACCATACTATGTAAACTGCACAACATTTGACTTCAATTCAAGAGTCTTTAGCACTACTGGTGGTACTGGATCATCGACGATCTTTGATGTTATGCAAGTCAATTCTTCTTTCAGAGCAGATTACTCATGGTATCTGCCAAGACTTGATAAATTGTATCTCTCGCATGACGGTAAACTTAGAGTTGCAAAAGGTGTTTCTGGAAAATATTTAATTCCACCACAACCTGTACAAAACTCAATGCTTTTAGCAACGATTGAGTTTAAACCCTATGTTTTTGATACTGAGAGAGATGTTTTAATTAAACCAGAAGTAATTCGTCGTTATACGATGAAGGATATTGGTGATCTTGAAAGTAGATTGACAAGTGTTGAATATTACACTTCATTGTCACTACTTGAATCTCAAGCAGATAACACTAAGACTTATGATGAAAACGGATTTGATCGTTTGAAAAATGGATATGTTGTAGATGATTTTACTGATCATACTATTGGTAATGTTAATAGTGTTGACTATAAGTGCTCTCTAGATTTTAGAGAGGGTCAATTACGTCCACAACATTTCACAACTAATGTTGGTCTTCAATTCAATGAAAATGAATCAACCAATGTAGTGAAGACTGCTGGAAATGTTGTGATGTTGCCATATACTGATGTTGCTATTGTTACTCAACCATATGCATCACGCACAGAAAACGTTAACCCATTCAACGTCTTTACATTCATTGGTCGTATTGATTTAAGTCCCGCTTCCGATGACTGGGTAGATATCGAGCGTCTTCCTGCTCGTGTTGAAAATGTTGAGGGTGATTTCTCTGCAGTTTCTAGAGATCTTCAAGTTGATCAAGATGGATTTGCACCTCTACAGTGGGGATCTTGGGAAACTAACTGGACTGGTGAAACTCTAACATCGTCAACGACAACAACATCCTCTTCTGGTACATATGGTGTTGGTCGTCAGTTAGGTCGTGCTGGTCATGGTCAGCGTCGTCAAGGTCTATTCTATCTACATGAAAGAGAGACTTATCGTGTTGTTAACAACCAAGCACGTCAGGCAGTTAGAACTCGTGTTATTCCAAAGATTGAGCGTAAGTCTTTGGGAGATACTATTCTTTCTAGAAGTGCAATTCCTTGGATTCGCTCTCGTAACATTGGATTTAATGTTGCAAGATTGAAACCACGCACAAGATTCTATGGTTTCTTTGATGGTGTTGACATTACTACTTACATCACACCAAAAGTTATTGAAGTTATTAAAAATTCTTCAATTGATACAAGAACAAACGAAACTCCATTTGTTGTCGGTGAAACTGTAGTAGGTCAAACTTCTGGATGTCAACTAAAAGTCGTTGCTCCTAACGATGGATATAAAACAAATCCATATGGTACTGGCACAGAGACACTTCCTGAGACATACTCATCTCAAACCATTTACTTAAACCACGATATTGCTGCAATTTCTGAGACAGTATCTCCAGATTACTTTGGAAATATGCAAGTCAATGAAGTTTTAGTTGGTCAAACTTCTGGTGCCCGTGCAGTAGTTAGAGATCGCAGACTGCTAGCAGATAACGTTGGTAATTTGCAAGGCACATTCTTCGTACCATCTCCCAAAAATGATGCAAATCCCCGTTGGGCAACTGGCACAAGAACCTTTAGATTTACTACTTCAGAAACAAACTCCAGAGTACCTGGGGAGCTCGATTCTTCTGCAGATACTCAGTATAGTGCTACTGGCACTCTACAAACTGTCAGAGAAAATATTCTCGCAGTTAGAAATGCTGAGGTTATCAGAGATACTCTGACTGAAGAGAGAGTTGTAGAAACAACAAGAGTTGAGGAAAGACAAGTTGGTTGGTATGACCCTCTAGCACAATCTTTCATTGTAGATGAAACTGGTGGCGTATTCTTAACTGGTGTTGACATCTTCTTCAACACTAAAGATGATAACATCCCCATTTCTATGCAAATTCGTGCTATGGAAAATGGTTATCCATCGAAAACTATTCTCCCATTCTCAGACGTTACTATTACCCCAGATCAAATTGAAGTATCTGAGACTGCTGCAGTGCCAACTAGATTTACATTTAGAGCTCCTGTTTATATTAAAGCATCGGTAGAATACTGCTTTGTGCTATTGTCCGATTCAAACGAATATAAAGTTTGGATCTCTAGAATGGGCGATGTTGATGTTACTGGCACAAGAACGATTTCTGAGCAACCTTATGCTGGTGTCCTCTTCAAGTCGCAAAACGCATCAACTTGGACTGCAGATCAATATGAAGACTTGAAATTTACAATTTACCGCGCAGAGTTCTCAAATACCTCTGGCACAGTGACCCTTAACAATACTCCTCAAGGTAGAGGTAATGGTGGAATTCATAGATTAACCAATAATCCAATTCAAACAATTAAACCAAAACTAAATCTCTACCTACCAGCAGGAAGCAACTATAGTTACACAATTGGCGCAAGATTGAAGCAAGTCACTACAAACGCAGAGGCAACAGTTACTGCATTTGATAGCACCACCGATCCTGATGTGCTCACGGTTACTGACGTTAGTGGTAACTGGTTGGTTGGGACAGCGACCACATATAACATTAAGTCTTCAAAGTCACTTGCAACAATTACAACTGCAAGTGTCGTTTCAACATTTAATGTTGGTGATTTGGTCACTGGTGGTACATCCGCAGAAACTGGAGAGGTTGTTTCTTGGGATTCTGGTACAAATACACTTGTGTTGAATTATATTACTGGAGCATTTACTGCTAGTGAGACAATTACGACCGCAGGTGGAGCTTCTGCAGTTGCATCTGTTATTTCCTACAGTGGAGATTCTTACGGTCCATATGTCTCCACAACACCATCGTATGCTTCAGATGAAAAAGAAGTGCTTGTATACCATAGAAATCATGGTATGCATCAACGCACAAATAATGTTGAAATCACTGGTGTTGTTTCGGAAATATCTCCAACTTCTCTAACTGCTGCGCTTTCTGCTGGAGCAACATCAATTACAGTTGATGATGCGTCACAATTCCATGCAATTGTAAATGGTCAAGCAATTAGTGATGTAAATCCAGGATATTTGAAAATTGGTGCTGAAATCATTCAATACAATGCAATTTCTTTAGATGGCAAAACAATCACTGTTGCAACTTCTGGTAGAGGAGCTAATGAAACTGATGATTCAGCACACGCTGTAGGAGATATTGTTGAATGCTATACTTTGGATGGCATTCCCCTCATTGATATCAATAAGACACACACAAGTATTGAGTGTCCATGGATGGATACTTATATGCTTGCCGTTTCTAGTGTTGCCTCAACTGGTATTCGCACTGGTGGTAACATGGTTTATGCATCACAGAATGTCCAATTTGAAACTTTGACTCCATCGATTTCAGTGATGGATCTTCCAGAGACAACAATTACTGCTAGAGCAAATACGACTAGTGCTACCTCCGTTGGTGACGGCGGCGGCGAAGGTGGATCTTCTCCTAGAGATCAAGCATCATTCATCAATGATGGATCTTATATTCCTGTTACTTTAAACGATAGAAATATCTTTAGTAATCCAAGAATGATCTGCTCATATGTTAATGAGCAGAATAAACTGAGTGGAGCTAAATCATTTACGCTAAAGGTCGATTTATCAACTGAAAAATCAACCTTATCACCAGTAGTTGATTTGGATAGATGCTCACTGATCACTACTTCAAACAGAATCAATGAATGGCCTGGTGGTCCTTCACCTTATGGTCAGCAAAATGCAATTGATCGCACACAGGATGTTTCAACCCTTCCTAGCGGAGATCAAAACGATGCTGTTTATATCACAAGATTGGCAAGACTTATTAGAGAATCAAGATCTTTAAGAGTTGATTTCCAAATGTCTCGCCCACCAGAAGCAGAAGTTAGAATCTACTACAGAGCATTTAGCATTGGTACCAATGATGATATAAATTCTATTGGGTGGACTTTAATGCCTTTGCCAGCACAATATGATTCTTCTCCATCAGAAGAAATTCTATGGAAAGACTATTATTATGAAGCAACTGGATTGAATTTCAATGCATTCCAAATCAAGATCGTTATGAGATCTTCCAGTCAGGCAAAAGTGCCCCTTATCGCAGACCTTAGAGCAATCGCATTGGCAACATAATGAATAATGAAAATTTAATTCCTGTTGATGGAAAGGAGGGGTGGTATAGAGACCCCTCCACAAATACTATCGTAAATGGCAATCGCTCAGAATACGATAAATATATGGCCTCTTATAATAAGAGACAAAAAGAAGAAGCAGATAAGAAAGCTTTACAAAAAGAGGTTTCTGATCTAAAATCTGAAATGGGTGATATCAAATCACTTTTACTGACGTTAGTACAAAATCAAAATAAAAATCATGACAATTGAAAAAGTTTCTCAAGAAGAAATGCTGTCACAGTTTAAACAGCGTTATGCTGCGACGATCGAAGAGAATCAGAGACTTGCAGCAAAAATTAAAGAAAATGAAGTTACCGCACTAAAGTTGCAAGGTGCCATTGAAACTCTTGAATACTATAATACTCAAGAAGAAACTGCATCTCATCCACCAGAAGTTGATGAAGTTGAAGTTGAATAATAATCAAGGGGGCAAATGCCCCTTTTTTATTTGACATAAATAACTCAGAAGCATTTACTAATCGGGTTGTCGTAACAAATGGCAAATAGAATTCAATTAAGAAGAGGTGGTGCTCAGGAATGGGCAAACGCTAACCCAACTCTGGCACAAGGCGAATTGGGAATCGAAATTGATACGGGTCGTATCAAGATCGGAGATGGTGTTACCGCATGGAACTCCCTTCGTTATGAAAGACCTATTGAATCCACATCCAATACTGCAAATACTTTGGTGCAGAGAGATGCGGACGGTAATTTTTCTGCTGGCACGGTTACAGCAACTCTTATTGGTAATGCTTCAACTGCATCTCGTCTTGCTTCTGCGAGACAGATTCAGTTGTCTGAAGACCTTCAGGGATCTGGAGTTTTTGATGGATCTTCAAACCTAACTATTAATGCTACTCTTGATCTGGTTGCAACTCTACCTCACTATGATGGCACAGACACACCAACAGGCACTTATACAAAATTAGAGGTTGATGCAAAGGGTCGTATTGTAAATGCTTCAAACCCAACGACTCTTGCTGACTATAATTTAAATGGAAATGTGGAAGGATCTTCCGCACAACCATATGATTTAGATCTACAAGCAATTTCAAATCTTACCACAACTGGTCTTATTTCTAGGACTTCTGGTGGTGCTATGGCGACCAGAACGATTACTGGCACCCCAACAAGAATTGCTATTACTGATGGTGGTGGTCTTACAGGTAACCCCACTATTGATATGATTACTACGGCAGTTGTTGCTGGTGATTATAATACTGAGTCTCTCACTTCAGTATCTGGTCTTGGTGGAAATAGCGAACCATTTGGTACAGAAACTGTAAACGCTACGAAATTTACAGTTGATTCATATGGTCGTTTAACATCCGCAACAAACGTCCCCATTGCAACAGCAACTGAAGGTAGCAAATATGCTGCATATGGTGCAGGCACTGCATATTCTCGTTACGATATTATTGAAGAAGGAGGTAATGTTTATCAAGCAATTGCTGACATTCTTGCGGGTCAAGGTGCTCCTTCTCACACTGATTCCTCCGATGC
>Ga0181591_10000257_pt1 | contig 40215 bp, 35 predicted proteins | sample 071ome_33_FD_133757 | JGI IMG/M metagenome (GOLD analysis project Ga0181591, IMG submission 133757) | Coastal salt marsh microbial communities from the Groves Creek Marsh, Skidaway Island, Georgia - 071412AT metaG (megahit assembly) | ecosystem: Environmental > Aquatic > Marine > Intertidal...
AGACGAAGGTGTCGAGCTGATCCTAATAGCTGGAGGAGACGCGTGGAGGGCAGCCGACGCGATCAAGGCGGATGATATCGCCATCATCGTTAACCAAGTAAACTCATTGCCCCGCCGCCGCTGGGAATCTTACGACACCTTCTTCACCAACGTCCTCAAACTCCACCAAAGTGGCGCTCGTTTCGCAATCGCTTTCGGTGGCGGCGGGCCGCTGTCGTCAAACGAACGCAACCTTCCCTACGAAGCGGCCAAAGCCGTTGGCCACGGTTTGCCGCAAGAAGAAGCGCTAAAAGCGATCACCCTCTACCCCGCTCAAATTCTTGGCGTGGACGACCGGATCGGTTCGCTAGAAGAAGGAAAACACGCCACGCTCATCATCACCGACGGCAATCCACTCGATATCCGCACCCAAATTCTCGGGGCCTACATCCAAGGACGCAAAGTCGACCTTTCCAGCAGGCACACGCAACTTTACGAAAAGTATCAGAAGAAGTACGAGTGAGAGGTAGGGGGGATCGGCTCGGTCCTCCGAACATCGATCAATTGCTGAGGAATCCCGCAACGCAATGAGAATCTGGTTACGTTCTCAAAACTCTTTTGTGACAAGGCTGCCCTAAGCAGCGCGGAGCTTCAGCCCGCGCCAGTTTGACGCCTCCATTGCAAAACGCGGGCTGAAACGCCGCGCTACTCCACTTTCAACCGCTCCATGGACTTCAGTTCCGGGCGACCGCCGCGGTTTCCACTGCCCGAGCAGGTATAAATGTAGCCTTCCCAGAGAAAGGCCCCGGACCCGTGTCGACCTCGCGCCATAGATGGATAGGCCTTCCACTTTTCGGTCTCAGTGCTCAACGCTTCAACTTCGTTGTGAGCGACTTGCTGGTCATTCGATTCTCCGCCCAGAACCAGAACTTCTTTTCCTAAAGCCATTGTCGAAGTCCCCGCTCGGCTAGTCGGTATCGGATCCTCAACGACAGACCATTCCCCTGACGCGAAATCGTATACATCCACCAAATCAACCATTTGATTGGCCGGACGTCCGTCTACTCGAGACGTCATACGGCCACCCGCGCAGTAGAGCCCATCACCGACGATTACCGATTGAAAATGATCTCGCTTGTGGGGCGCTGATGGAAGCTTTCTCCAATCGCCCGTAGCCGGATCGTATTCATCGAACCAATCCACAAAACCTCCAATGTGCCCATTGACGATTCCGCCAGCCAAATAGATCTTGCCATCGCGGACCGAGGCACCCGCACCGCCTCGACGACGCTTCTCGGGAATCTCGTGACTGAATGACCAGTTATCTGACTTGGGATCGTAGATTAGGACACGATCAAGTCCCGTTTCATTGGGAAACGGCCCCGTCATGGCGCCCACCAAATGGATTTTCCCGTTCAACACCACAGGTTGCACATGGTGAACCTCAATCGGCGGCGCTGCCCCCTCCGTCCAGGCATTCGTTTTCGGATCGTAAATGGATACGGGCTGCACCCGTCTGCCGCCCAGCAAATAGAATTTTCCGCCAAGTTCGACAAAGGCGGCTTCGTGCCTGACATACGGCTCTCCAATCGTTTGCACGATTTCCCACTTATTCCCGCCAGGATTTGGACCCAATTGCTCAGCATCGGCGGTTTTCGAGCCTCGAGGCAGAAGCCCACTAACGAATAAAATAATCGTCAGAAAGGCCTTGGAGTTCCAAGCAGATTTCATGCGGTACAATTTAATATCACTCATCGATCTCATTCTTAGCAATGGTCGTTGAGCTTAAGAAATAGATATACCCATCTTCATAACCCACCTCGATTTCCTCGATGGCGATGGTTCGGCTCCGATCCCCTCGAAAGTCAAGCAACCCATCCTCCTGAACTTTAACGACCGCTCGGGTGCCGGGTTCTTCGATTTGGATGTCGGTAACCATTGTGTACACATTGATTTCCCGGGCAGACCTGAGAATCTCTTCGGCCAGATCCATGTAATCGGAGCGATTCAATCGGCTACTTTGAGTCAGCCCATACGGCTCTGACTTGTCTAGTATGTAGAAACCCGGGGCGAACAGGCCTTCGTAAAATTCGAACTCACGATCGTTGATCGACTGATCGGATAGCTCGATAAGCTCCATGATCGAAACCTCATCCAAGGCATCGGCAACATACCCATAACTCAGATCGGTCGTCTCGCACGACTGCAAACAAAGAGAGTAAAGAGCTAGGATTATCGCGAGAAAGCGATTCATTACTCCGAGCCTAGAGCCAGCGACGCCATACAGACAACGATATTTCACTGGAGTAAACGTCTTAGCGGAAAATGGAGCCGCCCATCGGCTTCGAACCGACGACCTATTCATTACGAGTGAACGTAGTTGATATTCCTTCACGTTTTATTTGGTCTTAATTCGCTCTGCTCCAATTGGTTACAAAAACATAAGGAACGATAAACGAACCGCCAAAAACGTAGATAAAACCTAGTTATTGCCCAATTTTTGAGATGACGGTTACACAAACATCCCCTACTCACCCATCAGCTTTGTGTTGGTCTCGACCATCTCGCGGGCCATTCTCTGCGCTTAGGCGATTTGATTGGAGGTCATTATTTCGGCGGTGCAAGGCAATGGTAGTGGATTTCGGGAGCTCTCATGGGCGGAGGGCTTACCATATTCAAATTTGTTGACGATCGCAATCGCTCTCGGAGCGTGCTCAAGCCTGGGATGCTTATCAAATAAGTGACACCTTGTTGCAGATTCTGTCGCCCTACGGCCTGCCGTTTTCCGTCGGCTCTTTTAAAGGCTTGGAACTTTACCGTTCTACCCAGCTCAGAGAAAGAAACTTCGCAATCAGATCCCTCTATATGCCGAGGTTCAAATTAGGGGTGAGCAATGAAGATTCGATCTGCCGCGTTGGGGTCGCCGCGAGGGTCTTGTACGATTTCTGAATCCATTTCCACCCATAAAGGCACCCCAGAGCCTGCCACCCAGAGCTCGTGGTGGTTATCATTATCACCAAGGTCGGTGATCGCAAATGGGATCACCGGAGTTACTTTCCCATCATCCTGTGCCATGCCGATTCGTTGAAACTGACGCTCTGTTTCACCCGTGGTATCACCATTGATGGGGGTAATTCCTCCCTGCCAGGTTGTTTGCACCATCCAGATAGGAGCGCCTGCAGGTGCTCCCGCTGGCACGCTCTGTCCCCACTTTTCTTCAGGAATTACTTCGGCATAGGCATAACGAACAAAATCGAACAGACTGACGACTTCGAGCTCTGCTCCCACCAGGTTTTGTGGTCCACCAGGTTGGTCCTCTGCAGTGAAAAGGTCACCCACGACCAATACTTTGCGGGGCGGGTCGATCGGGTCCACTTGCTCGTTGCCGAGATCGCCGATTAATAAAACCGTCTTGTTTTCATTACCATCCACAGCAGGGGATAATGTTGCGCATTCTACCATCAACTTGGCTCCACTAGCCGTTATTACACGAAACTTATCCGGTGTGACATCGGCAGGATTCAGACTGTGCGTAAAGGTAATAGGCATTCCATCCTTACCCGGAGCTTGGAAACAAAGAAAAATGGATGCTATGGGCAAGGCGTCATCCAGACCAAAAAACGCATATAAGGCTTGAGGGGCGCTGCGGTGATTAGCGACAACAACAAGTTTGCGGGTCACAAGCGTCCCGTCTTCGCTCTCCAGAGTAATTGTAGCGACCCCCGGACTGAGTGCGTTGACCTGTCCTGTCATTGCATTGACCGAAGCAATGTCTGTGCGATCGATTGCCCAACGCATTCCCAATCCAGATACTGGCTGACCTCTTGAAGTCGCCTGAGACAACAGGGTGGTCTCATCGCCGACCTTGATTGGGAAAGGAGGCGCATCAATCGAGATTGTAAACTCATCAATAGACCACTGCGCCTGAAAAAACCGAGGGCTCGAGGTCACTGGAACCTCGAACAGAATCGGGTTCTCGCTGGCTATTCCCGAAGTAAATTCACTCCATAAACTAAAATCCTCGGTTTGCAGCAGTTCGTAGTTGGAAGGTGTAGGAAGTGTCAACGATAGCTTAATCGCCTGGGAGGACAAGTTCTCCAATGACAAACGCTGTGGAAAGCTTTCTGCGACTATGAGACCCGACAAGAATGCCAGAAATACTAGAGAGCTATAAATAGACTTCCTCATACATCCCATACACTTCATAAACCGGAAGTGTTACAGAGGTTGTAGGTGCTTCTGCCATCAACTGTGAAAAACGGGCACCCCCAGCAACGCACCCTGCTCCGCTTGAGGAGGTCGGATCGTGAGCGTAGATGGTCGAGCATGATCAAGTAAATACGTGACGCCCCCTAAGAACCTATTAGTTGACGGTCAAACGGATCCTACCGTGAGAGAGATTCTAAAAACTACAGATAGGCGGTAGGGAGCGAAGATTCGTTGTAACACTTCAGAATTCTAACGTGTATGAGAGATGAAACGTGTCCGCAATAGCCGAAGAAGATGCCGCCTGCGTGCGTTCGATCCTAGCGGGTCGCCCTGAGCGATTCCGAGAGCTGGTCGAGCGCTACCAAGATCGTGTCTTTGCTATCCTTTCGCGCTACGAGCGTGACCGCGGCCGGGTGGAGGACATGGCGCAGGATGTCTTTGTCAAAGCTTGGCGGCACCTGAAGAAATTCGACCCATTGAAAGCACCTTTTCAAAACTGGCTGTCACGCATGGCGACGAACGCGGCACTCAATCATGTGCGTGCCGAGAAGCCATTTCGTGAGCAGGTGCCGATTTCGCAACTCGGTGAGGGCGCTCTTGAATGGCTTCAACAGGAAGATGACTCTACCCCGCTTGAAGCCATGGAGGCACGGGAAATTTTGAATCACTGCATGGCGGATCTCACCCCGGATGAACAACTCATTCTAACCATGGCTGAGATCGAAGGGTGCACGTCGCCAGAGATCAGCGAACTCACCGGCAAAGCGGCCGGAACTATTCGCGTCGCCCTCCATCGCGCCAAACAGAAACTTGCCAACAACCTAACACGCCTACAAGAATCCCTATGAAAGACAACGATCCTAAACTTCAGAAACTCTTCCGCGTCGCTCGTGAAGCACCCAGTGTCGCGCCGCCGGAGACTTTTGCCGATCAAGTCATGTCGCAGGTCACGCCTTCTTCGGCTGACAATGTGACCATGATCCATTTCCTCTTGCCAAAACTGGCTTGGGCAGCGGCCTTTGTCATTGCGGCCTTTCTAACCTCGGAGGTCATCATGAATACCAATGGTCTCCCCAGTCTCACGGCAGGCACTGACGAGTTAGCCAGCGCTTGGGATTTTGAATTCGATACTATCATCACACCATGAATACGAAATCAAAGCTCATTATCGCCTTTGTCGTGCTCTTCCTAACAGGCGTCATCACTGGTGTCATGGGCACGCGGATAGTCTATCGCAACATGCTGGCCAACGCGCTCGAACGGCCATCGATTCTTTCGGAACGGGTCGAGGCGAGCCTTGGCAATCTTTCCCTGTCGTCCGAACAAGACCAAAAGATCGCGCAGATCCTCACAGAATCCCGCGAGCAAAACCAAAACCTGCGCGATCAATTTCGGCCGCAATTCTGGACGATCCTCACGGAAACCCGTCGGAAGATCGACAGTGAGCTGACACCTGAGCAGCGCTCGCAGTTTCGCAAAGCGGTGCGGGATGATCTACCTCTCTTGCAAAGAGTGATTGAGAGACATGAGGCTGAGAATCAATAATATTTGACAACGCCTGTAACGCTTTTTTCGAGTCAGGTGTATGGGTGGCATGAAGATCATCACCACCCTCCTTCTGCTTCTCGCCACGGTTGCTGTTGGAGACAAAAAAGACCTACCCGTTGCTACGGTACATGTCTTCCTGAAGGAAGACTGCCCCATTGCCCGATATCATACCAAGACGCTCTCTGAACTCCATGAGCACTATGCGAAGGAAGGCATCGCCTTTCGCGGTTACGTTTCCAATAGAAAAGCCACGGAGCAAAGCGTGGCCGCTTTCAAGGCCAAGTTTGTCATCCCCTTTGCCATCGAACCCGATGCAAGTCTAAGCAAAGCGAATCTTTTGGGAGCGAAGGTGACCCCGGAAGTAGTCGTCCGTGATCGGGACGGCAAGACACTCTACCGAGGCCGCATCGACAACACCTACGCCGACTTCGGCAAACGCCGCCGTGTTACGACTTCGCACGATCTCCGCGACGTTCTTGAAGCCCTCACCAAAGGCGAAGCCGTTGAGCCGAAAAGCACTGAAGCCATCGGTTGCCTCATTCCCGTCACTTAATTCTAACCAACGCACGTTTATGAATAAAAAGATTATCACAGTAATGACATTGCCTCTCATTTGTCTGCCCCCCCTGGCGGGTCAAGAAGCGGTCACCTACACCAAGAACATCTCGCCCATCATCTACAACAACTGCACCGTCTGTCACCGCGCTGGCGAAATCGGCCCATTTCCGCTAACGAACTTCAATGAAGTGCGAGACGAGGCTTACACCATTCTCAGCGTCACGCGCAAAGGCTACATGCCACCTTGGATGCCCGATCGAGAGTTCAGTAATTTCTTGGGCGAGCGCGGCCTAACAGATCAAGAGATAGAAACCATCGCCGAGTGGATCGAAGCCGGAATGCCGGAGGGCGACCCTGCTTTTGAAGCACCCATGCCCAAGTTCGCCGAAGGTAGCGTCCTGGGCAAACCCGACCTCACCTTGCATGTCGCCGAACCCTACACGATCAAGGGGAGTAACGAAGATGAATACCGCGTCTTTGTGCTACCCACCGGACTGACAGAAGACCGCGACCTCGTCAGTGTTGAGTTCCGACCTGGCAACCGCGCCATCTTGCATCACGGCTTGCTTGCTTTTGACACAACAGGCAAAGCACGCCTTAACGATGCTAATGATCCGCTCTCTGGTTACGAAGTCTTTGGCGGGTTTGGCATCCCCATCCGTCCCGATGCCCAACTCCCCGGCTACACACCCGGCGCAGTACCCTTACGCTTACCCAAGGGGGTGGGTATTAAACTGCCCGCTGGCGCTGACATTCTCATGCAAACACACTATGCCCCATGGCCGGTGAGGGATTCTGATCAATCAAGCGTCAATTTGTTCTACGCCGACGAGCCTGTAGAGCGCTATCTCAAAACGCGCATGCTCATGCCATTCGATCTGGTTGAGGAGGACACCATGCAACCGCCGGTTCTCAGTTTGTCAGAACGTCTCGACGTCGTCCAAGAACTCGTCGATGAATTCGGCCAGTCCGGTAACGGCGCAAACCGCGGTAATATTGCCGATCAACTTGGAGAAGGCTTCGGCGGCAGACTCGAAGGCTGGTCACTCTTCAAGCTACCCCCCGACCAAGTCTCACGCTTCCACGGCATCTGGAAGGTGGACGACGACATCAGCCTCATCAGCATCTATCCACACATGCATTTGCTGGGGAAAAGCTGGGAAATCTATGCCATCGATCCCGAGGACAATCGCAAGAACCTCCTTAAAATCGATTCATGGGATTTCAACTGGCAGGGAGACTACTCCCTTCCCAGATACATCAAAATTGACAAAGGTTCGACCATCCATGCTATCGCCACCTACGACAACACGGCTGATAATCCCGTGAATCCTAACATGCCGCCGAAGGCAAGCAGCTGGGGAGGGAAGACCACAGACGAGATGTATCTTCTGGGATTCAACTATGTCGACTACCGCGAGGGCGACGAGAATACCTCCCAGAACCATCTCGATCCTAAAACCTCCGAGCATGTGCCTTCATTGCAGATACGTCAGAATACGGATCTAACTTATTCTCTTCTTTACAAGTCGATTTCCGATTCATGGAAGATCGAACGCTCAGACGATCTCTTAAACTGGAATCCATATTCCCCAACCACTCATTCTTCTGCAAACTACGGTTACACGGTCATACCCATTGTACCCAACGGAAAGCAGAAGAATTACTTCCGTGTCATCACCACCCCTAACATCTCAAGCCTAGAATGAAATCACTACTCCCCTTACTATACACCTTGATAATCGTTGGCTGTGCCAGCCCGCAGAGCGACCGTCCGTATGCAAAGCGAAAACAAGCAATGAACGATGCCCAGAAGCGTTTTCAAATAGTCGACGTCGACGGTAATGGCGAACTCTCCCGCGCCGAGTTTACCAAGTCCCAGGCCGCTCAGCGCACAGCCGATCCAGACAACTTATTTAACTCCGCCGACATGAACGGAGATGGGGCCCTCACCTTCAACGAACTCCAGCAAGCAATCCGCAAGCTGCGATCAAATCGCAATTGATATTCTCTTCAAGAGATTTAAATCAAAAAACGTCCACTGTATGTTACGAGAGGGAGAGGCCCGAAGAAAATTGACCGAAGTCCGCCAGATACAATTGGGTGCTTCTGCCATCAACTGTGAAATTTCACCATTTTGGGCAACGCACCCTGCTACGCTTGAGGAGGTTGGACATTGATTAAAACATAAACAGATCTATTGTCCACCACCCAAACGATGAATCGAACCTGTCCTGACTGGAAATTCCAAGCCCCTTCCACCAATACAGTTTCTCCCATTGCGATAGTTCCAAGGGTCCTGCCCATCCCCAGGGAGCTAGGGACTAAGTTTCCGACTTTTATTAAAAAAAACAGTACAAATAAACCCATATTGGGAAAATAAACACCCCCTGGAACAACATGAAGTGGAAAAAGTGCTCGCTAGCCCCGCTTGGAATATCCAGAATCGCTCGGATAAAGCATGGGATTCCGTTGAATTAAGCCACTGCATTTGGCATTATAAACCCATGAAAAAGATAGGTTTATCAATAAGAAAGCAGGCGAAGGAGCTCCTTGAAGAAGGCCATACCTCAGAGGAAATCGGCCAGCTCCTAGACGTGCGTCCAGGCACAGTCAGGGAATGGAAACGACGCTACCAATGGGACAGTCCAAACGATACTGGATGGCAGATGACAGAGATCACCCCAGATGAAGCAATCCCTGAGGAATATCAGCGGTTAATGGGGCAGGATGTCTTGGAAACCTTACAGCGCATTAGAAACCTGCCCATGCCCCGGCAGATGGACGGGATTCTGAAACGTGAGCGAGCGTTGGAATTGTTGTCTAAAAGAGCAGAACGCACGATCACAGACTCAGTTAATAGTTCAAAGCAGGGGCATCAAATACTGCAAATCAACTCGGTGACTCAGGTTTTGGATAGTTCGACCCGACAAGCGGACAAGTAGGCTTGAGGCAACATATGATCCTATCATATTTTCCACTATAAAGTTGGATCACTAGCTCATTCCATACAGTAAGGAAAGGTGGATGCCGGGAAATAGGCTCACACGAGCGTTCTGCATTGACATTTTATTGACATAAATAGAGCCTTTTATTGCGGGTTTGTGCGTTTATGTTCGCATTGAGTACACACCTTAGAATTATGTAACCCCATACAAAAGAGGTTATAACATAAATACCAACGGGTTCGAGAAATAGTAGATTCAGATGCGCTGCGGTTTTGTAAACCGTCGGTCGTCGGTTCGAATCCGACAGCTGGCTCCACTTTCCGAGTCATGTTCTGGGTCTATATCCTTCAAAATCCGGCAGGCAGGTTCTACATCGGGCAAACGGACGACCTGGAAGCTCGTTTCTACGAACACATCCAAACAGATCTTCGGGGCGCGCGGCACACATCGTAGAATGATCTCTGGAAATTATTTTGGGCCGAACAACACCCAATCAGAGTACCCGCATAGAAGTCTTGAAAACCAACCTGAATTATTTGCCGATAAAGCCCGTAAACGCTGGAAACAGCAGTCAATATAACCCCAGAGCAATTCAGCCAGCATGGATAGTGAGAATAGGTAGCTGCCTTCGCCAGAAGGTGGAAACTGCCAATGGCAACCATCACGCCAAGGGCATTCCAAATCCAATTGAATTCAGCGCGGAACGAAATACCTTTTCCTTTTCGACTGGAACCACCAGTCCCTTTTCTCCTGTGCGCTGACAGTATTTGCGTGTTCGTGCGTTGGAGGCAATCGTGTCGGCAGTTTCCACAGAATCGCACTCAATCAGATAAACAGTTCCTTTGTTGACACAGGCACGGCCCTTCCGATCCAAATCGGATAGAAAACTCTCAACCTTCTCAGGTAACGGTTGTGGATCGTATCCCTCCAAAAAGGCACGAAATTGATTCACGTCGGCGCCATTTTCGATGGATTTTAAAGCGGACACCTCATTCAACTGCCACTCTCCCTCCCCGATCTTTTCTGCAAAGTTTTCGATTTGGAGAAGATCATCCATAGCAAGCAAGCCGCTGGAATGTCGGATGACACGGGTTGGCAACACTGTCAGTGTGGTTTCACTCTTAGGTTTCGCTCCTTGCCAGTTATCTGTCTCTCCCAGAATGTAGGCTCCCAGAGGTGTTAAACGAAAGTGCCTTAACCCGTCGTATCGACTCAAATAGCAAAGGTCATCCGTTCCCCACATATTTCTGAAATCACCTCGAGCGCCATCGGGTCTTATGTAAGCCAGATCAATGAGTCCCAAAGGAGCGGCGTATTCGAAAAGCAAACAAAGCAGATATCTTTCCTGGAGAATGTTCCACTCATGACTCCCTCTATACCCAAGGCTTCCATATTGCGCTTCGCAAATGTAAAGTTTCCAAGGATCAAGATGCACTTCGAATCGAAATCCAGCTGCACGCATAAATCGTGAAAATTCCTCTATGGCAACCCACTTGCCAGTCGGACAAAGGCTCAATGCCCGTTCAATGATATAACGCCGTTCTGAAGCCGGCGTGAAGTTTCTACGACCTCTACCGCTTTGCCCCTTGATGGCATCAATACGGTTAAACTCGTCAAACTTTTTCGTCTTCAACCAATCGCTCCAAATTTCACTGAGTATTTCCTCAGGAGCGGCGCTCAGGGCGGCTCTCCCCTTTTTGGTAAGTTGCAGTTTACTGCCACTCACTTTGGCCAGTTGTGCAACCTGCCCCAGCAGGGGCCATGAGTAACACTTAATCGGCCCCGTCGCGGGGTCAGAATCATCGGAGGGAGGCTCAATGTCATAATAATCTCCCTCATATAACAGGCTGGCGAGCAATTGAACTGAGGCGCCTGCGGGTCGCCATGTCTTGGCGCTGACACGTATCTTCTCCTGCTCAATCAGCCGCAAAACTGTTCGGAGATCCTGAAGGGCGGCTTGCTCGTTGAGTCGTTGAATCAGTGGATAATCAACCTCTTCCTCCTCCGTGAGGAAGTTGCCGTCTGTGGTGATTGTTTTCCATATCGTTTTCGTTACTCCGGAATCTTTGGGAAGCTCATCCAAAACTTCCAATTTGGCCTTGGGAGGGGCCGGAATGAATTTGAGCAAACGTTCACGGAGATCATCTGGAATCATGTCCGGATTGCTGCCTCCTTTGAATTCCGAATAGAAAAAAAGCCGAAGCAACGTCGGCCGTCCACGTGCATACCGGCTTCTCCCTTCTTCCTCAAAAGTGGGAAGCGCTCCGTGTTTGGCTTGGAAACCTTCCGTTTCGAACCGGCCCTCTCCGTCATGAATGCACTCACGCACCGCCATTTGTTGCAGGTCATCCAGACGTTTCCATAACTCCTCCACAAAAGAACTGAGCAGGCACTGTTCGAGTTTGTCGACAAGTTCTGCTTTACGCGGCGCCTTCATTTTCACTCCAGGCAACAAGGAGAGAAGTTCCTTTAAGTAGTCCGCATTGGAAATCTCCAAAGCTGCACGAAGCGATGATTTGGGATCCGGTTGGCAATACGATTTCATGTTCCTAATCAATCAAAAACGCTCCCCGCATTCAATGTATCCTGCGTCCCATTCGTTTGATCCCGCTTTAAAACAAAATCCCCTAATTACGAGATTCTAAGGTCATTCACCAAACGATCTCTATTCACGGATTGAACGGGTTCTCAACTTTCGCATGAGTGTGCCGAAAGTCTTTCTCATTGCGAGTGACAAGCGTCAGTGAATAGCGGATCGCGGTGGCCTCCAAAAGGCTATCCAAGCTGGTTAGCCGAATCCCCGCTGCCTCACATTTTGCCTGCATCTGCCCCCAAACAATGGCCACCGATGTGTTGTAGCTTACGACGCGCCCCTTCATACGATCCGTAAACGCCGAAAGCCATTTTTGGAATGCGGTCTTGCGCTTTCCATCCGCTAGTCTCGAAATGCCATACTTCAGTTCCCCGATGGTAATGGTCGAAACATAAAGCGATGCCTCATGCATCCTGAGCCATTCAACAACACGAGGATTGGGATTCTTCTTCAGAGCCTCGCTCCATATATTTGTATCAACGAGGTAGGAAGGCATCTCATTCTTCGAAGTTAGGAGGTGCCGCGAAATCTCGAGCGCGTTCGGGAATTTCCAAATCGCCAGAAGCGTTCAGAAGGTGGTCAATCAGCCCTGCGTTTGGGGGCTTGGAAACTCTCCGAAGGATGATCGATCCATCATCCTCAAGGACGATTTCAAAGTCATCGCCTGGGTGAAGGTCGAGCGCCTCCCTTACCGAGGCCGGAAGCACGACTTGACCTTTTTGGGACATTACCGTAGTCACGGAGGTAAGAATATCTTACGAGCACTTACTGTCAATAGTAATCCTGTCAACAACTGGGAATTACGGCCACTTCTCCTGATAATATAAAATTAGCAGGATTTCCAACACTTGACTGTTGGAATTTCCAACAGTTCCCAACACTTTTTGACCGAGACGGTGCGGGACTATGCATATTTACATTTTTGGGGCGTTCAACAAACTCCCTGTAATGCCGCATGGTTACCCTTTTTTCCCTTTGCCGTTACCAGTATTCCCCGGATTGCCGGGAGAGGTTCCTTCCCCGTCGTTGATCGGCGGTTCGCCCGGGGGTTGTGGGTCTTCGCCGTTGCCGACTCCGTTGTTACCTTTATTGGTCACTGGGAAGGCAATGCCTTTTTCAATATCAATTTCCGGAGGTCCGACGACATGGTGGTTCAAGTCGGAATCAATATAAGTCTGCTGGGTCTGCAATTCTTCGGCTATCACCGTCACGGCATTGACATACTGCCCGGGACTCGCCTGATACCGCGCCTCACCATTCACATCAGATGTAAACAACCAGGTTTCATTTGGATTCAATCGTCCGTCCTGATTGGCATCCCCAATGTTGAATCCATTGGCATCCAATTCCCCGACAGGAACAAAATCGTCACTTACGTCTAACGGAGTTCCAGCATCGTCTACAATGGCATCCAGGACCAGGTCACTGGTGCCACCATTGGAAATCAAATAGGTCCAGACGACATCAGTTCCCACCGGCAGAATCGCTCCTGGAGCGAAGTCAGCATCTTCCAGCAAGGTCGGATTCCATGGATCCAATGCAGGTGCGGTTAACTTGACTTCATCTCGCCCCAGGTTTCCCTGGATCAGAAGATCGCCCTTAAAATTACTGTCCAAGGCCTGAACATCGATGATGTCATCGCCACCCAACCCGTCAATGGTCAAGCTGGTTATGGTGGATGCATTGGTAAACTCAACATTCTCGAAGGTAAACCCTTCGATAGAAAAACTACCGTCACCGGCAATACCTCCATCCAAAACCGTAATCAGGTCGGGGTCTTCTGTAGCTGCGAAGGTTTTTACCCCGCCGGTGGCATCCGTGATGGGTTCAACACCGAAATAACTGAGGACGTCCCCGTCACGAGAAATGAAACCGGACTGGGGTCCTGTGGCGAGGTATTCAACTTGTTCAAAATCGCCATCCCCTAGAACGATGGTATCAAAACCACTCAATCCAACAAGTCACATAACCGATTATATTGGACAACGTTGTAATCAACATCGAAAAGGCCTTCTGAATATGAACCCTGATAGCAATTTGATAGATTTAGCCGGACAGTTTCCGCCTGGATTGCTTTTGACCGGTGTTGTCGTCCTGCTTTTGTGCCTCACTGCCTGGTTTAAGACGGTTGTTCTGGCTAGAAAAAACCAGCATTCATCCCTACTTGCAGTTATCCCTCTAACAACTCCCTTGGCAGCCATTTATTTGATCCGAAAAAAGATTCCCGGTCGTTTTCTGGCGCCGGGTTGTGTTCTGGCGGCCGTGGCTACCTGGTTTTCCGGAGGGCATTTGTCAAACACGCTGGAGAAGAATCGTCTTGAGCAGGCGAAACAGTCCCTGGCGCCATCCATGGAATTACTGCAGCCTATCAGTGGTCGCAACAGTTCCGAACTCACGGAACATCATGTGTGGAATCACCCTTTCTTTTCACCGGCCGTTCCGCCACCCACTTTCAACTCGGATGGAATGGACAAGTGGCAGCTAGAATGCATCGACGAAAACTATCGTTCGCTCATGCTTCCCGAGAACAGGTATTCTGTCATTTACGAAGGCATTGATCCCAAAATCATCCGAACATACACTCCGGTTCTCCATAACCTTCATGCCCTGGCCGTCAATCATATGCTGGAGGATAATCCATTCAGAAATAAAGAGGATCTTCCTCAAACAGCGTCAGACGTACTTGAACATGTGTCGAAGTTGTTCAAGAAAATGCAGCCGGATTGGGATGATTTGCATGATGCCGTTTCTCTCCCAAAAACGGATTACCCTTTTCAGGATCATCCTTCAAATAAGTGGATCTCATATGTTCACACAACGCTGCTGAGTCAGTTAATAAAAACCGCAAGCACTCGGAGCGTATTCCACTCAATGCTAAGGGATGCTCAGGCATCGTTTGCTGATGCAACGTTAGCCTTTAAGTTGCGGGAGCTTCCAAGCTCAAATGAACCAAGGTTCATCATAGATCAAAGTTCGATGCTATACCAAGCCTTGGGAGCCCTTGCGGGCGCTCAATCTTACCACATTTGGACGGAAGATCAGTGGAAGGAAATGCAAAGCATCATCGAAACCATCAAACCTCCAGAGATAATGGAGCATTGCTATCGAGGCCACACATTGAAGAGCTATGAAAAATACAGTCGAATGCCCAACCTTTCCTGGAGCGAAGCTTGGGATGCTTGGGCTATAGTTTTTAATTTAAACTCCCACAACAGGCCGTATTTTTCGCCCAATTCGGATAACCCGCTAATTCTATTGATATCCGACGCCATGGACACACTTTTGCCTGCACCTGACAATACGCACCTGAATTGGATCGCCGACATCATCCTGACGGAACCGTTTCAGGCTTTTTTAAACAGGCAATTGCGACTGTGCCTCCCAGCCTATCATCACACCTTGGAACAATTGGACGCATTGGCAGAAAATTCATCATTGGAGCCTTACAATCAACCAACCGATGTCACGAAAGGCCTAAACCGGAAACAAGCCATCAAGAAATTTGGATTGCTCCATGAACCAGCGATACCACGTTTTGAAAGTCTTTGGAGCATGGTAAAACACATGGAAATCCGATTACAACTTGCCAAAGTTTCCATTGCATTGGAACGGTACAGGCTGCGTAATGGTCAATATCAAAATCGATTGGATTCTTTGGTTCCTGACTATTTTCCATCCAATCCTGTAGATTTGGCATCCGGAACACCACTGAAATACAAAACGACAGGAACGGACGGATTCCAGCTGTACTCTGTTGGATTTAATGGAGACGATGAAAACGGAATCAGAATCAAGAACCAATGGCCTCCCGACGATATTATATGGTTCAATCATGGATCGAATTCAGTGATTCCAGCTTTCACGATAAGTGATGACTACTGAAAAAGCAGAAGAGACCCGCTGCCGCGGGTTCGCGAGCGCGTATTGGGATTCAAAATCTTAAATGAATATGTGGACTCTTTGGTGCCCCCACTGCCCCGTCAACGATCCACTTTTTAAAAGAGCAGACTTGAGTAGGTTCACGAAAAGAATCAACATGTGCTGAAACCAAACCAGCATGACCATGAAGAGATTATTTATCACCGTCCTCGTATTGTTTACTTGGGCGGCGGTGATTTCAGCCTCGGAACCGTTCGAGAGTTTTTTGAAAGCACATTGTATCAGTTGTCACGGCCCGGATAAGGAAAAAGGCGACCTGCGAATTGACCAGCTCTCGCGCCAATTTCGATTGGGCGAAGATGCCCATGTCTGGGCGGAAATCATCGAAAAGGTGAACAGTGGCGAGATGCCTCCTGAAGACGAGCCGCGGCCAGAACAGGACGAAATCGCAAGCTTCGTTGCGGCACTGGACACCCGTCTGAAGGAAGGCAAGGCTGCGCGAATGGCCGCACGACCGCCGGTGGCACATTATCGTCTGAGCCGAAAGGAATACCAGAACACAGTCTACGATCTGCTCGGTGTGCGTTATGATCCGACCAAACCGGGCGAATTGAATGAGGACACCCTTTGGCACGGATTCGAACGCATCGGTTCGGAATTGTCTCTCTCGCCATCGCATGTCGATCGATATTACCGAGCCGCAGAACTTGTTTTGGACCGTGCCTTTCCCGCCGTTGTTGACGAATCTCGCAAGGTCCGGAAGACGGCAGCGGAGTTGGGTTATGGAGGGGGTAAGGAAGAGATGGAAGCCCTGGAACGTTTTGGCATCAAGCGCCCGTTGCGTTATCTGCTTTTTCCAGGTCGCGTTCAGAGCGCCTTTCAGGCCCACTGGTTTGGAAGACCTGGTCCGGAACAAAGCGGTCTCTACCGCCTCCGACTTCAGGCCAGCGGCATCCGACCACCCGGTGGTCAACCTGCCCACCTCAGCATCGGTTTACGAACCAGTGAGGAAACCGTCGATGGGTTGATCGAATTTGACATCACTGCACCGGAAGATGATCCCGGTATTTACGAATTCGAGGTATTTCTCGAGATGCCTACCGGTCTGCATTTCGCCGTGGTAGCAACGGATGTCGTTGACCGCAGAGGCGGTGCCGCTTTTCGCAATGCGTTCGGCCGTGGTTATACTTTTACACACAGCAGCGAAACCCTGCTCCTCAATCCCAACGCACCACAAATGTTCGATGGTAACGGGAAAGGTATTTTTTCCACGGTGCTTCTCGATTGGATTGAATGGGAAGGCCCTCTGGTGTCGGAAGCAGAACAAACCCGACGCGAAGGCGTGATCCCGCCCGATGACGCGACTGATGAGGTGGTCGCTCAGCATCTTCAACGCTTCGCCGAACGCGCCTGGAGACGACCGGTGCAGATCGTGGAACTGAACCGCTACCTGGATTCCTATCACGCCGACCGCAAAGCCGGTGAAACAAAGAGTGATGCTTGGCGGGGAGCCATGTTGCGCGTGCTGACATCGAGACACTTCATCTATCTGGTCGAAGGAGATCCGATCACACGTGAACATCTCACCGAATGGGAACTTGCCTCGCGGCTCTCGTATTTCCTATGGAGTTCCATGCCGGATGGGGAACTCTTCGCCTCGGCAGAAGAAGGTGCCTTGAACGGCGACGGACTCAGGAAGGAGGTGGACCGGATGTTGACGGACGATCGGATCAACCGTTTTATCGACGACTTCTCGCGGCAATGGCTGCAACTGCACCGAGTCGGCATGTTCCCCCCAGACCGTGGCCTCTACCCGGTCTACGACGATTGGCTTGAGACGAGTATGCGGGCCGAGCCAGTGGAGTTTTTTCGTGAGATGCTTGCGAAAAATCTCTCCATCGATCATTTCATTGATTCCGACTGGACCATGGCCAATGCCCGACTCTGTGATTTCTACGGACTGCCCGAGCCGAAAACCGGCGACTTCCAGCGTATGTCCCTCAAACCGGAACATCGTCGCGGCGGCCTCCTTACGATGGGCGCTGTGCTCGGATTGACCTCGGACGGCACACGCCACCGCCCTGTCCACCGAGGGGTTTGGCTGAGCGAAGCGATTTTCAACAAAACACCGCCCCCTCCCCCGGCGAATGTAGATCCCATCGAGCCCGTTCCACCTGAGGGGGACAAGGTAACCGTCCGTCAAAGACTGGAAGTGCACGCCACCGACACAAATTGCGCCTCATGCCACGCAAACATCGATCCCCTGGGCTTTGCCTGGGACCACTACGACGCGATCGGCCAATGGCGCGAACGAGAACGGGTCCCCAAAGGCAAGGGCGAAGATCCCTTGGTGGATGCCTCGAGCGTCATGCCCGATGGACGGTCCTTCAATGGCGCCGATGAATTCAAGCAGATACTCCTCAATGACCGCGACCGAATCGCTCAAGCTTTTATCGAACACCTGTCCACCTACGCCCTGCGCCGCGTATTAACCGTAGACGACCAAGATGATCTCAAAGCCATCCAGGCCGTAGCGAAAATACACGATTACCGTGTGAAGGATATCATTCGGGCGGTGGCTGTGTCGGAATTGATGAGGAAGCGGTGAGGGGATGGCTTTTAGTTGTTAGCTGTTAGGACTTGGGTTTTATCGGTTTGGTTTTAGTTTTTAGTTTGTTTGTGGGATGAGAGATTTTAGGAAATTACAGATTTGGGTTCGGTCGCATGGGCTTGCTCTGGATATTTACCGTATCACGCAAAGCTTTCCCAAGGTGGAAATCTATGGGATTGTCCGACAGATGCGTCGGTCGGCTTTTTCGATTCCAACCAATATCGCGGAAAGTTGTGGCCGGAACACGGAAAAAGACTTCGCCAGATTCCTCGACAAAGCCATGGGTTCCGCCTCCGAACTGGAATAACAACTCCTCCTGGCAAACGACCTGAATTACCTCCCATCAAACGCATACAAAACAACAAACAATGAACTCATCCAAATCAAACGCATGCTCAACACCTTCATCCAAAAACTAAGAACCAAAAGCACAAAGCTACCACCTAAAACCTAACTACTAAAAGCTAATAGCTAACACCTAACAACTAACAACTATGAACATCCTCTCCCAATCCTGGCGAATCGACCGCCGTCACGCCCTACGCGCCATGGGCGCCTGTATCTCCCTCCCCATGTTGGAATGCATGATTCCGCTTCGGGCGGCAGAGCAAGCCACGGTTTCTCCCAAACGTAGTGCTTTCATCTACCTTGCCAATGGGGTTCATTCGCTGAACTACCAGATCCTGACACCTGGGAAGGATTACCAGTTTTCCAAGTCACTCAAACCACTCGAAAAACACCGCGATGTCATCACACCCATCAGCGGCCTGCATCATCCGGGCGCCCTTGGGCATCATCACAACTGCATCGATGTCTTCCTGACCGGCGGAAGGCTCGGCCCCTCGGATCGCAACACCATCTCAGTGGATCAGAAGATGGCAGAAGTCACAGCGCAACACACCCGCTATCCCTCGATGGAAATTGCGCTTACGCAGGGATCACTGGCATGGACCGCAGATGGCGTGCAATTGCCCGCTCTGCGACGTTGCAGTCAGATCTTTGCCACCTTGTTTGAAGCACCGAAAGGAGGTGTCGAAGCCCAACGAAAATCCCTTCGTCGCAAAGCCAGCATTCTCGATGACAACCTGGCCGAAGTGCGGCGTTTGGAAAAAAAAATGGGCGTGGAGGACAAGGGCCGCCTCGAACAATACCTCACCTCCGTACGGGAGGCGGAGATCCGAACCCGACGCGCCGATGCATGGCTCGACACGCCACTTCCCGAAATCTCCGTAGCCGACCGCAAACGCACCAACCGTGACATTCCACAAACCCAGGCGGGCGAGTATTTCCGCACCGTCTACGACCTCATGGTCCTCGCCTTTCAAACGGATGTGACCCGCGTGGCCACTTTCAGTCTGGGCGGCGAAGGTGATGCTTTCTCCATCCCGGAGATCGGCATCACTGAGTCACGCCATCAATTAAGCCATCACGGAGGCGATGCCGGTTACATGGAAAAACTCACGAATTATGACACCTTTGCGATAGAGCAATTCAGTTACTTCCTCACGAGACTGAAAAACACGAAGGACCTCAACGGCAAACCGCTACTCAATTCCACCATGTCCCTTTTCGGCAGCGGCATGTGCTATGGTCACAGTCACGGCAATGCCAATCTTCCGCTGGTGCTCGCTGGTGGTTCGGATCTCGGCTTGAAACATGGCAGCCATCTGGATTTCAACCGCGAGGCCAAGGATTTCAAAGGTTATTCGCTTGATGCGGACGGTGCGCTCACATCCGCGCATTATCAGATCTGTGGTCGTCCCGTGAATACGGATGCCCATATGAGCAATCTTTTGCTTCTGATGGCGCAGCGCATGGGGGTTGAGACGGATCGGTTTGGGGATAGCAATGGGGTGGTTGGGGGTTAGGTTTTAGTTGTTAGTTGTTAGTTGTTAGTTGTTAGGTTTTAGCTGTTAGCTGTTAGCTGTTAGTTGTTAGGTATTAGCAATTAGGATTAAGAGTATGATTATGATAAAGAGTAAGATTTACATTCTCACCCTCCTGACAACCCTCACCCTCACCGCGGAATCCCCTTTTCGCCCCAAGGCGGGAGAGTTTCCTCCGTTGGAAAAAGCGCACGCCTACCGGGGTGAACTGATTTTCGTAGACCATGCAAACCGGCGCGGCAGCATACGCGTGCAGGGCAACGGTATGTTTTTCCGCAACGATCCGCACCCTTTCGCCATGCTGCCTTATGGTATCATTCGTTATCATGGAGCGCCGGCCAATCTTCGGGATATCCCGCTGGGCACGGTGCTGCACGTCCGGGCCTTCCTCCCGCCGGATCCCAGTATCTCCGCCGTACCCGTATTGCCGGTGGATAGTGGAAAGAAGGACGCCAACCACAACCGGGGCGCGGGCATCTTCCCGGCCGAAAATCACGTCCTGCTCCTTGAAGACGAACCCAGTCGCTGTCAGCGCGAGGGCATGGTCTGGAAACTCAAGGAAGTGGACATCCATAACAACCAGGGCATGATCATCGCCAGCCGAGTTGGCAAGCAAGAAGGCGACAACGAAAACGAGCATGAAAAACTGACCTTCGACGCCGCCACACGGTTTTGGCGTGGACGCGAACATCTTGTCGTTCAGGATCTGATCGCCGAGGGAACCTGGCCTGCCAGCGGAAAGAAATCTCTCGAAGCCCAGTCCGTCCTGATCGGGATCACCTGGAAACCCACACCTGAGGGAATTTTTACCCGCTTTCACATTTCGGATGTTTGGCTGGATGACTTGGCGATGCAACGCGCGGCACAAGTCCAGACTGAAACCCACAACGCCTTCATCCGAAGTCGCTGGATGCCCGCCTGGGTCGATACGGTCGAATACGGCAAGTTTGGTCACGCCACTGTGACGGCAACCTTGTTTGGCGGCATGGACGACTCACTTTACGCCGATTTCAGCAAAGATGTTTCCGCCATGATGAACGGAGTCGAAAACACACTGAAACACGCGGGTGGCGATTACGGTCCCTCCCACATGGCTTCACGCGGAACCATCCTCGAGGTGACGCGAACCAAAGGAAAACCTCCTCTGGGCAGCAGCGGCATTCAGGTTCGTATAGCGACCGATCTTATCATTGAAGGAATCCGTCCCGGACGGATCATTCGTGTCTGTCCTGCCAGTTGGCCGCAAGTCAACCTTCCTCGGGAGGAATTCATCGGCGACAGCAGCAAGCTCGAAGATCGCTTCCCCACCCCTGCCATCTTTCCGAAATACTAATGCGTTTACAACACACCAACCCCATTCATTCGCTTTTAAATCCGTGTTTCATGGCCCTTGCCTGCGCGATCATCCTCCATGCGATGACCAACGCAGACGAACCGGGCATGGAGCCCAAACCAAAGATTTTTCGCCCGAAAGCCGGAACATTCCCCCCGATGGAAAAAGCACACGCTTACCACGGTGAACTGGTGTTCGTGGATCACCCCAACCGCCGTGGAAGCCTCCGTGTGGCGGGCGATGGAAAGTTTTACCGAAATGATCCACAACCCTTCGCCATGCTCCCCTACGGCATCATCCGGTATCACGGTGCGCCGGCGGATCTGCGCGACGTCCCGCTCGGCACCGTGATGCACGTCCTGGGTTTTCTCCCACCGGATCCGAACATCTCCGCCGTTCCCGTTTTGCCGGTCGACCACAAAGATAAGGACGTCGGACATTATCGTGGAACAGGAACTGCACCGGCCGAGAACCACATACTACTTCTTGAAGACGAGCCCAGTCACTGCCTTCGGGAAGGCAAGGTTTGGAAGTTGAAAACATTGGAGATCGAGAACAACGCCGGCAAAATCATCGCCCGCCGTGAACGGAAGACCGGAGGTAACAACAACGTTGACGACGAAAACTTGACCTTCGATGCCGCAACTCGTATTTGGCGCGGACGGGAGCGAATTCGGGTCGGGGACATGATCACCGAAGGAACATGGCCAGCCACTGGTATAAGAGATCTCGACGGGCAAGCAGTCTTACTGGGGATCACCTGGAGACCGGCGCCAGGTGATGGACTGAGTGGAGCCTTCACGCGCTTCCACATTTCGGATATCTGGCTGGACGAAGCAGCCATCCATAATGCCGCCGAATTTCAGACCGAAACACACAAAACCTTCATCCGCAGCCGTTGGATGCCGGGCTGGGTCGATTCCGTCGAGTATGGCAAATTCGGACGCGCCACCGTCAGTGCCACGCTCTTCGGAGGAATGGATCCCACGCTGTACGACGACTTCCGCAAAGGAGTCGCAGCACAAATGAACGGAGCTGAAAACACCCTGAAGCACACAGCCGGCCACTACGGTCCGGGGCACATGGCCTCCAATGGCACCATTCTTCATGTCACTCGCGCAACGGGTAAAGTCCCCATCGGCAGCAGCGGCATTCAGATCCAGTTTGACACCGATCTGATCATCGAAGGCATTCGTCCCGGAAGAGTCATCCGTATCCGGCCGCAGAGCTGGCCCAAAATGCAAATACCCCGGGAAGAATACCTGTTCAACCCAGGCTATGACGACCGATTCCCGACACCGGACATTTTCCCGAAATACTGATTAATTGGGTAATTACTGGTCAAAACTTCATCTTAGAATCCTAAAGCAAGTTCAGCTGATGCAGGATAGCGCCCTAATCGGACTTGAATCGTAGCCGGAGATCATTACGCTGGCCTCCATGCTCCGTCCTCGAAAGAAATACACGGTCTATGAACTTCAGAAACTCAAAGGCAAACGTTGCCTGACCCATATTCATGTTAAATCACCCGAAGAAGCGGCGGCGGCCGAAGAGGCGGGAATTGATCTGATGAGTTGCAGTTTCGACTCCCCGGAGGCGCAGGCAAGATTGCCGTTGCTGGTTGCTGCGGCACCCAACAGCTTTCTGTCTTGTGCCACGCCGCACGGCATGGCCACGCAGGAAGAAGCCATCCGTATCGCATTTAAAGCACTTGAGAGCGGCGCAAGCTCCGTTTACTGCTCGGCGAGTCCACACATCATCGAAGGCATGGCACGCGAGAGAATACCGGTGGTTGGACATCTCGGAATGATTCCCAGGCATGTCACCTGGACCAACTATCGAGCGATAGGGAAAACGGCAGAGGAGGCAAAGAAACTTTACACTCAAATGAAGGAACTTGAGAGCGCGGGCGCCTACGCGGCGGAGTTGGAATGCGTGCCGCATCAACTCGCGAGCTGGCTGTCCTCCAAGACCCCAATGCTCCTGATGTCCCTCGGATCGGGCTCAGGTTGCGATACCCAGTTTCTTTTCTCGGATGATATTTTAGGCGATTATGACGAACGCCTGCCCCGCCATGCCAAAGCCTACCGGAACTTCAAAGCAGAGCACGACAGACTACAGCAGGAACGCATCGCGGCGTTCAAAGAATACGTCCAGGACGTCAACGAAGGAACCTTCCCCGCAAGCGAGCACCTGGTCGAAATGAAGGAAGAAACTCTGGATGAATTCCTTAAGTCTGTGCAAAAATGAGAGGTTTGCCCCCTGTAAATGTCGATCAACGGAAAATAAGTCACTTGATTTACTTTGTGAGCTCTAACGCCTCATCAATTATCTTGTCGGCTTGATCGAATTTCTTTTGCTGAATCAATCTTCCCAATTGCTGCATTTTATGCTGCAATTGCTGCATTTTACCCTGCATGATTTGAGCACTTTGTTGTAAAAGTTGAATTCGGGATGCCATTTGGGGCGGTATTCCTTGCGGGTGTTGACCTGGCCGATCAACTGGTTCGGGTTTTTGTCCAGGATCCTGCAGTTGCCGCTTTGCAGTGGTGTATCGTTTGCGCACAAAGGATTTCATTGAAACAACAATGTCATCGAAATTTTTGTCGCTTGGAACGGTGGCTCGCCGATGAGGAAAGGGATCCGTCTGAAGATCAGTCTTTATCAGGCCGTATTTTTTGTCGATGAGATGACAGAGGTGATTCGGTTCAAAGTGTTTTTCAAGGATTTCTGTGGCAATGGCTCGGTAACGTTCAAGTAAAATTGGATTCGCAATAATGCGATCCAAGAGTGGAATGTTGCGTCCGATAGGAACAGGCCACGCTGCGTTCCAGTCATCAATGACGTAGACATGGCCGAACGCGATTTCACAAAAGCCAACGTCAAGATCCCATGGCAGATAATGCCAGCGATTCTGTTTCGTTTCTTGATAAAGATAGAAATTATGAGGCCCCCAGCCTGTCAGTTGATCGAAGGCACCGGACAAGAGCATCACCGCTGTCACACGTAAGAAAGCGTCCACCTCCATATTGGAATCCAGCATTGAAAGGAAATCAGCGTTGGGAGTCTGGTTGATTCGCTTGATAAAAGCTACAAGCTGCTCTCTGTTTTTCGCTGTTTTGTTTTTTGCCTCGAAAGCTTTTTCGTAACTTTTGGGGTCGTCGCTGAAAAATTGCAAATCACCACCAGGACCTCCTAAATCATTTTTCCAAAGGCCACCACTTGAGTCGGGAAAATGGTGCTCTAAAAATGATTCATCAATACGTTCTACGTTGACAAAGACACCTTGGCATTCATCGTTCACATAGACTTTTGCATAATTGCAGCGATGCGTCTTGATACCTTCCGCACGCAGGATCTCTGTGATGATGGGTTCACTGAAAAGGCTCCCAAACTGCACGCCATTATCGAAGGAAACTCGGCGAAGTCCGATGAATCTTTTGCTCTTTTCGTATTTGTCGAAACGAACCAAATAACTGCGTTTGTGCTGTTGATGCGGATTCGAAGAACTGTTGCCCTTGAAGCGAACAGCCACGTTTTCCAAAACCACATCACGCCATTGAAAAGACGCAGGCACGTAGATGCACTCGGGCAGTGCTTCTAACATGCGGCGTTTGTCTGCGGGAGAGATTGCCAAATGGACCGACTGGATGATGCCCGTATGATAGAACTCTCGTTGCACCTGAATTGGGTTGTCATGTAATGTCTCGCTGGCCGCGCACAGCATCTGGGTCTGGATCATTGCAAGAAGACAAGCTAACTCAAGAATGCATGTTACTTTCATAGGCATTACAGACTGGAAACACTATGCCGTGTCTAAGCAGTTTATCCGCAGATGTCGCAGATGAACGCAGATATAGAAGGAAGATCCTTTCGCTTGGCGGCTGAAATTCGGGTCACTATTTGGTGAATCACTTTGAAGTGGTAAAATCTACCTCTATGCCTAATATCTGCGTTCATCTGCGGATTCCCAACTGAATGGTTCCAGCTAAGGAAAGACACGATGGCTCAGTCATCTCCTTAAATTCGAGATGCTGTCATCGCCGAAAACCATATTCCAGCACAAAAAACTGCGGATTCAATTCTGCAAGTGGTTCACGCAGTTTTGCCACTTCTGCTTCCGGGCCGTGAATTTCAAGCCGGGTGATATCGGCAATCTTGACGGCTTCTCCCAGAAGAGGTTCAACATTTTTGAGATGTGCTAACACACCTTCCGCATCTTCATAACCTTCTCTGCAATGCGCCTGATCTTCAATAAAACTGAAACCATAGTATAAACATTTTGATTCAGTAGAGGTGCGCTCGACAAATGCCTCACAAAGGTTCTTGAAGGCGTCGAGTTGTCCTTCATGGATTTTGAAGTAAGGAACAATGGTGCAGCAGGTATCTTGGGTAGCCATGTTGATATCTTGTCTAAAGTTTACTTTTTTCGATTCAATTTCGAAGTCATTAACAAGAGTTAAGTTACGCGAAGAGCGGTTCGGACGGCAAGCCAGACTTTACAGAGCGAGTTAATACAAATCTGTGAATAAAGGGGCGTCGCACGGTAATAATCCGGCTTGCTCGCATCGTCGTCCATCTGTTCTCGCCGAATGGAGTCCTTGATCGCCTACTAAAACTCGACTTAGTCAAGTCCACCGTCGGCACGTAGCTCTAATGAAAGGTAGGCTTTCGGCCTTTGCACTGGTTCACCACCAATCCAACGTAGTTCAAAGAATTTGGGGACTTCACCATTCCACGACGTGACATCTTTTGAGGATGCGTCCTCCGACTTCGATCCGGGTTGTAGGATAAGCTCAGTCACCCCATACCAGTCGTCGAGCGTTTGGCCCGACGCATTGGTAAATGCGTTCACGGCCAGTTCAACACGCTGGCGACCTGCTTTGGCAAGTGGAACCAACGCCGTCCAAGTTTCGGGCCGACGTCCGCTATAGCCACGCCACGCATCTGTTTTCAATTGAACCGCAAGTGTGTTGAGGGCTTCGGTTGTTTCGATCTCGAGGGCGAGTTTCGCATTGAGCGGGGCTTCCCAGCGCGGGTCGGCCAACTTACGGGTTGAGAACAACCAGTGGTGCCGATTGTTGGCATTCAGCGAATACCAATCGTGAAAGCCACGAGCGAAATCATCAATCAAACGGTGTTGTTCCTCCGTAGCTTTCACTTTTGCGCCACGCAACGCATCAGGATAGGCAGCGCGAGATACACTAAGGGCAAACATCTCTGGATCACCCATGCGACGCTCGCGCTCACCAAGTCGATAGTAGACGTTCGCAAAGACGAACAGCGGCTCGTCGAGATCAAACACAGGGCACTCGACCTCCCAGACACCCCCTTCCTCTTCGACCAAACCGTCTGACCAGAATCGATTGCGAGGATCGCGTTCATAACCATAGTAGACATCCACCCGCTCAATCGGCATGGATGTGTCGGGTTTAACTCGAAAGATCGGAATGCCATTCCGTTGGTTCAAGATCAACTCAGCCTCCGGAGATTTCGGAAATTGAAACCGTTGCTGAAGTTGTGCATCGAACCAGAGCGGACGTGCGATTTCCGTTTCGGGTGTAAAACGATGATTCAAATGTGGCGCATAGGTGGTGCGTTTGTTCTCGTGAGGGACGAGCCCCATCCCTTGTTCAACAAAATCCATCGGGGCATTGAAGTCGTTGCTTGCGCTCAGGTAGAGAATCGGGCAGCGAATACGAGCAAGATATGCCTGACCGGCGATGGTTCTCTGAAACAGGTCCACATCCCCCTTAACTCGCCGAGCAGAGCCGGGCAGTCCCCACAGATCTGTTTGAAGAAAACCGCTTCCGCCGACGGATGGAGATGCGGCTTTCACACGTTCATCGATACCAGCAACGAGGCCTGTCAGACGCCCTCCCATCGAATGACCAAAAACACCGATCCGATGAGCATCTACTTCCGGTTGCTGTTCAAGAAACGTGATCCCGCGACGACAGCCGATTGTCAACAGGAACCAGTTGTTATTGCGAGCAGACGGGAACGGATCAATCGTGTTTTCTTCGGGCAACAGATTCGAGTAGCCCCCAACATTGTTTTGAGTCGGATCGACCGCACCCCAGTCGGTATTGGGATCATCAACCAGAGCGTCTTCCATGATCCGCCCACCCCAGTTAACGGATATCGTCGCATAGCCTCGTTTTGCATACCGTTTCACGATTTGCATGAATGCACGTTGCCCCCCACCATGCATGTGCATCACACCTGGCAGATTCTTTCGGCCAGTGGGAAATCCATAGAACGCCGCCATCTTTGCCTGCTTTCCCTTAAAGGTCCCGATGGTGTAAATCACATACCTCAGTGTAAGATCATCTTTCTGCCACTCACGCACAACCTGCACATCCAGTGGTTCGGATCCTGGATCGTAGCCAGCCCAAAGTTGTTCGACATTTTGCGGGGTCATGTTCAATGACGGTAAAGAGTCTTTGAGTTTTTTCTGCTCTACGCGTTTGCGCTGAGGAAGGATTTCTACGATTTGCTTATTTGCATCCAACCGTTCCCGCAATTGGGAATAATCAACTTCCTGAACGCTTATCCCATCCTCAATGGCCAATCCGGCAGCCAAGGCGGCGCTCTCGCTGACCACCATGAACACGGGTTCCATCCGAATCGAACCGTGTGCGACATGCGATGCTGAAAGACAGATCGGTGATAAGAGATTGTCACATTCACCCTTGCGCGGAATGATCGAACGATAGGAGATGCCGTATGGTTTTAGTTTTGCGCGCCAGATAACGCCTTCATGCCGAACGTATCCTTTCTCATTGACGAAATGCTGCACCGTATGCGAATCCATCCCAAACGATCCGAGACCTACCGGATCCTCTGCTATCACCTTTGATTCGCAATTGTGCTGCGTCATAACATAGTCGGACACCATTCGACGTGCTTCTCGAATATAAATCATGTAAGGCCAACCGCCATTACTGACAAACTCATCCTTTGGGAGGCCATATGCGGCGGTTTTTTTTCGGATTTCTTCCGGAACCCGAGCACTATTGGAAAGCGTCCATAGAAATCCACGTATGTATAATTCATGATCGGCTTCAATCTTGCGGCGATCTTCATAGCTGGCCTCGGGGTATGCCCAGTTCGCTCCGGCAAAATCACTGCCGATGGCGTGCATATGGTTCCAGTCTACTTTAGAGCCTGAGCCCGCGAGCTTTTCAATCAGAGCAGGCATGCGGTGGTCTCCGGCTTCAAAATTCCTAAGCAGCAATTCATGATCGATTTCGCGGTAACCTACGGGTTTTTCAATCGGAATTCGTAAATCCGGATCGGTAGTGAGACACAGACGGTATGTGTAGGCCTGAATTTTTTGATCACCCTGCCCATTCTTCAGGTCATCGATTTGATGGACATGCGGAAGCAACCCGCTTTTGAAGTCGCCTTGCTTGATGTATGGATCCACATCAACAATGAAATGGTCTTTATCACCTTGAGTGTAATGCACCCGAGGATGCGTATCTCCCCTCCGAACACCTGCCAGGGTCTCGTCATATTGGTCTTCGGATTCGCGTCCAACCGTGTAAGTAACACCTGCCGCCGCCATCAGGTCTCCCACGTAGGTGGCATCGATAAACATTTTTCCTTTGAATGTTTTACCGCTCAACGTTGTTATGGAGACGATGCGTTGCCCATCCATCTTCACTCCATGCTCCCGATCAAGCTTTTCATCAAAAAGCACCTTCACACCCGCATCGGCAATCAGTTTCTTAAAGACTTCCTGACCTACATGAGGTTCAAAACTGCGTACATAATCCTGGTCATAAGCTGCGGCAATCGCATCGTAAAACTCGGACGCAATCCCACCGAAAGTGGCGCGCGCGCTGAGAAAATCGGTCGCCCCCAGTCCACTGGCGCTCATACCTCCGAGAAAACGTGTCGGATTGACCAGCACGACGCTGTATCCTTGCCGTTTGGCCGAAATCGCTGCAGTAACTGCGCCCGACGAATCACCATACACCACCACGTCATAGTCGGCAGTATGATCATCGGGAGTATTGGCATACGCGCATTGCGCAAAGTACACAGTAATAAGAATAATCTGGAAGATATGTTTCATTTCGTCGTTATTGAGCGGCTGACGGATTCGAAATCAGGTTGAAGGACACTATTTCGGATTCCAACATTTGAAGTCAACATCGTTCCGGATAACCAATAAAATCTGGACTAGGTCAGTCACTTATCAATCACGTTTCACACTTGATGGCCTATATGTCTGTTGTAAGCTAATGGAAATGACATCCAAAGAAAAAGGTATTCAAGTTTTCGAGTCGTTCGAAGATGCGGATCATTCCGAGCGCCTTGAACGGTGGGCTTTATCACCAGACGAACGCTTGGAAATACTTGAACGCCTCAGGTCCTTGCAATATCCCGATGAAAAAACCGCCCCAAGACTTCGCCGAGTTCTTGAGATTGCTCCTCTAGCATGATGTACGCTTTCTGATCAAAGCATCTGGAAGAACAAAGGACCTTTTGGATTTAGAAAATCTCCCCGAATAGTTTGACTTGTCCCTCCCAACTGTGATCCAGCAATCATTCTGTCCCTAAAACAACTCGAAAGCCAATGTCACTGCAATGGTTGTTGGGCCCATAACTATCCCGATTGGCTGACCGGCAATACGCGGCAGAGTAAAGCCAGGATCCTCCACGTGCCACACGCAACCATCCTTTGCCCTCGCCAACATGATCCCGGACATCTCCGCCAGGGTAAGCGTCTTGCCAGATGTCCTGACACCATTCCCAGACATTGCCGTGCATGTCATAAAGTCCCCTCGCGTTTGGCTTGAGCTGGGCAACTGGATGAGTGGTGGATTAATAATGTGTAGGAACTTTTTTATTCAGTTCGGTGAAGAAGTTTGAAACCAAACGGACGACGTTTTGCTCTTGTTCCAAAGCCTTGTCCTCAGAATCTTCACTATCCTGATTATAGACCACGAGCAACCTGTCATTCTGAACATCTGGAGTCCATTCTGAAAAAGATGGTGGGGGAATCTTCGGTATTGGAGACATTCGCAACATCCGATTCTTCCGACAAAGCTTTGGCCAGACCGAAATCCAACACCTTCACCTGCCCTTCTTCGGTCAGCTTGATGTTACCGGGTTTGAGATCGCGGTGTACGATCCCCTTCTGACGGGCGTTGTCCAATGCTTCCGCAATCTGCTTGCAAATCTCCACCGATTCATCCACCGACAAGGCCTCTTCCTTCAACCTCAGAGATAAATCATCCCCTTCGACCAGCTCCAGAATCAAGGCCTGAGAATCGCCGAATTGCTCCAGCCCATAGACAGCCGCGATGTTCGGATGATTCAATTGAGCCAGCACCTTCGCCTCACGCTCGAACCGCGCCAAACGCTCATTGTCGTTTGCAAACTCTTCAGGAAGAACCTTGATCGCCACATCACGATTCAACTTGGTGTCAGTAGCGCGATACACCTCGCCCATGCCGCCTTTCCCCAATTTGGCGGTGATCGTGTATTGAGCGATGGTTGATCCAATCATGATCCGGAAATCTTGAATATGTTTGAGAATAAAGGCAAGGTTCAAACAGGGTTTGGCATTTGATGTAAAAGCGAATTTATACTCGCCGTCTTAACAAAAAGCGGAAACAATGCTTGCCTTATGAAATCCATACAATTCCATTTGATGTTGGGCTTGGTGGTCCTGTTCAGCCGGCAATCACCGGCAGACCAGGCAGGGCGCCGATATGCCGAAAACGATCTGCATGCCCTTCCAGCTATTGAGGTCACCGTGGGATTGCAGGATGCGGACATGATCGGCAACGACAACCGCGTCCTGCAGGCAGCGGTGGACTACGTAGGCAATCTGGGGGGAGGCCTGGTGAGGATTGGGCCCGGCGAGTTTACAATGCATGATTCCCTTCACCTGCGCAGCCGCGTGATAGTCAGGGGAACACCCGGACGAACCATCTTGAAAAAGACCAAGGAATACAAATCCCCGCTGGTTGCGGACGGCGACTATGGCGAAGCCGCCATCACCGTGGAAAACACCGATGGTTTCAAACTTGGAAGAGGTGTATATGTCGCCTCCAGAACACAACGCAATTTTCATGGAGTCTGCGCCACCATCCTCAATGGCAAAGAAAACTATTTCACACTCACCCGCCCCATGAATGCCGATATCATGGTAGCCGACGGTGGCTTTGCCGCCACTATTTACCCGGTGGTCAGCGGCTATGAAATTCAGGATGCCCGGGTGGAACACCTGATCGTGGACGGCAACCGGCAAAACAACCCCACCAAGGTGGACGGTTGCCGCACGGCAGGCATCTACCTTTACCGAGGCGATCATTGCGTGATCACCGATTGTGAAGTCATCAACTACCAGGGTGACGGCATCAGTTTTCAGCAGTCCAACGACGTCACCGTCACACAATGTGTGGTCCAACATTGCGCTGGATTTGGATTGCATCCGGGCAGCGGTTCCCAACGCCCTACTGTGTCCCATTGTCGGGCCATCCAGAACGACGAGGACGGTTTCTTCTTTTGCTGGAGAGTCAGAGGAGGGATTGCGGAAGGAAACTGGCTTGAGGGAAATGGTGGTTACGGCATGTCGATCGGTCACAAAGACAGCGGAAATCTGGTCCGACAAAACACCATTGTGGGAAATCAACGTGGAGGCGTCTACTGGCGTGCGGAAACAGAACCCATGGCAGCACACAGGATTACTTTTGAGGAAAACACGGTTCGCGACAATGAGGGTTGGGGCTTGTTTGTTGATGGAGCCACCCGAGGAACCGTGATTCGAAACAACAGCATCGAAGACACAGGCAGCGGAAGGCAACACACGGGCATCCGTATCGGAAGCAAGGCAAAAGACATCACCCTGGAAACCAACACCATCAAAGCGACCCAAAACTTCGATGACAAACGACCAGGATCGGTCACCGAATCGAGCCCTTTGAGGTAAGAAGTTGAACAGGAACGCTTCCAGGGCACCTTCTGCCGAAGGCGCCTACGCTCGTCAGTAAACGGTAGCTACTTTGCAAAAGCGTGGACTGCTTCGTAAAAACATTAAAATGGGCGGCGTCATACGTTTCATGGGAGTATTTGCTTGAGGGCTTCGAAGTCGGAATCTGAAAGTGCAGGATCAAAACCAAAGCTTTTTTCAAAAGCAATGAGGCTGGCATGACGCGCTTCCAATGCAGTCCGCAGATTGTCGTCCTGTGACACAACATAAATGCCGGCAACCATCACCCGATCGTGTATGATGATTCGATTTCCCTCCACCGTGAACGTCACATCATGCAGCCCGTCGGCATCCAGCCGGAACACTTGTGTGGGCTTTCTCAAGTAGGCGGGGAGTTTGAAAATAAAGACGCCATCACGAGGCCGGAATTTGAACACCTTTTCATCAAGGCCAGGAACATAAGCCAAATCATGCGCAAACAAAAGACCGCCGGAGGGCCCTATCACCGAGGCCAAGTCCCAGGAGAGTTGCCCCTCATCGAGCTCCCGACGATATTCGAAGGCATCCCCCTCCAGAAGCAGGTCTTCCATCAAGCGGATCTCTCGGTTCACACGCGTGATCGGTTCGATCAGATCGCGGAACTTCAACAACGATTTCAAACTCAGATTAAACCAATAAAGTGACGTGATTCTTTGGGAAAGGGCATGATAGGCCTGTGCGCGCAGTTCATCCGGCGTAGGCGAAGTACGCTGTCGGCCTCCGTATCGTCCCCAGCCATCGTGCGCCCCCTGAGACCAGTAGGCGATGGGGCGCGGTCGATTGAGTTCGCGCAGGCTGCGGGTCATGTCGGCAATCGTCTCGAGAGGCGCCGCCCAACGCAGCCTTTCCCCACCCCAACGATCATAACGCGTCCAGGAATCGGGTGCCGGAGCACACACACGATAAGCATCGTAATGGGGATAGTCGGAGAGACCTGCATAATACCTCCAGATGCGTTCTTCACTGTGAGTGACTGATGTGGGCAGTCGGGTGGGACCATAAGGTAAAAAATGGGTCAGCACCTCCTGAGGCGGAACCGGACGCCCCCCGCCATACTGCGGTTCGCCCTGAAATTCCACGGCGTGAATCCGCGGCAGCATGAGGTCGGTATCATAACGCTCGAAGGGTTCCAGCCGATTCATGTACTTCAGCGGATATTGATCAAACAGGGAAGTATCGGAATAACCTGCGACGTCTTGATGCATACCGCTATTGATGTGCATCCGTCGCAGGGTTTTCAAATAGGGCACAGCCTGCAGTGTGTTGCGGTCACCAATACGCTCCGCAACCCAACCACCACCCATGTCAAAAACCTCGCGCTTGATCCGGAGATGCGCCCACAGAGAAATCACCTTTCCTCCCTGGATCGATGTCTCCACCTCGACGGCACAGTAAGTCAAAGGTAAGGGTCCCGTCTCAACAACGAATCCCCCCTTTCCTCCCGACTCGATGCCGGCATCAGCTGGAAAACGTTGCAAGTTCCGTCGCCAATCCTGCGGATGAAGCACCCGATAATCCGAGGGACCGGCAGGCAACCACAAGCGACAAGCTCGCGGTGTGACGGAGTTCCCTGATTCATTGGCGACATGGACCATGATCCGGACAGGCTGAACCGAATCACCCTCCCCCAGAAACGTCACGGCCGAAAGCCACACGGACGGCTTTTCCAAACTAAATTCAAGAGGTGTCGCCGAATCATTTCCAAACACGAGTTGATGCTGCGTCCCCTCCCCCCACTTGGTCGATTTCGAGTTAAAACTCCAAACCGTAAGCGCTGCTGGAGCCAAAGAAACGGTTTCGTTACTGCGCGCCGAAGGGGTGTCGTGCCAAGCCCAATCCCCGGAAGCGAGCCAATGCTCAGCACTCTGACCATCGAAGGTCGCCGGGAACTCAGGCCCCATGATCAACGGCACCTGGTCTTGATTCCGCAAAAAAAGCTCCACCCGCGCTCCCAACTCGGGATCAGGATCACGGCGGTAACGCATGTTGAAAGACTGAACATGAGGCGTCACCCCCAATCCTGCCAGCTCAAGCTGAGCCCCCGCAATGCTTCCCATAAAACTGATGAGCACCGCGACAAAGATCACTCTGGCTTTAAAATAACGGTAACTTTGCAAGCGCATAAATCACCAGAAAACTGCCGAAAAAGAAACCAGCGATCAATTTCAAAACACAGGGAAAATTAATAGGGTTAGTTGATGGAACGCTTTTGAATTGTTCGCCCCCCGCAATGAATCTGATGGTCATTCTGCCCCTAAAACAACTCTGAAGCCGATGTCACTGCATCGGTTGTTTGGTCCATAACTATCCCGGTTGGCAGACCGACAATGCGCGGCAGAGTATAGCCAGGATCCTCCGCGTGCCACACGCAACCATCCTTTACCTTCTCCAACATGATCCCGGACCTCTCCTCCTGGGTAAGCGTCTTGCCAGATATCCTGACACCATTCCCAGACATTGCCGTGCATGTCATAGAGTCCCCTCGCGTTTGGCTTGAGCTGGGCAACTGGATGAGTGGTGGATTGACTGTTCTCAATGAACCAGGCATAGGTCGTCAGTTCTGTTTCGGAAGGATCATCGCCATAATGGAAGCGGGTCATGGATTCACCCCGGCAGGCGTATTCCCACTCCGATTCCGTGGGTAATCGATAGATAAAGCCCGGAGGCAACCGCCCTGCTTCTCGCTCCCTGGCGCTCAGTTTTTCACCATACGCGACAGCTTCGTTCCAAGTCACTTTCTCGACCGGCAGATCCAAAGATCCTCGATAACCACTCGGATTCGAGCCCATGATTTCCTGGTATTCACCCTGTGTGACCTCATGTTCCCCCATCCAAAAACCCTGGGTGATTCGAACCTCTGTCAACGGATCTTCGTCTGGATCGCGCCCTTTCTCGATCAAAGAGCTCCCCATTTGAAAATGTCCGGGCGGCACCCACACCATTCCTTTGGGACTCGGAGCCGGAGGATGTGCAAGATCATCCCCAGAAATGGAATCCACTTCGTCAAATGCTTTGCGAACCACCCAAGGAAGGGTTTTGGTGTTCATGTACAGGGTTTGCACATGGGATATGGGAAGAACACACTCAGGGCCCAAATCGAGTCGAATGCGAATCGCTTCCTGTGGCCAGCCAGTGGAGATTTCCTTCCCGTCCTGCAACAGGATTCGAAGTGTTCGGGATTCGTGCGCAAATTGCACAAGTTCGATATCCTCGACTCGAATGGAGGCGCGTTGATTGGGTAATGGAATGAATGGAAGCCATTTCTGCAATTCCCCGCTGATCAAATCCCCGTTCTCCAGGAGAACGTAAGATCCGGATGCTTCGTGCAATGATTCTTCCGCTCGGCGATGAAATACGATGTGATCGATCCTATCCTTTGTCCACTCTTGATTCTCTCCAGATTCCGATTCGAATTGAATGGAATCGTTAATAAAGCCAACAAACAGGTTTCTATTGGCGGTTTTAACCCGATCCGCATGCCCCGGCCCTGCATCGATCCTGAGCCCCGCCAACCAATCCTTTTGTAGCGTGTATGATCCATAGGATGTGTGAATGTCCAGCGTGGCATTCAGGACCTTTCCTCGGACGCTTTCACCACCGGACAACCAGACAACATCCCATTCCTCCAACCGCTCGGATCCTTCAATCATCGTAACAGGCGGAGTGAAGGAATCTCCCCCTTGGGCAATAAGAGGATCAGTCCATCTCAAGAACCCCAACAAACAGGCGGCAACCAATAACTGGCCCGCACTGCGGATCTCGGCGAAATGCAAAAAGGTCCGCATGAGGCGGCCGCACTTTTGGAATGCGGTAGCTTGATACCGCTTTGGATACTTCAGGGAAACGTTTAGGCTTTCAAACACCACTAACACCCCCATCCCCATTATAGTCATTCCGGCGCATACGTTCGTTGATATCGTATTGAGCAAAGACGCATTCATGTCATTTGGGTGGATCCTTGAGAATAAACATCACGAGTGAAATGGCGGAAAAGAAAGCAGCAAATCCCAACATCCATGCAATAGTGGCAATCTCATCCCAGGGTGCCACAATACCCCCGAGCACCTTGTCCATGGTGCGTAGAATCTCCAGATAGGATAATTGCGGAAGACCTGCAAAATCGAACCCCAGATTCGATACATGCCACAAACCGATGGTACCCAGAATGGAAATCAATGCATTACGGAAAAGCACTGTCAGCATCAGGGTCAAAGTCGTCACCATGACAGCGCAGGAAATGAGTTTACCAAGGGTGATCAACATCCAGAACGGAGTGACGGATGCTGTCCGGGTTCCCAAATCATCCTCACCATGCCCCGTCAAAGCATTCAACACGGCTTGCGCACGATTGGGCTTTTTTGATTCAGGTGGTGGCAGCACAATCCGAACATCGGCATTCAACCCGAGAAGCCCCGGCGTTTCATCACCTTCGAACCAAACGATGACATAGTTGCTTTGTCGTCCCCATCGATCCGCCTCAGTCATGGCACCCAGCCGATCGATCGTTCCTTCATATTCGATGCCCTGAATGGTAATGAAAGCCTGCAACCCTTCTTTAAGACGTTTGAATTCGTTGAAATTATAAATGGGAACGCGCAACTGATATCCGTTCATCGGAGCGATGGTGAACATATGAGAACCAATCGCCGCGTATTGGGATGGGCGTACCAGCACCTCGGTGAGGTAACCACCAATCGGCGCTGTCACGGTGGCGTGGCTCAAGAGTTTTCTTGTTTCGAGGATCTTCGCTTCGGATGTCTGCAAGGCGCGCTCGGCAATTGCGATGGCGTCTTGCGAGACGCGTTGATCGTTCTCGGCATTTTTCAAGGCGCGTTTACTGATACGCATATCCGCCGCTCGATCTGCCTGTTCGAACTTGGTCAACAAGTCCTTCGCCTGCAGGCTTCGCTCAGCACGAGACAGGTCCTCCTGGGCTTGGGCAACTGCCCGATCAGCGTTTTCCGCCCGCCGCCGAGCGTTCTCAAACTCCTGGGCGGCGTTTTCCGCTTCACGACGTTCGCGTTCCAATCGTTGGAACAGATTGCGATCATCGATCAATGCCAGCACATCCCCTGCCTGCACGGCATCGCCTACCTCGAGTTCCATGGAAAGGATGGCGCCGTCGATCTTGGAAAATATCTTGTTGGGCTCCCACGCTTCGACCTTGGTGTTTTCTGCGCGTGCTGAAAGATGCCCCGTTTCCGTACGCACCAATTGATCCTGTCTGATAGCCCAGAAACTGGCCGGGAGCAGCACTCCAACGATAAGAATGGAAATCATCGCACAACGTGCCAGCAGTTTGCTCCCAAGATATTCGCCCCGGGTGATCCCCCGGCTGAGGATGGCGTCGTTCAGGCAGTGTTGTTCCCGCGATAACGCGCCTCCTGCTATAAAGATAACGGCATGCATCCAAAGCACAACGTAGGATGCATACACGGCTTCGAGCATTTGACTGGCGATCTTTTGCTCGGCTTGCATCCCCTTCAACGCCAGAACCGACACTGCCGCGCTGATCAGGAAGAACCCACGCACCAACCAGGAACCCAGCATGGAACGCATATCAATGCCCGCCAGAATCCAAATCGTTCTCCAGCGACCAGGCCCGACGACAGAAGCGGAGTCCGTTAATTTCGCACCGGGAGATGCCTTCGAGGTCTCAGTAGGATGATCGTTCTCATTCATGACTTCTTCAGGTCGTTGTGCGATCGAAGCCACTGAATTCATCTTCAGTGATCAATTTCAAATACGCATCCTCCAACTGACGGCCGATGGAATTAATACCGGAAACCGTGACATGATGCCTGCGAGCCAAATCCAGCACCCTGTCGACCACCTCACCGACCACTTCTTCGGCATCGAGTTCGATGCGAATTCTGCCTGGTTCCTGGCTGAATAACTGACGCTTTAATTTTGTTTCCAACTCCTCCAAAAAAAGTTCGGGAAAAGCGCCAACTCGCAGATCCAGCAAACGATGAGGCAACATGTTCTCCAAATCGGCACGCGGTCCGTTGAAGAGCAATTGTCCTTTGTTGAGAACCAGCAAGCGATCACACACACGATCAATATCCCCCAGGATGTGAGAACTCAACAGGACGGTTTTATTACCTCGAAACTTCTCCTGCAGGTCCAGAGTCTGCATCCGACTGATCGGATCGAGCCCGGCGGTGGGTTCATCCCAGAATAAAATATCGGGGTGGTTCATCAATGAAGCAGCAACGCCCAGACGTGTCTTCATACCGGTCGAATACCCCCCGATTCTCCGACTGGCGTCATCAGTCAGCCCAACCGTACGTAACAGCGTGCCAATCCTCGCTTTCTGCTCAAGACGGGAAAGTCCAAAACAGCGACCGACAAACGTCAGGTATTGGATGGCGTTGAGATCCTTGGGGAATGAAGGGTCGTCTGAGAGAAACCCGAGGCGTTGACGAAGCGATTTGGCACCCGGAGTCATCCGTGAACCAAACACCTTCACCTCACCAGCGCTCGGTGTCAGGAGTCCGAGCGCCATACCAATGGCAGTGGATTTCCCTGATCCGTTGGCCCCCAACAATCCCACGGTGGCACCTGCAGGAATATCAAATGAAACATCCGCCAAGGCCACCTGCTTGTCCTGATAAATCTTGGTGATGCGATTGAATTGGATCACAGCCCCGTCCACACAAGCAACCTAGGATTTAGCCGCCCATTTAGCGAGCAAAATCGATGAGCCCTTAAGGCTGTGACACCGTGGTTACGGCATCATACAAATCCGGTCGACGCTGCTGAAAATTGCGACTGGATTGTCGAATGTTACGAATTCTGGCAAAATCCACTTCAGCCGAAATGTAGGCCTCCTCACCTGCTGGACAATTCGACAGGATCCGCGCTGGCAAGGTTCCAATCATGGTGCCGCCTCCATATGCCTGATTGGTGGTCACCATGGCCACATGACTTTGAAACATCACCGATTTCACTATAAAATCTTCCACCGAACCTCGCCGGCCGTTGATCCACACGATCAATTCAGCTCCCTTGAGCGACAGCGCTCGAAAACTCTCGGGAAACCAACCGTCGTAGCAGGTCAGGATCCCGACGCGCCCAAAGTCAAATTCGAACACGGGGAGATCCTCTCCTCGCTTCATGGTCCATTCCGGGTCGTTTTCCAAAAACCAATCACGGTCCTTGCCGGAAGGAGGACGCGACCATGCAGGTTTCCCTTCAAAATGATCGACGGCTGCATGTGTTTTATTGTATTTGCCGGCAATGTTTCCATTGCGATCAAAGATCAAAGCGGTGTTCGCATATTGCGTCTCGTCAAGCGCCTCCCAGCAGCCAACGATCACGTAAATATCATGCGCATCCGCCGCGGCAGAAATGCGCTTTGTTTCAGGACCCGGAACCGAAATGTGTCCCAGCACATATTCGGGAAAAACAACCAGCTCCGCGCTATCTTTTTTCGCACGATGGATGTAGGGTAAAATCGTTTCAACAACGTCGTATCCATCCCGCGGCAAATCCCCTTTGTCATAACCGCTGATTTGCACGGCAGCGATCTTCACTGTGGACTGCGTGCGGTCCGACTCCAAACTCTCGGCCCGAGCAAAGCCTGTCGAGCAGAGAAGGCATGCGGTCAAAAGCATGTTGGGAAAATTCAAAGTCATTTTCATGATCATCTGATTCGACCTACTGTCCGATTACT
>Ga0181591_10000259_pt1 | contig 40198 bp, 15 predicted proteins | sample 071ome_33_FD_133757 | JGI IMG/M metagenome (GOLD analysis project Ga0181591, IMG submission 133757) | Coastal salt marsh microbial communities from the Groves Creek Marsh, Skidaway Island, Georgia - 071412AT metaG (megahit assembly) | ecosystem: Environmental > Aquatic > Marine > Intertidal...
ATTTTTCTTTCTCCTGGGAATTACTTTTCTCTTCCTTGTCTTAAAGGAAAATTCGAAATAGATAGTAACTTCCCTATTCAGAAAGCAAACCATCTTTTCGAAGATGATGTGAAATGGATAAGTTTGCTTTCTTTTACCTCCATTAAGTAGAAAGTCAACACCACGGTTCTTGTGGTCTTCTGGTTTATTTATGTCAGGACTTGATGATTTGTTGTTCTTTGAGGTATTTGATCGTCTCAACACATCCTCCTATCTTAGTGTCTTCATACATAACTTGTGGAAAGGTAGATCCATTACCAAAGATAGAGTAAAACTCATCTTTAGAAAAGTCTTCATTCAAAGTATAAACCACGAACTGACTATCTGTCAACTCCAATACTGTTTTAATTTTACTACAAAAGGGACAATTTTCTTTCGAATAAACTACATAGCTCATAATTTTAAACTCCTAATTTCTTTCCAAGATAACTAGACCATCACTGCTAGTCTCCACTTTTCTAAACTTCCACTCTGAATTGTTAGTAATAAAATCAATAATACACACCAGAATTCCTTTTGAATCTGGCGATTCTCCCTGGAAAGCATACTGACATGTTCCGTTAAAAACAAGATACTTTTTGACTTTTTGATGGTGGAGACTTAATTGACTTTGAAGATGGTGATATTCATGATAAGTATCAATGTACAAAAGATCAGTCTGTTCAATATCAACCATTGTATTTTCAGATTGATAATATTTAACATCCTTACCCTGAGAGATTGCTTTTTTAAACAGATTATCAACTAATGCTTTCTTTTCATTTTCATAAGTTCTAAGTGTAGCATCAGTATTTAAAAATGCTGTCGTACTTACTCCACTACCATCACCGAATTCAGTAATGTGTTTACACTCCTTTGCCAGTTCGTAAAGAACTGACACATTCTTTTTGATTCCATTTGGTGTTTGAAGAATTCTATTGTACTCATTACTAAAATCAAACTGCTTTTGCTTAGGAACAACTCTTACACCTATTTTAATCAGGTTATCAAAAACTGTCTTGGTGTACTCACCATTCATCTCATGATTATGGTATAGATCAAGAAGGATATCCTTGCTTCTAACAGTTTTTTCCCACCACCATCCAGAAATTGCTTTCTCAAATAAAAGACCATATCTACCAGGGTATTCTACATCAGTAATCAATGGTTTGCAATCAAAATCTGCAAATACTAGACCCCACTCAGCGTAAATATAACAGTCCTGCCACTGACTACGGCGCTCTGCAAAGCGACTAATCAAAAAGTATGCTTCTGGTCTCCTAGGCATCAATACAATTGCTTGCTGAAGCAATCCCTTGGCAGTTCCATCTCTGGTTCCCTGCCGTTCATAACAGAATGCTCCTTTTATAAGCGCTTCATATGCGAGATCATCATTGGTAGACCTTTCAGCACATCTCAAAAAGTATGAGAGTGCGGGAGCAGTATGACCCCTCTCTTCATACCAAACACCGAGAGCAAAGTTCTTTTCTGGACTTTCAACATCCATAGAAAAGTTTGTTAGTAAGGTTTGTATGTCATTCATTTTTGAAAAATTAACTGGTTCATAGAATAAAAACTTTTCAACTCTTGGAAGTTCAAAAATTTCTTTTGGAAGATTTTCTTTTGGATACTTGACAAGAATTGTATTTTTATCTCCAGAAGGGGAGATTGATCCTTCTTTTAAATCTAAGGATTCGTGAAAATCCTCAGTATCTTTAGCTGAATATTTAGAGGTTGCCAAATAACCAAATTTATCATCGTAATGTGTAAATGCCTTACACTTTATTTTCCTAATATCTGGATCACCCATCCAAGAAAAATGCCATCCAAGGTCTTGTAAAATTTGTCCATCTTGGGCAATGAAATTAATTGGATATGGATTAAAAACATTTGACCTGATTTGAGTTGGCGTCGCTTTTAGTAAATGAGTTTTTGTAGCGACAAACATTCCTGTCCATTCTTTAGGAGACCTTGTATCTCTCATGTGAACACGATAATCTGCTCTTCCTTCCAGATGAACGATTGGAATTCTAGTTACAGATTGAAGATTATTCTTTACGAAATTAGAAATGAATTCAATACAATCTGGTTTGATAATTTCATCAATATCACTGTGAATAAAAACAGTATCATCAGAATAATCATCTAGTACACTGAGTAGTGCATCCTTTTGCATCCTCTCCCTTACTCTAGCCCGAAGAGAATTTAAATTATTATTATTGCCATCATAACAATTATGATAGTCTATTTCTTGAATAATAAGATCTTCATTATCAGGAATATCTAATTTAATAATTCTAATTTTTTCTTTGGGTAATTTTAATTCATCTAATATTTTTTCAAGTTCATATTCTATCGGAGATCCACTCTGGGTTTTGTTTGATTCACAAATGATAAACTCATCAACATAATCTTTGAATATATTGATTCTCAACTCTAACATTTCTCTCCCAGTGGGAGCAAAAAATGGAAAATAATCTACAATTCTTTTCGATGACATATGCTTTTGCCTCCACATTTCTAATGTATTCTCGGATGAAATTTTATGAGTTCTATCATGCAAAGATGGATTATGGTGCTCAGACTCTACAAAAGTTGTTCCTCCACTGCAATCCTCAACAAAAAGTGGTACAGAATAAACCTTACCAAGACTATAAAATAGAGTCTCTACGAGGGGCATTACATCACTATCTTTCAATTCCAATTTATATGCACTTCCATCACAGTAAGAATCGATTATCTTTTTTGCATACTCACGATTTATAATATATGCAGTCACAGACCAATCATTCCATTCCCTAGGTTTTAATTCCAAAGAAGGTATGTCTCCACCTTCCCTAAGGTATGTCAGTTGAACACACTCCCAATCTTCTGGCAATTTATCAACAAATTCTTGCCAAGTAAAATCCCAGTATTTAACTGTCTCTAGACTCAAATCATCTTCACAGAAAAATCCGTAATCATCTATAGTATGAGTATACCAATGCTTAATTGCCTTCAAATGAGATACAGCACATCCGATTGTTCCTGGAAGAAGTTGATCTAGATACTTACCACAAACAATGTCATTAGAATATTTGAATCTCTTTGAGATGATAGGTGTTGGTTTTATTTGATACTCACCAAATTGAGAATCAATATTTTTTCTTCTGCCTATAGATTCTTCAAGACTTATGTAGTATACCTTAGGAAAGTTTTCAAGCTTTCCAGTTCCATGCTTTTTGTTGATATCAGGTATCATGTGTGTTCTCGAATCTTGCTTTTTTGCTATAAAAGTTTGCTTTCCAGTTTGGTTTAGATTCCAAATAATATCAGATTTGAAATAGTAATCAGTAATTTTTAAAGATTTTTGTTTATTGATTTCTATATGATGTTGGGCAAGAACATAATCTTCTTGCCATTGAAGTTCATCTCCACTATAGACATGTGATAATGAATTTCTAACCTTTTCTCTTAGATTAGTATCTGTATGATGAGCTTCAAAATGTTCTATTCTTTTTTTATCTGGATGAGGTATGTGAATAATATGATGATTATAACATACTTTCTTCTTAGTTAATCCCAAATATTCTAATCTAGCGACTATTTCATCGTCTTCATATGCATAATACTGGGTATGAATTTCATTGTACCCACCAACCTTGGCATAATTTTCTGCAGTAATAAAAAGAAGTCCCCTCAAATACTTGAAGTAGGGACTCGAACTTATGGGTTCTTTCTCGTCAGTTTGACCACAAACAAAAGAGTGTGCGTCAACTTTGTAATAATCAAAGAAGTTAAAATATGGACTTAGGATATAATCACCATCAACTTTTAAAATATAATCTCCAGTAGCTAAACTTGCTGCAAGATTTAATGGTTGTGGTTGATTAAAATACTTTTGATCTGGAACCGTAATCACAAAAATTCTTGGGTCAAGTTTTGTCAGATAATCTATTGGTTCATCCGAACTCCAGTCAACAATAATAATTTCGTGTATTTCTTTATAGTTTAACCATGATGCAAGAGATATCTTTAATGGTTCTACCCTGTTCTTGCATGAACATATTAGTGATACCTTCATACTAAATCAAAAATAAAATCCCTAACAAATTTTTGTGAAATTCTCAAAAGATATGCAGCATTATCTTGGAATCCAAACGTCATGAGATAGTCATTACCATACTCACACATGCCAACTGCAAACTCCACCTCTGCTTCTAAGAATGAAAATCTCCTGGATACTTTAGAGATCTGCCAATCCTTATCCCAAACAATGAAACGATGACGATATGTTCCATCCTTTCTATCTGCTTTACTCCTGAAAAGAAATGTCTCGTGGTTCAGTGCAATGTGTCTTCCAGAATCATCAAAAGGAATGACTTGTGAACCTCCGCGCAAATCAACACATCCCAAATCCTTCCAATCAGTTACTATGACTTGAGAGGTAGTTTGTGTTCCAATATCAAATCGAACAACTTCAGTCCCATTAGTCCACTTCACAAAATGGAATGGCATGTCGATGATTGGCATCCAATTCTTTTCACAATAAGAACCATCATCAACATGATGACCAGGAGTTGGGATACGATATTGCTTAACTTCCTTCACCCCACTCTCAGTAATCTCAATTTCAGAGAGTTCCATTCTACCCCTACCAGTGGGGTCAAGGTCTCTACGTACACCACACACATAGAGTTTTCCATCCCACCTCATGATACGACAGTCTTCAAGTCCAACAAACTCCCAGAGTTCTTTATCTGGAAAACTGCTAGTATCAATATGATGATACCACTTGATAGACATATCATCATTCATCTCACACATGATGTTCCATGTACGAAGACGAAGATCATTCTCTGGGTGAATGTAGACTAGAGGTCCCCAGTGATGTTCAAATCTCTTCTTCTCAGAGTGAAATAGTGTATAATTAATGTTCCTGAGATTACAAAGAATCCTACCATTATCATTATAGATGGAAGGATTAGTAAGTGCTGGTCCTTTCAGTTCATTGGATGGGATAATGAGAGGATGAATACTTCCACCATTCTCTAGAGCAAGTTTTACAAAGTTATCAGTAGTCATAAGATAGTCATTCCTATAGTTAATTATACAACATTTTTAAACATCTCTGGAATGTCCCCATCCTTAACCCAAAGGTGCTTATCAAGTTTAATCCAGTCCTTAACACGTGTCTCCCAAGAGTAATAATCATTGACCTTCTTAACTTGCTCAGTAGCATCAAACTTTCCTGCACGATATTCATCAATCGTCTCTTTAAGTTCTTGTGCAAAACGAATGATGTGCTTCTGCCTGTCAGGAATGAAACCATACTGACGTGCAAATCCAAGTGATGTTTCAGGAAGTGCACCAAGATTACTAGAGACAACAGAACATCCAGCAGCAAGAGCTTCAATCAAACAAATACATGAGGTCTCTTCAAAGTATGCAGGATATGCGAAGATGTGTGTCTTCATCAACTGCTCTCTAATTTGAGAGTTATTAGACCTGGTATGACGAACAATTCTCTTATCATCCTGTGCCAGTTTCAGGCAATAACGCAGGAAACGTTCTTCACCTTCAGTGACATGAGAGTATTCATAAGTCTGCAGACCTTCAAGATACTGTTGCTTACGTGCATCAGGATCAAGTTCATGATAAATGTGTAAATCAAAGTCTTCATCTGGAAGAAGTTTAATTGCCTCCAAAAGAACGTCAAGACCACGAATGGGATTGGGATGGAACATCAATTGAAGTTTTCCATCAGGCTTCTTGTGTGGTTCAAATGGTTTGATAGCGTTCTTCAAAACATAACACTTCTCTGCAGGAAGTTTAAAGGTCTCAAGGAATCTTTCATACTGCCAATCAGAGACAAAGACATATCCCTTGAAGTACTTTTGGAAGTTAGGGTCCATCAACTGTTCCATACCATCCTCTCTGTGGTGAGGATGCAACCAGACAATGTTTGAGTTATCTGGAGCAATGATATTGTCTCCAGGAATGACGCACCAGTGCCAGTCAGCAAGGTCTGGAGCAGCAGGTAGTACATAATCTTGCCATGCTCTACCCATGATTTCTGTACCACCATTACCATCAGGATTCAATGATGCCTCAAGAAGAGGTGGCATCGACTTTGGATCAATGTGTGCGTTTGCTGGATTAGAAAGATCTACATGCTGCTTACGCTTAACAAAGGTATTCGAAGAATCGGTTTCACTAATATAATATTCCTGTGGGAAGATTTGGATAATCAAGTCTCTCAAATCTTCTGGAAGATTATAGAAGTTATATTCCTGAAGTTCTGGTCCATTAGTACGATGGAACAAATCTTTCTTGTCCTTAATACAAGTCTCAATGTTCTTTTTACTAGTGTACTTCTTCTTATTATATTCTTGGTGAGAGAATGAATCAATCTTTTCTTGTATCTTCTCTACCCCACTGAAGTACGTGAAGTGCCATCCAGCATATTCAACTGGAAACATATTGAAACGTGTTTCTCTCAAGAAATCGCAACCCTTTTGAATTGCATTCTTGACACTCGTGAAGACAGTACCAGCCCAATAATTGTGTAGGAAGGTATGGAAGTTGTAATAGAACATCTCAGACCTCGCCGCATAGCAGAAATCTTGATCATAAGACCTACCACTAAAGTTCTTTACAACTTCTTTGCGAGGAAACTCATCGACATCACTGAGCATGAACAAATCATTTGAGTTATAGTTCTTCAAATGTTTTGTGATTTCAGTTCTTTGTCCACGTTCAATCTTCCAATATTCATTCTCATGTTTGACAACACCAGGGTCATCTTTACTTAGAGTATCTGGACTTGGAAACTTTACATTACTAATATCAGGTTCATACTTAAGACGTACAATTTTTTTACGAATCTCTTCTGGAATCTTATCCATATACTCATCAAGGTAATATGGTTTTGACTTACCAGAAAAGGTAGTATTAGATTCACAAATCAAGAACTCGTCTACAACATCATTAAGATATTCAAGACGGAATTTGAGCATATCAAACTCGTTAAAGAAAAGAAAACTATCGATTACTTTCATTTCAGTGCCTCCTCAATAAATTTAGTCATGGGTGATTGTTTAAATTTCTCTAGTGCCCTAACTGCACTTGCTTCAAGTTCATCTGGTTTCTTGAGAAGTTTATATGCCGTATCAACAAAACGATTATAGGTAGAAAGATTTACAGTGTCTTCCATATAATCTGGGAAGTCGGTCTCTGGTCCACGCTCTGCAAGAATAGGAACACCTTGCTGAAGAGCATGTGTGACTCGAATCATTTCAAAAATCTTATTGTCAGAGTTATGAAGATTGATAATCATCTTCGCTCTGGAAATCAAATCATCTCTTTCATCACCATAGACACCCTGCACATTAACAAAATTAATATTGGGGTTGTTCTTAAATTGGTCCATGATTTTCATTCTCCTTGGACTTGGAGACATATAAGCAAGGACATCAATATCCCTCTGACCTACTGGTTTTCTATCGAAGTATGTAATTTCTGGAACATATCCAATAGGAACGTGCTTAATATTTTCTACACCAGCAAGTTCAAGTGCTTCCCTATTACTCTCTGAGTAATCCCAGACTTCAAGACCACGATACTTTCGACACCAGCGTAAACATTCTGGAGCATCTCTCATCTGCTCAAGAGAATATACAATAGTATTCTTTGGAACATCATGCCTTACAGCATCTACCTTACAGTGATGCATACCAAATGCAATGTTTCTTGCATCGGGCATAAAGTCATTAATACTATTCGATACATCGTATCCAAGTTTCTGCAGAGTAAAGAAGAAGGCAGCTTCTATCTCATGAAAAACTTGAGAATGAATATAGTGTCCATTATCAGGAACAATCCTAACCAAATTAAACTTTTCAGATTTTGGTTGTGTAATATAATCGTTTAGATTCATGTCATCAACATAAGTTTTTGTTCTAAATTTTTGTGCGATTCCAGATTCTTTATCTCTAACATCTAGATAATGAATCTTTGGTTCCTTTGTACCAATCCACTTTTCATATGCATAACGAACTTCATCACTTTCATTATAATAACTCTTAGTATCTAGTGGATTATTGAGAGTCTTAATATAATCTGTGGATGCCCACCAGAAGTTTCCTGCAAAGGGATAGAAATCTTTGAAATAATTAGCACCTACTGTATCAAAACCTTCATCAAGTTTAGATACACACTCCTGCCAATTGGATACACAATGGTCTTGCATATAGTTGCGCCACCTATGATCCTCACCAAAGATTCCCCAACTATTATAAAAAGCTTGGGACACTCCTTTGTTATGTAAGTATAGCACATACCCATTATTCTTCAAAGAATAATCATACAGATTCTTTAAAGTATGACCTTCGAAAATGTTTGCCTCAGAAACATCTCTCTTAGATATAATCTTAGCAAATGAATATCTATCTGAAATATATTCTACAACAAGGTCGGCATAGTTCTTTTGAATTTGTCTCGACTCATCCCATAAACTCTTTCTCAAAAGTCCCTGTAGATGCAGTGGCATTGTAAGGCAAATATTTACATCAGCACAACTAGACAATCCACTCTTCTCAAGAAGTCCAAGTTGTTCATCAATCCACCAAACCCATAAACCTGAAGTGTCTGGGATAAAGAGGTGATAAAAAACTGATAGTTTCTTTCCAGAATATTCAACCTTTACCTTCTCAGGAAGAGATTCAACATACCTTTCTTGAGGATACAATTCAAAGTAATGGTGAACATCGGATGTATGGAAACAATAATAGTTAGAAAAATCTTTCTTACATCCATGCCCCATCCAAACCTCAAAAGCATATCGATATGTTTTAAGGTTCTCCATCATGTATTCCATATCGGCATACTTCTCAATCTCAAAAGGATCGGGAAGAGAACGAATATGTTTTGCTGTAGCCCACCAGAAATTACCAGCAAAATGATTACAGAGAAAATCTTGCTTGTTGGTGTAAGTCTCTTGGTCCAGATGCTCCTTCTTCCAAAGGTTCACACCACAAGCATCATATCCCTCATCAAGTTTAGCAACACAATCTTCCCAGTGCTCCACATTAAAGTGATGCATGAGACGTTTCCAATCACTCAGTGCTCCAGGAACATGTGTTGGATATGAACTAGTCCCTTTGCTATGGAAGTAAAAAACATACCCATCAAAGTCCTTACAGTGCTCCCAGAGTTTCTTAATAGTCTGCCCTTCAAAAAGAGTTGGTTCTTCGTTTCTACCTCTTATGTCTAGGATTTCTACGAAAGGAAAATACTCTTGAATATATCCCGATACCATCTCCTCATAAGAGAGATAATTGAATTGATTCTTAAGTCCAGTACTGAGAGTCGTGCACAGATACACCTTTGCACGTTCTGCAAGTCCACTAGACTTAAGAAGACCAAGTTGCTCATTTACCCACCACACCCAAGTCTCTGTGGTATCGGGAATATACAAATGATAAAAGACTGCAAGTTCCTTCATTAGATTACCATTGATTTTGTATGACCTAAAACTACATTGGGATCAACATATACTTGATGACCCTTTGCAGCAACTCTTTCGCACCAATCCAAATCTTCACCAAGAGGAAGAATGTATGTGGTTCCATCTATAACATGCTCTACTCTACCAAGACCAAACCATGGTCTACCAATATCTTCAAACACACCCTTCTTTACACAGACAAAGCCAAGACCAACACCATAGACTGGAAATGTATTAAAGCGATATTTAACTTCCTGCCTATCCATCATACGATGACTATCTTTATACTCATGAATAACGGCACAACCACTAATCGATTCATAATATATTCCAGAGATTACACTCTTCTCAGAAGTATACAGTTTCATAAAGTCTTCTGGTTTCCATACAATATCACTATCAATCATAAACAGTTTATCATATGTAAAATCACCAAGTCCAGGTTCCCTTGATGTTACACATACATTACGACTACCAGCAATAGCAGCCTCTCTCGCATTTGTAACAAGAGAAGAGTGTTCGTTTTGATAGGTCCAGGTAATATTATTCTCTTCCAAAACCTTAATGGTTGCAAGCAATGACTTAACATAACCAGCAACCAATGAGTTTCCTGGAGTTGCAATCACAACATTGTAATGCATTACAGAATCACCATCTTTTGATGTCCGACTCTGACTTTTGGATTACACCAAATGTCAAATCCGTGCTCAATAATATCTTCACACATAGAGACATCTTCAGAACACATATCCTCAAGAATTGTACCATCATCTTTGATGAGTTGAACTTTCTTAGGAGCAAACCAAGGATAAGGAATCTTTTCAAAGACACCCTTCTTCATCAGGACCCAACCGAATCCACAGTAATCAACCTTGAATGGTTCTGCTCTTTTTCTCATCTCCTCAACAGTTTCAAAGTGATATGAACCTCTAGCCATCAACATTTGCTTGTCCATGTTTTCAACAACAGTAGACTGATTAGAAATTGGAGTGCCATTGGATTGAACATACCAACCCGTGGCGACATCCTTATCCATCTTCAAAAGTTCAACCAAATCTTCTGTCCTGAATACAATATCACTATCAATCCACATAATATAATCGTATGGAATCTCACCTCTCCAAGGAGTGAGCATCGTTCCTGCATAATTATCAGCATTCAAACAGTCAGTTCTGGCAAAGTTCACCATCGAACTGTACTTTTGTGAGATGTAAAAGTTAATACCAAGTTGATTCAGATCAAATAACAATCGAATCATCTGGGTCATAAATGTTCCAGAGTACATTGCACCTGGAAGACAAAATGCTATTGTCTTTCCACGAAAGTCATCTTTCGGTCTATTCGTATAATTCAGTGGCATGAAATCAAATCAGTTAGTAATGATTATATCATATCTATAATAGTTTTACCACCAGGTAATTCTCACAAATCCATTTCCACCGTCTCCACCACGCCCATATTTTTTAGTAATTGAATTATAACCACCACCGCCGCCACCGCCACCTCTAGTTCCAGAGAAACCATTTCCAACAAACGATGGATAATCTATTTTGGGACTAAAATAAAGATTTTTCGAGGCGACATTATAATATCTACCATCAACAAATCCCGTATCCTTACTAAAATCGTTTGAAAATCTCCCTTCAAGTGTTTCCCAAGAAATAGTATCCGTCGAATAAATAACTGCTCCAGCAGATCCAGTTCCCCCAAAGTAGTATCCATTAGCATAAACAAGATCATAAAAGGTTGATCCTGAACCAGTAGTTCTGATAATCCAAACTACAGTATCAGTAGAAACTGCAACGTCTCCAGTTTCACCAATCAAATACAATCCATCCCTATCACTATAGGTTAAAGCTGTCATATCATTTGAATCAAAAGGACTTGGTAGTGCTCTCTCTTCCCATGAAATGGTATCTGTAGAAACAAACACTTCAGCATCATTAAAACTACCTCCTGCAGAAATATAATAGTCTCCACCTTTAATAAGATTATAAATGGTCTGGGAAGCACCAACAGTCCTTAAACTCCAGTGAATTGTATCAGTAGAAACTTTTAATCCCGTTGATCCGTTCGAAGATAAGAAATAAGTACTGCCATCCCAACTTGCCCAGGAAGAACTAGAATTAGAACCTGTAGTTCTTAATTGCCAAACTACAGTATCAGTAGAAGCCCACAAGGCGGTATTATATTCCCAAATAATATAATCATCGTTATTTGCAACAGGACCGCCATGGGCAAAACCCGATACTCCAACCCAATCAAAAACAGGAATATCCCACACAACACTATCAGTAGAAGTTTGTATGGCATTATTACTATAATTACCACTAAGCACATATTTTCCTGCATGATATACCAAAAGTCTCCCACCATATGAGCTCGAATCTTGGTCCCATAATCCAGATACTGTTCTAATACTCCAACTATAGAATCTATTTCCAAATACACGACCACCAAGACCACCAGAACCAACGCTTCCAGTTAAATTAGGATTAATTCCAGATCCATCAGATACTACTGTGTAAGCATTACTCTGAGAAGTACCATGAAGACCAGAATTACCGCTAACGACTAATGTATCTTGTGAGTTTGCAAATGCTTTTATATCATCTCCAAATTCAGTATTATATCCTTCCCATGAAATAGTATCGGTAGAAGAAAGTACAAATCTTTTTCCAGAAAGACTAGCATTAAAGAGAAGATAATTACCTGTACTATGAAGATTGAGACCATTACCAACAATACCAGTTGTTCGAAGCGTCCATGAAATTGAATCCGTAGAAACTACTAGTCCTGAAGAAGTAGTAGTAGAAACATATAACCCTTTATGATATGCAAAATCATAATAAGTTACAATACCAAGCCCAGTTGTTCTTCTAGACCATGTAATTCCTTTATCAGTAGAAACTTCAATATGACCATTTCCAACTGAACCAACCAAAAGAAGACCATTAAAAGCGCCAAAAGAATTTAAATTAGAATTACCAACTCCTGGGTCTCTAGCCTCCCAAACAATTCCATCACTGGAATATGCAACTCTACCATAAACTTGTTGTCTTCCTCCCAAGTAATAACTTCCATCAGATTCATCATACACAATTCGTGTCCATGATGGTTCTTCTGTATTAAATGAAAGTTTAGAAATACCTATAGTTCTCAATGTCCATGCAATAGTATCCGTAGAAACAGATAATGTACTTCCATCATTAACCGTAGTATAAAATTTCCCATCATTAAAGAGAGCTGCAGTATTAGTAGTAAACTGACTTCCAGCATTAGTTCTTAATGTCCAATAAACTCCATCAGTAGATGCGCCATTAGTATCATAGAAATATTCAACTGTACGAGAAATATCTTCTCCATTACCAGAAAGAACTGTTCCAACATCACCAACTGCAACATAATCTTTAGTGCCACTAGTAATAATAGAGTTTTGATATAAACGATTATTATCACCAACAAAGTCGTTAATGTTATTAGAATTTATTGATGACTTCACTTTCCAAGTGGTACCATCGGTTGAGGTTATGATTACACCACTATCACCGCCAACTAAATATAAACCATTCTGGTAAGTAATTGTATTAAGATCTATTGTTTCATTGAGACCTGATGTTCTTGCGGTCCAACTGATTGTATCGGTTGATTGTGAGATTGAACCCTTTGTATCAAAGACTGGTGAAGTTATTATGGTTCCAGAAGAACCAACAATAACGAAGAGATCATTTTCATAAGTAATTCCACCATTTAATCCATTAGTAGTATTAGAAGTTCTTGCGGTCCATACAACTGCATCTGTTGAAGTTATTATAGTTCCACCACTACCACCAATTACATAGGTATTGTTTTCATAACTAAGAGCACCAACAAAGTTAGTAGTACCAGAAGTTCTTCTAGTCCATACAATTGTATCTGTTGAAGTGAATATATTCCCAACATTTCCAGAAGCAACATATGAATTTAATTGTCCTGGTGCATATAAAAGATTCATATTAGTACTGCCACTAAATGTAGTTCTTGCAGTCCATACGATTGTATCAGTAGAAACGGAAATACTTGTACCAGAACCACCAAGAACATAGATATTATCTCCAAAAATTAAATCAGTAATTATTGAACTAAATCCAGAAGTTCTTGCAGTCCATACAACTCCATTTGTAGACACATTTATTTGTGCAGTTGCATTTCCACCAACAAAAAATGTTGTATAAACAAGTGGACCTACATTATTGAACGGATCAAAACCAGAAGTTCTTGCTTCCCATACAATTGTATCTGTTGAAGTTCTTATGCTTCCATAACTACTAAGAACATAAACATTATTTCCATAAGCAATATCCGCCAAATTACTAGTAGTACCAGAAGTTCTATAAGTCCAAGCAATAGCATCTGTAGAAGTTGTTAGAACTCCACTACTACCACCAGCAACATAAAGATTATTAACATAACTAATAGTATTAATTGTTGAAGTACCAAATCCAGAAGTTCTCTGTGTCCATAAAGAACCCTCTAAGTATCCACCACCAACGGCAACATAAGAACTACCATCATAAGCAACACCATTAATATAATCGCTTGTGATTGTGGTGGTTCTAGAAGACCATATGATTCCAGTTGTAGATGTTATGAGTGCTGAGTCGTTATAGAGTTCTGTTGAGGTTTGTATAACAGAACTAGAAAGAACATACAAACCAGAGTTATAAACAATACCAGATACATCAGCACCGACGCCAGAGATACTTTTAATATTTTTTCTCTCCCATACAATAGAATCCGTAGAAATTAAATAACCATCATTTCTATGTCCAATATGATAAAAATTATTTTCATACTTTAACATAGAAATTAAATTACCACCAATTCCATTAGTAGTTCTTAAAGTCCAATGTATGGCATCAGTTGAACCTGCAACTCTACCAGCATTATTTGCAGAAAGATATTTGCCATTACCATAAACAATTCTAATAGGAGTAGATAATCCAGAAGTTCTCAGTTCCCACGAAATAGCATCACTAGATACTCCCACACCATCACTAGCAGCAGAAAGATAAAGATTGTTGTCAAAATCAAAAGAAAGACCATTATAACCACTAGTAGAATAACCAGTTCCAATAATCCAATGAATAGTATCGGTTGAAGTTGCTAAAGAACTACTATTTCCACCAACAACATATACACCATTTCCATATGTAAGTGCATTTAAGTCTATATTAAGAAGTCCCGAAGTTCTAAGAGTCCAATTAATAGCATCTGTAGAATGTCCTATCGCTCCAAGAAAATCGCAATAAAGATAAATGGAATTTTCAAATATAATATCTTGTATTGCGGCAGTGGAGAGAGAAGTTCTAATAGTCCAAACAACTGTATCCGTAGAAGTAATTAATCTTCCAGAATTACTCGTAGCATATAAACCACCATAAACTATAGTGCCTGTTCCTTGACCAGGATTTAATCCAGAAGTTCTCAAAGTCCATAAGTCTCCAAGTGGTGCATAATCAAGACCACCACCAGCAAGATAAGTTTGTGGAGCATAATCTATAGACTTAATATCATAACCAAAATCTAAACCAGAAGTTCTTAGACTCCAGTTGATTTGGTTGGTTGATGTCAGGATATTTTGATTCTCACCAACGGCAACATAAGGTTGGTTCTTATATCCTGGACGATTATATGCTTGTGAAGTAGCGCCAGCAACAACTAAGATTGTTCCATCCGATTTAATATACGAATTCCCAGTAAGACCAATGGAATTTGGTTTCCAATGAATAGTATCTGTAGATGAGTATATATTTGATTCATACCCACTAGCATAATACAATCCGTTGACATAATATCCCACGTTTTTCATAGTAAAAGAACTTCCAGTAGTTCTTGAAATCCACACAATAGCATCGGTTGAGACCTGAAAGCCGCCTGATTGAAAACCAGCAAAATAATAACCATTATTATATGATAAACCCCAACATCTCCCCAAAGCAGTACGTAAAGTCCATACTATACTATCCGTTGAAGTAGATATAGTACTAGAACCACCATTTCCACCACCAATAACATATCTTTGTTCTTTAGAAGAATCAGGAACTGAAACAATTCTCTCAATAGATCCAGACCAACTAAGTGTTCTAAGATTCCAATGAATAGTATCAGTCGAAACACTAAGTAACATTGGAAAAGTATTTTCTCCACTAGTAAAGAATAAATTGTCTATTGGACTGTATGATAATGCAGTTAAATCTTGTCCACTAGCAATCGTTCTCGCAGTCCACACAATAAGATCTGTTGATGCAGAAAGTCCTCCACCTTGACCAGAAATTAAATACAATCCTTGTCCATATACAGCTTCAAAAATAAATCCTGCACCAATCGATGTAGTTCTACTAGTCCATGTGATCCCATTCGTCGAAGTTTGAAGTATTTTATTATCTCGACCCGTTATAAAAATTCCATTTTCATAACTCATAAAAGTGGAAGATGCTATTGTTACAAGAGAAGTTCTTAAAGTCCATTCACTTCCTGCTTCAATAACACTCTCATAAGGATCAGCAGATATAATTTCGTTAAAGGTTTCAGTAATACCAGAAGTTCTTGAAGTCCAAGAAATGGTGTCAGTAGAAGTATCAATCTTACCTGTGGTTCCTGATGCTAGGTATCCTTTGGGACTTATTTCGTATGCATAGTCTACTGTAGTCAAAATTCTATTTTTTTGCGTATAAGCAACTTTACCCGCAGAAGATGCTACTTTTGTAACATTACTAAGATTATTGGAATCATTGATATTATCAATTGTGGCACTAGATTTCAACCAAACAATAGTATCGGTAGAGTTATACACATAAGGATTAGCAATAGAACCAGATGGATAAGCACTGGTATTTCCAGATATGTAATAAACACCAGTTAGTTTATCATACGATACACCATCAAAACCTTCAAATGAAGATCCAGAAGTTCTTGCTTGCCATACAATAGTATCTGTAGATACTTGCAGAATCGCGGCGGCAGATAAAAACAGTTTATCTTTATCAGAAAATAATAGTGTATTACTTAGATTATTCCCTGCTGGATAAGCAGTTCTAATTTCCCAAACAATACTATCAGTTGAAGAAGCAAAATAATTATTTGAATTAACTAAGTAATAACCATTTCCATATGCAGATGTCTCTAATGCTTGGTTTACAATCACTGTTCTTGCACTCCAGTGAATAGTATCAGTCGATACATGATATAAATTACTAGAAAATCCACTAGCAAGTCCATATAACCCATCTCTATCACTATATGCAATGCCTCTTGGCCAAGCAATGCTGCTTGACCCAAGAGTTCTCAAAGTCCATATTATACTATCTGTAGATACTCCAATATCAGGACCAAGAGCAAAATAAATTCCATTAAAATAATTAAACTGGTAAAAACTTATAGTACCACCACCAATAGCGAATGTTCTTGCTTTCCACACAATCCCATCAGTAGATGCATATATACCTTTAGGACTAGCGTTCTCAGAATAAAAGAAGAATTCATTTGCATGGTTTAATGTTAGTATCGTACCACTATTCACAAAACTTGCTGTTCGTTTAATCCAATTTGTCAATGATTGAATTCCACTAGTACTACTATCATCATAAACAACTTTATCAGTCGCATAATGAGCAGTATTATAAGAACTCTGTGCAGTTCTTAATGTCCAATTAATAGTATCAGTTGATTGGAGTACTTCTGTTCCTACGGCAAGGTATTCTCCAGGAGAAGAAGTAATTGAATTAATATTGTTTATTACACCTGATGCACTTAATGTCCATTCATTACCACCTTCACTAGTATAAGAATATTTTCCATAAGTAAGAGCCCTACTAGTAGTAAAACTTTCTCTTGGAGATTCAGTCCAATAAGTTCCTGGTGCAACTATAGAAGGTAAAGTTTTTTGGACATATTCTTGTCCATAATAATACGTCGTAATTTCATCACTTTCACTCTTTGGATCATATTCACCTGGAAGTCCCCCTAAAATTTCATATAAACCAGTTGTATATATTTTTCTAGGAATGGCAGATCCTACGGTTCTGGAAAGATAAGTCTCGCCACTTATATAACCATTAACAAAAGTATTTTGATTTGGAGTTCCTTTTGATCCAGAACTGATGCTATTAGCATTAGCACCGTCTCCACGATCAGAAAAAATTTGTCTTGTAGTATTATTGTTCACCCATTGACAATAAGAATTATTACCCGCATTGCCATTACGGACACTACCAGAAAGAATAAAAATTCTATTTTGTATTAATACAATATCATTTATTGAAGATTTGTTAGGAATTGTATTTTCAACACCAAGTTGTCTTTTTCTTGACTCCCATACAATTGTATCAGTTGAAACTAAGTATTGTGGTGGAGTCCAAGATCCACCAAGTACATATTGATTGTTGAAATAAACAATACCTCTTCCCAAAGATTCTATGCTAGTATTATTATCTGTATAAGGAGCGGTTCTTTGTACCCATGAAACAAAATCAGTAGATACTGAAATTGTTTCCCTGACGGTAAGTATATACAATCCATTAACGTAATTAACATCATTTGATGATGATGTGATGTTTAATCCACTTGTTCTTGCGGTCCATACGATTGTATCGGTAGAATCAATAATTTCCAACCCAGAACTAGAAGAAAAATACTTAAAATCACTTTCGCTATAACGAACTCTATCAAAAGATGAACTTCCAGGAGTAGTTCTTTTTTGCCAAATTGTTCCATCCGATGAGACTGAAATCTGCCCACTAGTTCCAGATAGAACAAAGTTATTATTAGCGTATATAATATCTTTAGTAGATGTAACACCAGATGTCCTTTTAATCCATACAACAGTATCTGTAGATATTAAAGTATCTGCAGAAGCAGAAAGAGCGTATATACCATCTCCATATGCAGACCCAGAAATTGTATTTGTAGTTCCACTTGTTCGTACTTGCCATGTATTAGAATCAGTAGAAACTAAAATCCTACCACTTTGTGCAACAAGAACGTATAATCCATTTGCATATGTTATATGATAAAATGTAGTATTTACGCTACTAGTAAAATAATCATAATCTACTACAGATTCCCATGTATTCCCATCGGTACTTGAAGTGCAACCTCCAAAATCACCACCTAATCCTCCACTTCCAACTCTAATATCAAGAGTATTTGCATCTCCAAATTGACTTCTCGTTATTTTATGAGATTGATATATAGATGGTCCTCCTCCAGGTCCAGGGTGGGTATTAAAAGCAGTATAATAATTTCTGGCAGTTGCTCCTCCACCTCCACCACCAATCAATTCAATATAATAATTATTAGAACCTGATGGAATAATAAAAGTATAATCACCAGGAACAGTAAATTCTTTGAATCCTCTTACAGAAAATTCATCATCTCTTCTAGATTCCCATTTTTGTTGTACTGATTTTTTTGTAAATACATCTGCATCGCTATTTTCAAGCGGATCCTGTATGGCGACTGCAATTTTATCATCATCATTATAAACATATCCAGAAATATCTCTTGTGAAAGTATTAGGAAAATTCGTTCCTTCCAATTCCCATTGAACACCGTCAGTTGATTCTACAAATCCATTTAAACTTACATTATAATAAAAGTATTTTTTATAGACAGAATCATATTCTATATTATTAGATGGGGTATTAGGTACAGTTCTATCAATCCATACAATTGTATCTGTAGAAGTCTGAATGGATGTTAATGATGAAGAAGAAGAAATTAAATGAATTCCATTTCCATAACCATAATAAGAAATATTACCACTTCCAGTTGTAGTAGTTCTTTTAGTCCAGTGTACAGTATCTGTGGAAACTACAAAGCTACCTGAACTTCCATGTAAAATATGATATCCACCACCATAACGACTTCTCAAAAATCCACCACCAAATGCAATACTACTAGTTCTTAATTGCCAAACTATAGTATCAGTAGAAGATAAAACTCTAGGTAGAGATTGGACAACTACGTAGTTGCCATTACCATAACTAAAACCCTGGTATTGTAAATTACCATCTCCAGTTATTCCTGTGGTTCTTAGTTCCCATACAATTGTATCTGTAGATGCTTGAAGAATATTAGAATTGGTTGCAACAGATGCAGATACATAATATCCTTGACCATATGTATGGTAATAATTGTATGATGCAGATGCTCTTGCAGTTCTCGCAATCCATGTAATTGCATCAGTTGAAACTCTAAATTGATTTAAATTATCATCAGAACTCCAATAAAACTGTTGAAGATAATAACCATTAGCATAAAATAAATTTTCTGTTGGATAAGCATCAAAAGGTCCTGGACTATTGATTGGCAGATTTACTTGTTGTTTAACAAATATAGAATCGTAATCAGAAAATAAAAATCTTCCAGAATTAGGTTCTAAGTATCTAGAAATTTGTAAATATTCTGTAGTATCAGGGTCTGAGATTAAAAATACATTATTAAGATATTCAGCATTTCCGTTTGCACTATCTCTAAACGCTGTATTTTGTCCACTATATACTTTTTTCCAATTAAAACCATCATCAGAAATCAAAACTCCATGATCACTACTATTATTCATTTTATATCCATAACCAACATACTTATCTTGACCAAATGTTGGTGATTGGTTAACAAAGTAATCTGTGTTTGATGCACGACTCCAAATAGTACCATCAGTAGAAGTTGTAATTGGACTTCCTCCTCCAGTAGCAAAAAGATAAAATCTATTTCCAACGAATTTACCATCTTTTTCCCAAGAAAGTCCACTAGTCCAATTACCTGTTCTCCTTGTCCATACAATTGTATCTGTCGAAGAACTTATTTCATATTGACTATGAGACAAAACAAAAACACCATTACCATATAAAACAGACGCAGAACCATATGATGGATTTTGTGTTCCACCAGAAGTTCTCAACATCCATACTGTAGCATCTGTAGATACAACTACACTATTTAAAGTATTTCCACTGGCTCCAACATAAAGACCATTACCATATGTAAGTCCACTGTTAGCTACACTCAATCCAGAAAGTGATGCTGTTCTTAATTGCCAAACTATAGTATCAGTTGAAATTACAATACTACTAGAACTGCCTCCAACATAAAGACCATTACCATATGTTAGTGCCTTAAAAACAAAATTGTTTGGTACTGTTCTTTTCGTCCACGTTACACCATTAGTAGAGACAATGAGAGGCTGCCCAGAAGATGCAAAGAAAAAGTTATCATCTGAAAATATTAATGAACCCTCACTTAAAAATTCTTCTGCATTTAATACATTTACATCTGTAAAATCTACACTACTAAAAGAATTATCTACACCAACTTCACTGTAATCAAAACCAGAAGAACTTATTACCTTATCAGCATTATCTACATAACCCTTCGAAGCCGCATCAGTAGATGCTAAAACATCAGTGATTCCTTTTATACTGTGCTTTCTAATCTGCGACATTCTCTAGACAGTTTTTTTATTATTTATTTCTTCACCACCAGGTAATTTTTACATACCCATCACCACCATTTCCACCAGAACCAAAGGTACCAAAACCAACGGCACCACCACCTCCACCACCTCCACGAACTCCATTACCTCCAGATCCAATTAAAGGATCTGATGCAACAAGTTTTTGATATCCAGCAGCGACTATAGTATTTCCATCAGTTGCACTAGTAGATAAAGAACCAGTAGTTCTTATTTGCCATACAACAGAATCTGTAGATAATGAAATGTAATCTCCTTCATGAGTTATAACATATAGATGGTTGTTAGAAAGATAAATGATATTTGTTATATTATAATTTGGACTAACAAATGCTTCTGTCGCAACCGTCCTCAAAGTCCATACAGTCAAGTCTGTAGAAGATGCAAGAAAATAAGTTTGTGGAGAACTAACCTCACTACAAACAAAAAATTCCCCATTTAAATAACTAACATCCGAAATTTGATTTAAATTAGTTCCTGGACTTCCAACATTAGTCCAAGTGATACTATCAGTTGATTTAACTATATTAGCATCTTGATTGTAAACATACAAATCATTAGCAAAAATAATATTACTGCCATAAGAACCTAGATTCGTAGCTCTTGCAGTCCAATGAATAGTATCTGTAGAAACCTGACAATACTGATTATCACCGATAGTAATATATAAATTATCTCTATTAGAATATGCAACCGAATTATGTATTACACTATTCGTAGTTGTTGTTCTTAATGTCCAAACAGTTGCATTAGTAGAAGACATTACTACTAAATTTCCTCCTGCAATAATATAGTTTCCATTACCATAAGCAATATCACCCTGACTGAGACTAGCAGGTTTGGTAATCTCCTCCCATGAAATACTGTCAGTAGATTTGATTAGTGGTGCCCCAAATCCACCAAATACAAAATACCCATTAGCATATATTGAGAAATCATTAGGAACACCAGTTTGAGTAGAAGTTCTAGAAGACCATATGTGTCCAGGTCCAACAGCACCTCCACCACCACCCCCACCATAAGGAAGCGTAGAATTTAATACAGCATCTTGTCCATCAAGTTCACTTGGTGCAAAACCATATCCACCAGATGCTTTCTCACCAAAACCAAAGTCATATATTTCTCCACCACTTCCACCGATTCCAGATTCTAATGCTCCACTTCCTCCGCCAGTTGATTGATTTTTATTTGTTTGATTAACACCATCATATCCATTTGAATTATCATCAATCAGAAATGTAGAAGATAAAGATCCTTGAGTACTGTAAATAGAATTGCTACTTAAAGAAGCAGAAGAACTTGGAGAAACTTTATATAAAGATCCATTTGGTCCAGTCCAACTAATGGTTGTTGCAGAACCAACTTGACCAGTAGTATCAACTGTAGTAGCACCAATACCACCAGATCCAACATCTATGGTAAGATCTGAGTAAAGAATATTCTTATTTAAATACCATTCACTGTAATCACTTCCTCCTCCACTCGAACCAGAATGTTTTGTTTTAGCAATATTGACAACAAATTTTTCTTCTGTACCAGAACTATTTGGAGCAATAAATAAGAATGCATTTTTACCAAAAGAAACTTCTACATCACCAGATGTTACTGTACCTTCATTTTGGTCATTTAATATAAAACTAACCCAAGTTATAGAATCTGTAGATTTGTGATAAGTTGCAGGTGCTCCAGAACTTCCAATAACATATAATTCTTTAGAGGATGTTATTGATGTAGAAGAAGTACCAGTAAAAGTTCTCAAAGTCCAAATAACAGTGTCTGTAGAAACTGCAATACTAGAAGCGTGTGTTGCAACTACCAAATTTGAATTTGGTTTTTTAGTAAGATGAACTTTAGGATCTCCTAGAAATAAACTCATTGAGGTAGTTCTTGCAGCCCAGTGAATCGTATCAGTAGAAGCAAGTAATTCCTCACCCATTCCACTTAAATATATTCCTTCATGGTAAAGAAGATCTCCACCATCATCAAGGACACCAGAAGTTCTAGCCACCCATACAGTTCCATCAGTAGATATGTGCATTTTACTGATAGTTGTATTCATAATATATAAATTATTTTCTGGAACATATAGAAATCTATATGGAATATCGGAATCATTAGTATATACTACATCAGACCATACAATAGTATCAGTTGAAAATGTACACTTAACATCACTAGTATAATAATATAAACCATTAGCATAACTTAATAATCTTGCACTATTATTAGCTGGATGTCCATGTGTTCTTGCAGTCCAAAAAACACCATCAGTTGATACAAAAAGTTTAGAACTGTATCCAGCAGCAATTAAATAATATTCATCAGAAATTACTACACCTGAACTCGATGACGAATTTCCAGGAAAACTAAGCCCAGCATCTGAAATATCATCCAAAACTAAACTATCACCAACAGTTCTTCCAGTAGAACCACCATCACCACCATTTACAGCCTGAACATATAATAAATTTGCATAAGGTGGTAAGTTAAATGTATATGAACCTGGTGTCGTGTACTCCTGATAGTTAGAAATTTCTTCAAATGATTGGTTTACTCCATCAGTCGTTGTTAAAAACTTTCCCTCATCTGCGACAGTAGGTACAATGAATCCAGGTGTATTATCAACATAATTTTTTGTACTTACATCATCAGCATCAACGAAGGTTACGATTCCAGTAATTCTATCATTATAAAATACAAGTCCTGGTCTTGTTGTTGTTGATACTCCACTATTAGTATTAATTGTTTGCTTTACTGACATTGGTTTTACCTCCTACCACCAAGATATTTTGACATAACCATCACCACCATCACCACCATCACCAGCATTTTCATTCTCTGGAGAAATTAACGCATCATAAGTGCTTGAAGAAACAGCAATGGGATTTGAAGCAACATAAATAAAGTCTCCCTGAACTGGATCATATAGTCCAGAAATTTTGGTACCACTCATGCTTGGAATTGTTGAACTCGCCCAAACAACAGAATCTGTAGAATATAGAATCCGATCTGATGAGAAGAATGTGGCATAATAATTTCCATCTCTATAGATAGCATCATAGTAGTTTACATTAGTAGGAGTAGTTCTTAGAGTCCATGAAATCGTATCAGTTGAAGCTGAAATTCTTCCACCATCACCAAAGGCAAGATACAAACTATCATCATATAATATGGCATTTGTGGCGTGTCCAGGACTTGCAGTAGTTCTAGCAAACCAATGAATTGTATCGGTTGACTGATATAATCCAGAATTACTACCGTAAAGATAATTACCACCACCATATAAAAATTGATTTCCACCTCCAGCAAATGGTACTGTCTGTTCTTGCCAATGTATGGTATCAGTGGACGTTCTTAAACGTGTAGTACGAGATACAAGATATATTCCATCACCATATCCACAAGTTCCATCAATTCCAATATACATTCCAGTATCTCTAGGAGTCCATGATACAGTGTCAGTAGAAACGAGAATCTCTGAAGAATCGCTTGATAAAACGAATGTATATTCATGATCAATTTCAGTATTCCAAGACAATCCAGTATTAATAATACGTCTTATGTACGAAGTAATTCCAGAAGTTCTCAACTCCCACATAATACTATCTGTTGATACTGATATTACCCCTCCAGCACCAGCACTAATAAGTCTTGATGGTGCAGTAATTGTATAATTATAGACAGAATTACTTATAATAGTCCCATTATCACCAACAACATTAGTCTGATCATCGTTCGAAACTCTTAAAACACTATAAAGATTTGAAGAATTTCCAGTGTATCTTGGTCTCCATACAACACCATCAGTCGATGACATTGCATTAACTTTTGGATTTGGGAAATTAATACCAGGTTCAATAGCAATACTATCAGGAGTGGTTGCAGCAGTAGCGATAAATTGTGATGTAAATCCTGGTCTGTCAACATGATTATAAACTGATGTTAAATTAAGTCTGGTGTCAATTGCACCTGTTCTTGCAGTCCAGTGAATTGTATCAGTCGATTGTGAGATTGAACCTTTTGTATCAAAGACTGGTGAAGTTAATATTGTGCCATCATTACCAGCAGATAAGAATAAGTCATTGGAATAAACAAGAGCACGTCCTACAGCTCCATTTACACTCTGAATTGGGTTAGTTCTTAAAGACCAAACGATAGCATCGGTAGATATTATATATCCATACGTATTGCTAATAACGAAAATACCATTGTATGCCACATCTAAAGCCGCATCTCCAGCAAAATTTTGAAGTCCTGTTGTTCTAGATATCCATGTAATAGCATCAGTTGATGCCATCACATAATCAACAGTTGTTGGTTTTAATACATAAGTATTATTTCCGTAAGCTAGGCGAGGAGTAGTAGTGATAATAGAAGAAGTTCTTGCTGTCCATACAATCGAGTTTGTAGACGTTAATAAAGCTGAACTTTCACCAACAGCGATATATAAGTTATTTAAATATTTTACAGTGTAAATATCATTAATTCCTGGAAGACCCGTATCTATCGATTCCCATACAATAATATCAGTAGATGATTTCATAACATTATTATTGGCAGCAAGAACATATATACCATTCGAATATGCTACATCCCAAATAGTATTAGATATAATTCCAGTAGTTCTAGCTACCCATACAATAGAATCGGTAGAAGATAATAGCATTCCAACTGATGTTAAAGTATATAAATTATTGTGATATTCCAAAGAGCGAATATTGCTAGGTGATTGTCCAATATCTCTGTTCTCCCAATGAATAGTATCAGTAGAACTTTGCAATCCTGCTACACCAGATGATCCAACAAAATAAACACCATTAGCAAAAAGAGCAGACCAATATGTATTAGTAGAACCAGAAGTTCTTAAAGTCCACAAGGAACCTTCAAGATATCCACCACCAACTGCAACATAAGATCCACCCCCAAAATAATCTATCCCATTGATGTAATCACTATCAATCGTTGTGGTTCTTACAGACCAATTAACAGCATCACTTGATGCCATAAGAACTGAATCATTATACAGATTTGTTGAAGATTGTATAAAAGAACTTTGTGAAACATGAACAATAGTATCAGAATCATTATCTGCTAGATAACCATTACCGTAACTTACTCGAACTGCTAATTCCCAGACAATAGTATCTGTTGACACCGCAACACTTCCACTATCATCAGCAGCGAAATATCTTCCAGAAATATATGCAAGTGATTGTGTGTAGTTGACACTACTCTCAAAAGATGGTTGAAGAGTTCTTCTTGACCAAACTACAGTATTAGTAGAAACAACTAGTGGAACTCCATAATGGGATGCAAAATAATATCCATTTTCATATCCAACAAATCCAGTAAAACCACTCGCTCCAGTATTCACTGTATCCCACTGAACGCTATCAGTAGATACCATTATATTACCTAATGAATCACCAATCAAATAATAACCACCACCATAACCTATCTTTCTCAAATCAGCAGTTAAAGGATGTACTCTTGTAGACCATGAAATTGTGTCTGTCGAATGTAAAACATTGGCAGAGCCACCAGCAATTACCCATTCACTACCATTAGAAACACATTGCCACATGGTTGCATTTATTCCCGATGTTCTCAAAGTCCATGTAATAGTATCTGTAGAATATGAAATCATACCAGACGTATTGGATGGGGTGTCTCCAACTGCTAAGAAATTGGTTCCATCACTATTAATATGTCTTGGATTACTGCTAAAACCAGGAAGTCTTGAAACCCAGGTAGTACCATCTGTGGAAGTTTCAAGATCGTCAGTATCACCATTTCCAATGCCAGCGTAAATAGAATTTCCATATACTATTCCATCAAAACTATAATTTGGAGTCTCAGCAGTTCTTACAGTCCAAATATTTCCTGCAGGAGAAATACCATATCCACCACCAACAAGGAATTCTTGACGAGTGCTGCTCCAACTTACACTCTTCAAGTCATAAGAACTTTGGTTTTCAAATACAGTCTTGGAAGTCCAATGTACTTCATTAGTCGAAGATAATAACTTACCCTTATCACCAACGGCGACATAAGGTTCTTGTGGGAAATATCCAGGACGATTATATGATGGTGAAGTTGCAATGTCTAGTCCAAGTACAACTAATTGTCTATCGACAGAACTGTATAAAATAGATTCATAGTCTGGATAACTTACAGTCTCAGTTGAAACTCGCTCTTCCTCCCATACAATAAAATCAGTACTTTCAGATACTTTAGATGTATTTAATGCAGCATAATATTTCGAAGTATCGGGATTATAAACAACACTATTGATTGTTGTGGTACTACTACTGGTTCTCCTTGTCCATACAACTGTATCTGTTGAGGTTGCAATTCTACCAACAAATCCAACAACTCCCCAACCAAAGGAGTCATCATAAATCATATCATATCCAAGACCATTCAATCCAGTTAGATTTTTAGACTCCCAATGAATTGTATCCGTAGACCATTTGTCATCGATAAGATACATTCCATTTGCAGAAGAAACATTGTTTAAAGTACTGGTGTTGACAAATGTTCTATAAACCCAATGAATTGAATCGGTAGATGCAACAACTTTACCACCATTACCTACGGCGACATAAAAATCGAGAGTGCTATCATATGTCATACGTAGAGCATAATTGGCATCTGGACCACTTCTTATAGACCAACTTAATGTATCTGTACTGGTTCTAAATCCACCCCCAAAATCAGAAGCTACAAATAAACCTTCTCCATTTGGTCCACCATTTGGATTAAAGACAACTCCTCTTATAGTACCACCAACTCCACCAGGATTGAATTGTTGAGACCAATGAATAGCGTCGGTGGATTTATAAAGAGAAGTAGCCGCAGTGACATAATAACCATTGCCATATGCAGATTGATAGACCTGGTATCCAGCACTTCTAAAGGTCCATTGTGTTCCACCTTCAATAGTAGTCTCATATTGTGGAGCACGGAAAAATCCTGTTTGTACAACACTAGATAGTTCTACAGCATTAAGATCATCAATAACACCAGAAGTTCTCAACTCCCACATTACACTATCAGTAGAAGTATCAATCTTACCTACGGTTCCTACTGCTATGTGTTGTTCTGGAACTACTCCATACGTATAGTCTGGTGAGGTTGAAATTTCAGTATCATAATGCATTATGACATATAAATTATTCCAATATTTCGCACTGTATATCGAACCTGTGGTTGGCCCAGTATTAGTGCTTGTAAAATTACTTGTTCTTTTCTGCCAAGTAATACTGTCAGTAGATGTTAGCAAATAATTTACCGATCCACCTAAAACAAATGATGTATCATTAGATGCGAAAGAATAAGTGTCCTGTGAAGCAGAATCCCATCCAGTAGTTCTTGCGATCCAAACAGTGCCATCGGTTGATGCAATAACTTTACCATTATATCCAGAAAAATAAATTAAACTATCATCTTCTTTAACGTGTACTCCTTTAATATAACCAGACATATTTGGAACATTTCTTTCTTCCCAAGTAATAGTATCGGTAGAGTAAGCTATTGTTCCACCATTAACATCACCACTAACATAATGATTTCCTTGGAAGAAAGTACTTTGCGTCATATATGCGGATTGATCCAATCCAACAGTACGACTAATCCACACCACAGAATCAGTAGAAGACATAGCATGTCCATCACGTCCAGAAGCAAAGTAATATCCACCCCCATAATGAAATGTATAATTATCAATATTAGTAGACGTAATTCTGTTTTCCCAACTCAATAAATCTGTAGAAACAGATATACCATTGCCGATACCGAAGTAAAGATTATTTGCATGTTTTATACTATCAAAACCATTACCATTTAAATTATGACTGGAAAGGAAAGTCCATACAACAGAATCTGTAGTTGTGTACACCCCACTATTATTTAATGAGCTTACAAGTAATCGTCCGTTTGCAACTGATAAGTTAGCACCATTTGCAACATTACTAAAATTAGTAGTTCTCAAAGTCCAAACAGGTGCATCACCACCAGACTGATTGTGGTTGAACACAACAGCATCAGCTTTTGTACTAGAAGTATTGTTAGATTCTGCAGGATGTCTAGAAGAATTATAAGAACCTTGAGAAGTTCTTAAGACCCAATGAATGGTGTCTGTAGAATATAAAACATCAGTACCTAAAACAAGTGAATATGTATCACCAAGATTTTGTTTTGCAGATGAAGATTTGATTATAGTGGTAACACCAGATGTTCTTGATGTCCAATTTTCATAAATGCCAGTGTTATAAGAATAAAGATTTTTTGATGTTAATGTCGCCGTAGATCCATCATGCGTTCTTAAAGACCAGTTTGTTAGTTTCTTCTCGATGACTTCTGGGATATTATAATATCCACCTCCACCACCGCCTCCACCACGATAACCATTACCACCATTACCAACATCCCCTATAGTTGCCACAGACGTATAAAGTCTAGATGTATCACCAGTAATAAAAAATCCATCTCCAGCATAAACATCATTATATTGATTAAAATTAGTTGGACTTTCAACAACCTCCTTCCAAGAAACTGTATCTGTCGAAATTCTTAATTGTCCACTTTGACCAACTATTACATAAAGTCCTCCAGAATATGCTACAGCATAATAATTACTGAAAGTGCCAATAGTTCTTAACTGCCACGAAAGACCATCAGTAGAAACGCTAACACGTCCAGCAGAACCAACAGCAATATATAAACCATCATCAGTATTATAATCAATTCCAAGATAAGTAATTCCTTGATTGGCAATTTCCCAAGCAATAGTATCAGTAGAATATAAAAATTGACTACCTAAATCATGAGCCCAATACAAATTATCATTACTATTATATCCAATATCCTCAATACTAACACTGCCAATACCAGTGGTTCTTGCAGTCCAATGAATTGTATCAGTAGAAACGGCAATATCATTAGAAAATGCAAAAACATATAATCCATCTTGATAAATTACACTCTCTGCTGGAGTTGCGGCACCACCTATAGAAAGTCCTGTTGTTCTCTTGACCCATACAATCGTATCAGTAGAAACTGATAACTGACCTATAGCTGTGGTACCGTAAGCGAGGAAGTAAAATCCATTTGCATATTTAAGTCCAGCGGTATCTCCAGATACTCCAGTCGTCCTTTCAGACCACACAATAGTATCAGTAGAAACGAGAAGTGGTGTTGTACCTGAGTTTTCAAGACCAGCAAGATAAAGTCCACCACCACTCGCTACCTTATTAATCGATACACCAGATACATTGTCAGGAAGAACTTGTTGCACCCAATACTCACCAGGTTTAATTGGTGCTGCACCTCCGCCACCACCAGCACCATATTGAGCAGAATATTCTTCAGGAGTAAAACCATCATACAATCCAGACTCTACACCACCATCAATTGTGGAAAATAATCCAGTTAAACTTCCACTAATTCCTCCTCTCGGATTATTATATGATCCACCACCACCAGGTGTTGGTTGAAAATCAAGTGTTTGATTTGTACCACTTTGACCTTGTTCATCTGCTAATCTTCCTTGAGCACCATCTAAACCAATAGTATTGTGTATAAGATTCAAATCAGTACTTGCAGATGCTCCTGTTCCAGGATCTGTCCCATTAGCAATACCTCCTGGATTTGCAGATACTGTATAAGTTCTACTGTTTGGACCATCCCAACTTACAGAAGAAGCAGTTGCATCAGTTGGTTTTTGAAGTCTTGTTGCTACAATAGTTTTTCCACTTTGTAGTACAACCCATTTATTATCACCATAAACTGTACCATACCCATATGTACCACCAACATCTCCTGCATATGTTCTTTTAGTCCAATTAAGTCTATCCGTAGATGTATTAAAAGTTTGATCACCAAGTAGATTAATAAAGTAAGTTCCATCACCATAAACATTAGATAGGAAATTACCAAATTGACTAAAATTGCTAGCATTTAATTCCCACGACAGTCCATCGGTACTAATATATGTTCCAGTATTATTAACGGACCAAATTGTATTCGTTCGTTCATCATATCGAAGATAATTTCGATCAGTATATGCTGTTTCAACCCAAACAACACTATCTGTAGAATATGCATAATTGCCATTTGATTCCAGAATATACAAGGGTTGATGTGTTTCACTTCCACGAAGATACATCACATTGGTAGGTCTAAGAAATGGCGTAGTACGTGCAAACCAATGAACTGTATCAGTAGAATGTAGTAATCTTCCACTAGTGTTTCCACCGTCGATTCCAGCATAAAGATAGTTTCCATCTTGATATATAAAACTATTCGATCTTATATCGGCACCAGTAGTTCTCGCAGTCCACGTAATTATATCCGTAGAAACAGAAAGTACACCAAAACCTATCGAAAAGAATAATCCATTCTTATAGTATTGAGTTGATTGTACTCCTGTACCTACTTGCCCCACCGTTTGCTGCCAGACCACAGTGTCTGTAGAATACCTATCGGAAATGAGATAATATCCTTGAGCATAGACACCTTCGGCAGAGTCAACAGTAAGTCCAGAAGTTCTAATTTCCCACTGCCATTCTGCATTAGCATCTAATAATTTTCCACCAGTTCCACCTTGTCCAACATTAACAGTAATTGTTGATCCAGTTATCTTATCTCTTCCAATTGTGAATGCACTATGGGCACCAGATCCTCCAGATGCTCCACTATACCCATATGGATTTTTAGGTGAGGTAAAATAATTCCTATTACTTCCTTGTATGAGAAAATAATCACTATCACTAATGATATCATAATAGGTGTTGCTGGTTATAACAGATTCTGCTATATCATACCAAACAATAGTGTCTGTTGATTTTATTATATTATTATATCCAACTGCAAAATATGCATCCACATCGCTATCATAATGCAACTTCTCAAAAGCTTGTCCATTAATAGATGTTCTAGCAGTCCATGTGATTGCGTCCGTAGAAGCAATCAAAGTTCCATTATTACCACCAACAAGAAAACTTCCTTTTGCGAAAATAGCAGCATTTAAATCTATATTATTTAAATCAACGGATGTGTTTTCCCAATGAATTGTATCTGTAGATCTGACTATTTTGTCACTAATATAATCAGCAATAATATAATTACCATTTCCATATGCAAGTCCAAATCTAGAACAATACTGTCCTGTTGTAGTTCTTAATTGCCATACAATACTATCTGTTGATGTAATAGTAAATCCTAACTCTCCAGATGCAATATATAAACCATTCAAGTAATCAAGTGCATACATGAATGGGACATTTGAAATTATACTTTGCCAATGTATCGCATCAGTAGACTTTGATATATCACCACCAGTAGTAGATGAACCAGTAATAGTGGAAATGAGATAATCATTTCCATCTACGTTAACTATTCTTTGAACATTAGCACTCCGACCTATGGTTCTTCGAGTCCAAACAATTGTATCCGTTGATGTTGAAAGTTGACTACTGGATCCACCAGAAACATATAATTTACCATCAACCGTATTTGATGAAATTAAAACTTGGAGAGCACTATTTCCTATAGTCCTTTTACTCCAATATTTACCAATTTCTACACCATTGGCAGAAAGATTTCCAGATGCTCCTGCACCACCAGCACCTGTAGACTGAATATAAAATTCTTTTGCACTACTAGGAATTTGAAAATAATGAGTTCCAGGAGTCGTGTACTCTGTACTAGATGAAAGTGGTTCCCATGATAAGTTTCCACCAGAAACAGATAATACTTCACCTTCATCACCAACAAGAGAAGGAACACTTCTAAAATCTACATATTCTTTATTGACAGCATCTCCACTATCGACGATGCTTGAAATCCCTGTAATTCTAGAAGAACTAATATCCATGTCTTTCTATGGCTCTATAATTACCCAGTTTGAACCAGAAGGTATAACAACACTAACACCTACACCAATAACATGAGGTCCCACAGACATTGCATTATAACCTGTAGGGATCGTATAACTTGTATCAATACCCACCTCACTCAAGAAGAATATCTTCTCAACATCACCACTAGGAAGTGTTCCACCAGTTGGACTTTCCTTACCAGCATTTCCTTGAAGACCCTGAAGACCTTGGACTCCCTGGAAACCTTGAAGACCCTGAAGACCTTGAAGACCTTGAAGACCCTGTAAACCTTGAAGACCCTGATTGCCTTGAGTTCCTTGAAGTCCTTGGTTTCCTTGAGTGCCTTGACTACCCTGTAAACCTTGTCCAGCAAAAGTACCATCACGACCTTGAAGTCCTTGAACGCCCTGAGGTGAAAATGGAAGATTTGGTACTAACTCCCAACCATCCCCATTAAAGGACCATACTCTACGACCAAGACCGTAAGTATTTCCAATACCAGGATTATTGGGAAAGTTTAACGCCATTCTATATTATCTTTCAAGTATTTATTAGGCATCTCCAGTGAATATAAATCCAACGTGATCGTTAGTACCCTGACTAGTCCCACCCCAATAAAAATTGGTACTACCATCACCACCATTATAATTACCAAATCCATATCCATTCGTTGATCTATAATCAGGTCCTGGATCATTTCCATCACACTTACCACCTAATATAAATGCCCAAATTCCATCATCAACTGCCATTCTGGTAGTGGAGTTATAACCAGCAGTTGAAGGTTGTTGATTATTACTATAATTCCATCCAACATTACCTGAAACATCAGATGCAACAATTCCAGTAGATTCAATTACAACTTGATATATTCTATTGTACGAACTTGCTGCATTATCATCATAAAAAATATCTTTAGCATTTACAACTGGATGTCCATTTGTCGTCACAACATTAGTACTACTTATCAAATCATTTGTGAACACCCATAATAATATTCCCCGAAATGTTGTACCAGCAAACATTGCACCTGCCATCCATTTCAATCCATCAATTTCAGGTAATGAATTAGAAGAACCTCCACTCATATCTACAATATCATTACCAGTGGAAAGAATATTAGAATTTGATGTATTATAAACAAACCTTGGTGTATTATTTGGAAATGTATATTTTCCACCAGCAGTTCCTTGTCCTAACAATGATTCTGCAACATTAGAATCAGACACAACAGCAAAAGTATTGAAAGAACTATTAGTAGATTCTATCGTACTTTGTACAGTCGAATAGTCTGTATTAGTAGCACTCAATGAATTTAGTGATGATGCTAATGATATTAAACTACCTAAAATAGATTCTCCTCCTCCTCCAGATCTGGTGATTAAAATATCAGCAGTAGATTGGAACGGTGTTAAGTGTCCGTCCAAGTAAGATTGTATACCAGAATCTGTTCCAGACCTCGTTGTTTTTACAGACATATCTCTATATTAAATAAACTCTAAGGAGAAAATCTTCCCACTAAAGCATTGTAGTTTTGTTCGACTTCTGATGCTGTGAGTGCTTTTGTGTAAACTCTAACTATAGAAATAAATCCATCATACTCTCCACGATAATTACTGCCAAATAGATCCGCTATACCTATACCTAATGTACCATTAGATTGTCCAATTGTTCTAAAGCTAGATAAAGTAGCAACAGAACTTTTATCAACATAGACTGTTCCTGTGCCACTATTTACTACAACAACATGTTGATGCCAAGTTTGAGTTGTAGGATTTGTAGCGTAATCCACTTGAATTTCAGATCCTGAAGTGTTTCTATAAACAAAACTATTATATCCAAATAGAAAACCATTATTATTTCCTGCACCAGAACTCCAATCTGCACTCGCAGAGTTTGTCCATAAACATCCATCATCCCATGGACTTACAGCACTACCACTATTTGGAGTAGAAGCGGCATCATAATAATTCCAAACTTCAATAGTAAAGTTTGCACCTAATGTAAATGAACTTCCAGGTAAAGTAAAAGCTCCCTGAACAGAATCATAGGAAGGTCCTTCTGTCCAATCAAACCACCCATTAGAATTATAGACTACTTCGGAAGAATTAGTTCTAGTTGCATTATTCCCATTACCACTCAAATCTGTCCAAGTGTCTCCAGTACCAGAATAAGAACTAGTATTCCCAGCATCAAGGTTCAATACAAGTTCATCTAATACAATAGATAGTAGTGGTAGTGATGTTCCCCCACCAGTTTTTTGAGTATTATAAAAAGATAGTGATCTTCCACGATAAACTTTTCTGGGACCGAATCCTTTCGAACTTGTATCAGTAGTTCTTACAGACATAATTATGAAATATCAGTATCACCCAGTACTTGGAAGTTTATGACTGTACCAATACCTATACCACCACTTGCTGGTGGTATAATTTCTACAACCAATTGGTCTTGACCTAACATTACAAGTGGATAATTTGTCTCAAAGAAAAATGTTTCGTTTGGTGATAGTCCAACTCTAAGTAATCTATATTCGTCTCTACCAGGTGCACCAGCAATCGAAACACCACCAGGATAAACATACAAAGATCCTGTTGCAGTTCCAAGTCCAGTGTTATGCATAATAACACTTCTAACATAAGTGGTTGATGCAATTCCCACACCACCAGCCGTTGGTGTTGTACCAATCGTTAAGATTCCTACAGTAGCAACACCAGTTACAGATTGTATGTCAAGTATTTTAGTTCTTCTAAGTGACATTATTATAAGTGTTTATGTATATTTATCCAAACAACATGATGTCCAATTCATTGATTGCCGTTGATGGCTCTGGGATTGGAAGGTTTGAAAGATTTGCACCATCTCCATAATATGATGTTGCACTAACAATACCAGTAGAAGCGTACATAGTAATCGCAGTTCCTACAGAAGCAATACCAGAAACATTCAGAGTTCCATTAACATCAAGATTTGCTTTTGGCGTTGAACTATTAATTCCTACTTTACTTAGATCCGATGATTGACTATTATCAACGTAGAATGGGTAATTGTTATTAAATATATTTTCTACATAGAAATCTCTATGGAAAACAGTTAGGTTTCTATTCCAGACCTCAATGTTAGTAGTGGTAAATTTTATTATTGAGTTTCCAATTTCATCATATACATCTTTACCTCTAGGAATACTAATATGATCTTGGAATGTAGAAAAACCAGAAACATTCAGACCAGAAACATTCAGTGTTCCATTAACATCAAGAGTTGCTGTTGGTTGTGTAGAACCAATACCAACATTAGTTCCATCAAATACGAATCCATCAGATCCAAATGTTTCATTATTTGAATTCTTGTAGATAACTTGATTTGCCTCACCAACATAAGTTGTTAAAGGTCCTGTTGGTTCTGGTCCAAACTCAACCCACTGATAACTATCGCCATCATAATAATAAGTATAAAGAATACCAGTATCAGTATCTATCCAAAGATCTCCTGTTTCACTACTAATACCTACTGGTGTGGACTGTTGATATGTAAAGTTTCTTACACCCTGAACACCTTGAAGTCCTTGATTTCCTTGGAGACCCTGTAGTCCTTGGTTTCCTTGATTGCCTTGAAGACCCTGAAGACCTTGGGTACCCTGTGCATTCTGAACACCTTGTGGTCCTTGATTGCCTTGAAGACCCTGAAGTCCTTGGTTTCCTTGGAGACCTTGAAGACCTTGAAGACCTTGGTTTCCTTGATTGCCCTGAAGACCTTGATTTCCTTGATTGCCCTGAAGACCTTGAAGACCTTGTAATCCCTGATTTCCTTGGTTTCCTTGAAGTCCTTGATTACCTTGATTACCTTGAAGACCCTGAGTACCTTGAAGACCTTGAAGTCCCTGATTGCCTTGAGTACCCTGAAGTCCTTGAAGTCCTTGGTTGCCTTGCGTTCCTTGGAAATTACTTAAAGCACCTTGAAGACCTTGGGAATTTTGAGCACCCTGTGCACCTTGCCCACCCTGACCAACAGCAAATCCATCTCTACCTTGAGTGCCCTGCAGTCCCTGAATACCTTGAATACCTTGATTACCTTGGGCATTTTGAACACCCTGACCACCTTGAGTACCCTCATCACCTTTATCACCAGTCCTTGCAAACGTAATTAATACGTCTTCATTATTCGAAAAGAAATTGACATTGGTTGTGCTAATTCCACAAGGAATATCAAAATACCCAGTATTCTCTACACTACTGCCAGTGATTACAAATAATGCAAATCTACTACTATCTAACTTATTAGATATTCTAAAGTGTCCAGGTATCAATGAAGTTGAATCATCAATAGTTCTCAAATAATTTTGAAGATCTAATGAATTATCATCAAGATCGTCAATGTATAAATGTGTTGCAAGCCCAACTACATTATTATTAAGTCTGAATTTACCATCACCAGGATCGCTATCTGCAATTATATTACTAAAAGTATAATCAAATGTAACTCCACCAAAACTACCTTCAGCACCCTGTAGACCTAAAATACCTTGTAGTCCTTGGTTTCCTTGGTTTCCTTGATTGCCCTGAAGACCCTGATTTCCTTGATTACCTTGAAGACCTTGAAGTCCTTGGTGTCCTTGAAGACCTTGTAGTCCCTGATTTCCTTGATTGCCCTGAAGACCTTGTAGTCCTTGGTTTCCTTGGTTTCCTTGATTGCCCTGAAGACCCTGATTTCCTTGATTACCTTGAAGACCTTGAAGTCCTTGGTTTCCTTGATTGCCCTGAAGACCTTGATTTCCTTGATTGCCCTGAAGACCTTGAAGACCTTGTAATCCCTGATTTCCTTGGTTTCCTTGAAGACCCTGGTTGCCTTGATTACCTTGAAGACCTTGAAGACCTTGAAGTCCTTGGTTTCCTTGATTGCCCTGAAGACCTTGATTTCCTTGATTGCCCTGAAGACCTTGGAGACCTTGAAGACCCTGAACACCCTGTAAATCATCAGATGACAGATCTTTAATGAAGATTGTACCACCCATTCCAGAATGGACAGCACAATAATAATACATTACATCTGGAGTATTGTATGGTACAACCCAGATACCTTCAGCGTCTACTCCAGGAACTCCAGTCTCTGTCCACCCACTTGTATATTGAGATCCACTATTATGAGTTCCATCACTTGTAGTCGAGACTCTAAAAAGATGTCCAGCATTGTTTCCTGCACTCTGGTCAAAAACATATCTTTGACCTCTTAGTAAATAAATATCATCTTGCTGAACTCCATCAATATAATATCCACCACCAGTACCACCAGGAACTGTTATATCATAAGTCCTAGCAGTTCTTTGCCTCCCCTCAACACCTTGGAGACCTTGGTTGCCTTGGAGACCTTGGAGACCTTGGTTTCCTTGATTACCTTGTAAACCTTGGTTGCCTTGGAGACCTTGGAGACCTTGGTTTCCTTGATTACCTTGTAAACCTTGGTTGCCTTGATTACCTTGATTACCTTGAAGACCTTGGAGACCTTGACCAGCAAACTCTCCCTTAATACCCTGAAGTCCCTGATTACCCTGGTTTCCTTGGTTTCCTTGAAGACCCTGAAGACCTTGATTTCCTTGAAGACCTTGGTTTCCTTGAACTCCTTGGAAATTGCTTAAAGGACCCTGAACACCTTGATTACTTAAACCTTGAAGACCTTGGTTTCCTTGATTACCCTGAACCCCCTGATTACCCTGAGCGTTCTGAACACCTTGAATACCTTGGTCACCCTTATCACCTGTCCTCGCAAATGTAATAATTATATCATCATTATTACTAAAATTAGTTACACTAGATGTACTGATTCCACAAGGTATGTCAAAGTATCCACCTTGCTCAATACTAGATCCAGTAATTGCATACAATGCAAATTCACTTGCATCATATTTTTTTGATATTCTAAAATGACCCTTAAGTAAAGAATCAGAATCGTCAATGGTTCTTAAGTAATTTTGAATATCATTTAAATTATCATCGACATCATCAATACGTAGAATATTTGCATTGTTTAAAATGAATTGGTTAAATCCAAGTTTTCCAGGTCCAGGATCGCCAAAAGTAGAACTAGTAAATGTATAGTCAAAAGTAGCTCCACCAAAGGTACCTTCAGATCCCTGAAGTCCTAAACCACCTTGAAGTCCCTGATTACCTTGGGCGTTCTGAACACCTTGAGAACCTTGGTTTCCTTGGAGACCTTGGTTGCCTTGAAGTCCTTGGTTTCCTTGAGCGTTCTGAACACCTTGCGATCCTTGGTTTCCTTGGAGACCTTGTGCACCTTGATTTCCCTGAAGACCTTGGTTTCCCTGAGCATTCTGAAGACCTTGTGATCCTTGATTACCTTGGAGACCCTGATTGCCTTGATTTCCTTGGAGACCTTGGTTTCCCTGAGCATTCTGAACACCTTGAGAACCTTGGTTTCCTTGAAGACCCTGTAGTCCTTGGTTTCCCTGAGCGTTCTGAACACCTTGCGATCCTTGGTTTCCTTGGAGACCTTGGCGTCCTTGTGCACCTTGGTTTCCTTGGAGTCCTTGGAGTCCTTGGTTTCCTTGAAGTCCTTGATTTCCCTGAAGACCCTGGTTTCCTTGATTACCCTGAAGTCCTTGAAGACCTTGAACACCTTGATTACTTAAACCTTGTAAACCTTGGCGTCCTTGTGCACCTTGGTTTCCTTGAAGACCTTGGCGTCCTTGAACACCTTGATTACTTAAACCTTGTAAACCTTGGCGTCCTTGTGCACCTTGGTTTCCTTGGTTGCCCTGAAGACCTTGGCGTCCTTGTGCACCCTGATTTCCTTGGTTTCCCTGAAGACCTTGGTTCCCTTGAATACCTTGAGCGCCTTGACCAGCAAATAAACCAGGAGTTCCCTGAAGACCCTGATTACCTTGAGTACCTTGAAAATTAGATAGCTTTCCCTGAACACCCTGATTACCTTGAGCACCCTGTAGTCCCTGAGAACCCTGAGCAGATACCGAAGACGAAACTTTTACAGCACTTTCCTGCCCAAGGGTTGTCCTGATAGTATTACTTCCACTAGAACTAACTTTAATATTATCTGCCATTACACTAGATAATTATCTTACAGGGACGCTATCTATGTATTTATATTGAGTTTTAACTGGCATTATTTCGTCTTGGTCTATACTTAAATAGATTAGTTGGTGGATCTGGTTTCATCCAATCTTTAATTTTTTCATACCTATCAACACTAAAAAACTCCTGGGAGAAATACCATTCTTCCCAAGGAGTATGACCTTTGTCTTGATTACATTCGTGGCAGGCACACACA
>Ga0181591_10000262_pt1 | contig 40067 bp, 9 predicted proteins | sample 071ome_33_FD_133757 | JGI IMG/M metagenome (GOLD analysis project Ga0181591, IMG submission 133757) | Coastal salt marsh microbial communities from the Groves Creek Marsh, Skidaway Island, Georgia - 071412AT metaG (megahit assembly) | ecosystem: Environmental > Aquatic > Marine > Intertidal zone...
TGCTAATACGTTAACGATTACACAATCAGATTACAGCGATGGCACAATGAGTTTTGTTGTTGCCAACAATCTTACAATTACTGAGTCCGATTATCAAGACGGCACAATGAGTAACGTTGTTGCTAATAACCTCACCATCACCGAATCTGATTATCAAGACGGCACAATGAGTGATGTTGTTGCTAATAACTTGACAATCACTGAATCAGATTTCGCCGCAGGTACAATGAATACTGTTATCGCAAATACGATGACGATCACTGTATCTGATTTTAGTCAAGGTACAATAAGTCAAGTTATTGCTAACACAATGACAATAACTGAGTCTGACTATAGACAAGGCACGATGAGTTTTGTCGAGGCAAACAATTTAATTATCATTGATTCTGATTTCTCCGCAGGAACAATTAGTAATACTATTGCGAATACAATGGTAATTACTGAATCCGAATTTAATGATAGTACTGCAAATAATATAGTAATTACTGATTCTCAGTTTAATGATGGAGTTGCTAACAATAACCTTTATACGAATAGCACTCTTGAAACTGGCACCGCTAATAATTTTACGATTACGCAATCGTTATTTACAGACGGCCGAGTTGACGATTCAACTGGTAACAATAACATTCTTACAAACACGGTACTTGAAACCGGTACTGCAAATAATTTTGCAATTACAGAGTCTACTTTTTCGTCTGGTGTAATTGACGAATCAATTTTCAAAGATGGCGAAATTAATTCTTCTTTAATTTCAGATTTTGAAATGGATCTTGATAATGTGTTTGATCCTAGTATTGATGAAGAATCGTGGTTTGCATTAAAGAATGCTAAGACTGGTCAAACTGAAAGAATTACATATCGACAATTTTTTGATGAATTGTCAAAAACTGTATCAAGCGCCTTAAAAGTTCACGTTGATGCGTCAAAAGGAAATGACGATTATCCCGGTACATTATTACAGCCAGTTAAAACTTTGGAAAGAGCTTGCGAGCTTGCTCTCGAAAAGGCTGGCGGTGTTTATGATCGTAACGATGTAAACAATGCAGTACATATTTCTGTTGGTCCAGGCACCTATTATACGAAGGGTAACCTTGCAATACCAGACGATTGTTCTGCAACGTCAACATCAGGTCAATACGCAACCGTTATTGAGGCGCTTCCAGGATATGAAAATAATAACTGTTGGCTCGTTGGTTCAGGCTGTTACCTTCAAGGTTTCTCTTATACTAACTGGAAAGTCGATAATTTCGATTATCCTGAAGGCGGTTTTGCCGTCGCATATAGACCAGGTGCTAAGTTACGACGATCTCCATATCTTAGAGACTCATCACAGCTTTCTAACTTCTTGCGAGCAGACGTCGAACCACCATTAAATCCTTTTAATACAAAAGGTACTATTTTGGATTTAGGAATTGAGTTTTTCCTAGACCCATTAACTGTTCTTGGAACATTTACTGTAGGCGATTATTGCGAATTTTCTGGTGGCGGCCAAGGGTATATTTCAAATGTTGACGACGTAGCAACTTTAAATAAAGTATACGTAAGAAATCTCAAAAACGGATTTGGTTACAAAGTAGGTGATACTCTTACAACAGAAGGTGGCGCGTCAGGCGTTGTCCAAACAATTGGTATAGATGATTTCCCAAACCCGCTCGTTGGTCGAGGAGGCGGGTGTCTACTTGCAGATAGGCGAGTATTAGATCCTGATTCACTTTATACCTACGTTCTTTGTTTTGGTTTTACGCCTCGTACTCAAAACGGTATCGGATACGTAGCAAGAGACGGTGCTGGTGTTAACGGTATTGGTTCTTTGTCAATTTTCACGCGTTGTGCATTTTATGCATTGAACGGCGGTCAGGTTACTTTGAACAACTCGGGTTCTCAGTTTGGTGATATCTCTATGAGATCCCGCGGTACTACGGAATTCTTTGCGCCGAAGGCAACAAGCGCAACAATTCAAGGAGACATTCCATTTGCGCAGACAGTCCTTGATAACGCAAATACAATTGTTGAAGAAGTAGTAAGTAACTTAGAAGCACTTGGTTATACTGGTTACGATGCAGCAAAATGCGAAAGAGACTCAGGTATTATTTTAGAAGGTGTTGGTTACGACATCGCATTAGATTCAAATTATTGGTCAAGATTAGCTGGCATTACGTATCGCAGCCCTATTTCATATATTGTAATAAACGATCAATTAGCCCCAACATTAGGAGCAAACCAATACTTACAAGGGCGCGTTACAAATATCTTTAATTCTTCGCCTAACCCAGATATTAATGTAAGAGCTAATTATTCATTTAATGAATTGTTTAACATTCTTGAATACGGCGAGCCTTATGCAACCGATATCAAGTTTACGGATACAGGTACGCCGTCAAGAACAAACGCAAGAAAATTGTTGCAAGATAACAAGACATTAATTCAAGATGCTCTTTTCGATTGGATTGACAATAACGACGATTTCTTTTCTTATGATAGCGTAAAATGCCGTAGAGATACTGAAGAATATATTATTCCGGCTGTTCGTTATGATACGATGCTTGAAACAAATTATAATACTTTGACCGCAGCCGGTGCATATTATATGTCAACCGCGGCTAAAGTAATTCAAAAACAAAGAGAAGAAACTGTTTCGGCTTATACTCGTTTGAAGAGTCAAATAAATGAAGCAGTTGATGGGATTTCTTCTGTTGCAAGTTTTAGAACCGATTCAGGAATGGATAATATCATTAACATTCTTGATAATAAAGGTAAGAAATTTACTCCAACTGATTTTAGCTACGACCCTGTATCTGGCGTTGCGGTTATAACAATCGGTTCTCATACTTTACAAGTTGGTCAAAAAATTACAATTGCTCCAAACTCAATTAAATTTACTTGTCAAACAGACGGCAATACAACAACTATTACGCATCCTCGAGAAGGCGAAAGAATATTTAATAAGCCTGTTTATATTGATGCAGTTACATCATCCACAATTACTGTACAAGTTGGAGATGCAGGCGGTTATACCGGAGCTCATACTTTTGTTGAAGCCGAGGATGATGCAATAACTGTTGTAGGAGATGCATTAACATTTAGTGACAATGCGGCAATTAATGTAAATCAAAGAAATGCAAGAAAGCAGTTACAAGCAAACAGATCTTATATTCAAGATCATCTTGTCGGTTGGTTAAATGATCATTATTTCACATATGATGCAAATAAGTGTCGCAGAGATCAACAAGAATATATTATTCCTGCAGTAACAAACGATTTGCTATTAGGAACTAATTTTAATTCTATTCAAGCAGGTATTGCATATTATATGAATACCGCTGCAAAAGTAATTAGCGATCAACAAGTACAAACGTCAGGCGCGTTTAGTCATCTTAAGTCTGAAGTTGCAACTTTAATTGCGGCAGATGCCCCATCAGTTGCACGAACAAATGCAGCCTTTGACGAAATTATCGACATTCTTAATAATGGTACAGCGGCAGCAGATACTATTGTTTGGTCAGATCCTGCTAGTTCTGGAGTTACAACTGACGGTACAAATGCAAAGAATCAATTGCAAGCTAACCGCGAATTTATTAAAGAAGAAATTATTGCATATCTTGGCGATACGTACTTTACGTTTGATGACGATAAGTGCAGTCGAGACACAGGGTTAATTTTACAGGCAGTTGCTAGAGACGTTGCAACTGGATCTAATTACAATTCAATTTTCGCTGGTCTTGCTTATCGTTCAGGAAATGCTAGCACTTCCTTAGTCATTGCGGAACAATTAACCGAAACAGTTGGGGCTATTACATATCTGAAAGGCCAAATTGGTGCTAAATTAACTGGTGCCGCGTTAACTAGATCAAACGCTGCATTTGATGAATTAATTGATATTCTTAACAATGGAACAGGTAATGCAGATCCAATTACATTTGGTACAACCGCTATTGGGTCTCAGGAAAATACTGCAAGGATTGCTTTACAATTAAACAAGACATTCCTTCAAAAAGAAGTAACTGCATTCATTGCAGAAAATTATCCAAAACTTGTTTATGATACAGCTAAGTGTGAAAGAGATGTTGGTTATATTTTGGATTCTGTTTCTTTTGATATTCAAAACGGTTCTAACGGCGCTTCAATAAACAACGCAAGATTATATTTTGATAATGCGGTTGCAATATTACCTGAAGATCAACGTGAACCTACAGCTCGAGCTTTTGATCATTTATCCAAAGTTGCAGGACAGGTTGTTAGAGATGAAGCTGTCATTGTAACAACTGGTAACGTTCAGGCGCAGGATCTTACTCAAACAGACGCTGGGATTGTTGTTGCAGGAAAAGTTCGCGGATTGATTGGAATTATTTCAGAAGCAATTGAAAAAGAAAGATTTGAATTCCCAGAGATTGTTGAACCAGTTGCTGAATCAACAACATATGAAACTGCAGTTACAGAAATTAACGGTTTGACGCAAACTTTACAAGATGATGTAATTACGTATATCATTAACACATACAACGGTTTACCTTATAACGAATCGAAGTGTAAAAGAGATGTTGGACTAATTATTGATGCAGCTTCAAAAGATATCGAATATGGTGGAAATGCGTCATCAATTGAAGCAGCAGAATATTATTTCTTAGGTCGTCAGGCATTTAGGCCAGACGATGGTACTAAATATACTCGTTACGATAATATTTTACCAGAAAATCAAAGAGTACAAACAAAAGCTGCGTTTGTGAGATTAGGAGTAATTGTTTACAACGTAATTGCTGGCTTGGCGATTCCTAGTCCTTCAGCAAACAATCCATTATCGCAAACGTTTGGGACTGCGGCGCCATTAGGTACAGCAACAACCGCTCAAGGCCTTGTAACAATCATTTCAGATCAAATTGATTTGCCATATATTGGCGATTTGCCAGCCCTTATAAGTCCTGTATATGATCCAAATAAGACAGTTGCAAGACAACAATTGCAAGCCAATAAGGCATTCCTACAACAAGAAATGATTAGCTTTTTGGATAATCATTACTTTACGTACGACGGAGACAAGTGTAGTCGAGATACCGGGACAATATTGGATGCGGTATCAAGAGACGTATTAACAGGTTCTAATTTTAATTCAATTTTTGCTGGCCTTGCATACAGAGGTGGAACTGCTGGATCAGACAAAGTTATCAATGAACAACTTACAGAAACAGTTGGCGCAATTGAATACGTAAGAGACAAAACAGTAAATTATATTGGTGATTTGGCTGGCAAAGCTGCAGCAACAGATGCGTTTGATGAAATTATTGATATAATGAAAAATGGTTCTAGCGCTGCTGATGTTATTAACTTTGGCGCTCAATCTTTCGATGCAAGCCATGATACGGCCAGCGCATTAATTCAAGCCAACAAAACATTCTTACAAAAAGAATTGACAGCATATCTTAATGATAATTATTTCACGTATGATAATGAAAAATGTTTTAGGGATGTAGGTTTGATTCTTGATGCGGTTCAATTAGATTTGTTGTTAGGTACTAACTTTAATTCAATACAAGCTGGCGTTGCTTATCACACTGCAACCGCGGCGAATACAATCGCAAATGAAAAGTCTCAAACAATTGCAGCGTTTAATGAACTTAAGCGTTTGTTACTTGATGATATATCGGACGCTAATTCTCAAACAAGAATCACGAATTCAATAGACGAAATCAACGATATTATTGATAACGGAACTGCGGCAGCAAATGCATTAGTTTGGACAGACCCAGGAATTGCAACTGAACGTTTATATGCAAGACAACAATTACAAGCAAACCGTAGTTTCATTATTGAAGAAATCACTAGATGGATTGAAAATAATTTGCCAGAATATGACCAAGTTAAATGTCAACGAGACATTGGTTATATTCTTGATGCTGTAAGAAGAGATTTGACATTAGGTACAGATCATAACACGATCACTGCCGGGGATGCTTACTTAAGAACTGGATCTGCATACGTATTAAGCAATCAATTAGAATATACGATTGCCGGAATTAATCAAGCAGAACTACTTGTAAACTCTATTGCCTCTGTCGTATCGGCCGGTGTAACAGGTGTTGTTAGTACTTTATTCAAGAGAGTAACTGATGTATTAAACGGAACTGTAACAACTTATACGCAGCCAACTTATCCAAATTCTCCAAGCGCGACATATCAAACAGCCGATCGTATTGCAGCAAAAGATGGATTGCAAAATAATCGTCAAGCAATTCAAACTACATTATTATTAGAAATTACTAACAATTATCCGACTCACAAATACGACGTTGCAGATTGCGAAAGAGATACAGGATATATCATCGATGCTTTGTCTCACGATATATTGTACGGTGGCAACTCTGCAATTATACGTGCGGCTGATGCTTATTTTGTTGGTACCGCTTCTCAATTAGGCCCTGACGAAATACCGCCAACGATTTTTGCATATTCAAAACTTAAAGAAATTATTAATGAATATGTAACAACATTCCCAGAACAGTCTGAAATTTCTGCATTGCTTGACATTATAATTGATGTTATTTCTGCAGGATCTGTTGCAGGTTTGCCAGCCGTTGTTGAACCGGATTTAACTGGGTATGTAACAACAGTCCATGACGATATTCAAACATCAACTGCAACAATTCAAACTGGAGTCACTACGTTTATTGATAGCAATTACCCAGTATATGATGTGGCTGCATGCGAAAGAGATACAGGATATATCATTGATGCAATTTCTCACGACGTTCAATACGGCGGTAATCGTGCATCAGTTGCGGCCGCAAAAATTTATTTCAATGTTGATGGTACCAATGTATTACCGTTGAACGATCAAATTTCAACTGCAGCTGCATACGAAAGATTGGCTGAAGTAATGTCGCAAGTTGTTACTGAAACTGCAGTAACTTCGTCTCCTGGCGTTTTGTTAACTCAAGACGTTTCTGGGAATCCAGCGACTGCAACAGAAGCTGCGTTTGTTCTTGATCTTGGAACGATGTTTGCAGAGATAATTAACGATGCAACTCCTGAAAACATTCCTGCTAAGGTTGAGCCAAATACAACGTTTGTTGCATTACAATATCAAACCGATCACGCAACAGTTGCAAATAACAGAGAGACATATCAAGGCGCAGTTGTTGATTTCTTGTCAATTGATTACACAAACGAAATTTGCGAAAGAGATCTTGGTTATATTGTCGATGCCGTTCGTCGCGATATTGGTTTGGGTACAGATCATAACACAATTACTGCAGGGAATGCGTACTTACGCGATACTTATACTGGAGCAAGGAAAGAAGAAGAACTTGACGTTATAGATCAAGTTAGACAAGCTATTAATGCATTGCCTTCAACTGGCGCTTCAATTGATATTCTTTTTGCAAGAATTACTGATGTTATTAGTGGCTCTATTACCACTTTGCAATCTTCAACATTCCCGACGACCGCTGGTGCAACATATCAAACAGCAGATCGCATTGCAGCCGCAGACGCAATAATTGCAAACAGATCAACAATTATTTCTGAGTTGTCAACTTGGATTCAGACAAATCATCCAGAAATTTATTATGATAACACCAAGTGTACTCGAGACCTTGGCTATATTATTGATGCGGTTCGTAGAGATTTGTTGCTTGGCACTAATCATAATACAATTACAGCAGGTAATGCTTATCTCCGACCTAATAGCGGATACCCTGCAAACGACCAAGTTAATGCAACTGTTGCCGCTGTTAATTATGCAAGAGATCTTGTACAGCAATTACCTAATGTAACAAGTGTTGGCGAAATTGGAGATTTGTTCCGTAATGTTACTCAATTTATTGATGGAACTGTTACGACTATTCAACCTTCTTTCTTCCCTGCAACTGAAGGCGCAACATATCAAGACGAAGATCGTCAAACCGCTGTTGCACTCATTGCAGGAAATCGCGGAACTTTAATTAATGATTTAACCGCCTGGATATCGGTTACATATCCAGCGTTAACTTATGATGTTGCAAAGTGTGAAAGAGACACAGGATTTATAATTGACGGCGTATGTCATGACTTGTTATACGGCGGAAATAGTTCTTCAAGATTAAATGCAGAATCTTATTTTGAAGGAGCAACATTATTGTTAGGAACCGGTGAAGAAGGGCCAACCGCCGCGGCGTTCACAACGTTGCGAAGCGCTATAGCAGATTTACTAGTTGATTTGCCAGCGCAACTTACAACCGATTCAAACGCATTAGTGCAAATAATAATTGATGTTATAAATGCAGGCAATTTGACAGGCCTCCCGGCAACGGTTGAAATTAATACAACTGGTTTAGATACAACAGAATTTGATGAGATTACAACAAACCAAGCAACTGTTATTTCTGATACAGTAAGTTGGGTTAACGTAAATTGGCCAACATACAACGTTGCTGATTGCGAGCGTGACACTGGATTTATTCTTGATTCTTTAACACACGATATTAAATACGGCGGCAACAGTTCATCAAGACTTAGCGCAATTGCATACTTTGATGGCGCAGTTAGTCAGTTAGGAAGCTCGGAAGAAACAACAGCTTCAATTGCTGCTTATGGTCAATTAAAAACAATAACTAATACTTATGTTGTAACTTCAGCTGAACAAACAAGAGTTAACGACTTATTGGACATTGTCATTAATGCGTTGACTGCCGGCAATATTTCAAGTATACCTGCAACTATTGAACCTGACTTTACTGGATCGGCTACGGCTGGACAAGCTACAGAAATTGCTACTAATCAAACCTCAATCATTACAAATGCAATTTCATATTTAAATACAAATTACCCAAGGAGTTTGGGTTATAACGAGGCTAAGTGTGAAAGAGATGTTGGATACTTGGTTGATGCTGTTACTTGGGATATCAAACATAACAGCAATGCTGCCTCTAGGTGGGATGCTGAAATGTATTTTATCAATGCAACTAGCGTATTACCTGTTCATCAAAGAGCTGCAACTGTTGATGGGTTTAGGCACTTATCAGCAATCACGGAATCAATTGCAAGAAGCCAAGCAGTAACCCCAACAACAGGAAATTCTGAAACACAAGTTACTGCCGGAGATGCTGGTCCTGAGGTTGCAGCAAAAGTTAAAGGTTTGTTTGATATTACTCCAAATGTGATAGCAGCAAATAGTCTAGATGGATTGCCAACCTTACAAGAACCGACTGCTTCAATATACGGCGTTTCAAATTCCGTTTCTTCTACGGTGATATCAAATGTTAAGCCTGAATTGCAAGAAACTGTAATTACTTGGCTGGCTGAAAACTTTAATGGCTTAGGTTATAATCAATCTAAGTGTTATCGCGATACAGGATTTATTGTTGATGCGGTATCACACGATATTCAATACGGTGGCAATTCAGCAACTGTTCAAGCGGCCCAAATTTATTTTGAAAACGCTATTAACGTATTGCCTGAGTTGCAAAGAATTCCAACAAAGAGAGCATTTACTCACTTGGCTAGAGTGATGAATGAAATCACTAGAGAATTTACAATCGTTCCTTCAGAAGGAAATACTGTTGCGCAAGACTTTACATACGTTGCAGCAAATCCAAATACTGGCGATGCAGTTGAACAATTAGCATTAATTGTTGCGACCGCAGCGCAAAACTTAGGACCTACAGCAATACCTGAAAGGATCGATCCTGATACAAGTTGGGTTGCACAAACATATATTGATTCAAAAGAAACTATAACACGACAAATTTCTACATTAATCGATTCAACAATTGTTTATATTGCGGAAAACCTAAACGGACTTGGGTATGATGAAAAATCTTGTCGTCGTGACGTTGGGTTTATTGTTGATGCTCTTTCTCATGATATCCAATACGGCGGTAATACAGCAACAAGAATCAATGCTCAAATTTATTTTGAAAACGGTTCAAGTGTATTGTCCCGTGGAACTAGAGTACAAACCGCGGATGCTTACGAGTATCTTGGTGAATTAATTAGAAGCGTAATTATTAAAGAAGACGTACAAAATTCAGCTTATACTTCAACTCCACAAAATTTTGCTGAAGATGCTGGATCAGGCGTTGAAGGTGCTCGTGGTTTAGAATTAGTAAGAATCATCGAAGATTGTATTAGAAACGAAACTATTGATACTATCCCAGAAATTGAAGAACCTGATTTTAGCTGGGTTGACGCATCGATTGTAGAAGCTGCTGATGCATTGGTAACAAATACTGCAGATTTATCAAGCGACCTAATTTCCTGGATTGCAAAAGAATTTACAGTTCTTGATTACAACAGGGCAAAATGTCGTCGTGACGTGGAATACTTGGTTGATGCAATGAGTTACGATATGAATTACGATGGAAATATTGCATCTCGATGGAATATTGAATTTTATTATTGGAATAATGAATTACGTTTGCCTGAAGATCAGCTTGAAGCAACGGCAAGGTCTTATAGAGAATTAGGTAGGATTGCTTCAAAAATTGTAACTGGGGATTATCCAAACCAAGTTATCAATAGCGGTGTTGGCGGAGAAACAGAAAGTAAGAAAGCCTTAAAGATAGGCCAAATGTTTTACGAGACTTTGATAAATAATGATACAAAATACCTTGATGTAAGAGAAGAACCTGATTTAGATTGGGTTGGAATTGATTATACAAACGCGTTAAATGTATTGAAACAGCGTAAGATTGAATTATCATTTGATGTTGTCAAATATGTTAATGCGACGTATAAGTATATTGATATTCCTTTAACAAGAAGAGATACGATTAATTTCTTGACTGCGTTTACAAATGATTTCTTGTATACAAATCCTTCTGCAGGGACAACTGGAAGTCAACAGGCAACAAGAACTTTTGCTGCATCTTTCTTTGATTACAAAGGAGATCATGTATTCCCAGTATTTAATTCAAATACTCCTTACTTAAAGTTCAAAGGTACTAAGGCAAATATTGGAGAATTGCCTGGAATTGGACAGGCATTAGTTAATGATGCGTATATTGTTGCTGACGATATTTCCGTTAGCTATTACAAAGGAGATATATATTACTGGAATGGCGCAATTTGGTTTAATGATGGACCTAATAATACTAACTTGTTGGACGCGTTTGTTAGTTCATTTGTAAAAATTAGAGATGTAGTTAGTACTTATACAGTGGACCCAACAACAATATTAATGATTCAAGGTTTAATTGATGATTGTATTATTGATAATTTGTTAAGGCCAGACACATTAGTATTTGGATCCTTGGTCGAATCAATTGCCCATCAGTTTAATGGCGCGTCAGCCGGTGTTAACAGGAATGCATTGCCTCTTAACTTTAGAAACTTGGGTAGTGCAATTTCAGCTTTAGCATCTGTATTATATGAAGATGGTGGCAGGGTAAGATGGTCAGGTTCAGACGAATTAAACAACCAATATTTTGCTAGAGGATTGAGAATTAACGGTAGAACAGGTAGAATCGAAGGAAGACCGTTTACTTCATCAGTAAGAAAACTTGCAAGACGTGCTTCTCAAAGTAGAGCATTTGTATAAAGGATTAAAAAATGTCAATTACTACAATCGTAACATCGCAGGCGCCTGACGCAAAACCAGTCGCCAAAAATTTAATTTTGTCGACTAATTGGCAAGAAATTATCAATGTGCCAAATTATGAAGTCCCAGAATTAGTATTTGGCGGATCTACGACTGTTGAGCCCGGTGTTGCTGAAGTTATTTCACCATTAATTTTATGCAACACTACAGCTAGCACAGTTGTTGTTGATGTTCAAGTATATCGTTATGATCTTAATACGACATTTTACATTATTAGGAATTTGCAATTACCTGCATATGAAACAATTCCTATTTCATTAAACGGTCAATTTTTAAAATCTGGAGATATTTTAGAAGCTAAGGCTGATGTTGATTTAGCCGTTCATACTACCTTATCGTTTACGTTAGGTCAGTCTGAAGAAGATGACGTTGTATAATTGGAGATCTAATTAATGCCTAGCGGGTTTAGAACAGTATCAGGTAAAACGCCTACAATTGGCCAAGGTGTACCTCAAGCGTTTCCAATTCAATTGGATCCCGCTCCATTTGAAGGTGCTATCGTTTATGCAGATGATGGTACTTTAAAATATTCAGACGGTACACAATGGTTAGACCTTGGCACAGGCCCTCAAGGCGTTCAAGGTTTACAAGGTAACACAGGTACACAAGGCATACAAGGCGATTACGGTCCTGGTTTTACAATTATTGGTTCCGTAGCTGATGTTAATTCAACTGGTGATCCTCAAACACTATTATCCACAACCTTTCCAACAGCAAATATTGGTGAAGGTGTTATCGATGATTTATTAGACGAACTTTGGATTTACGATGGTACTAATTGGGTTAATATTGGTTCTTTCCGCGGAGTACAAGGGTTTCAGGGTGTACAAGGTAATCAAGGTGTCCAAGGTCAATTAGGATACGAAGGTATTCAAGGTACTCGTGGATTCCGCGGAGATCAAGGTGTTCAAGGTCCACAAGGATCAACTGGTATTCAAGGAGATCGCGGTTTTCAAGGTACCCAAGGATTTATTGGGGCGCAAGGACCACAAGGTCTTACTGGCCTTCAAGGTGATCAAGGCGTACAAGGATTCCAAGGTGCTCAGGGTATACAAGGTCCTCAAGCTTTTCAAGGTGTTCAAGGCTTGCAAGGACCACAAGGTCCTCAGGGGTTGCAAGGTTTGCAAGGTCCCCAAGCTTTTCAAGGACCACAAGGTCTTCAAGGTTTACAAGGCGTTCAGGGTTTACAAGGACCGCAGTCGATCCAAGGACCACAAGGTCTTCAAGGTTTACAAGGACCACAAGGTCTTCAAGGTATTCAAGGTTCGACAGGACAAGAAGGTCTCACTGGCGGTTTGACTTTCATTTTTAATTATGATTATGCAAGTAACGGTAATACAACAGATCCAGGAAATACTTATTTTTATACTAGTGTTAATGATTTACAAGCCGCTGGTACATTTACTTTATACATAGACGACTTTTCCGCAATTGATGGGCCTGCGGTTGCAACGGTTTCAGGTGCGTTTGCAAATTTACAAGCTCGAAGCTCAAACCCAAAAGCTTTTATGTTAATGAAACAACGGGCAGACGCTGCAAGTGATAATGATTACACTTGGGTTGAAGTCGATTCTTTAACAGATCAAACTACTCACTGGGAATTAACTTGTACATATGTCGATGGCCGTGCTGATTGGGGAACACAAATTGGGGTTTATGGTCAATTATTTGAGCTTAATTTCAATTTTGTAGGTTTAACAGGCGGCACTGGTATTCAAGGCGCGATTGGACCGCAAGGCAATCAAGGTACAACTGGTTCGCAAGGCCCGCAGGGTCTTCAAGGTTTACAAGGACCACAAGGTCTTCAAGGCACTCAAGGACCGCAGGGTACTCAAGGCACTCAAGGCCCGCAGGGTCTTCAAGGTTTACAAGGACCTCAAGGTGTTCAAGGAACAGATGGCGAATCTGGAGTTCAAGGCGCAACTGGGTCTCAAGGTTTACAAGGTAGTCTTGGTCTTCAAGGGGAACAAGGTGAATACGGCGGCTTGACTTTCCAATGGAATTTTAATTCAAATACTACGCAAGGTCTTGATCCAGGCGTAAACAATTGGAAATTAAATTCATCCGATCCGGTCCTTGCAACACAACTGTATATTGATGACATTCCTGACGATCAATATAATACTGAAATTGATGACTTTTTAGATTGGATCGACGGTCTTGCTGGTGGGGCAGGTGTTCGAGGTTATCTAAAAGTACAAGCGCCGGCGAGTGGAGTTGGCGCTGGTGGTCATCATTGGTTGGTATACGAAGTTAACGATTGGACTTGGGATGGCGTTGGCAAAAATTGGGGTTATTTTACCGTATCACATATCGACGGTAACGTTAGCAATTGGAACACTATTGTTTCTTCTCACGGCACTGAAACATTAATTACTTTTATACCAATTGGTGCACCTGGGGTTCAAGGCGCGACTGGTATTCAGGGTGGCGCTGGCGTGCCCGGGCCAGTTTCTTTAGGTCCTCTTGACTTTGGATATCAATTATATCACGTATCGACCGCATTAACTGACGCGTCGAACGCTGCAAATATTGTATTAAACAATGCAAGTTTTACAAGCACAACACAGATTGCAGTTAATAGATCTTGCTTTGATAATATTGAACTTAACTTTGGCGCTGGTGTTCATTATGTCGGCGACATATATGCAGAAGCAGCAACTCGTCAAACAACCCCGCTAGGATATTTAAAGATATTAAATTATAATAATCCTGATGAATATTATGCATTATATTCATACAGTTTTATACAAGCAACGGATCAACCGGCCGGTGGTGCGTATCCTGATGATTATTATGTATTTGACGTAAATCACATATACAGTCAAGGTGCTGGTACTACCACGCAATGGTATAATGACAACGGTGGCGCTGCCGCTGCCGGATCAACTGTAATTTTTGCAATTGATCCATCAGGAGATCGCGGATTACAAGGTATACAAGGTCCTCAAGGTCCGCAGGGTACTCAAGGCACGTTTGGTATTCAAGGAGATTTAGGCCCACAAGGTGTACAAGGACAAACAGGTCTTCAAGGTAACGAAGGCGAAGGGCAGCCTGGTGGTTTTACATATTTGTTTAACTTCAGTAATAATACAACTCCTGGTACAAATCCTGGAGTTAGTTATTTCAAGACAAATAATAATCTTGATAATTTAGCTACTGTAATTACTATTGATGATTTGCCTATAGGTGAAAATAATGACATTGATGATTTTTATGATTACCTAATTGCAAATCCTTCCGATCCAAAAGGTCATTTAATTCTTCGGCTTAAAGACTCTGTCACAGTCGATCTTTTTTATGAAATAAACAATATTACCTGGGATAGTGGATCCCAGGCCTGGGCAACGTTCGATGTTACTGCTATCAGTACCAATACAGTATCTCTTAACGGTATCATAACTGCTAACGGTTATTCACCTGAGACTTATATAACTTTTATACCAGCTGGTCCTGCAGGGATTCAAGGTTCATCTGGTGCTCAAGGTGCAACAGGTATTCAAGGACCACAAGGTGTACAAGGTGTACAAGGAACAACTGGCGAAGGCGGCACTCAAGGCGCGACAGGTATTCAAGGCGCTGGTGGTTTTCAAGGAGACTCTGGCGGATTTGGCGGTGTAACATTTGATTACACTTATAGTACTTCAAATACAGCGCCGAATCCATTCGCAGCAACTGGTGTTTTAAGTTGGAATGCTTCAACTGCGGCAGCGGCGACCATTGTTTATATGGGCGACAGGGATGATTACGGCGTATTAATTGAAGCGTATTTAAGAACTATTGACGATTCAACCAGTCCTATTAAAGGACACATGAAGGTTTCTAAAAAGTCGGCACCTGCAGATTTTGCTTTATTTACTATTTCAGGATTAACAGAATCTGCATCATATTTTGCAATTGATGTAGCGTATGTAAGCGGAAACAATAATGCTTTCATTCAAGGTGAAGATGTAATTGTAACTTTTGCAAGAACTGGTGACACTGGTCCTGGCGGTTTGCCTGGTTCTCAAGGTTTCCAAGGTACTCAAGGTATTCAAGGAGATAGAGGATTCCAAGGCGCAACTGGCGCTGGAGCGCAAGGTACTCAAGGTTTACAAGGCGCTAACGGTATAAACGGCTCGCTTGGAACGCAAGGAGCTTTAGGTCCGCAAGGTATTCAAGGTCTGCAAGGCGGTTTTGGTCCGCAAGGGTTTGGAGGAACGCAAGGTCCTGAAGGACAAGGGGACCAAGGTGTTCAGGGGGTACAAGGTGCCCAAGGGTTCGGCCAAGATGGTACACCAGGTTCACAAGGGGCGCAAGGTTTACAAGGTGTTCAAGGCCCGCAGGGAACGCAAGGTTTACAAGGTAATCAAGGTGCGGCTGGATTAGGTGGTGGTCCTGGTTCTCCTGGTGCGCAGGGTTTACAAGGTGTTCAGGGGGTACAAGGTGCCCAAGGCATTCAAGGTGACTTTGGTACTCAAGGTGCGGCCGGTGTCGGCGATCAAGGTATTCAAGGTGAAAGAGGATTCCAAGGTTTAACTGGAAACGATGGAGTTGGATCGCAAGGACCGCAAGGTATTCAAGGCGGATTTGGTCCACAGGGAGCCGATGGCGCAACATCTGACCAAGGTGTCCAAGGTTTTCAAGGACCCCAAGGTTTACAAGGTGGGCCGGGTGTTGGGGAGCCTGGTATACAAGGCGGATTAGGTCCTCAAGGCTTCCAAGGTTTCCAAGGATCTGGTGAGCCTGGTTTTCAAGGACCACAAGGTACTATTGGCCCTCAAGGTTTTCAAGGATACGACGGTGGCTTCGGTGTTCAAGGTTACAGAGGATTCCAAGGATTTGATGGACCGCAAGGTTTTCAAGGTGGCTTGGGTGTAGGTAATCAAGGTTTCCAAGGACCCCAAGGCGCAAACGGTTTTCAAGGACCTCAAGGATTTGATGGAGGCCCTGGGCAACCAGGTATTCAAGGTTATAGAGGATTCCAAGGTTTCGCAGGAGAAGGTGCTCAAGGCCCAGCGGGTCAAGGCGCACAGGGTGGTACGGGCCCGCAAGGACCAAGCGGAGAAGGTTTTCAAGGACCTTTTGGGCCAGAGGGGCCACCTGGGCCGCAAGGAGCACAAGGCGCATCAGCGGTAGATAATTTTGCGCCAATAAATTCTTATACATTAACTTCTGGTGACGGTAATTTTGATGGGCCAATCGTTTGGGTATCTGATACCGATGATGAAGGGTTTGCTCAAACTTATGCCACGAGAGGCGTGACCAACACAGATCCTGCAACTGGTATACCGGATTCCTTAAATAGATTCACATATAACAATACGTTAGACTTATTGAAAGTTACTAATATTAATGTTGTAGGTGATATAGACATTGTTGGTCCTAATGGCCAGATTGATATCCAAGACGGCGCGTTTCTTAATATTGAATCTGGAGCTACAGTTACTGTTGCAGCTGGTGCTGACATATCAGATATTACAGACGCAATTACGGTTTTCTTAGATGAGACTAATGTTGCGGTTAAAACGGACGGCGGTTTAATATTTGATACTTCTGGTTATTTACAGTTCAGAGATAGCAGCACAAACAATGCATTATATTTTGGTAGTGGAACCGCGGATGGCGCCGGCGATTGGAAGATGTTCCAAGATGCTGCCAATGGTTTTGGTGGCACCCCGCCTGGAGGTTTAGTTCTTCAAAGACTAACCGCTCTTACAACGCTCGGCCAGGCTTTGTTTTTCTCAATAAGAAATCCTTCTAACGAGGCTTGTTTTTTATTCTCTCCAGGCGATACCAGTACGGATTCTATATTTATCTCGTATGGTGATATACAAGCAAACGGAGATGTTATTTCTTCTTCTGATGCTAGATTCAAAGAAAATATTATTACTATTGATAATGCCTTAGAAAAAGTTTTACAATTAAGGGGTGTTTATTTCAATAAAATTAATGACGAACTTAAAACACGTAAAGTTGGGGTCATTGCACAAGAAGTCATGGAGGTACTTCCAGAAGTTGTCGTTGAATCTAATATTGAAGAAGAAGATTATTTAGCAGTCAGTTATGGTAATATGGTTGGTTTATTAATCGAGGCAATGAAAGAACAACAAAGTCAAATTGACGATCTTAAGAAACAAATCGAAGACCTAAAGAATAAATAATTCGTTACCCCACAAACAACAAACAATTAAGGGGCTTCTTGCCCCTTTTTTGCATTTATAAATAGTATAATAAGAATAAAGAGATCTATACAGATGGCATCGAGAGCAAATATATACGTAGATCAAAGTACGGATTTTAGAATCTCAATTGGTATTTCTGATACTGACGGTACACCTTTGCCTATTGAAACATATGATTTTTTTGCTAGTATGAGAAAGATGTATTCGTCAACTAGTATTGCGACTTTTACTATTGAAAAGGATTCACCGAATAGTTCAATCACACTTGTATTGACTGACGCTGACACGGCAAGTCTTAAGCCTGGCAAATATCAATACGACGTATTAATGCGTAAAACATCAGGAGAAATATCGAAAGTAGTTGAAGGACTTGCAGTAATAGTTCCGACTATTTCGGAGGTGATCTAATGGTTCAAGTTACTGTCGGCGAAAACGGCGGTGTTACGGCGAACGTTAGTGAACAGGAATCCCAAACGACTGTAAAGACTACCGGTAATATTCAGGTTCGTGTAGGTTCGTCAACTGCAATAAGGTCTGTTCCTAAACAGGAAACAACCCGACCTATTGTTGCACAGGGCGAAAAGAAACCTGTTATTGTTCCTGATTCTATTGTCTTGGGCGTCGACACTATTGGTCCTTATATAAGAAGGATTGATGGTGGACCTGGAATTATTGTATTTCCTGAAGATGATGTTGAATCAGCAAATGTTGTTATTTCTCACGCAAATACGACAACCGAAACAAGTAGTACTAACGCTGTTGGTTATTATATTTCAAATATTGAGATAGACCAATTTGGTCATATCACTTTAATTGAATCTAACAACACGATAGAATTTGCCTCTTCATTAGAGACACCAGTTGAAATAGCTTTGAATGGAGTTATTTCAGGTGCTGTTTCTTTTGATGGAACTGCGAATGTAGTTATAAATACTACATCAGTTGACTTTACTTTAGGAACAACTAGTCTTACTCTTGGTGAAACGACTCCTGAAATCCTCGGACTCGATAATCTCACCGTTGGCAATTTTTCTCTTGCTAATAATATCCTTAGCACCAATAATGGTATTATAATACAAACTGTCGGAGATGTCAATATATCCGGCAGCAAAATTGTAAATTTATTTGACCCAACCAATCCACAAGATGCCGCAACAAAGAATTACGTCGACACAGAATTAAGTTTACTTGAGGCTGATTTACTCGATGTACCAGACCCTGTAAATCCAACTGATGCTGCAAATAAGCAATACGTAGATGAATTAATAGAAATCTTATCTCTAAGAAGATCTGCAAAGGCAGCAACTACAATTGATTTGACTGCAACATATGATTCTGCAAACACTGTATTAACATTACCTAACGCTAGCACTTTAAATATCGATGGTGTTACGTCTTGGAATGTTGGCGATCTGCTTCTTGTAAAGGATCAATTGACGCCATCTCAAAATGGTATATACAAGTTAATCGATTTGGGCGGAAGTTTTGATCCGTGGTTGTTTCAACGTGAAGATTTCAATAACGAAACAAAAGAAATACCAGGATCGTTTGTTTTTGTAACAGACGGTAATGTTAACAGAGATACATCTTGGGTAGCTACTGTATCCGATACTGAAACATTTGTATTAGATTCTGATACAGTTACGTTTAAACAATTTTCTGGAGAAGGCACATTTTCAGGCGGAGACGGAATAACATTAACTGGTGGAAACATTGCAGTTAATGTTGATGACGTTACAATTGAAATTGTTAATGACACACTTCAGGTTAAAGATCTTGGCATTAGTAATGCAAAGCTACAAAATAAAGATATCATTATCGGTAGTACATTTGTAGAATTAGGTCAATCAGCAACAGAAATAAGACAACTTGATTTACTTGAAGTTACAGAAATTGATGGAAGAAATAATCGTTTAACATTTGATAGTATTATCATTCATTCCGAAAGTACTGGCGGTTTAAATATTCCTGTCGGTACAACCTTACAGCGACCTCCACCAGAACAAGGTATGATCCGTTATAATACAACGGACTCTAGATTTGAAGCTTATAACGGTGTTGCTTGGACTGGCCTCGGCGGGACAATAGATGTAGATCAAGATACTTATGTCGTTGCAGAATCTGCGCCTGGTTTAGATAACGACCAGTTAGACTTTTATACCGCTGGTGTTCAAAGATTAAGAATTGATGCTGACGGGTCGTTTGATTACGGCGCAGGCTTAAATAAATTTACAATTGATTATTCAACTGGCGACACAAACATTGCAGGTAATCTTGATGTCGTCGGCGATATTACTCTTGGCGGTAATATTAGGATTGGTGATCAGGATGTCGATACCATTGAAGTTATTGCTGATTTCACAAGTAATCTTGTCCCAGACCAAGACGCGGTATTTAATCTTGGTTCATTAACTAAAAATTGGAATCGCCTTTATACAAGAATCATTGATAGCAATACTGAAATAGTTAGTTTTGATATGACAGGAGCAATCATTGTTCCTATAGGTGGTACAGGAAATCGGCCGACTCCGCAAACTGGTATGATTCGATTTAATACGGATGATCAGCGGTTCGAGGCATATAATGGTACACTGTGGTCAGGTTTATCTGGATCTGTAATTGATATCGACCAAGATACAAAAATTGTTGCAGAAGATCCTACAGGCGCTGACAACGATCAATTAGACTTCTATACCGCAGGCATTCAAAGATTACAAATTGACGACGATGGTACATTAAGATTTGGTAATTCTTTAGATAAAATTGTTGCTCAACCGACTGGGAATATTCAAATTGAAGGAATTATTACAGTCGGTGAAATAACTTCACCAGGTAATTTAGTACTTGATCCAATCGGTAGTATTGATGCATCAAACAATCAAATCATTGGTGTTAGCGATCCTACCGCAAACAGTCACGCAGTTAATTACAACTATTTAGAAAATGGCGGATTTGCAAGGCAATTTTCTTTTCAAGACGGTGGCAATACTTATAACTTAGATCTGTTAGAAAACAATCCCGTAATTACTCGTGGGCAAGGATTGCGGTTTTATTATGATCAAGCAAATAACGAAATTAATTTTCAAATTTCAAACACTGGGGTGGACGCAGATACCTACGGTGTTGAAGGATTCATTCCTCAAATTGTAGTAGGATCTGATGGTCGTATTCAAAGCGCATTTGATATTCCGATCGCTTTTTCTGCAAACGCGGTAATAGACTTAACTGAAACGACGCAAGACATTGCCGGCCAAATGTGGCAATTTACGGTTAATGAAGGTGTTGATGTTATTTACAACGACTCTCCTACAGGCAATCCTCCTGAGCCTGGAAAGATGGAAATTTATGTACATAATTTTGACATCGATTTAGTTGGAGACGTCGTTGGTTCTAATACGGTCATACGTAATTCAAACACAGAAATTACTACAACGATTACGGTTGATTATATTTCTAATATTACTGCAAACAGTGGAATAGAGATTAATTTAACTCCCGGTGTTGCTGCTATCGCGGACATTCGCCACGCAAACACTTCAAATGTTGCAAATACAAATAACGGTACTGGCGTTGTAATTAACGATATTGAATTTGATGAATTTGGTCACGTCGTAAATGTAATTTCAGAAGACTTAAATGTCAACTTTGTAAATGCAGACGGAGACTCGATGACAGGCGCTCTTACAGTACCTTTAATCATCGACGCAAATAACTCAAATTATTATCTTGACCCGGATCAAACTTCCGAACTTAATACTGTTAATACCGCAAATACAATTACAAGCGGAAACAATATTGTCGCTGCAAACAACCTTATTGCCCCAACATTTTTAGACAGTACAAACAATAGCTTCTTTGTAACTCCTTCTGGGACAACGGAATTAAATAATCTTAATATTAGTGGTATTTTAAATACGCCGATTATTGTTGATGCAAATAATGCAAATTATTATCTTGACCCAGACGGCACGTCTGTACTTGCTGATGTAACAATTGAAGATTTGACGATTAGTCAAAACTTATCAACAACTGGAAATATTACAGCGTCAAGATATATTGACGCGGACGACACCGCCTTTTATGCAGACCCAGCAGGAACTTCAAGACTTAATCAGGCTATTTTTGGATTTGGCGGTACTAGCTCCGTTATTCAATTTACTGAAGATACTAATTCTACAACATATTTTGTAGGTGTTGGCGGGAAGGTAGGTTTTTATAACAGTGGGTTTACTTATCTTGCGTATGTAGATAAAGCTGCTGATAAATTTGTGGTTCCTACAGGATCGATTGATTCGCCAATCTTATATGATGCAGACGATAACAATTATTATATTGATCCTAATAGCACATCTAATATAAGTGCGCTTGATGTAGAAAATACTGCAACCGCAAGCATATTTGACGCAACGACTCGTTTAGAAGTTGGTCAAATGTATATTACTTCAAACCAAATACAAAACTTTGGAACATTTTCATTAACTTCCGCTGCCGCAGTAACTATTACAGCTGGGTCTGGCACGGTTGATGTTAATACTTCTCGCATCATCGATGTTTCAAATCCAATTAATCCTCAAGATGCCGCGACAAAAGATTATGTTGATACGTCTTCGCAAGGTGTTGCAAACAATTTAATTGGCGGCGAAGGTTTAACATATACTGTTGCAAATACAACGTTTGATGTTAATGTTGACGATTCAACAATAGAAATTGTTTCAGACGCATTGCAAGTTAAAGACGGCGGAATTACTAATGCAAAAATTACTAATCCGTATATTACCTTTGCCGGCGAATTTGGTTCTGCCGATAATGTTAATCTTGGTGAAACAATTACATTTACGGCCGGTGAAGGAATTGATACCACCGTCTCAAATAATGTAATTACAATCGCTGGCGAATTAGCAACAACATCAAATATTGGTATAGCTTCTTTTTCATCCAACAATTTTACAGTTACTTCAGGTTTAGTTGAAGTTGTTGAAATTGACGGTTTAGATACTTTAATTCAGCTTGATCGTAATCCCATTGCTAATACAACTCCAGGCTGGACCCCTGTTCTTGAAGATTTAGAATTAGGAGAATTAGTTGCAAATACTTTTGAAGGAAAGTTGTTCCTTAAGCAACACAACCCAACAACAAACGCAAATACTTTAATTACTTTTACTGCGGATCCTTCAGAATTATTAGAATTAATTAAGACAGTTGATGGTGCAGGCTCTGGTTTGGATGCCGATTTACTTGACGGCGCAAATAGTGATTACTACCTCGATTATCAAAACTTTACTAATACCGCGGCGCTCTTAACAACAATACTAACGATTGATGGCGCCGGGTCAGGCATTGATGCTGATTTGCTTGACGGGGCAAACAGTGATTATTATCTTGACTTTAATAACTTTACTAATGTTCCTCCAACAGATTTAGATTTGACAATCACCGGTGATGTCGAAGGCAATGCCTATACGAACACCGGTATAATGACTATCACTGCGGAATTGACTGACACTGGTGTTACTGCAAACACTTACGGGTCTGCTTCTCAAATTCCTATTATTACGGTCGACGTTGACGGGAGAATAACCGCAGCGACCACGGCAGCTGTCGCTGGTATTTCAAATACAGATTGGTATTCTGCAAATAATACTTTCCAAATTAATACACAAGATGGGTCTGTATTTAATACCAAGATCGATGATTTTGATTCTGCCGTAACTTTTAGTAATATTGAAACAACACAAATTAGCAGCCCAGGCGCAAACACACCATTTACTGGTGACATATATGTTAACGGAGACATCAATCTTACAGGACTTGTTGACGGAAGAGACATTGCGCTTGATGGCGAAAAACTTGATCGTATTGAAGAAGATCTTACTGTCACATTAACTGGAAAGGTGACAGGTACTGTGACATCAAATACTGGCATTATGACAGTAGTTACAGAATTAGCAAACACAACAGTCACACCTGGTACTTATGGATCTTCTTCTCAAATTCCAATTTTTACTGTTGACGAAGACGGTCGATTAACTGCCGCGAGTAATACGTCAGTGGCTGGTGTAGACAGCGTTGATTGGTATTCAGCAAATAATACATTACAAATATTAACCGGTGACGGTTCAACATTCAACGCGGTTATTGATACCTTTACAGATATTAGCGCAAATTCAATTACGACCGAATGGCTTCATGTTAATAACGATCTTAGCGTTAATGGAGACATCATTGTTGACGGTACAGTCGATGGTCGCGACATTGCAGCAGATGGTTTGAAATTAGACGGTATTGAACCTGGCGCTACTGCGGATCAGACTGGAGCGGAAATCCTTGCATTGTTGTTACCAGTGGACGGCGATGGCTCTTTATTAGATGCAGATTTTCTTGACGGCCTAGAAGCCCAGGATATTATCGACCAAGCAGTTCTTGAAGCAAATAGTAATATTGGCACCGCAACAATTACTCTCACTGCTGGCGACGCAATCGCTGGCGGCGGGACGTTCAGCGTCAACCAAGTATCAAATTCTGAAATAACCTTTAATCACGATGATACCTCTTCAGTTGCAAACACCGCTGTTGGTAATAATCAAATTATTAGTTCAATTGATTTTGACACGTTTGGTCACGTCGTTGGTGTACAAGTTGCAAATGCAGAATTTGGATTATCAGAGGCCGAGGCTAACGCATTATTTGTAAACGTTGACGGCGATACAATGACAGGGCCGTTATTTGTAGATAATTTATTAACTGCAAATAACTTACACGTTGTTAATAATTTGACTGTAAATAATACAATCATAGCAAATAATGATATAACAACCAATCAAGATTTTTACGCAAACAATGCATTTATAGATTTTAATTTAACTGTTGACAATGGAATAACAGTAACAGGTAATGTTAATTATGCATATCATACAAACAAATCTTTTAGGTTAACAACAACTGCTACTGGTGCGCAAACAGCAGATGCGTGGGCAATGAGCGCATATTCGAGTGTTGAATATACTATTACAGGTAAACAAGGTTCTGATGTACACTTAACAAGGATTCTTGTAGTGCATGATGGCGCAACACCAATTGCAACAGAATACGGCGAGGTTATAACGGGGTCATCTTTAGGCACTTTTGATTTTACAACAAACTTTGGATTAGTATTTTTTGAAATTTCGCCAGCGTCTGCAACATCGACTCAATGGACTATCTTTGCTACATTGGCTGATGTTTGATAAATAATTAAGTAACATAAACCGCCAACTGGGGAGAGTGAACCGTATGGCAAATAATAAATTCTTCATAGCGAAGAATGGCATACTTACACCCGTTCGAGGTGTCTTTGGATCAAGTACAGATAATGGTACCGATGCTCTTCAGGTAACGGGCAGCTCCCTTCTTACAGGCGGTGTTGAAATCACCGGTCTTGTCGATCTTACAAATACCACATCAAGCCTTACAACAGGCAGTCAGCAAGCAGTCACAATTTCTGGAGGTTTGGATGTTGATGGATCGGCGCATTTTAATTCTGTTGGACACAATGTTATTTTTAATGCAGACACAAGTTTGCGAGACATATTGGATTTTAGGCAATCCGGTAATGGAAAATGGCTTGTACAATTATATGCAAATAGTGATTTAAACTTCGAATCTTCTAACACAGATTATACTTTACGTTGGCAAGGAAACGAAATATTAACTGATGCTAGTATTATTGATGCCGACACTCTCGATGGATTAGATTCAACTCAATTTGTTCGTTCTGATGTTGACGATATCATGGACGCAAATTATCAAATTACTGGGAATCTTACGGTTCAAAACGATGTCTTAATTAATGGTGATCTTGTTGTACAAGGTAATGTAACTTCTATTAACACCACTGAATTGACTGTTTCTGATAATATTATTGTACTTAATAATGATTACATTGGAAGCGCCCCTACGTTAGACGCCGGTCTTGAAATTAATCGCGGTTTTTTAAGTAATGCTTTTTTACTTTGGGATGAGACAAACGATTATTGGAAATTAATAGACGGAACTGGCACAGACCTAGGTCGTATTATTACAACAGCAGACGAAGGCCCAGGTAATGGTTTTGACGCTGACACTGTTGACGGTTTAGAAGGTTATCAATTTTTAAGAAGTGACGTTGCTGATATTGCTAACGGCCATATTACTTTTCTTGATAATATTACAATTGGCGACAATGTTGCTGATTCGGTAATCAATTTTGCAACTAATAATTTCAATGTTACTAAATTAGCAAGTAGCGGCTTAGATATTGGATTCTTAGATCAACTTGGAAATTACGCTTCATATCAAGATGCAAATTATGATTGGAACGTAGACTACGGTAGCTTAGTAACAAACTTTAATGTAGACGCGCAAGGTAATATTGTTTCTGCGACAGGAAACATACAAGCACTAACTGGATATATTTCAGCTAACCAACAAATTACCGCCGGCGGTTATATTACTGCAGGAACTTACATCACAGCAGGCGGGAATATAACTGGTGAAGATATTATTGCAAGAGATGATGTTATTGCTTGGAATCAAGTAACTGCCAATAATAATATTACGTCTCTTAATGGCGATATCATTTCAGGCAACGATATTAATGCAAATAATAATATCACAACTACGAACGGTTATATTACTTCAGGGAGTTATATTACTGCAGGAACGAATATAACTGCAGGACAAAACATTACTGCAGGATGGACACTCTCTGCAAACAATTTAGTTACTACTTTAGACGCAGACATTGGCGGAAATATAACCGCAACTAATGGCGAATTTTTTGGCAGCCTAACAGTTAATAATAACATTACTACAACGTTAGGAGACATTACTGCCGGTAATTATGTTTACGGTAAGCGATTTGTAGATACAGATAATAATACTTATTTTGTTGACCCAGCTAGCGATTCTCAATTAAACACAATCGACATTGATGATTATATTCGTCATCGTGGAGATCTCGATACTTATCTTGGATTTCCTAATAACGGACAAATTACGTTTTATACCGATAATGTACAAAGGGCTCTTATTCAGAATACAAGAATTGATTTTAGTGTAGATGTATATGCCCCTAGATATTACGATTCGGATAATGTTTTGTTTTATGCAGATCCTGCGTCTACTTCAAGACTTAACACTGTTGCGATTGTTTCACAAATAGAAAAAGATAGCGATACTAATACTAATATTCAGTTTCCTGGTACCGATCAGATTGAATTTAATACCGGTGGAAATCAAAGGTTATTAATAACCAATTCTTATGTATTAGCAACAAATGAAATGCAATCTCCTTTATATAGGGATAGTATTGATAACACATACTATTGGGACCCCAATACAGATTCAGCTCATAGATTTTATACTCCTTCTGGGTATCTTACTATTGGCCCAAGAAATACTTCTTATTCTCACTTTCTTACTGACCGCCCCGCATATTATTTTGACAAATTAGTTAGTTTTGATGGCAGTATTCGAGGGCATGGTGGAGATGAAACCGCCACTTTCAACCAATTTATAGATTCTGCAAATTCATATTTTTATGGGGACTTTGATAGTACATCTGTTATTAATGATATAAGTTTAGTTGGGATTATACAATCAGATGGCGATGTTGGTACTTATCTTGATTTTAATGGCGTTGATAGCTTTCAAATTAACACAGGTAACAGTGCGCGAGTAACAGTTACTAATACTGCGGTTACGGTAACGCCTGACTTATACGCGCCACGAATGATTGACACGGATAATAATACTTATCTTGTTAATCCAAGTGGTGATTCTGTAATGAATCAAATTCAGATTGATGATTACATAAGACACATTAATAATCTTAATTCATTCTTCGGATTTCAAAACGATAACGTTATTGTTTTTAATACTGGCGCTACAAGCGGTATAAGATTACAAATCGAAGAAAATCAAGTTACTGTAAACGAAGATTTTTATGCCCCAAATCTTTACGATTTAGACAACCCAGCCTTTTTCTTAGATCCAGCTTCAACTGGCACGTCTTTGAATATTGCTGGCGATATTGTTGCTGGGGGAATTACATTAGAAGGTGGTACTGGTGACGGTACGTTTGCTGGTGCTGTTACTGCAAATAATGTAATTGCTTTAACAGCAATGTATTCACCGATTTATTATGATTCAGATAATGTTTTATTTTATGGCGATTTTGCAGGCAGATCTTATTTTAATACGTTGTCTCTTAATGTTAACGCCGGTGCAACAGCAACTGATTCCACTGTTGATATCAGCGGACCTTTAAGTCTCCGCGGAGCTAGCCCATTGTATTTTGGCGTTAGTTCAACTACGATTAATAGTTGGAAAGGAAGAATTTATAATCGAACTGGAACAACTCTAGCGCTTGATGCACAAACATTTGAATTTGGAAATGTAGGTTATACGTCAGGTGCCATCGGTATGACATTCACGCCATCTACTCAAGCTCTTGACGTATATGGCTCAGTCACATCGCCGATTTATTATGATCGTAACGATACTAATTATTATATTGATTTAGCAAATACCGCTGTATCAGTTTTAGCGGCAGGATCTGGTAGGTTTGGTATTATTACTGATGGAAACCGAAAAGATGATACAACTGGTGATGGCGGTATAGCAATTAATGTTGATGGGTATGATGGCGCAGGCGCAAATGCCGGTGTACAAATCAGCGGTGTAGGAGGAGATCCGTTTAGTTCAGAGCCAGAAGTTATTCCTCTGTTATCACTCAATCGCCTAGGAACTCAACAATTCAATCCATACGGTGGAGAAACAACTTTTCTTGATTTCCGTCATAATGGAGTGTTAAAGGCAAATTTTGCATTAGCACCGGACCTTATAACAGCTGGCGCCGACAATTTATATTTGATATTACAAGATGCCACGTCAGCCGCGGCTGGCGGTAATAACTTTCAAATTTGGAATTCTGCCTTTGCTGCATTATTAAATTTAAAACACGACGGCGAATTGATAATTGGAAATTTTCAAAGCACCTATACGGCAAGCGATAACGCTGCAATAGTAGGTACAATTGCAGATAACAAAGTTCATATAGAAACCGGTAGTATTCAATTAAACGATAACGATGGCGCAATTGTTTTTGGTGCTGGCACAGCTACATTCCTAAAGCAAGATGAATTAGGATTTGGGCAAGGCGGCGGATTCTATATGGATGAAGCTACCACTGTTAAAATAAGAAATGACGCCCATCTTTACACTGCCGGCGTAATCACTGGTTCTATTTTTTACGATGCTGATGATATTAATTATTATGCTAACCCAGCAGGTGATTCACAATTTAATACGTTAGACATTGATGATTATGTTCGTCATCGTGGAGATCTTAATACTTATTTTGGATTTCCTTTTGCAGATACAATTGTTTTTGCAACAAACGGCGTTCAAAGATTGCAGGTTGCAAACACTGCAGTCACAAGTACTGTTGATGTATATGGTCCAAAGTTTATCGACACGGATAATAACTCATATTATTTAGATCCAAATTCATTATCTGAATTGCACTCTGCAAACTTTTATAGCGGTGCCACAACCAATACAGTTAATATTGGTAGAAATGCAAACGAAAGAATTAATCTTTATGTAACTGACGGGCAAGGTTATTTTAGATATTATCAGGATGAAGCCGCGCCTGCACTTACCACTCATGCGTTTAACTTTGATATAATAAGTCCTACTGCAGGCACGATTGAATTTAGATTCCAGAAAAATGTTAGAGTTAATGCAGATTTAGTTGTCTCTGCTGGTAATAACGCATATTCTCCAATTTATTATGACACTGACGACGACAGTTTTTATGGCGATTTTGCCAGTACTTCTAGAGTAAATAACATTGCTCTTGATGGGATTCTTCATAAGGACGGAGACGCAGCAACATATATTAATTTCCCTGCGGCTTCTTCTAATACAGTTTCGATTTATACAGGCGGTGCTCAGCGTGTAAACATTAATGATAGTAGGATGATTGTTTATCATCAAATTAGATCTCCTATCTATTATGATTACACAAATACAAATTGGTATGCAGACCCAGCCGGTCAGTCCAGACTCAACACAATTAGTTTAGACACAAACGGAGTCATTCTTAGAAAGTCAAGCGGTGAATACGGTTCGTTTGAAGTTTCAGGTGGTTCAGTCGGTATTACTGGATATGAAGGATTAGGTATTGCAGGAGACGTTCATTTTCTTTATGATGGTACTTCTGAAACCGGATTAATGAATGACGTTAACAATCAATGGATTTGGCGCGCAGACTTTGATAGTAAACTTCAATTGTATTACCAAGGTTCACCTGAAGCAGAAACTGCAAATGGATATTTCCTTGCAATAAATGAAATGCATGCTCCAATTTATTATGATTCGGACAACACCGATTTTTATGGAAATTTCTCGGCAACGTCGAGGATGAACACAATTCAGGCGAATCGAATCTATCCCGCATATGATAACAATACTGCAATTTACATCGATTATCCAACTGGTGATTACGGATCAATCCAGGTTAACGGTGGCGGTAAAGGCGGTTGGGAAGGATATTCAATCAACGGCCGTTATGTATGGATGTCGCCTGATAACGCAAGAAATGGTATATACAATGATTTAGATAATCAATGGATGACACAATGGTGGAGAACCGCCACAGATAATGGCAACATTGGCATGTCATTGTATGCGGACGGAGTTGCAGAGGCTCATGTTAAAATTGGATGGTTTGAAGCGGTCAATTCTGTAAGAGCTCCAGTCTTTTATGATACCGCAACACAAGTTAACTTTTTGGATCTTGGTGAAACTAATACTAATGTAGGATTGAAAATCAGCAGCCAAATTCAAAGGCTTGGGTTTACTCAGTCTGGTGATGGTAATGATAATAAACTACTAGTAGCTCAAGATTATTCTCATTGGATTTGGAATACAGCCACGGATTGGGGTATCTTCTGGGCAGGAAATAATAATCCATATCGTTCTTATTTTAGTACCGGCAATCCTAACGAAATTGTATTTATAGGCGACGGTGTTCTAAAAGCTTCTATTGATCTTGATAATGGTAATGCATTTTTTGCCGGGCAAGTATATGCCGACAACTTTAACATTGTTGGACCTGCTGGAAATATTTCATTAAATCCAGCATACGGATCTGGCGGTGCGGATCTCGTATTATTAGATCTTACACAATACTTTGAAGCAAAAATAACAGGGCCAGTCCAAAGTAATGAAGTTAACAATTTCTTAGAGGCTGAATACACAAAAGTATCTGATGGCCCATTCGCAGGTTCGAACGTAATTCAATCTTCTGCGTTTAAACAATATTATTCTGACTTCATTCCGGTTGCTCCTGGCGAAGAAATATACGGCGAAGTTACTATGCGCTATATTAGCGGTAGCGGTGGTAACTGTTATTTTGGTGTTTGTCAATATGATAAAGATAAGAACCCAATTACAAGCAATCTCGGTATTCAATATTTTGTATTAAGTGGCCAAATTCTCACAGATACAGCTTGGACTACATATCGCGGTCATTGGACTATTCCTACAACTCATACTCCTTATAATGGTTCTGACGGCGGCGGTGTTCGTTGGGTCCGTTTAATTTTTTATAGCAATTATAATACCGGCGGATCGTTGCGACAATTTGGCGGTATTATGCTTAAACGACGTAATGCCGAATCTCATTTGACAGTAGACGATCTTTATGCAATAGACGATATTACTGCTGGCGGCGATATCACTGGCGACACAATTTATGGAAATATATTTAGGGATCGAGACACAAATTCTTATTATGTCGATCCAGGAAATACTGGAACTTCAATAAATGTTCGCGGCACAATTAAGATTGACGGCGGTGATGATGACACGTGGTTAGATTTAAATTCTGCAAGCGCCGGTTATGGAAGAATTAAAGCCTGGGCTTATAGAGGCGATCCTGTCATAGAATTTAGCGATTGGACGGATGGTGCGGCCGGAGGAGATCAGGCTTGGGCTGTTGGGGCGGATGATCGCGACGTCGGCTCTTTTGTTATTAGATTTAGAAGCACGCCGTTTCCTTCTAATTGGACAAGCCAAGGAACAGAATTATTCCAATTAAAAAATAATGGACAATTGTCATTAGGTTATAATATTGACGCATCTGGCGATCCTGGTTATAAACTTAATGTTGCTGGTATAGGATTTTCAGATACTGCTTTTCGAGCTCCTAAATTTATAGACGACGACGATGATACTTATTATGTAGACCCTGCAACTGATAGCGTACTTAAAAACGTTCTTATTCATAATGACGGCCTTCGATTAGATCGATCTAAAGCTCATAATGGTATATGGTTTAATGGAGCAGGTACTCAAGATTTCAATCATGTATTATGGAATGATTATTACGGCGGACCTGGTGGAAGAGGCGCTGCAAACTCTGGCTTTGATGGAATTAAATGGAATGTTTATAGAGGTATTCATATAAGAGGCGGGTCAGCCGGCGCAAATGATATTATTATTGCCGAAAATACTGGCGGGAATACAAACACCCATACAGTAAAGATCTATGCTCACGACACTCTTGCTTTTCAAACTGCATACGGGGCAATTCCTGGAACTAGTACAAACGTAGGCTATGTTAACATTCCAAGCTTTATACAATCTCCTACATATTATGATTCTCAAAACACAGGTTTTTATGGAAATTTTGCCGGGACTTCTAGATTTCATTCTTTTGAATTACGTCCTGATATTATTACTGGCGGCAACGCCGGTCGCGCAGTCATTGGTGGAAACTTTGGTAATAATGCGTATAATAGTGTAGCTTCAACTAGATTATTTTTTGGCGGAGGAAATGGCGACGCGGAAGCAAATTATTTTATTGGTACTGAAAAAGAAAACTATAACGGTGATTACACCAAGCTTGATTTGCGCTGGCATACTGGTATTCGTATGGGTGCTCAGGCAGTCTACGGCGGTACTCGTATATACGATAGCGAAGATCTAGGAACACTTCGTTTTAGTGTCGGAAGAAGACAAACTCGTAACAATTATATAGGTGGTACTGGAGCAGCCTTTACTGAAAACGCTGGAACTGTTGTTGAAAGCGGCAATTTTTATGCGCCTAATTTAATTGATACAGATAATAATGCTTATTATTTAAATCCTTCTAACAGATCAAATTTGAATTTATTAAATGTTGGTGGATGGGAACAAAATAATCCTATCACCGGCTTTTGGAAAAACGTAGCAACTTATAGCTATACTGGTGTGTATTACTATTATTGGTATAGAATTGGTCGAGTTACAGCTAGTAGTGGCGCTCGTGTTGTTATTGAATATTATGCGCACGATGATGCGAATTATCCTTTCGCTACATCAGGAAGAATAACAGTAAGCAGTTATGGCGGCTATTCATTAAGCGTTCAACACGAAAATACTGGAGTTGATGGAGACCAATCGTATTTTGAAAATAGCAGTGGATTGTCTACAGCGAGACAAGGTGGTTTTGGCGCAGAAGCTAGAGTTGTCGTTGATTCAAACAGATACGTATGGTTACAGCTCTGGGGAAATACTTGGAGTTCCAGATTATATTGGCATCATATTTATGCGGTTGGATATACACCAGAGCAAGATGATGCAACATTAGTCTCAACGCGTTTAGCTAGCCCCAACAATTATAATTATCAGCCTCCGAACAGTTCACCAATTATAAAAACTGGTTATCAAGTAAGACTGCGTCAATCAAATATAGGAAGTCCTTATCAAGGTCCATATCCTAGTTTAGTCAGACTTGGCCAAATACGTTCTAGAACTGAAATTTCTTCATATACGTTCCAAGGTTTAAATTCTCAAGACGGTTCGAGAAATGCTAGTTATCAAGTAACCCCAGTAAATACAAGCTATTTAAATAGACTTGACGCAAATGATATAAGATTGCGCGCTGGTAATTCAATTAAGTTTTATACAAATAACAACACGACCATTCGCGGATATATTGAAGCGACTGAAGGCCCGGTTGGAACTCCAATAGAAACTCAACTCAAACCTGGTGGGCAAGAAAATCTTTATGGGTTAGTTATTTCTACTTCAGGCGGCGAAGAAATTTCATTCAGAGACGGCGGTCGAGGCGGTGATGAAAACCTGTTAATAACTGGTGGAGATGGATACGCGTATTTTAGATCATACGTATATGCTACAAGATTTGTTGATAGAAATAGTACATCTTATTATGTAGATCCCGCATCAACGTCTCGTATTAATTCAATGAGATTTAATTTGCTTCGCGGCAACACTAGTTCCACTTATGATAAAGTTCGCCTATATGATTCAAATCAATGGGCCATCGGTATGGTCAATGATGTTACTTACGGAGACCTCAATGATTGGGCTATGACGTTTAGGATGCCAAACGTCAATGAGCGAGGCTGGTGGTGGGGAGACGTCGGACATTCCGGGACCTCCGGCCAAGGCGCAATGGCTTTATCGACTAGAGGCAATTTAACAATTGCAAATGCAATAAGAGTCGGATTTGGAACTAGCGACACTACAACTCCTACTAGGACATTGGACGTTGACGGGGACGCCTATTTTCAAGAAGATGTTTATGCTAGAAGATATTATGATATAGACGACATTAATTATTATGTAGACCCTCGCTCTGAAAGCATCTTACGCGACGCAACTTGGTACGGCGTTCCTAAATTTAGAGCTCGTGGCCGCACGGACAGCGCTAACAGTTATGGCTATGTTGCTGGCAATACTAGATTACGCCATTATTTGAGCAATGTCGGCGCCGAATTTTGGGGAGGGAATCCTGGAGAAGATCGGCCTATTACAATTTATTTCAGATCTGGACCAAATGCTCCTTCTGACTTTGGTTATATTACGTGGGATCCGGATTATAATAACTCTGGCGAAAATGCAGCACTGGTTATTGGTGTTGAGAATGATGGTACAGGTACTGTAGAAGATTTTATTAGGCTTCAAGGAAGAACCGTTGTAGATTCAAATTTATTTAGCTCAGACAATACAACTATGATGCAATGGTTGTATCAAGGAAACGAACAAGCATATTTAAATACTTCAAGATTTAGACATGGCGGTGAAGTTGAAGCGTCTATTTTTTATGATACTGATAGAAATTATTTTCTTAATCCTGACGGTACTTCTCAATTAAGAACTGTTAAAGCTAATATTGATTTTTATGCTCAAGGGTCTGCAGGATATTTGTTTGAAGGTACAGAAGCGACTCGAGGTATATGGAATCCACAGCAATCAGGGAGTGCTTATGGTAATGTAGCAACTTATGGTAATGGCCGAGGTGGATGGCATGGATACGCCATTGGAGACAGATGGGTAATGATGTCACAACTTGGCGCTCAGTTTGGTGTTCACGATAACACCCAAGGTTGGTTATGGTATTGGGACGGTACTACGCATGTTTACAATTATGGAGATATGCGTACACTAAATGATTGGTATTTAAACAAAATTTGGAAAGTTAATTCCGATGGCACAAAAAACACCAACTGGTATATAGATCCATCTGGTGAAACTCAAATTTATTATCTGTCAAGATATTCTAGAGCCCAAAATGGATTGACAGCTAATCCATACGATCGTTTGAGCGGCCATTCATATTATTCTAGAAGACCTAATATATACGGTAACCCCGCCAACTCTCCTGAAAGATATTGGGTCGGAACCTGGGGATGGGGATGGAGAGACCATACCGAATTGACAAATTGGGGATCGGTACCTTGGGATTCTTGGGGCAACGGAGTTGGTAATCGTCCTCGTCGTGCAGGCAGCGGTAATCAAGATTTTTATTACAAATATAGCGCTTACAGTCATTTTCAAGGGATAAATGTTCTTCATCGGGTGGATGGGACAAACACTGGAACTTATGGCTGGCAATTGGCCTCGTCGATTTGGAGTGAGATGGGCGATAGGGGAGGGTTACATTTTAGAAAAGCAGCTGGGACATGGAGTCAATGGTATACGGCTGTTATGTATGACAATCGTCACACTGATATTACAACAGGGGATAATTATTTACTCGGCAATAACACTTATGTAAACTCCAATAGCATATATACATCTTACATCCGAGACAACTACACAGGATCTAGCGGAACCGAATGGTACTTATATCCACGTGGACAATCTAGAATAAACCGTCTCCAAGTACTTTATGGTATCTTACCTGGTAATATAACTGGCCCCGAAACTAATGGGCTTCAACAATATACTAGCGATTATTCATATAGGTGTATATTTGAATCAAATACTTCTGGGTTTCTCCAAGGGTGGCAATACCCAGAATATAAAGATTTAGTTCTTAATTATCACACTGGTATAACATTTGGTGCCTTAGGCCTTTATGGTGGAGTTAAATTTAAGAAAGACGTTTCTACTTCATCGCTGTACCTTCAAATTGGAGGTCCAACCCGGAACAACCATGAGCATATTACTGTATATGAACCATTAGTCATTCAAAGAAACAAAGGTCTGACCATAACCGATACTCCTTCTCGGGGAGTTACAGAATGGTCAGGGACACCACCCCAACAAGGCATAAGCGCAGAACTAATATTTAATCATAACGTATCAAATTATGGTACAATGATGCTTAAGGGTTCTAAATATGGCTGGGTTGGCATTACTCACCATACTCCATACGGTACGTACGGCGGTGGCAATAATGGGTATCGCAATCCAACTTGGATGTATTATTATACTCATGGCAATGGTGGTTTATATTATCAAACTGGTCGATGGGCAACTTATTACAATTATTCCAATTCTTGTTGGGGATGGGGATGGTCTGCGACTGCCTCGGCATATCAAATGTATGTCAGAGGAAGCATATATGCTACTGGAAATATCGTTGCTTATTCTGATGCTAGAAGTAAGAAAAACATCGTTACTATTGATAATGCTTTAGAAAAAGTTTTGCAATTAAGAGGTGTTTATTATAACCTTAAAGATATTGAAGCTCATATTCAACCTGATGATTCAGAAGAAACGAAGGAGCGTACCAGGCAGGATAATCTTAAGAGAAAGGTTGGTGTAATTGCACAAGAAGTATTGGAAGTACTTCCAGAAGTTGTTACATACGCTGAAGACGTTGATACTTATGGAGTTGATTACAGTAAAATGGCAGGCTTATTTATCGAAGCAATTAAAGATCAGCAACAGATTATAAATAGTCAACAAGAAAAGATTGACAAACTAGAAGAAATGGTATATAATTTAATGGAGAAATTAAATAATGGCACTAATTAGAGATTATGAAGTTGCGGAATTAGGACTAACTGTACCAAATGCATATTTTGTTATAGATCATATTTCTTTATCAAAAAGAAAGTTTGATGAAAATTTGCCAATGGATCCTAATCATCCTAGCGGCTTTACTGACGGAAACGATCGCAGTAACATCCCTGAATTTTTATGGAAAGCAGGTTGGCACTGTACATTTACTATGGTGGTATATGCTTCTTCCGAAGCGAGAAATGACGAAACAAAAAATCCTATAGGATATTTTTCTGCGCGCCCATCATCTAATTCGCCTGACGATACAAACCCAGATAACATATATAATAGTATATTACAAAACTTGACTTTTAGTTATGATGAAGCAGCTGGGACATCTTGTTTTAAACAAGCATACGATCATTTAAGAAATAATGTAGATTACTTTTCAGACGCAACATCTGACGAATAGGAGAAAAAATGAGCTACGAATACGATTACACTTGGAAAGTCGATTCGATAAAAGTCCAAGATCAAACATTAACAGACGGCGAAATAGCAAAAAATGCAATCGTCCAAACGACGTGGTCTGTAAGAGCATTATATGACGCTGGAGACGGTAATTATTACGAAGCAACCTTTTATGGGGCGACCCCATTTTCTGCTACGGAATTATCTTCTACCGAATTTGTCGACTTTAATAATTTAACTGAAGTCCAAGTTCTTAAATGGATTCAAGATTATTCTTCGACATTTTCTTTGGAAGGCAATCCAATTACAGAACATATGAAAAAGGTGTTAGACAATGAGATTGAACTGCAAATAAAGCCGGTCCTTGATAAGGAACCACCTTGGTCTGCTGTCGAACCTTCAATCGAAGAACCGGTCGGCCCAGAAGAAGGAGGTATCGGAATCGAAAATCCTTATGAGAATGGCGAACCAGCACCAGGTGAAGAAGTTTTACCAGATCCTTTACCAGAATCAGAATCCGATCCAACGGTATAATGAAATATAAAACGTTAGTTGATTCTTTAAAGATTAAGGATGGCGTCACAAGTATTGAAGGCGCCTTCCTTCCTCGAGCAGTGTATAGAATTGAATGGAGAATCTCTGGCACGAGCGATCAAGGTATCACAAAATATTGGACTGGTAGAACAGACCTTTCAACTGAAAATATTTCTACAAAAGATTATATTCTTTATGGCAATCTTTATGAAGATACTGTTGTAAAATGGATTCATAACAGCATTTCAGATGAAAAAATGGAACAAATAAAGGAAGGCCTGCGCAAACAAACAATAAGAGAGATAACTCGTCAAGAAAAAATTCCTTGGTAAATTAAATATATAATACAATATTTTATATTATGTGGAGCTGATATGCATGACTTGGATTATTATGGACTTGTTCATTACGCATTACAACGCGGAGGACAAATTCATCCTATAATTATTCCCCCTGAAATTTCAAAAGAAACTGGTTTAATGAATCCTTCCATCTTTATTACAAAAGATGGTACTGTTTTATTAAACATACGTCACGTTAATTATACACTTTATCATTCAGAAGGTAAAAAGATGAACCACGAATGGGGTCCTCTTGTTTACGTTCATCCTGAAAATGATATCACGCTAAGAACGCAAAATATTTTATGCGAATTACACCCAGATACTTTAGAATTAATTTCATACGATGTAATTGATACTTCTGAAAAAGATACAAAACCAACTTGGACATTTATAGGTTTAGAAGACGGCCGCTTATTTGAATGGGATAATCGTCTTTTCCTTTGTGGTGTTCGACGCGATTGTTATGATGATAAAGGCAAAGGCCGAATGGAAATGCAAGAAATTGCAAAAGTTGATGGTAAGTGGAAAGAAATTTCACGAAATCCTATTCCTGCGCCTGGTGATGATGGCACATATTGCGAAAAAAACTGGATGCCAATTTTAGACATGCCTTATCATTTTTTAAAATGGTGTAATCCTGTTGAAGTTGTTAAGTTTGATATTGAAGAAGGCACAACAGAATCTGTAGTATTAGATGAATCAAAATACATTCATAATTTCAAAAGAGATTTGCGTGGAGGTTCTCACGTAATACGTATAAGTCCAAACGAAAGATTAGCAATCACACACGAAGTTGATTTAAACAAAGATGTATTTGCAAGGAAAGACGGTAATTATGTTCACCGCGCAATTCTTTGGGATAACGATTGGAATATTACAAAGATGACACGAGAATTTAGTTTTTTTGGTCAACACATGGTTCCTGAGACTGGAAGAAAATATGTAATTGAATTTGTAACTGGGATTGCATTCCATAAAAACGACGTTTTAATTTCTTTCGGTTATCAAGACAATGCAACGTTTATTCTTCAAATACCTCAACATGCATTCAGCGAATTTTTACAAGGAGCCTAATTAATGTCATCTGTATTAAAAGAACTTGTAACTAAACATGCAATGGATTCAAAAGATCCGCTAATCATATTTGATTTAGCAAAAGAATATGACAATCTAGGTCAAGGCGCAATGGCCGTATCTTTGTATATTAAAGCTGGCGATTTAACTGATGATGATTTGCTTCAATATAAATGCGCTATCCGAGCAGCCAAATGTTATGGCAGACAAGGAAGAAGATGGATAACCGTAAAAAGTTTATTGAAAAGAGCAATAAGGTTATTCCCAGCAAGACCTGAAGCATATTATTGGCTTTGTCAATATAATGCGCATGAAACGTACTCGTTTATCGAATGTAGTATTTTTGCAAAAATTGCGTTATTGCATCAAGATGATTGGGACGGTGAAGATTTAGATTTGGGTTTTGAATCTTACGATTATTTTAAATATTTTGATACGTATTCTTCTTGGAGAATTCATGGGTTACACAGAACAAAAGAAGAAATGTTTGATCTCTTATATAGAAATAAAGTAACTAACCAAAAAGTAAAGGATATGATATGGGATTTTCTTTGCAATACTGGAGTTCCTGAAGGTATTAAATATCTTAAAGAAGATTATAATCGATGGAAGTTTAAATTTTCAGGTCAAGAAATCATAGAA
>Ga0181591_10000270_pt1 | contig 39438 bp, 44 predicted proteins | sample 071ome_33_FD_133757 | JGI IMG/M metagenome (GOLD analysis project Ga0181591, IMG submission 133757) | Coastal salt marsh microbial communities from the Groves Creek Marsh, Skidaway Island, Georgia - 071412AT metaG (megahit assembly) | ecosystem: Environmental > Aquatic > Marine > Intertidal...
CCGGCCGTTGCGGGGTTCAGGCCCAAATCAGATTTCATTATCGCCTTCTCAATCGTTGGAGTCATGCTTTTGTCAAAGGCCGTAACAGCTAGGGTGCGCGCATCCTCCACATTGATATTTGCCAGCTGGTTTAGTGGCGTTTCGGCTCCGTAATACTCAGCGCGCACCCCATCCAACAAGCTAGGATGGGCTCTTCCAGTCCTGATTTTATTAAAATTGTGCGACAGGGCTTCGAGGGACTTTTCCATGCGCTGCTGCGCATCCTGTTTGATATCGTCAATCATTACCTTTTGTCCATTTGCTGGCGAAAAAAATCCACCTCTTATCTGATTAAAGTGCCCTCTGAACCACCCCGCACGATGCTTAACAGGGCTCCACGCTCGGCCATATCGAACACCCTGACCGGTAAATTGTGATCCCGACAGAGGCAAATCGCAGTAAGATCCATCACCTCAAGCTTCTTGTCCAAGACCTCGTCAAAGGTCAGTTCCTCGAATCGCTTTGCGCTTTTGTCTTTCATCGGATCGGCGCTGTAGACGCCATCAACCTTGGTCGCTTTTAAAACGAGGTTTGCGTCGATTTCTATCCCCCGCAAACAGGCCGCTGAATCAGTGGTAAAAAAAGGATTGCCAGTACCTGCTGAAAAGATAACGACATCGCCATTGCTGAGAGCCCGGATCGCCTTTCGTCTGTCGTAGTGGTCGACCACCCCACTCATGGGTATTGAAGACATCACCTGCGTCGCTATGTTGGAGCGCTCGAGGGCGTCGCGCATGGCCAAGGCATTCATCACTGTGGCAAGCATACCCATATGGTCCCCGGTAACTCTATCAAGCCCTGCTTCCTGCAGCGCCTTGCCACGGAACAAATTTCCGCCACCCACGACGAGCCCAACTTGCACACCGATACCCACGAGCTGCCCTACTTCGAGGGCAAGCTGGTCAAGGACTTTGGGGTCAATGCCAAACGCCTCATCGCCCGTCAGGGCCTCACCGCTGAGCTTTAGTAGGATGCGCTTGTATACTTTTTCTTTCACGGCCCAACCTCTATTTTCCAGAGCGGCATACTACCGGAATCCTCCAGCCCACGTCAGGCGACAAAGGAGCAAATTCGGCGATTGATCGGCATTTTGCCTATAAAAAACGGGGCGCGCGCCCCGTTTTCACTCAACCCCAATGCCGAATCCAAGTTAGCCGTTTAGCTGGGCTGCGACTTCATCGGCAAAATCGACCTTCTCCACCTCGATTCCTTCACCAACCTCGAAACGGGAAAAGGAAATTACCTCTGCACCCGCGGCCTTGACCAACTTGCCAACCGTGGTATCCGGATCCTTGACGAAGGCCTGCTCGGTCAGACTGTTTTCAGACAGGTACTTTTTGATCCGCCCATCAATCATTTTTTCAATGATTTCCGCTGGCTTGCCCGATTCCTGAGCCTGAGCGGTAAAAATATCGCGCTCTTTGTCAATCATCTCCTGAGGCATATGCTCGGGAGACACGACCTGGGGATTGACTGCCGCCACGTGCATGGCAACGTCCCTCGCCAAATCTTGATCACCACCTTTAAGCTCGACAAGAACGGCGATTCGTTTGTTACCGTGAACGTATCCTCCGAGAACGCCATCGCCATCAACCACCACCGCTCTGCGTATGCCTATATTCTCACCAATTTTTTGCACCAGCGCCTCACGGGCCTCTTCAATGGCTCCCGACTTCAGCGCCTCAACGTCATCGGAGCGGCTGTCGAATACAGAATCGGTGACCTGCCCTACAAAGGCAAGAAAGTTCTCATCCCGAGCCACAAAATCAGTCTCGCTGTTGACCTCGACCAAAATTCCGTAGCCGCCGTCTTCAGCAATTCGCATGGAAACGACACCATCAGCAGCGATTCGACCTGCCTTCTTTGCCGCTTTCATGCCGCTGGACTTACGCAATGCCTCAATGGCCGCTTCGACGTCGTTGCCGGCTTCTGCCAATGCCTTTTTGCATTCCAGCAGACCAAGGCCAGTGCGCTCACGCAACTCTTTCACCAATGCTGCAGACATATTTAATTCCTCACTGGGTAAAGGCTCTGGCGCCACACCCTGTTTAGACGGACATTTCCGCCTTGGTTAATGGGGAAGTGCCGCGAGGATCGCGGCACTAAACTCTAGGCGCCTGGGGCTGCCTCTTCAGCTGCAGGCGCCTCATCTGCAGGAGGTGCTGGCTCCGCAACGGGCGTCTCTTCTGCAGCAGGCGCTTCGGTCGCCTTAACCTCAACAAACTCGTCTACCGCCGCTACCTCACCACGCTCGGCCTTGCCCTCAAGCACTGCATCCGCAACAGCTTTGACATAAAGTTTGATAGCGCGAATAGCATCATCATTACCAGGGATGATGAAATCAATTCCATCAGGGTTGCTGTTGGTGTCGACGATGCCGATGACGGGGATGCCCAACTTATTGGCTTCCGTAACCGCAATCCGCTCGTGATCTACATCCACCACGAAAAGGGCATCTGGAAGTCCCGCCATTTCTTTGATGCCGCCAACAGAGCGCTCAAGTTTGTCCTTTACGCGAGTACGCATCAGCGCTTCTTTCTTGGTAAGTCGCGCAAAGGTGCCATCCGCTTCCTGCTCTTCAAGCTCACGCAAACGCTTTATCGATGCCCGGACAGTCTTGTAGTTGGTTAGCATGCCGCCCAACCAGCGGTGGCTCACGTAGGGCATGCCACAGCGCTCGGCCTGCTCCTGAACAATCTTTCCTGCCGCACGCTTGGTCCCAACGAACATGATGTTGTTCTTGTTGCTCGCCAAACGCTTCACATAATCCAGCGCTTCATTGAAGGCCGGCACAGTGTGTTCAAGGTTAATAATGTGGATCTTGTTGCGAGCCCCAAAGATGTACTGATCCATCTTGGGGTTCCAGAAGCGGGTCTGGTGCCCGAAGTGTGCGCCTGCCTGTAACAGGTCGCGCATGCTTACCTGCGTCATGATTAATTCCTTGTTTGGGTTACCCTTCCGATCACCCCCTGGGTCCAACTGACAATGCCAGCACCCGGCCCAGGTGACACGGTGATCGTGCGTCGTTAGTTCGCGCCTGAACGCACCGGTTCAGACACGTGTTCCCGGTGGCATCAGAGCCACGGGCGCGCTTTATACCACATGCCTGTCAAAGACTAAAGCCCCCGCAGACAGCGCTTCTAGGTTCCGCTACAATCCCCGGCTCTGGTTATTTGAAGATATCTCCATGTCGGTGAAACCCAAAACTCAAGAGCAAATCGAGGGGATGCGCGTGGCTGGGCGTCTCGCGGCAGAGGTTCTAGAGATGATTGAACCTCTGGTCGAGGTGGGCATGACCACCGCCGAGCTCGACAAACTGTGCCACGACTATATTGTCGACGTGCAGCAGGCCATCCCCGCCCCGCTGAACTACCACGGATTCCCCAAATCCATCTGCACCTCTGTCAACGATGTTATTTGCCACGGCATCCCCTCAGACACCAAAAAATTGAGGAATGGGGACATCATTAATATCGACGTGACCGTCATAAAGGATGGATGGCACGGCGACACCAGCATCATGGTGGGGGTTGGCGATGTAGCTCCTCATGCTGAGCGCTTGATGCGGGTCACTCAGGAGTGCCTGTACCTCGCCCTAGAGGTGGTCAAACCCGGCGCCACTCTTGGTGACATCGGGCATGTAATCCAGAAACATGCGGAGGGTCACTACTATTCGGTAGTTCGCGAGTACTGCGGCCACGGCATCGGCCAGATTTTTCATGAGGCGCCCCAGATATTGCACTACGGCTCCCCCGGGCAAGGGCTTGAACTGATTGAGGGCATGACCTTCACCATTGAACCGATGATCAATGCGGGCAAACGCCACACCAAGTTAAACACGAAGGATGGGTGGACAGTGACCACCAGAGACGGTCGACTGTCAGCACAGTGGGAACATACCCTCGTAGTCACTGCTGACGGCTGCGAGGTGCTGACCCGCCGCCAAAGTGAAACGCTTCCCTGTTAGATGCCTGGCACCCCCCTACAAGTAAACGCGGCGATTAAGGACACCGGCAATCCAACAAGAGACTGCCAGCTGTTCCTGAATACCGTGACCGAAGAGCTTGGTAGGGAATTTCACCCGACCAAACCCATTTGGCCCCTGTTAGCCGCCCGTGCCGACGCCGTGGATCAACTCATTCGGAACCTCTGGTCTCGCGCCGGGCTAGAGGATCTAGGGCTCGGTATTTTTGCCGTGGGAGGGTATGGCAGGGGCGAACTCTACCCCCAATCAGACATAGATCTGCTTGTGCTCACCGAGGGTGATACCGACACGGATACAGGAGAGCGGCTAACAGGACTGATGCAGCAGCTCTGGGATATCGGTCTCACGGTAGGATCGAGCGTACGCTCTGTTGACGAATGCGCCGAACTCGCCGCAAACGATCTCACTATTTTCACCACCCTGATCGAAGCGAGGCCGATCGTTGGGGACACTGACCTGCTGCCGATCTTAAACAACAAGGTAGGGCCCGCTTCCATGTGGGATAGCAAATCCTTTTACCTTGCCAAGCTTGCCGAAACCAACGAACGTCATGACAAATTTGCCAATACTGAGAACAACCTCGAGCCCCATGTAAAAAACGGACCGGGGGGCCTCCGGGATATTCAGGTGATTGGCTGGATTGCCACCCGTCATTACGGAATCTCACTGGAAGCCCTTGATGAGGTGGATTACCTGAACCCCGATGAAAAGCGCATGCTCGAGGCTGGAAAGAATTTCATAGGTCAAGTTCGCTTCGCGCTCCATATGCTCACAGGGCGGGAAGAGGACCGCCTGTTATTCGACCACCAGCGCAAATTGGCCGCCCAATGGGAAATGGTGGACGGGGAAAAGCTAGCGGTTGAACAGTTTATGCAGGTCTACTATCGGTGGGCGCAAGCGATTGGGCAGCTTTATGAGCTGGTCATGCAGGCATTTGATCAACAAATCCTCCACGCGGAGGACACGCATCCTCAAGTGCCGATCGATGATGATTTTGAAGTCGTGGGCGGTCTGCTCTCGGCTCGACATGCCAACGTCTTTCAGGACAAGCCGGGCAACATCTTGCGGGCCTTTGTAATACTCGCAAACGATGCGTCAATCGGCGGAATCACGCCGAGCACCTGGCGTCTATTGCGAGCCGCTCAAAAACTTATAACACCGGCGTTTCGCTCTGATCCAGAAAACCAGAAGTACTTCATGGCACTTTTGCAATCCCCCCACGGCGTGACCATGCAACTGAGGCGAATGGCCAGGCATGGCATTCTGGGAAAGTATCTTCCCGAGTTCGGCAGAATCGTTGGGCAAATGCAATTCGATCTCTTTCACGCCTATACGGTGGATGCTCACACGCTTGAGGTTCTCGCCAACACGCGGCGATTTATGCGCGCAGATTTCACTGATAAATTTCCCGTATCTACCCGAATCGCCCAACGACTCAGAAAGCCTGTGCTTTTGTACATCGCCGCGCTATATCACGACATCGGAAAGGGACGGGGCGGGGATCACTCCGAACTAGGCGCCGTTGATGCACATGGATTTTGTCAGCGACACGGCCTAGATCAACGGGATACGGAACTTGTCGTATGGCTCGTTAAAAACCACCTGTTTATGAGCTCCTTCTCTCAACGCAAGGACATTTCAGATCCGGACGAGATAGTGAAATTTGCATCCCACGTCACCACTGAAGAGCGCCTCGATTACCTATACACGCTCACCGTTGCGGACATCCATGGCACCAACCCGGAACTTTGGAATGCTTGGCGCAGCTCTTTGTTGCGGCAAACCTATACCGAGACGCGACGTGCCCTCCGGCGCGGCCTTGAAAATCCCCTTGCTCGCCAGGATGTGGTCGATGCAACCCGAGCAGCGGCAGCGGATCTTCTAGAGTACCGTGGTTTCCTCAACTCAGACATGGAAAGCGTCTGGGCATCCAGAGATGACGATTACTTTGTGAGAGAACGGCCCGAGGACATTGCCTGGCACACAGAGGCCATTGCGAACCACCGGGATCCCGGCAACCCTCTGGTACTAGTTCAGCAGAGTCAGGATTCTGCCGTGGCAAATGCGACACAGATCTTCGTCCATGGACCCGACCGTCCGGAGTTATTTGCCCGTTTATGCGCCGAGATAGAATTTCTCGACTTAAGCATTAACGATGCCCGCATCTACACGGGCATGAACGGCACCACCCTTGACACCTTCTTTGTGCTCAAAGCGGATGGAAGCCCCGTCCCGGATGACGCGGTAACGCTTGAAAAAATCAGATCATCTCTGCAGAGAGCAATGGATTCCAGTCAGGATCGCTCTTTCACGCACCGGCTCCCCAGACGCAAGAAATCCTTTGTGATTCCCACGGAAACTTCCCTTTACCAAGACACCAATAGGGGCTGGAGCGTGCTCGAGGTGACCACCCGGGATAGACCCGGACTACTTGCCCACATTGGCTCTATCTTTGTTAGCCAGGGTATCGGGCTGCAGGCAGCCAAAATCCAAACCCTGGGTGAGCGAGTGGAAGACGTCTTTTTTATTACCGATCGTCAGGGCAACATGATCCAAACGCAAAACACACTGGACCTACTGACCGACACCATAAGAGAGACCCTCGACGAGGGAACACAAGCCCCCTCATGAATGAAGGCCTCACTCAGCTACAGCCCTACCCCTTTGAGCGATTGAGTAGGCTATTTGCCAAGGTGGCACCCAATCCGGCGTACGCACCGATAGCACTCACCATCGGCGAACCGCAACACGCGCCGCCAGAGTTCGCAGCCACGGCGTTAATGGAAAAGCTTGACAGCTTGGGACGGTACCCACCGACCGTGGGGTCAGAAGACCTAAGGCGTGCAATTGCAACATGGCTTAGTCACCGATTTCAGCTTCAAGGGGTGGACCCCAGCAGTCAGGTGCTGCCCGTCAACGGGACTCGCGAAGCCTTGTTCGCGATCGCCCAAGTCATCGTCGGTAGCGGGCAGCCGGGCGCGGTTATCAGCCCCAACCCCTTCTATCAGATCTATGAGGGCGCCGCCGTCTTGGCAGGCACAACGCCCAAATTTATCCCTGCGACCGAAGAAAGCCACTTTATCCCTAATTACAGTGCTCTCGAGGAACAGGATTGGATTGACTGCGAGCTGCTGTATCTGTGTACGCCCGGAAATCCTTCCGGCGCCACCATACCCATTGAAACACTGCAAAATTTGATCCGGCTAGCTGATCAGTACAACTTTGTCATCGCCAGTGATGAGTGCTATAGCGAGATTTACCGCACGGGATCGACCCCTCCGCCGGGCCTGTTACAAGCCGCTGCGGGAATGGGACGACACGGTTTTGAGCGCTGCCTTGTTTTTCACAGCTTGTCCAAACGTTCAAACCTGCCGGGGCTCCGATCAGGTTTCGTTGCAGGAGATGCTGAGATCATCGAGAGTTTCCGCCGGTACAGGACTTATCACGGCTGCGCCATGCCAATACACCATCAGGCGGTCAGTGTCGCCGCCTGGTCCGACGAGGATCACGTTGCGGCCAATCGGCGTCGCTACAGCGAAAAATTTGATCGCGTTGTGCCGCTTTTGGAACCTCACCTGGAGGTACTCATGCCCGAGGCCGGCTTTTATCTATGGCCGCGAACACCGCAGGATGATGAAACCTTTGCGACCGCTCTGATGGAAAAATGCAATGTCGCAGTGCTCCCAGGTAGCTACCTCGGTAGATCCGTGAACGGACTAAACCCTGGAAGCAACAGAGTCAGGATGGCCTTGGTCGCCGAGGTTGACCGATGCGTCGAAGCTGCTCAGCGAGTGGCGCACTTTTTACAACAGGGCTGATCAAGTGACGCAAAAACTCCTCACAGATTCCCGCTCAGGCAACCTGAGCAAGCAAGAGCGCGTTGCATTCATCGATCGGCGCCTTGACGAACTTTACCCCACCACCCCGGTTCCTCTCGACCACTCAGATCCATATACCCTGCTAATCGCCGTTCTGTTGAGCGCGCAGTGCACCGATGAACGGGTTAATCAAGTAACCCCCGCCCTGTTTGATCAAGCTGATTGTCCAGAGGCAATGGTTAAACTATCCGTTGAAAAAATCAGATCCATCATCAGGCCCTGTGGCTTATCGCCTCAAAAATCCAAGGCCATTCATCGTCTAAGCCAAATGCTGATTGAGAGTCATAACGGAGAAGTCCCTCAGTCCTTCGAGGCGCTGGAACAGCTGCCCGGGGTGGGACATAAGACTGCCTCGGTAGTCATGGCTCAGGCGTTTGGCGTCCCTACATTTCCGGTAGACACGCATATTCACCGCCTGGCCCAGCGCTGGGGGCTCTCGCGAGGCCGCAATGTGGTGGAGACCGAGCGTGATTTAAAACGCGTGTTTCCCGAGCACCGCTGGAATGCCCTGCATCTACAAATCATATTTTATGGCCGCGAGTACTGCACTGCGCGGGGATGTGATGGCCGGGTGTGCGAAATCTGCACAACCTGTTTCCCATCGCGCAAGCACCCCAAGGCACTGCACAAGCCGTGATATCTGCTAGCATTCGCCCTGTAGGAGACAGTATGACCACCACCATTTACGGCATTCCGAACTGCGACAGCGTCAAGAAAGCGCGGAAATGGCTGGATTCACGTGGAATACGCCATGACTTCGTGGATTTCAGGAAGACACCAGTGGAGGGCAAACGCCTTCATACGTGGTTTGACCGCATAGGGGCAGAGAAGCTGGTCAATCGTCGGAGCACGACGTGGAAATCCCTTTCTGAAGCAGACAGGGCAAAAGTAGATGCGGGAGATGGCCCAGGTCTGATTGAGGATAACGTCACGCTGATCAAGCGTCCGGTCCTCGAGCACGGCACCACGATCATGGTTGGATTTTCCGAAGCGGCCTACGCCGAGCTTTTCAATCAATAACGTAACCGACAAGGGTAACAGGCAATGACATCAATGCATGGGTTTGGTCTTGGACTAGCCACCAAGAACAACAAGGGGGAAATTCTCGAGGTGTTCTACCCAAAGCCCCTCTGTGACCTAAGTGGCGATTTGGCCGGGATGCTCTCAGATGTCACGGGGGAGCTCGATGCCGCAGCGTTGAATGAACTCGCCAGCGCGCTGCTCGCTACCGGGGAAGAGGAGCAGGCCGGCATTGCCCAACAGATGCGGGAGACAAGCGGCACAGTGATAGCCACTCCCCTCACAAGCAACACTGCCCCGGCCTCCGTTGCTGACGCCTACCTGAAACTTCACTTGCTATCTCATCGTTTGGTGAGGCCTCACGGCACGGATCTGGACGGTCTTTTCGGCCTGCTACCCAAAGTGGCGTGGACCAATCAAGGGGCCGTCTGCTTGAATGATCTCGCCCAGCGTCAGCTGGATTCCCGGCTTCGGGGCGAAGTGCTCGAGGTGGCAAGCGTAGATAAATTCCCCAAAATGACCAATTACGTGGTGCCCACCGGCGTCAGGATTGCCCATACGGCGCGAGTGCGTTTGGGCGCCTATCTTGGTGAGGGCACCACCGTCATGCACGAAGGCTTCATCAACTTCAACGCCGGTACCGAGGGACCTGGCATGGTGGAAGGTCGTATCTCCGCCGGTGTCTGGGTTGGTGGCGGTTCCGACCTCGGCGGCGGCTGCTCCACGATGGGTACGCTGTCTGGAGGCGGAAATATCATTATCTCTGTAGGTCGGGAGTGCCTCATTGGCGCCAACGCGGGTCTCGGCATCCCGCTCGGAGACCGCTGCACGATCGAGGCAGGCCTATTCATTACCGCGGGCACCAAGGTGACTTTACTGGACGGAGCTCGCAAGCCGGTTGAGACCGTGTCTGCTCGAGATCTGGCGGGCAAGTCAGATTTACTGTTTCGTCGCAACAGCACCTCCGGAACTGTTGAGTGCCTCACCAACCGCTCGGCTATTGAGCTCAACGACAGTCTTCATGCCAACAACTGAATACGGACGCGAGGCGATCGCGCTGACGAAGGAGCTCATTGCACGTCAGTCGGTGACTCCCGAGGATGCTGGCTGTCAGAAGCTGATGATGACTCGTCTCGGCAAGCTGGGGTTTGATTGCGAGCCAATGAACGTTGCGGATACGCAAAATTTCTGGGCGTGTCGTGGCTCCAGCGGACCGACGCTGGTTTTCGCCGGCCACACGGACGTCGTCCCGACAGGTCCTCAGGAGCGCTGGTCCACGCCGCCATTTGAAGCGACGGAAATCGATGACAAGCTATATGGTCGTGGCGCCGCCGACATGAAAGCCGGGCTCGCCGCGATGCTGGTCGCTGTGGAGGCATTCATCACCCGTCACCCGAACCACCTGGGGCGAATCGCTTTTCTCATTACCTCAGACGAAGAAGGCCCGGCTCGCAATGGCACGGTGAAAGTCGTTGAGGCGCTCATGGACCGGAACGAACAAATCGACTGGTGCCTGGTCGGAGAGCCCTCCAGCACTAGCCAACTGGGTGATGTTGTGCGGGTGGGTCGTCGCGGATCGATTAACGGGTCAATCACTATCCATGGCATCCAGGGCCATATTGCCTACCCTCATCTCGCAGAGAACCCCATTCATCTGGCTTTCAAGGCGCTGGATGCCATCGCCGCCGAGGAATGGGATCAGGGCAACGAGTTCTTTCAGCCCACGTCGCTGCAGTTCTCCAACATAAGTGCGGGGACAGGGGCGAGTAACGTGATTCCGGGGGAATTAAACGCCCAATTAAATGTTCGATTCTCGACTGAAACCACCGATGGTCGGATCCGTGAGCGATGCGAAGAAATTCTGAACACACACGGTCTACGCTATGAGATCGAATGGTCGCTCAGCGGACAACCCTTCCTTTCACAGCCGGGGGCCTTGGTGGGCGCCATACAAACCGCCATCAGCTCGGTGGTTGGCATCGACACGGAGCTATCCACAGGGGGCGGCACGTCCGACGGGCGATTTATCGCTAAAACCGGCGCCGAAATTGTGGAACTCGGACCTATCAATGCGTCGATTCACCAAATTGACGAGCATATCCTGACTGCCGATATTCCGAGACTTACAGCCCTTTATCACAGCGTTATGGTTCAGCTGTTGACTGAGGCAGCTTGACCGTCACCTCGGCCTCTGAACTCTCCGGGCGTGCGCCCTGCCACGCGGTCCAGTAACCCACCGTGCCGGCCGATCGGCGGGGATTGAGTTGAGATAAATCTATCGTTAGCCGCAGGCTCTTGCCCTCGAGCCAGGCCGTCAAGGCCTCGACAATCAGTAACGGCGCTTCGATATGGCTCCGTAGCTCGGCCAGCACCCCAGCCACCCCCATCTCGGGCGCCTCGAACAGAGTGAGGGTAGCCTCAGATATCCCCTCTCGCTGGCGAATGAGATCACGGGCTTGCCCTTGATCGATGATCGACTCGACCGTCATGTCAATAAGGCAGACGCCATCGCCGTTAAAACACTCAAAAAGACAATAAGGCACTTCTAACTCCTAACGAACATAGACATCAAAGCGCACCGCTTTTCCCTTGAGAGTATGGGATGGTGGTGGTCCTGTCAGCGGGACCGCTTTGAGAGGCCTTTTAACCACTATACGAGAGACCGGCTGCGCAAAGGCCCAATCTGTCAAATGTTGGTGATCCGGAGGATAACCATGCAAGGCTTGCAACACTCTCAAGTCTTTCTTTGAAGCAGCCGTTCCCTTGCGCTCCTCAAACATTGGATCCAGATAAATGACCTGCTCGGGGGCTGCGGCGATTTCCGTGCTGTCACGATGTTGTACCGACATCCTCGCGGCTGCCTGTCGAACTTCCGGAAATTGGCTGATGATCGCTCTGCTCAAGCCCTCCTGCAGGATAAACGCCAACACGGGAGATCGCTCAAACATTGCTACCTCACAGCCGAGATCAGCCAGAACGAAAGCATCACGACCCAGACCGGCGGTGGCATCAAACACCCAAGGGTGGCGATTGCCCTTATTGCCAACCGCACGACCCAGCAGTTCGTTTTGCCCCCCTCTACGTCGATGCATCATGGCAGGTGAGGCGAAATCAACCCTTACAGGGCCCGGCCTGTTTGCGCTTATTTCCTGCAGCCAGGCGTCTTCCCTGTCGATTATCAAGGCGACCGAGCCTGAGGCTCCATCCAGATTTTTCTCATAAGCCAAGTCCAGCTGCTCAGCGACCAGTCTGGCCCGATCTATAGCGCCGGTCTGTGCCGGTACCACCGTGCAAGCAGACGCACTGTCTGACATTGATTCACTCATCTTCGGGCCAGCGCAAAACCACTGTATTCGTCGATCGCAAGTCCTCGCGGAACACATCATCAGGGAATGTCGACACAGCTGACTGACCTGCCTGAACCTCCATAACCATCTCTCGCGTGAATTAGCGATCTCACCGCTGTTTCGGGCCGCCGGAAGTTGGCATTATATGGGCTGTTTAGCTGGAGTGCCCCATGACCCGACTCGCAGTGTTACTGATATTACTTACAGGCTGCGGCAACTACGACATTAGCGTCAATGATCAGGTGATTTACGCCGCCCCGGCGATTTTTCTGGATTTTGATCTGCCCGATGAAGCCTTACAGACATGTGTAAGACAGCGGGTTATGGATCTGCGCCTGAGTTCACCGGAAGCCCTGATCGACTTGAACTGCAGCAACGCAGGTATTGAATCCCTTGAAGGCATAGCACTCTTCAGAAATATTGAGCGACTTAAACTATCCAGCAACAGGATCCGGAATTTAATGGCTCTGACCAAACTGTCAGGGCTTCACGCGCTATGGCTCGATGACAACGTGGTTATTGATCCGGTGCCTCTGACCGCTCTCTCTGATCTGAGGACCTTGAATCTGGCAGACAACGACAGCTTGCAATGCCCTAAAACTGGGCTGCTGGATCATGTGGAAACTCTTACACTGCCAACACACTGTGGGGAGAGGACCTAACTCTTGGTTTATTGGATCTATCAACTTCTGTCGCGCCTACCCCTCTCGGTTCTTTACGGTCTGTCCAGCGTCGGCGCCTGGGCACTGGAGTTTGTTTTCCGCTACCGGCGCTCAGTCATCACCGACAACTTGTCAGCGTCTTTCCCGGAACTGACCGCTAAAGAAAAAAAGAGTATCAGAAGGCGGTTTTATCGAAGTCTTGCAGATACCACAATCGAAATTATCGGCGGCGCCCACAAACCTTTGGGGTTTTTTGAGAAACGTCTCGAGGTTACCAACATCGACTTACTGCATCAGCTTAGCAAGCAGGGAAGCCAGACTGTAATCGTTATGCTGGGGCACCAAGGGAATTGGGAGTGGATGCTGCATCGTGCCGCTGGTCTATACGATATGCCGATGGCATTCATTTACAAAACCCTGCACAGCGCTGCTGCAGATCGATTTAGTCTTGAAGCTCGATGCCGCTTTGGGGCCGAGGCGATCGAGATGCATAAATCGGCCCGAAATATGATTCGTAACCGACGAAAACCCCGCATCATCTATATTCTGGGTGATCAGTCACCGGGACAACGTGAGCGGGTCCACTGGGCCCGCTTTCTGAACAGGGACACACCCTTTTTCTCTGGGGCCGCCGTGCTGGCTAAAGCGACTGGCTATCCGGTGGCTTTTGCAGCCTGTCGGCGCACAGCGCGTGGACACTATCACGTTACTCTCAGTGAGCTCGCCGCGAGACCCGACGAGCTGGAAGAACAGGAGATCACTGAACGCTACGCAAAAGTGCTGGAGCAAGCGATTGAACGAGCGCCCGAAGACTGGCTGTGGAGTAATCGACGCTGGAAATATCAGGCCGAAGCCAACTCTTCAGCTACCGGATCAAGTGCGGACAGTGAAATCCAATCGAAACCCTCTGACTGACAGGCCATCACCACTTCCACGGAATTAAGCAAGGACACCTCGCGCAGGGCTTCTCGCGCAAAGTCGACTGTGTTGTTCTGCTGACTGAGGTGGCCTGCAACCAGAATTCGCAACGAGTCCGTGTCTACCTGCTGTAAAAATCGAGCAGCCTGCTGGTTGTTCAGGTGCCCGTAATTACCACCAACCCGCCGCTTCAGCGGGGCGGGGTAAGCGCTGCGGCGTAATAGCTCAGGCTCATGATTAAACTCCAGCAGAAGCCCTGTGCATCCGCCATAAGCATTCACCAAGAAAGGAGTGATGGAGCCCAGATCGGTCAAAATACCCAGAGCTAGCTCATTACAGTCAAATCGGTATTGAACTGGCTCACGAGCGTCGTGAGGCACTGGCAGTCCCAATGCTCGAATATCTCCCACCCTGAAATCATCTCCTGCGTTGAAACAGAGCAACTGATGGGCGCTCTCAAATAATCCTGATGCCGCAGTACCATGAGATAAAAATACGGGAATGGAGTAGCGCCGAGACAGGGCGGACACCCCTGAGGAATGATCGCTGTGCTCGTGAGTCACCAAAATCCCGTCAAGATCTTCTGGGGTGAGTCCAAGGCGGGACAATCGGGAAATCGATTCCTTCAGAGGAAACCCGCAGTCAACCAATAAGCAAGTGTCGCCAGACGCGACCAAGGTTCCATTACCTTTGCTTCCACTGCCCAAGGAGGCAAATCGCATTAATTAATGCTGCCCTTGATCAGGGTGAGTAATGCCTGTTGATCCCGTCGGGGGATTTGGCCCCCCTCTGTGCCAAACAAGCTGATCAGCATCTCGTCCTCACTTAAGGAGGCCAGCTTGACCATGTACTGCTTGTTCGCCAGGGGGTGCTCATCCTCGCCACCCCACATCCAATCAAACCAGCCACCGTCGTCATCTTCCTGCTGGCCAACAAAAGTGACGTAAAACACACCTTCGCTTCGGTTCTTGTCGTCAATGGCGAAACCCGCCTCCGGCAGTGCCTTGTTGACCGAGGCCCATGCCCGATTGAAAGGCAGCACCAAACGCAAGCGGGTGTAGGACTCTGTGTCCTCCAAAGATATACGCCCGGCAGCGCTCATCGCGCGATCGGCCATCATCGAAATGGGTGCCGACTCAGCGCTGTTGGCAATGAACTGAGAAACATTGCGCAACATTTCCTGCTCGAGCTCCAAATCATCCGAGCTTTCGGGCCAACTGCTGTTATCGACTGCCTGATTTTGCTGCAGAACATGCAGCTCGGCGGTATTCCGCTGGACGCCGCTGTCAACACGAAATCGGAAGCGGGTCGAGAGAGGGCGCTCTTTCAACTCAACGAATTGGGTATCGATCAATCCAGCCTGAGCGTCGGAGGCCGCCACACCGATACCTGAAGCGGTTAAAAACGCACGCACTTGCGGCCACAATTGGCCGGGAGCTACAGCTACCAGCGCCCAGCTCTCGTCTCCGAGGCGCTGTATGCGGACAGTTTCATACTGGCTAGCGCTGGTTAAAGGCGTGGGCCGCGGCACGCCAAATTCACTTTCCAGGCGGAAATTCTCGGATACCTCGGGAATCGGATAAGTGGGATCAATCGCCGCATCACCCGTACCCGCCGATGGCGGCACGGTGATCACAGCCAGCTCGGGCGCCTCCTGATAGCGGGCCGTGTTGTCGGGAAACAACCCGTCTTCACCATAAATCCAACTGCATCCGGTCGAGGTTACAAACGCTGTAAAAAAGCAAACCCGAGCGAGGCCAGTCAAGCTTACCCACCGTCTCATAGTAAACCCGCCCTCGTCATGGCAGCACGCACTCGTTCGTAACAGGATGAATCCAATTCGGTCAGAGGGAGTCTGATCCCCCTGTCAATCATGTTGGCCTCCGCCATCGCCCACTTCACAGGAATCGGGTTCGCCTCCAGGAACAGCGCACTGTTGAGACCTGCGATCTTATCATTCTCTGTCACTGCCGCATCGAAGTCTCCCGCAAGAGCGAGGCGACAGACTTCTGCGACTATAGGTGCGGCAATGTTCGCTGTTACAGACACATTGCCTTTGGCTCCCGCACGCATCAGCTCAAGTGCGGTCTCATCATCTCCGGAAAACACCGAGAACGTCTCAGGAAGACGGCTAATAAGCTCAGCGCCTCTCGCCACATCACCCGTTGCGTCTTTAATCGCGACAATATTGCTGACCTCGCTCAAGCGAAGCACCGTGTCATTAGACAAATCCACACCAGTTCTGCCGGGGACGTTGTAAAGAATAATAGGCAAGTTCACCGAAGACGCCACCTGACAGAAGTGGCGATAAAGCCCCTCCTGAGGTGGCTTGTTGTAATAAGGAGTAACCAGCAGAGAATAATCCGCCCCAACCTCAGCCGCTGTCACGGTTAGCTCTACTGCCTCATGGGTTGAGTTAGCACCTGTACCGGCCACGACGGGGATCCTGCCGGCAGCCTGCTCAACGGCAAATCGGATAACGTCACAATGTTCGGGGACAGTCAGGGTAGCACTCTCACCGGTCGTTCCCACGACGCCAAGCGCCGCTGTCCCGGAACTCACATGGTATTCGACAAGCCTGGCGAGAGCATCCCAATCGATATCACCCTCGGTTGTCATTGGCGTTACCAGAGCAACGATACTTCCGGTTATCATCAAAGGTCTCGTAAACGAAGTGAAAAGTTAGCGAATATCATGGTGGCGCCATTATCCATTTCAACAGGCATTAAACAAGCGGCCAAATACCTGATAACCGTCTTGGGCCCGCTCTTTCTCGTGTTGAGCGACCACGGAATGGCTCAGTCGTCTTCCTGGCTACAGCCCGGGGAAGTCGAATGGCGCACTGAATCCCTTTCAGCGATTGATCAGCAATTCATGGCAAGCCAGCGGCAAACTGTGGAGAGTCTAGCCAATAAGCTGGGCAGATCACTCTCCGGCACCACCCAACGAGATCTGGACACCCTGCAGCTTATTCTTGACCGCAAGCTCGTCCCACAGGAGGACATCCTCACTCTGCAGGCATTGGGGGTTGTACTTGGCGACTTGCTCGGCGACGAGCTTAACATGCAATGGGTGGTATACCGCGATCGAGCCGGCAGATCACGTGCACTCCGATACCTGAGCACTGACATTTTTATCTTTCCTGTTACCCTGATTTCACGGCGCTGGTCGGTAGGTAGTGACAAGGCCGTCACCACTATTTATCAGGATACGTATGACGCCACAGCCAACCGGTTACCCGGCGCTTCGTGGCGGTAGTCGGTTCACGGGGCTCAAGCTCAGGACGACCAGCATCTCAAATCTGCTTTGAGACAATCAGGCGGATCTCGCTGGCCAATTAAAGCTTCGCTGATACTCGTAGCGCCCCATTGTCAGGGTCGTGCGATGACAGGGATCACCCAGCGCCGGATTGCCCTCCTCGTAGCCGTGATCCCCGGGGTAGAGAAACACTCGGTCCTCCCCCGCCGCTCTGATTTTTGGAAAGAAAAATGGCGGTTCCCGTTGCCCCACCGCGTCCCATAACGTTGGGAGATCCGGGTACCGAGCCACGTCAATTAACGACACCAGTGTTGGGGGGGCTACTACCAGTTCGCCCTCATTCTGCAGGAGTACCGCTCTATCGGCAGGTATCCACTGGAAGTCGACAATTTCGTCGCCATCAACAACAGGTGACTTAGATCCGGTATGTGGCGCCAAAAAGAAGCGGGTATCGAAACGGTACTTCACGATCTCAGGGGTGAGCCACCGGGAGAAATAAACAAGCTCTCTGCCCGGCACATGTAGGCTGGCTTCCTCCTGAATCTCCCTGAGCACTGCAGACACAGACCGGGAGTAATCATCGCTACCACCGTCTGTCTCATCGACTTTGCCACCGGGAAAAACCCAGGCACCGCCCATGACCCGTAATTCAGGGTTCCGACGAAGCAGTAAACACTCGATACCCTGTGCCCCCTCCCGGGCCAGAATTAGCGTGGCTGAGAGCTTTGCCTCTGGCACCGGATCGTTTTTCTTGTTCAGCTCTATCATTAAAAATTGCCCAGACAATCCAAGCAGCGCAAATACATATTTCGAGGGTCCTGCAGGCTATCGACAAATTTAAGCGCGGGACTGAACTGCGCTGCGTAGCGCTGCAAGGTTGAAAAACCGGGGATATGAACGGCACCAAATTCTCTACCGAGCTGTTCGAGAATCAGTTGTTCCGGGCTGATCGGTGTCCCGAATAATCGAGTTCGCGGGTCATCCAGGGAGGCAAGCTGAGCGGCACTGTCGATGGCGTCATAGAGACCACCCAAAGCATCGACCAAACCAATCTCCAGGGCGTCTTCTCCACTCCAAACCCGGCCCCCAGCAACGGCTTCGACCGCGTCAACCTGCATATTCCGACCTGAGGCAACCAAGCCGATGAAATCCTTGTAGATATTTCCGACAAGGCTCTGAATGATGCGCTCGCCCGCGGGCTCTATCCCGGTATCGACCCTCGCAACGGTTGCAAGCTCGGTGGTTTTAACGCCGTCAACACCCACCTCTACCCGGTCGTAGAGACGCTCGAGAGTGGGAAAGGCCGCGAACACACCAATGCTGCCCGTAAGGGTCGTACTCTGCGCCCAAATTTGATCCGCTTCCGCCGCAATATAGTAGCCGCCGGACGCCGCGAGAGGCCCCATAGAAACCACGATAGGTATCTCTCGCTCTTTGATTTCGAGCAGTCTTTGTCGCATGACCTCTGCTGCAAAGACACTTCCGCCCGGGGAATTTATTCTCAACACGATAGCGGCCACAGTCTCATCTGCGATGGCCGCATCAAGTTGACCCACGACGGTCTGGGCACCGGCAAAGCCCTGACTGCTATCCCCCGGAATCATTTCTCCCTCAACGACAACCACAGCAATTGTGCCGGGATCCTCAGCGGCATCCGTCGGCTCCTCCAGCGCTGATAAGTAGTGGTCTACCGTGATGGCCTGATAATCCTCAGCCTCCTCATTGCCGCTGATGATTTTTGCAAGAATCGCTTCCCGCCCCGATTCATGCCGCAACTCATCGATTAATCCCGCATCCACCATGAGTTTCGACGCGTCGCCATCAGCCTGTTCGAGTTGCTCAGGAAAGGTATTGATAAACGCCTCAAGTTCACCAGGCGCCAAACCTCTCCCTTGTTCGACCTGTTGCGCATACAGACGCCATAGGTCGCCAAGCCAGGCTCCCACCACCCCACGTTGCTGAGGTGACATATCATCGCGCAGGTAGGGTTCTACCGCTGATTTATTCTCCCCAACCCGAAACACATTCATGGTCAGATAAATATTGTCGAGAAATTTCCTGAGATAGTTGCGATAAAAGGCAAATCCAGTCAGCTCAAGCCCACCCTCCGGATTCATCACTACGGTATCGGCTTGAGACACCAGCAAGTAATGTGCCTGAGAAAAATAATCGCCGACAGCGATGACGGGCTTTCCTGTCGCTTTGAACAGCTCAAGGCTGGAAATTAACTCCATCGCATGAGCGGTGCTCAGGGCTGGTAACTCCTGAAGATCCAGAATGACCGATGTGATCCGCTCATCTTCAGCGGCGCTGCGCAGTGCGCGTGTGAGACTGAATAGCAGCACCTCACCCTCATTGGCCTGCAACAGAGCATCAACCGGCTCACGCTGAGATCGGTTTTCGACAATCATTCCCGATGGAGACACAAGCAGTGCGGTGCTCTCCGGAATCGGCTCCGGTTGAACCTCCTGAATGGCAAGTGCAATGATCGCACCCACGTAAATGATGATCACCAGCGGAACGAGTGTTACCACCACCCGGTTAAATCCCTTTATGCCACGCCACAGACCCAGTACTAACGCTTTAAACCAACGCCACAAAAACACAATCAACTCCTCTCTGACGGTTCAGTAGTATCCACTCTCAATTTACTTAGCTCTCTGCCCCGATAGCGAATGTACAGGGCAATGACCATAAACAGCATCACGAGGAGCGCCACCCCCGCAATAGCAAATCCGTCATCCGATCGGGCAAAGAGCGCCAGAATCGCCGAGACAAAATAGGCGAGCACTACAAAGCTGAGCCAAACGAAGCTGCGCAGATTATCTCTGGCGATACCGGGTAAGAAAATAACAAGCGGTAACAGCTGAATGACCAACAGTTGCGGTGGCGCATTGAAGCGCAACTCTGACAACACCTGCTGCAGGATAAAGCCAAGCAACGAGAGCCAGAAAAGCAGGTGCAAGAAATTCGTCTTCGGTCCCCTGGAAGTCATGCAAGGCTTCCTCTAAGTGACCAGTTGGCTACGCGTGCACCCAAAGCGCGACACAGCGCCGTCTCGTTGCTATCGAGCTCTCGAGAGCCATCTTCCCCTGCGTGATGGCTTGCACCGTAAGGCGTGCCACCTGCACTAGTCTGTCTCAACGCGCTCTCGGAATAAGGCAGGCCAACCAACACCATGCCGTGATGCAAAAGGGGGAGCATCATTGTTAAAAGCGTTGATTCCTGTCCACCATGCAAGCTGCTCGTGGACGTAAAGACCGCCGCAGGTTTGTCTATGAGCGCCCCGCTAAGCCACAGGGAGGACGTCTGATCAATGAAATACTTCAAGGGTGCTGCCATATTCCCGAAGCGCGTGGGACTACCCATGATAAGCCCAGTGCAATGCCTGAGATCATCTTCGTCACAGTACAAATGGCCCTCCTCGGGGATATCTGAAAGAGCCGACTCCGTCTCCGCCGTCACCGGTGGCACCGTTCGAACCCGCGCCTCAATGACACCGGCCGAGGTAATACCTCTGGCGATCTGGGATGCCATCGCCGCACACTTACCCGTTCGACTGTAGTAAAGAACAAGAACATAGGGGATATCAGCCACTAAAAACTCCAACTGCGGGTGAGAGGTGCCAGCACGGGCATCCTGCTCTACACTGTTTGCTCGCCACAAGTCTAACTCACCCTGCTAAGGTAGCCGACCATGCCGTTTCACCCATGGGTTCAAAAGCCGGTCAACGGGATAGCATACCTCGCTAGCCGCTACCGGACAGACAGATGCGCAGAAATATCCGCAGCGCTGGTTTACATGAGTCTGTTCGCGTTGGTGCCCTTGCTGACCCTTACCTACACGGTGGGATCGGTTATTCCAGGCGCGGCGGGACTCCAAGACCAGCTTCAGGAATTTTTGGTGGACAATCTGCTGCCCGAAGCATCCAGGGGCGTGGCCGATTACCTAGCCCAATTCTCGCAGCAAGCCAAAAATTTGACGGGAGTGGGATTGGGAATTCTGGCGGTCACTGCCATTTTGATGCTGCGAAATATTGAGCGCGCGTTCAATAATATCTGGCATAACCAAAAAAACAGAGGCGCGGTTTCGAGCTTTCTCCTCTACTGGGCCGTTCTGAGTTTGGCTCCTGTGATCATCGCAATTGTCGTGGGCACACAAGCCTATCTTTACGCGGCGGCGCACTTCATTACCGATCTTGAGCCTTACGGTATCAGTGAATTTTTACTGTCGACGGTGCCTTATTCCCTCGGCGCACTGGGTTTAGCGGCGCTCTATCTGGCAGTACCTAACTGCTCGGTACCGGTAACACACGCGCTGATCGGTGGCTTTGCGGTGGCACTGGCCCTGACGATTGCACGGAAGCTGTTTACCTTGCTGATCGCCAAATCCAGCTACACCCTAATTTACGGTGCTTTCGCTGCCGTGCCGATTTTCCTCCTCTGGCTCTATATCACATGGAACATCATCTTGATTGGCGCGATCGGGGTGCACGGGCTCTCCGCTTATCAAAGTAGCGCTCAAGCTCAACGACCCCTGCTAGTCAAAACCTTGGATGTGCTCTTTTTGCTCTGGCAGACACAGCAAAGTGGAGGTGCTTTACGCGAGCTAGCTATTTTGGGCGATCGAAGTGTCAGTAAAACAGGAATTGACAGCGACAGCTGGCGCACTATTCGAGACAAATTGATAGACAGCAACATGATTATGCAGAATCAGCAGGGCCATTATCTGTTGTGTGTTGATCCTCACAATGTCTCGGTTGCAGACGTCTATAAACTACTTCGCGAAGAGCAGGATCTAGGGTCATCCGCCGAGCAAAACGAGCACCGGTGGCAAGAAATAGCCCTTGAAATGCTCTCGGGATATCGAGAAATGCGGGCAAAAGAGCTCAGCCTGTCTCTCGCCGATTTATTTGCGGCCCCTCGCACGTGAAGATACCGATAAGTCGCCCACTGCGAACCCTGTTGCTCCTTGTGTTGCTGATGCCCGGCTGTGATTCATCGATAGCCCCCGTTCCCGGCGAGGGCACTTGGCGCTTAGTGAATTACTGGGCCGCATGGTGCAGTCCCTGCCGGGAGGAAATTCCTGAACTTAACGAGTTCGATAACACAACAAACGTTGTTGTGCTCGGGGTTAACTACGACGGCGTTAAGGGAGATGCTCTGACAGAACTGTTGCGAGATTTCGACATAAGATTTGACAACCTTGATGAAGACCCGGCCAAGGCACTGGGTATCTCGCGGCCCCGCGTGCTACCCACAACCCTGGTGCTCGATCCGGCAGACAATGTGGTCGGCACACTGACGGGACCGCAGACTCAGGAGAGCCTGAGGGAGTTCCTGAGTCGACACGGCTGGTCGGACAAAAAAAACGCCGGCTAATAAGCCGGCGAATGAAGGAGCCACTCAAATCGGGGGAAATCTGAAGCCAGATTTCGGCTGCCGCGACGTTTCCCGTGTGTCTTCCCCGGATCGACACCATCGCAACTGTCAGTAGTAAGACCCGTGATGAATGGATAAGTTCCGCTGGATCGCAAAATATTTTTAAATTGTGGGAAGCCGTTAACACTCAACATATCAATGAGTTATGCCGTCCAGATTGCGGAGCCTGCCTGTCCGGCTCCGGATGAGACACTGAGCTCTACCTCAACCAGCGCCTGATCCTGACTATCATTTACAAGCTTTTCCAGAAGGTAATGCGCCAGCGCCTCAACAGTTACATTGGAAATTGGGAGCAATCGGGTTTCATCCGCAGGGAACTTGAGGGTGCGGCCATCAAAGCCGACCCAAATCTCATCCTCAACCACCTCCACGCTTTGATGGGGCGAATCGGCAGCCACCAACATATACTCATCCAGCGGCTCGCACAGGGCTGCAAGTTTGCGCTTGTACACATTGTAGTCGGCAGAAAAACCGTTATCTCCCATTTCGGCCACGATACGAGCCGACACAGAGTAGTTATGCCCATGAAGACGCTCGCGATCCGAAGCGCTAAATATTGTGTAGTGCGCTGCAGAGAATTTGTGAGCTTCTTTATCAATATATAAGGTTGTCAGGCGAGACATGCGATGACCTTTTGCAGCCGTGACTGAGCGAAGCATGTTGGTGAATCAGATCGTCGAGTGCAAGCCTTTTTGACGCGATCCGCCGTCCCCCACTTTGCGTACTGGCTAATAGTCAGTGCATAGTTAGTTTGGGATGACCGTCGGCTCGGCGTCTCTTCACCAGAAGGACCTCACCAAAAGCGCTTGGGTAATACTGGTTGGACAACTATCTCGGACCTACAGTAAAGGAGTCTCATGACCAAACTCGCGATCATTACGGGAGCCAGCTCAGGGATTGGTATGGCGTCAGCCCGCCAGTTACTTAATGACGGCTTTCACGTCATCAACCTGTCGCGACGGCCCTGCACCCTCGAGGGCGTTACCAACATCTGTGGCGATCTCAGCGAGACCGAAAATATCCATCTCCTCGCCGGCCAGATTATCGCGGTCATTGAACAGCAGGAGGCTACCAGCGTCTGTGTCGTTCACAACGCGGCGCTGATGCTCAAGGATTCGGTAGGCGATACCTCAGACGAAGATCTGCTGCGAGTGCTACAGATTAACGTGGTGGCGATCAATGCTCTCAACCGAATATTGCTACCTCACCTGCCGTCCACATCGAGCTTGCTCTTCGTTGGCTCGACGCTCTCTGAAAAAGCGGTTGCGGGTGCTTTCAGCTACGTCGTAAGCAAGCATGCCCAGCTGGGGATGATGCGAGCCACCTGTCAGGATCTCATGGGGAGAGGTATTCATACCGCACTGATCTGCCCCGGGTTTACCGATACCGAGATGCTTCGAGGTCATGTCGGAAATAATCAGGATATCATTCTGTCAATTAGCGGACTCAACAGTTTTAATCGGTTGGTAGCGCCCGAGGAGATCGCTCGCCTGGTTGGCTGGTGCCACGAAAACCCCGTGATTAACGGTTCGGTTCTTCATGCCAACCTGGGTCAGGTCGAAAGCTGATTATGTTGGCAGATGCTGCTCTGCGGGAGCGACGGGAACGGGTCTTTATCATCCTCGCGGCGGTCTTCCTGGGCTCGATGACGCTGCTGAACGTTGTGGGAATTACCCGCTTCATTCAGCTTGGCCCTCTGGCGCTTGCCGTGGGCGTGCTCCCGTATCCGCTCACCTTTTTATGTACCGATCTAATTTGCGAGCTTTATGGTCGGGCGCGGGCAAATTTCCTTGTGTCGGTGGGTCTGGGCCTAAATGTTTTGGTCCTGATTGTCATGACGCTGGGGAGCATCGCGCCAGCGGTACCTCCTGACACCATGCCGCCCTGGCAGCTACTGCAGCTGGCTGATGCGGTCGCCCTGCCCAATGGCAGCATGGCCAGCGGACACATCGAATTATTTCAGCTGATTTATGCCACCACCTCCGGCGCCGTGTTCGCTTCTATGCTGGCGTACGTCGCAGCTCAATATTGCGATGTCCAGCTATTTCATTTTTGGAAACGGCTGACGCGAGGGAAACATCTCTGGCTGCGCAATAATTTCAGCACGCTGATCAGCCAACTGGTGGACTCTGTCATGGTGGTGCTAGTGACCTTCGGCGCGGTTTATTGGCGAGGGGAGATAACCATCAATACACTTCTGGTGTTGGTGGGGAGTAACTACGCCTTCAAAGCACTTGCAGCCCTCGTAGATACCGCACCTCTGTACCTTCTGGTCCGCTGGCTTCGCGGCTATCTGCATCTGGGGCCCGATGACTACGCCGTCACCCTTACGGATCCATCGACACCAGCTTAAGAGATGCGATCAACGGTACGGTAATTGCTCGGCCTCGGGCCAGCCCCTCGCGATCTAACTCCTCGAGCAACGACATGATTGCAGGGACCGAGCGAGGCGCCCTGGCGAGCAGGTAACTCAAGACATCGGGGGCCAATGTGATACCTCGCCTTGCTGCCCGAAAGGCGAGGAGCGCTTCGATTTCAGCGTCATCAAAGCGAGGCAATTGATAAATCGTGAGGCTGCCCAGCCTTGAGCGCAGATCCGGCAGCATCGATTCAAGCGTTGCGGGAGCCCCAGCGGCCGCATATATCTGGGGGAGTCCGGCATCGCGGCGCTGATTGAAACAGTGAAACAGGGCTTCTTCCCATGGGGTTCCGATGGCTCTATCCACATCGTCGATTGCCAGCAATGCCAACGCCCCATGGTTCTCCAACAAGGCCTCAGGAGGAATACCCTCAAGATCTTGGAGAGGTAGGTACAAGGCATCGCTACTATGGTGATGACAGAGCGCCTGAAGCAAGTGGCTTTTTCCGGTGCTGGGCGATCCCCACAGATAAACTGAGTTACTCCCGCCCCGGGTCAGGCTGGCTACCTCCTCCATCAATACATCGAGAGACCCGCGCTTCATAAAGTTATCCAGCGTGAGCTCATCATCCATGGGAATGGAAAGCGGAAGTTGCGCTACCACCAGTGCTGCTCCTTAATCACCCTGATAGGTGTGAGAGCGGCGATAGTGCTGCAATCCATGGCGGCAGAACACCCAGAGTACCGCCGCCACCGGCAGTGCACTTAACACCCCGACAAAGCCGGCGAGCTGAGCGCCACCCATCAGCACGAATATCACAGCAACGGGATGCAGCCCTATCCGGTCCCCAATAAGCGTCGGCGTCAATACAAAACTCTCCAGTAGTTGACCAACGGCGAACACGAGGGCTACCAACCCAAGAAACATGACGTCACCAGTCTGTATCCATGCAACCCCGAGAGAGGACCCAACGCCAACTGCAGCACCCACATAGGGAATGATCGAAGCGAGCCCGGCGGTGGTGCCCAGAACCAGCGCAAAGTCGAGACCAATCACCCATAGACCCGCGCTGTAAAGCGTAGCCTGCGCAAGCATTACTAAAAATTGCCCGCGAAGGAAGGCGCCAAGTACATCATCGGCTTCCCCGACCATTAGAGAGACCGATTGCTGCCACGCTCTGGGGACCAGGTTCAGTAGCCTTTCCATCATGATGTCCCAATCCCGGAGCAGATAAAAAGCCACAACTGGCACTAACGCAATGTTAATCAAGGCGGAGAGCAGATTGAGGCCCGAGCGGCTCAGACCCAGTGCTGACTGGGCCAGCCATACGCCCAGCGACTCCCAGCGTGCGGTGAGCTCTGCTTCCCAGTCTATTTTGGGAAGTTCGGCACCGCTGACGCTCAAGGTCGACTGGATCGCCGGTAGCGCGGACTCAGACAGCCAGCGGTAAAAAACCGGGATATTTTTAATCACCTGGTCGACCTGATCGATCAGGAGAGGAATCGCCACCAGCATCAGGGACGACAGGAGTAGGCTAAAAGCACAGAACACTGCGATCACGCCTGTGGTGCGACGGTGACCCCGAGCCTCCAGACGGTCTACAAGTGGATCACCAAGATAGGCAATCAAGGCGCCCAACAAGAAAGGCAGTAAAATTGGATGCAACAGCCAAAAAAACGCGATCAGCGCCGCAGTGACGAGCGCAACCCAAGGCCATCGATTAACCGCTGGTGACTCCATCATCCAGAACTCCACTGTAACGCGACCGGGTCACTGTCTGTCGCTGGTTTGAGCGTCAATTCCGCGGTTGAAGGAAGCAGCCGCGACAGGGCAGAGGCATCAGTGACACCCTGAATATCAAGTAGCAGTTCGTCGCCTCGAATCTCGAACACCCGTACGCGTTCGATAACCGGTATTGCCCGCAGCAGGGCCATCACGGCCTGGAAATCATCAAGTCCGTTGACGCCGGTTACCGCAACCGCCAAACCCTGGCGGGCAGGATCAGTCATAAGCGTAACCGCATATCGCGCCGCCATGGCATCGACCGCAAGATTAGAGGCAGTCTGAGCAACCAGATCAAGTTCCGCGGCCGAGACCTGCGCGGCCTCCTGCTCACCGGGCCCGATATGCAACCAGTCACTCAAGTGGCGTCCATCGGTCAGCTTGACGTAACGCCCTACCAAAACATGCTTTACCCCGTAGCGTGCTGAGGCTGCGTCGATCCTCGGAAGCACACCTTGCCATGCCGTATCTGGCGTAAGGGAAGCGGCATCCTGCAGGTCGAGGAGTGGCAGTCGAAGCACAACCCCGCGACGTTTGAAGGCTTCCCTCAGTGATTCAATTAACGCTGTTTCACTGTTTAATGACGCAAACCGGCGACCCTCGGGCTCATCGACCACCAGCCAAAGTAGCACGTCAGGCCGCTGGTCAACCCAGAAACTTGCGCCCGCCCTGCGCAACATGGTTTTGATCTGCTGCTCATCAAATTCAACGACCAAAAAGAGCCCATCCGCGCGCTCACGATAGCTGTAGAGCGTAAGTTGATCTCGCGCATTAGCAAGTAGCGGTCTGATCTCGGCATTCTCAACCACCGCCCGGTCCCCCGACACTCTCACCAAAACCTCGGCCAGCGCCGCTCTCGCCCCGACCCGCAATGCACCCTCACCACGATTCTCAACACCAATTTCAGCTGTATAGAAATCATTCGCAGGCGCACTGCTAGCCGGAGCAAGACAAATAAGCAGTAAGAAAGAGAGCAAATACCGCATAGCAATATGGTCGGGTTGGTCTGGAGTGACTGCTAGTTTACCAACGAAAAAGACCTCAAGTCGCTTTCCTCTTTCACCCTCAGCGCGTAATCTTGCGATTTTTACCCAGTGACTGGCGACCATGAGCGACCCTCAAAGTAACACCCCTCTCACCTACCGCGATGCGGGCGTTGACATCGACGCAGGCAATGCGCTGGTCGAACGGATCAAATCGGTCAGTGCGAGAACACACCGGCCCGAGGTATTGGGTGGACTTGGAGGCTTTGGCGCACTGGTAGAGGTACCCGAGGGGTACCGTCGCCCCATACTGGTATCAGGGACGGATGGAGTTGGTACCAAGCTACGGCTTGCTATGGATATCGGCCGCCACGATACGATAGGGATCGACCTGGTGGCCATGTGCAGTAACGACATCGCGGTGGTCGGTGCAGAACCCCTTCTATTTCTGGACTACTACGCCACCGGCAAACTCAATGTTGATGTCGCGGCAGACGTCGTAACCGGCATTGGGGCCGGTTGCGAACTCGCGGGCTGTGCACTGGTTGGTGGCGAGACTGCCGAAATGCCCGGCATGTATGAAGGGGACGACTACGATCTTGCAGGGTTTTGTGTTGGTGTCGTCGAGAAAGATCACATCATCGATGGCAGTCGAGTGGCCCCCGGGGATCAACTCATCGCGCTGGCATCCAGCGGACCCCACTCAAATGGCTATTCGCTCATCCGCAAAGTTATTGAAGTCACCGACGCCGATCTGAACGCACCACTTGCGGAAGGACGGAGTCTTCTGGATGCACTCATGGAACCAACGCAAATCTACAATCGACCACTACTCGAACTGCAAACGACTGTCGATATTCATGCCATGGCCCACATTACAGGAGGCGGCATCCTGGAAAATTTGCCCCGCGTGCTGCCCAAAGGCTGTGGCGCTGCCGTCGAGCGAAGCAGTTGGCAGTTACCCCCCGTTTTTGACTGGTTACAACGGGCGGGACGCATTGAAGACAACGAACTTTTCCGAACCTTTAACTGCGGGGTCGGCATGATTCTCGCGGTCTCCGCGGAGCAACTGGACGGAGCCCTGTCGACGCTGGCTAACCTCGAGCTGCAGGCATGGCGCGTCGGCGAAATTCGAGGTGATCTGTCGGGTGTATTACTCAATTCATGACGAGTAAAACTCCCAGCCTGGTGATGCTGATCTCGGGCCGGGGCAGCAACATGGAAGCTTTTATTCGCGCCATCGCGGCGGGAACCCTCGATGGCCGGATCGTCGCTGTCATCAGCAACGTTGCCGATGCGCCCGGCCTCGACCTGGCTCGCCGGGCTGACTTGCCTGCAAGCGTTCTGTCACATCAAGATTACCCGGACAGGGGGAGTTTTGATGCTGCGTTAGGCGATGCAGTCGCCGCTCACGAGCCGGATCTGGTCATTCTCGCCGGGTTTATGAGAATCCTCACGCCCGCTTTTGTTGATCGTTTTGCCGGCAGGCTTCTCAATATCCATCCTTCGCTGCTCCCCAAATACCCGGGACTGCATACCCATCAACGCGCCATCGACGCCGGGGATGCTGAGGCGGGTGCCACCGTTCACTACGTCACCAGCGAGCTCGATGGGGGGCCCGCCATCATGCAGGTGCGACTGCCAATTCAACCTAACGATACCGCCGACACTCTGGCACAGAGGCTACTGCCCCTCGAACATCAACTGTACCCCGCGGCAGCCAAACTGCATCTAAGCGGCAAATTGACCCTTGTGGATGGTCGGCTAGAATTCGACGGTAAGTCCATGCCCCCCACAGGGCTTGAATGGAGACCTCAATGACAACCTGTCACCAGATACCCCTATTGCGAAGCTCGCCGGCTAGGGTGCCCTCGTGGGGCCTATTCCCCGTGTTGATGATAACCGTCGGAGTGTTGTGTGCCCCCAGGGTTATTGCGGCCGATGCGCTCAACACCTACACCGCGCATTACGAGACATCCATGTATGGCATGAATCTGAATATCGAACGCAAGCTGGTTGAGACAAAAGCGGGCTATCAGTTAAGCAGTCAAGGCAAGTCATTTGCCGCATCCCTGTCGGAGGTCGCTGACTTTTCGGTCTCTGATGGCCGCATAGTAGGGCAGCAATTCATCTATCAGCTTAAAAGCCTGGTTAAGCGACGCCGGGAAGTTCACTTTTTGCCTGAGCAAGGGATCATCCGGAGCCTGAAAAAGAAAGAGTGGACCGAATTTCCTTGGGAAGCGGATGCGCTGGATCGTCTGAGCCAACAAGAGCAGCTGAGATTGACCTTGATCAACGCCGAAGAAAACGGAGATGCAGCGCCAGAGTCCCTCACCTTTGTCGTGATCGACGGACCCAAGCGGGGGGAGAAAATTCTGGATCTAGTCGGCTTCGAAGAGTTGGACACAGCACTCGGACCCCTAGAGACCCTGCACTACCGGCGGCGATACGAAGCCGATTCGGATCGGAGCTCGGATATCTGGGTCGCGCCTTCTCTCGATTTCCTGATGGTTCTGACACGCCATGAAGAGGACGGCAGTCCCGTTGAACTGAGTATCACCAGTGCCGAGCTCGACGGCTAGGGGTGAACAGCCCCAGCAAAAACTTCCGGTAGCAAGCGCTCAGGCTCTGGGCAAGGTAACGCCGCGCTGCCCTTGGTATTTACCGCCTCTATCCGCATAGCTCGTTTCGCAGATCTCGTCTGACTCGAAGAACAGCATTTGCGCCACACCCTCGTTCGCATAGATTTTGGCCGGGAGGGTGGTGGTATTGGAAAATTCGAGGGTAACGTGCCCTTCCCATTCGGGCTCGAGAGGCGTCACGTTCACAATAATGCCGCAGCGTGCGTAGGTGCTTTTGCCGAGACAGACCGTAAGCACGTTCCGTGGGATGCGAAAGTACTCGACGGTACAAGCTAGGGCGAAGGAATTGGGGGGAATCACACAAACGTCAGCGTCAACGTGGACGAAACTGTTGTCGTCAAAATTTTTCGGATCCACCGTTGCTGAATTGATATTGGTGAACACCTTGAACTCCCGACTACATCGCACATCGTAGCCATAGCTCGAGGTGCCGTAAGAAATCAGCCGCTGATCTCCCTGCTGTCGGACTTGACCGGGCTCATAAGGCTCAATCATTCCATGCTCCTCGGCCATCCGCCGAATCCAGCGATCAGATTTAATTGTCACGTTATCGTCTCCCTAAATCCTGCCTAATCATCACCCATGGTGATAGTGGGCGATGTTGGTACGCTCGCGTCTCCCAAATTGCTCACCAAAGCGTCGGCAATTTTTAAAAAAATCCGGGCCTCGGTCGAATCGGACTGTGCCATCACCATGGCCTGTCCGGAGTCGGCGCTCTCTCTTACGGCAAGCGACAAGGGCAGCCTCGCCAATAACTCAACATCGTATTCTGCGGCGAGCCGGTCGCCACCCCCTTGACCGAAAATAGGCTCCTCATGCCCACAAGCACTGCATACGTGGGTAGACATGTTTTCTACCACCCCAAGCACTGGTACCTGCACTTTGCGAAACATCTCAATGCCCTTCCAGGCATCGATCAACGCAATATCCTGAGGCGTCGTGACGATGATCGCTCCTGACAGGGCAGCCTTCTGAGCAAGGGTAAGCTGTATATCACCTGTACCCGGTGGCATATCGACCAACAGAACGTCCAGGCTTCCCCATTCGGTTTGCTCCAGTAGCTGCACCAGAGCACCGCTTGCCATGGGACCTCGCCAGACCATCGCGGTCTTCTCGTCAGTCAGGAAACCCATAGACATTGCTTTGATGCCATGAACAGCAACGGGTCTGAGACGCTTGTCATCGATTTGCTCTGGCATGACATCCTCGGCAACCCCAAGCATGCGTTTCTGGCTGGGGCCATAGATATCCGCGTCCAGCAGCCCCACCGCCTTCCCTCGATGGCTGAGGGCCGCGGCCAAATTCATCGCCACCGTTGATTTTCCAACCCCGCCCTTTCCCGAGGCGACAGCCACAATATGGGTAATGCCACTCTGCATCGACGCTAGACCCCTGCTCCACCAAATGAACACAAACGAAGAAAGACGCGGAGTATACCCGTGATGGGGCGGGACAGCATGAAACTCCAGCCCCGATCCGTTAAACTCCACGCCCTCGATTACCCACCTGATGATTTTAATGACAAGCAACGCGCGAAAGATATTGGTCACATCGGCACTGCCCTATGCCAATGCGCCTCTTCATCTGGGTCATATGCTGGAGCAGGTACAGACAGATATCTGGGTCCGCTTCCAGCGATCCAGGGGCCATCAATGTCTGTATGTGTGCGCCGATGATGCTCACGGCACCGCCATCATGCTGTCCGCGGAGGCTGCAGGGGTAACGCCCGAAACCCATATCGACGCAGTGAAATCCGATCATCTGCGGGACTCCACGGGCTTTCTTATCGGCTTCGACCAGTACTACTCCACTCACAGCGAAGAAAACCGACAGTGGTCCGAACGTATCTTCCAAAAGCTTGACGCCGCCGGCCACATCAGTGTTAGAGAGATTATTCAGGCCTATGATCAGGAGAAGGGTCTTTTCCTAGCAGACCGATTTATCAAGGGCACCTGCCCGCGCTGTAAAGCAGCAGATCAATATGGTGACAACTGCGAAGTCTGCGGCGCTACATACTCACCCTCAGACCTTATCGATCCCGTCTCGGCTTTGTCTGGCAGCGCACCTGTCGACAGGGCCTCTGACCATCTCTTCTTCAAGCTCGGGGACTTTACCGAATTGCTCACCACATGGACTCGGGCCGGTAGTCTGCAGCCGGCTGTTGCCAACAAGCTGGGAGAGTGGATCGAAGCGGGTCTTCAGGACTGGGACATCAGTCGTGATGCACCCTACTTTGGATTCGAAATTCCCGGATACCCTGACAAATATTTTTATGTCTGGCTCGACGCGCCCATTGGTTACATGGCGAGTTTCCAGCGATTCTGTGCCGAGCATGACGAAGACTTTGATGCCTGGTGGCAGCCCGATAGCCAAACCGAGCTCTATCACTTTATCGGCAAAGACATTGTCAATTTCCATGGGCTTTTCTGGCCCGCCATGCTGGAGGCCTCAGGTCTCAGGCTCCCCACCGCCATCTTTGCTCACGGCTTTCTGACCGTGGATGGGACCAAAATGTCGAAAAGCCGGGGGACTTTTATCAAGGCCTCCACCTATCTCGACCACCTCGACCCGGAACATTTGAGGTACTACTTTGCGGCCAAGCTATCAGCGGGTGTGGATGACTTTGATCTGAACCTCAGCGATTTTGTGCAACGAGTGAATTCCGATCTGGTCGGTAAGGTGGTCAACATAGCCAGTCGATGCGCCGGCTTTCTGCGCAAGAATTTTGATAACAAACTCAGTGACGAGTGCGACGAGCCGGATCTTGTGCGGAGCTTCATCGATGCCGGTGACGGCATTGCCGAGCTCTATGAGAATCGTGAATTCGGCAGGGCCATGCGAGATATCATCGCGCTCGCCGACCGCGCCAACCAGTACATCGACGACAAAAAACCGTGGGTGATGGCAAAGGATCCCGAGCAAGTTGATGATGTTCAGGCAGTTTGCTCTGTGGGGATAAATTTATTCCGGGTGCTGATGACCTACTTAAAGCCGGTATTGCCGGGCATGGCGGAACGAGCCGAGGCTTTCCTTAAGATCAGCACTGACTGGCATGAACTTCAGGCTCCCTTGCTTGGCCACACGCTCGAAGACTTCAAACCGCTTTTGCAGCGGGTCGATCCTGATAGCGTTACTGCCATGATCGAGTCAGGAAAAGTTTCCTAGCCAATCTATAACCACCCCGCAGGAATACGACCTATAACCGCCCGAAGGGACTACCACAAATCAGTACAGTGAGAGCCCCGCTTCCATTACAATACGGGGGTAGCGGGGGATTGTGGAGTCAACAATGTTGGCCGAGTACGCACTGCTTCTCGTGGGGACGGTGCTGGTAAACAATTTTGTTTTGGTCCAGTTTTTGGGCTTATGCCCGTTTATGGGTGTGTCAAATAAACTTGAGACCGCGATCGGTATGTCGGCGGCGACCACCTTTGTGCTGACCCTTGCCTCCGCCTGCAGTTACCTGACCTACACCTGGTTGCTTGTGCCTCTGGACCTTACATACCTGCGAACCATCAGTTTTATTCTGGTCATCGCCGTTGTGGTGCAGTTCACCGAAATGGTAGTGCGAAAATCCAGTCCCCTGCTCCACAGGGTACTCGGGGTTTACCTCCCCCTGATCACCACCAACTGCGCCGTGCTCGGCGTTGCTCTCCTGAATATCAACAAGGCGCATACCTTTAGCCAGTCGCTGCTCTATGGGTTTGGCGCTGCGGTGGGTTTCTCTTTGGTCCTGGTGCTTTTTTCTGCGATGCGCGAGCGGCTCGCGGTAGCAGACGTGCCCTTACCTTTTCAGGGCGCGGCCATCGGCATGATTGCCGCAGGGCTGGCATCACTGGCCTTTATGGGCTTTGCAGGTCTGGTATGAGCCTGGTCGACACACAGCCGGTGCTGGCCGCTCTGATGGCGCTTCTGGGTTTGGGTATCACCTTTGGCGCCATTCTCGGCTTTGCATCCATTCGTTTCCGAACCGAAGGAAACCCCCTCGCCGACCAGATCAATCAGATTTTGCCCCAGACACAATGCGGCCAATGCGGCTACCCCGGCTGCAAGCCCTACGCAGCGGCCATTGCCGAGGGAGACGTGATAAACAAGTGTCCGCCCGGCGGGCAGGAAACAATCGATGCCCTGGCGGACTTATTGGATGTGGAATCCATGACTCTGGACGCAGAGCATGGCGAAGAGAAGGCGCCCAAGGTAGCTTTTATTCGGGAAGCCGAATGCATTGGCTGTACCAAGTGCATTCAGGCCTGTCCCGTGGATGCAATCCTTGGCGCGGCGAAAGTCATGCATACGGTAATTGCAGATGAGTGCACCGGATGTGATCTATGCCTCGATCCCTGCCCTGTTGACTGCATCGATATGGTCGAACGCAAAACCGGCATACAACATTGGCGCTGGGACTTGCCCAGCGACAACATCATCGCATCCGATCGAGCTGCGGCATGAGATCAACTTACGCCATTCACGGCGGCATCCACCCCAATGAAGCAAAAGCCCTTGCGACGCCCGGCAAAGTGCTGGACGCAGGCATCCCCGATGAGCTGGTGCTTCCTCTTTCACAACATATCGGTCGACAGCCCGAGGTTGTCGTCAGTGTTGGCGAGTCGGTCAAAGGCGGTCAGGTGCTCGCCCTTGCGGAGGGCCCAATGAGTGTCTCGCTGCATGCCCCCACATCGGGAGTCATTACAGCGATTGAAGACCGATCGGTGCCCCATCCCTCCGGCATGACCAATCGGTGTATCGAATTACAGTGCGACGGCGAGGACGACTGGCTGGCATTCACAGGCATCACTGACTGGCGTGCGGCAGATCGTACCGAATTGATTGAGGCAATCAGCAACGCTGGCATTGCGGGAATGGGAGGTGCCGGCTTTCCCACTGCCGTCAAACTTAACGGCCCCCCGGGTCAATCTATAGACACCCTCATCATCAATGGCACCGAGTGCGAACCCTACATCAGCTCCGACGACACGCTGATGCAAGTCGATGCTCCCGCTATCGTTGAAGGCGCTGACATTCTCGCTCATATCATCGGCGCACGAGAAATTCTGTTTGCGGTCGAGGACAACAAACCCGCTGCACTGACCGCCATGCGCGATGCGGTCGCGGGAAGTGAGAGCGGGTGTCAACGTGATGTCATGACCTTTCCCACCAAGTATCCCTCGGGCGGTGAAAAGCAACTCATCGAGATACTGACCGGCAAGCAGGTTCCAAGCGGTGGGCTTCCTGCCCACCTCGGCATCGTCTGTCAAAATCCCGGCACCGCTGTAGCGGTGCGCGCCGCCATTTTAGAAGGCAAACCCCTCACCGAACGAATCGTGACCCTGACGGGAGAAGCCCTGGGAAGACCGGGTAACTACCGTGTGCGACTGGGCACGCCAATCCACCATTTACTGGCGATGACCGAGTTTGATCCAAGCGATAACCGTCGACTGATTCACGGCGGCCCCATGATGGGCTTTGCCCTCGAGAACAGCGATGTCCCGGTCATCAAGACCACCAATTGCATTCTGGTACCGACGGAGCAGGAGCTCCCCACGCCACCCCCTGCGCAAGCCTGTATACGCTGCGGACTCTGTGCGGAGGCTTGCCCGGCGTCGTTGCTCCCGCAGCAGCTTTATTGGTATGCCCGAGCTAAAGATCAGGAGCAGTTGGAAAAGCATCACCTGTTTGATTGCATCGAATGCGGCGCCTGCTCCTGGGTCTGCCCAAGCCACATTCCTCTGGTTCAATACTATCGCTCAGCCAAGGGCAGCATCATCGATGCTCGCGCCGAAAAAGTCCGATCGGATCGATCGAGAGACCGCTTTGAAGCGCGTCAGGAGCGGGTGGAACGGGAACTGGCGGCCCGTGAAGCCCAACGGGCTGCCCGCCGCGCTGCGGCGCAAAAAAAGGCGGATACGGGCGCAGAGGATGATCCCATCGCTGCCGCTATTGCACGAGCAAAGGCGAAAAAACAGGCTGCTGAGGAGACACCTTCCGCGGCATCGGATGGCGACTCATGAGCTTTCTCAGAATAACGTCCCCTCATGGCCATGGTCCTATGTCCACCGCAGGGATCATGCAGACCGTGCTGGTGGCCACGGTACCGGGTATTATCGCCTTAACTTGGTTTTTTGGTCCCGGCACTCTGGTCAACATCGTTGTCGGGGGGGCGCTCGCGCTCGCCTTCGAAGCGGGCGCCTTGGCACTCAGGGATAGGAGTCCTACGCCTTATCTCAAGGACTACAGCGTACTGGTGACCTCCACTCTGCTGTGCATTGCACTGCCCCCCTATTCTCCTTGGTGGCTCATTGCGACGGGCATATTCTCCTCCGTCATCTTAGGGAAGCATGTATTTGGGGGACTCGGTTACAACCCCTTTAATCCCGCCATGGTGGGGTATGTCATCCTTCTTATTTCGTTCCCACTGCAGATGTCGACCTGGCAAGCACCCCGAGGTCTGGGGGAAATCCCGGGAGTCATGGACGCATTAACGGCGCTCGCGAGCCCTGCAACCTACGACGCTGTCACCATGGCCACCCCTCTCGACGTATTGCGCCAAAATCAGGGGCTTTTAATGGCAGATCTTCAGGCCCAGAAACCCCAGTTTGGCCTTTGGGCGGGTGTCGGCTGGGAGTGGGTCAACATCGCATTTCTGGCAGGCGGTGTATGGCTGTTATACAAACGAATTTTTACCTGGCATGCACCTGTGGGACTGCTGCTGGCCCTCGGACTGTGTGCCGCGATCGGGTTCGACAGTGGCAGCTCTGAAAGTGGAGGCTCCCCGCTTTTGCACTGGTTGAGCGGCGCGACCATGTTCGGGGCCTTCTTCATCATAACCGACCCCGTCAGCTCTGCAGTCTCCAACAGAGGCCGGCTCATTTTCGGTGCGCTGATTGGCGTGCTGATCTACCTCATTCGCGTACACGGCAACTATCCAGACGCGGTTGCCTTTGCGGTTCTGATTCTGAACTTTGCCGCACCACTGATTGATCAGTACACCCAGCCAGCGGTCTACGGATCCCGGCCTGTCAAAGAGGACGAGCTGTGAGTCTTCTGAGGGCGATTTCACGTAATGGCCTGTTGCTGGGCGTATTTGCGACGGTAACAGGCATCTTGATTGCCACCACCTGGACACAGACCCGGGACGATATCGCCCGATCAATTCGAGCGGCAGAAGCGCGTCAACTGCTCGAGATATTTCCAAAGGGTACCCATGATAACGACATGGTGGAGGATCACTTTACTGTGTCATCAACAGCCGCACTGTTGGGTCTCAGGGAAGACCGGCTCGGCTATATCGCGCGTCGAGGTGAAGCGATTGTCGGGGTCATACTTCCCGCTACCGCACGAGACGGCTATAGCGGTGACATTGACATGCTTGTTGGTATCACTGGGTCGGGTGATGTCGCCGGCGTCCGTGTGGTGTCGCACAGGGAGACCCCGGGGCTTGGTGACGCCATCGATTTGAAGAAGTCGAATTGGGTGCTCGGCTTTGACGATACCTCTCTGCGAGCCCCCGCCAAAGACCACTGGCTGGTCAAAAAAGACGGCGGCGACTTCGATCAGTTCACTGGAGCAACGGTAACCCCTCGTGCCGTGGTGGTGGCTGTCAGAAAAGCCCTTGAATATACTGACGTCAATCAAAACTCTCTGTTTGGGGTAGAAGAGGAAAACAGCCTTGAGTAGCGTGTCCTACAAAACCCTGACCCACAACGGTTTATGGAAAAACAACCCGGCTCTGGTGCAGCTTCTGGGGCTCTGCCCATTGCTGGCCGTCTCGGCCTCTGTGGTGAATTCTCTCGGTTTGGCGGTGGCCACCCTGTTTGTTCTTACCACCTCCAACCTGTGCGTATCGCTGGTGCGCAATGTGGTCTCCGACACCATCCGTCTGCCGGTATTCGTCATGATCATTGCCGCCGCCGTCACCGCCATTGAGCTATTGATGCAGGCTTACGCCTATGAGCTTTACCAAATTCTGGGCATTTTTCTGCCGTTGATTACCACCAACTGCGTGATTCTTGGCCGCGCAGACGCCTTTGCGGCGAAAAATCCCGTGCTCCCCTCGGTTTACGACGGCTTCATCATGGGGCTGGGATTTGGGCTGGTTCTGGTGGCACTCGGAGCGATTCGTGAACTCCTTGGCACTGGCGGACTGTTTGCCAATATGCAGCTGCTATTTGGCGAGCAGGCGAGAGCCTGGCATTGGGTCATATCGGAGGATTACCCCAAGTTGCTTCTTGCGATTCTGCCGCCCGGCGCCTTTATCGTTACCGGCTTTTTGATCGCCGGGAAGAATCAATGGGACGAGCAAGCAAGACAACGAGCTGCCCGAGCGGCGGCGCCTGTCGTTGCGGGCAGCAAGCGAGTCCGCGTAACCGGCAAGATTTCCTGACCCTCACAGGGCAGGCGAGTCCCCAAGAACCAACGTCGACAGCATGTCGGTGATAGCCGCCAGATCCATACCGGCATCCTCTTCATCACAGAGATAGGTGATGTAAAGCAGAACCGCTTCTTTGGCAAGGTACCACTCCACAATCGCCGCACCGTCTTCAACAAACTCACCACTGACACCCTCGAAAGCACCCAACCTGACTGTCTCCCACTGGGCAACTTCTGGAGACTCTTCAAGCGCCATCGATCTAAGTTGGTCCATCGTGATTGCGCCTGCGTCGCCACAAAGGGTTGTGATTTCCAGCTCCCCCACGCCATCTCGATCGGTGATTTGAACGATGTCGTCTTCCCGCTCCGCTATCCACTCAGGGGGCAACAGCAAACACCACTGGTCGGTCTCAAGAATATTCACGGGCGCGCAGATCCCTCATCAGTTTGCCAGCGCATAAGAATGGCATCCTCAGCTTCTTCCTGACCACGGTAATAATAGGCGCGTTGCCCCACGATGACAAAGCCGGCTTTCTGATACAGCCCTATCGCCGCGCAGTTGGACCGGCGGACCTCCAAGTGGCACCTGGCGATCGAATCAGCCCTAAGCCGCTGCAAACTCCCTTCCAATAGGATGAGGCCAAGTCCCTGTTGACGTCGGCTGGGGGAGATCACGAAATCGATCAATTCGGCCTCCTCTTTCACACAGGTGAACCAACTCGCTCCAACCACCGAGGTTTCCTGCCGTAACAGCCA
>Ga0181591_10000274_pt1 | contig 39104 bp, 49 predicted proteins | sample 071ome_33_FD_133757 | JGI IMG/M metagenome (GOLD analysis project Ga0181591, IMG submission 133757) | Coastal salt marsh microbial communities from the Groves Creek Marsh, Skidaway Island, Georgia - 071412AT metaG (megahit assembly) | ecosystem: Environmental > Aquatic > Marine > Intertidal...
AGAATGTAAATTCTTGGGATTTTTCCAGCTATTTCATAAAGACAATATAGAAAAAAAGATAAATAAAGTGAAATGGTTTTTGCATAGTAATTACAATGCTTCTATATATGATCTTGAATTTGCCAAAGAATTTAATTGTAAACAAGAATTAAAAAATCATGAAGTTCTACACGTTGGTCCAACATTTACTAATTGGGATGGGAGAAAATCCAAGCTTTGGGATATCTCATAGCAATCCTGTTATCGGACTTGACCATCCCATAGACTTACTATGAGGCCAAACTAACCAACTATCTGGCTTTTTCTCAGTCTGAAACTCTCTCCACACTTTACAGTAGCCGTCGGGGTCAGTTTTCATTCTCTTGATCTCATTTTCGTCGGCATCTCTCCTATATATGTCGTTGCCTTCAGAATCCTTAAACGCGACACACCAAAAATCATAATCGTCCAAAGGAACTTGTTTAAAAGATATGTCTATGCAGTGTTTAAAAATAGTTAATAATGAACCATAGAATTCTTCGTCACTAACCTTATTGTTAATATTGGGAGCTATTTTATCTTTTGTTTGGGGGGCAATGGCCCTTCTCTTGAAAGATAATCCGGCGTACTTTTCGTAATCAAGCAGCGAACGCTCTTTACCGAATCCATACTCCCCAAAATCTATATCCTGATCTTCATTATCCATTCCAAAAAGTTTTCTATTTCTAGAGTGAGAAGAAGTATTGGCAATATACCAGTTTGTATGATCATCCCAATGTTTTGTTCTGCCTTTTCTTGTATATTCATGCCAGCAAATCACCTCATGCGGATGGAAGAGATCGTAACCGTGCGTGAACGCCCTAGCGGCTATACTTATTTCCTCTCCATGAAAATACATATTTGGATCATGCCTGACCTCTTTAGCAAAAGAACCCACAGAAAAAGCAAAATGGGCACTATAAAACCTAGAAGGTAATGGTTTTGTTTTATCGTCATGAGGATCAAATGCAGCAGGTAGGAAGAATACAGCACCCTCTGGTATAAATCTATCAAAATTCATTTTCCAAGGTATATTGACTCTTCCTTCTGGATCGTTTTCTGGATCATAGCTTGGGATATATCCTGTTATGAGTGGTTTTTTATGTCCAGATTTTTGTAAACCCTTAATTTGATTTTTTAGCATAGTGTCCCAGCCTTGAGCAAATCTGTGGTGGCTATCTAGTTGTAAAGTATAGTCTTCGTCTTGGTATAATGATTGCACTGCGTTCCTAGCCCAGCAAACCCCCTTGGCCGCTTTATAATCAATGTCTATGATCTTAAATCGTTTATCGTCAGTATATTCATCCAAGTTGTCCCAAGAGTCTTCCTTTTTGTGCTGCCACGCTATACCAATTACCAAACAATCTGGGCAATCAGCCTTGTCGAGCATATCTCGAATAGTCGGCAATAATTCAGGGTCTCTATAAGACGCTATCTGTACAAAAATAGTCTCTTTAGTTTTCTTTTCTTTCTTCTTTGGCATAATGTTCTGTCCTGTTGTGTGTTATAGGGCTGGCTAATAATATAGCAGCATGAATTTTATTTTCTCTAGTTAGCGTATATATATGACTCATCCAAGTCTGCTCATAAGGATGAGCCCAAGTAGTATCAAGGAACATTTTTTTATTACCTTCCTTACTTATTATATGAGGCCAATTACAATAGTAAATCTCTCCCTCGGCATAAGGAGTTTTGTTGTTTTGCTTTATATTTTTAAATAATGTCTTTGGCCGTCTTTTTATATCTCCGAAATATTGTATCTTTTTATCTGCTGGTAAATTATGCCAACTCCACTGTTCTGAATTATCTCCATAAAATTCAGTAAAACTCATCTTAAGAAAGTCGTAGTTTTCTTTGTCCATTATAGAAACTATGGTTTTTAATAGATTTTTAACTTGCTTCTTAAAACCAAAACTACAAAATCCAGAAAAATCAAGTAGCATATCATCCTCAAAGAACATCATGTACTTATCTTCTGATTTATCAAAATCTTCTGCCGCAAACTGCCTGCTGCCGCATATTCCCATATTACCTTTTTTAATTTGCTCGAAACCATATTTACCGCATATATGATTATACTCTTCATCATATTCATTTTTAGTACTATTATTGATAAGCACCTTGCTTGTTTTATTCAGGAAGTCCTTATCGTTATTCTCAAAAGATTGTATTACTGACATTAATTGTTTTGGAGAATTATATGTGTTTATATATAGCCTGGTAGTTCCTGGTCCAGTTATTTTTCTATATGTTTTTTTGGTGAAGTTTTTTACATCTTCGAAAAATTTATATATGAGTCCATCTCCATTTATATCAAATAGCTGGGTATCTTTATTTAAGCATGATATTATAGAGAATATACTTTCTTCTGTTCCCATATAGCCTCTTTGTAGGCTGTCGTTTAGCAAATGATAGTATTGACCATTTATTTCTGATATTTTGTCTCTTTTACCTCCAAAAAAACCACCTCTACAAACATGATTAACTTTTTCTTCTGCCATTCTGTGCATTTCGTTTATCTCGAACCCATGTATTTCTGTATTTGTTTCATATGGGTATCTAATAAACATAAAAGATTCAATCATATCTTCTAATTTATCAATTACTTTATCAGAACTAAAATAACCGGGATGAACAGTATTTGTAATTCCTGCATCTATCCAATATAAAAACTCAGAATTAAATACATTCATAATACTTGCGTTATGCAGAAAGAACATCTTGCTCATTACTATCGGGTTGTACATCGGTAAACTTGCCTGCGTACTGCCCCTAAGCCATCCAACTTGAGACAACCATTTCTCGTCTGTTCTTATTTTTTCTACATTTTCACAGAAAGGGAAAAAGTCTCCGCAGAAATCCTCGATTTCATGTCCTATCCAGTGTATCCTGGAACTTCTCTCTCCTTTTATGAAATCCTTTATCTCTTTAGAAGAGAATACCACTATATTTGTATCCTGTGTATTTTGCAGGAGCTTAGATAGATTTTCTAAATACGTAGAAAAACTTCTAGACCAATCCTTATCTAGTCTAGATCTACCCAGATCCCATAAGCCCGTAACTAGGGTGGTTTTAGAAGACATTAGTTATATATAAAAGAGTATTATTGTCCCGACCTGCATAAATATTAAGTATATCCCAGCTTTTTGTCAAGGCTTGTAATTTACTTAATTTAGCTACAGAATCTTGACTTTTCTGTTGTCGGCGAATACTATAGATCAATACGGTCAGATTTTCGCATTTTAAAATATATTAAAACAATGGAACGAGAAGATAAAAGAAATTTACGAAAAGCTAAGATAGAAAAGAAAAAAAGAGACAAAAAGCAATATGGAGACTATGGTGAATATAGAGACAAGATGAAAGCAAAAAAACATCAGAGGGAAGCACAAGAAGACGAATGGGAAGACTGGGATAGGTATTATAATTAATGAATTATATAGAGGAATTAGAGCCAGGTCAGGCTTTTGTATATAAAGACCAATCTTATGTATTAACCTCTGATTTTAAAAAAAACGGAGAAAGGTTATGTTTTTCTCCGGTAAATGGTCAATCTAGGTGGTTGGGCGGCGGAGAAATGGTGGATGCTTTGGTTTTATACACGATTGACAAGGACAGCAATTTGGTTCACTTGAGGGAGCAGGATTCAAATGATACTGTTAAGAATATCTAATTTTATAAAGTCATTCCTTTTCCACCTAAGATTAGGCCTTCCGAAATGTAGTCAGCAAAAAATAATAGAGAGATATAGAATTTGCGATACTTGTGAATTTTTCAATCGTTCAAAAAAAGAATGTGGTGTTTGTGGCTGTAATGTAAATAAAAAAAGGCAATTTTTTAATAAATTAGCATGGGCCGATCAAGAGTGTCCAGAAGGAAAATGGAAGAAGGAGATCTAGAATGAGAACCAAAAGCACGAACTCCAAGAAGTATTATATCACAACAGGCTCAAAGAAAGACATATTTTCTTCGCTACATAATTGTATCAACTCTAAGTCCGCTGGAACTAATGCTGTACTAATTAATATTTGCAATATTGATAGTCCAAACATAAACGCATTTAGTAAAGAAATACATGATAAATATCCTCAAGCATTGATTAGTAGAGAAGTATTAGGAAAGATACCTCTGGGAAAAATTCAGCCAATACACATATTTAAAGACAAAGAATACGATCATAAGCTGTATGTGGTTAATTTTTATTGCTGTTTAGGCAAAAAAACACAAAACAATAACAGGATCATAAATTATTACGCTTTAGCTAGATGCTTCCACCAGCTTAGCGTATTTATTCAAGACGAAATAAACTCCACAGAAAGCAATAAGACAAAAATATTTTTAGATAAAAAATCATTAGCTTACACAGGATGCAACTGGTCATTCATGGACTGTATTATAGAAGATGTGATACCAAATATAGAAATAGAGATATATGATAAGTGATAATTTACACTACCTAAAACAACACCCATATATTTCTAGCAATATAAGTCTTGAAATCTATGATCATCCCTTTCCGCATATCGTTCTTAACGATATGTTTACTTCTGATATTTACGATATGATATGCTCTAATTTCGGAGATATGATAAGCAGAACCAAACCATATAAGGATTTGCCGGGTGCAGTTCATGGGTATAGCGCTCACATATATGGACTAAAAAGAAGTGATTGCAAATATGGATATGATTTTTTTGTAGATAATGTTTGGAAAAATTTCAATATGATGACATTCGGCATTTTGCTTAATAAATATATAGCTGTTAGCGCACATTGGCATCAAGCACCAGCGGAGCCTGGATTTATACATAATGACTTCAACATATGTTCGGTGATGGAGGACGGAGAAAAAGACTACACACTTACAGGCAACTGTTACTATTCTGATGACACCGACCAAAGAAATACAGAAGCTGTTAAGATGGTTAGAAGTATAGCTGGGTTGTATTACTTTAACAATAATCCACAAAAGGAGAATGATGGAGGAACTAGCATATATACCAATTATAAATTCTTCAGCAAGGTGAAAGGCGTGCCGGCCAAAAATAATTCGATGTTTCTTTTTGCCGTACAACCTAATTCATACCATGGTTTTTCGGGCGCATCTTTTAATAGATCTGCGATAGTCCAATGGTTCCATTCTAGTCCAGCGTATATCACACACAAATACAAAGATATGATGTATAAGAAACATAAAAAATATGGATCTGCTTTTGAGCGATGGCAACCCAAAGAAGCCATTTGGGATATCAGGAAAGATCCAGAATACAAAAAATATTTTGGAAGCAAAAAGAAATCACTAGAGGAGTTATTGACGGATGGCTAAGTCTGTAATATGCACCACTTATTTTTCCAAAAAAATACACCCAAATGACCCTAATGATCAGGCCGTCACAGGCAGGACTGCTGACGGGACTGTTATAAATAATGATATACAGTACATTAAACCTTGGTACGAATCTATTTCCAAGCTAGGATTAAACGGAATAGTTTTCTATGATAATCTAGAGCAAGATTTTGTAGATAAATATAAGACGGATACAATTGATTTTATTAAAGTAGAAACCTCTTCTTATTCTAATAATGACTGGAGATTTTTTGTTTACAGAGACTATTTTACTAATAAGGATTATGACAATATTTTCTTAACAGATGGCTCAGATGTTACTATTGTTAAAAATCCAGACGAAATAGTTTCAGAATACAGTAATATAGACTTCTTTTTATGCAAAGACAGTATAACCTTGGCGGAATTTCCATATCTTCAAGTGCATCAGCAAGTTAAATGGATGAATACAGAATGGTTTTATAAGAATCATCATTCTTTACCGCTAATTAATATGGGGGTAATAGGTGGCAGGTCTGAGAATATTCTAAATTTTTTAGATCTCTTCTGTCAAACAAGAATTAAATTAAGTAATCCAGATTTCAATGCTGATATGTGGGTTGGACAATATGTTTTTCGATATCATTTATCTCATAAGAACTTACTGATAGGAGATCCTTTTACCAGCATATTTAAAGGATATCAGACACATAGATCTGATGTTTATTTTATCCACAAATAATTAATAAATCATGAAAATATCATTTATAGCACCTGGAGAAATCACAATACCACCTAACGGATGGGGGGCTTTGGAAACCGTTGTGTGGCATCAGTCTCAATCCCTAAGAGATCTTGGCTATAACATACAGATAGTAAATGAGCCTGAACCACAAAAGGCTTACGAGCAAATAGCTAAATTTAATCCAGACATTGTTCATTTGCATTATGGCAAGCATTATGAGATTTTACCTCACATTAATGCTAGAAAAATTGTCACTAACCATAATGGATCATTTATTAATAATCTAAAATTCCACGAAGCAATTATTAGAGAATTTATGTACGACTGCGAATTCTTTAATCTTACAACTTGGGAATGCGACTTATTGAAAACCATAGGCTTTCCGCCTAAAAATATAAAAATATTACCTAACGGAGTTGACTATAATAGTTTCAGAAAATCAGAAAAGCCTAAACATAAAGACAGGAGTATATGTTTGGGAAAGATAGACAAGAGAAAGAGACAAGCTTTTTTGCAGAACCTAGACGCTCAAATTGATTTTGTTGGACAAAATTCAGATATTGATTTCAATCCTTTGCACACAAATTTTCTTGGGCCATGGACCAGAGATCAGGTTTATAATCATCTTACAGAATATTCAAATCTAATACTATTATCAGAGTCAGAGTTACAACCCCTTGTATGTCTAGAAGCTTTATCAGCAGGACTTGGTTTAGTTCTCACAGAAGCTTGTACACAAAATTTAGACACATCACTTCCGTTTATATCTGTTATACCAAATGATAAAAATACTGATAAAGCATATATTAAACATACAATTATAGAGAATAGGAAATATTGTAATTATATTGATAGGCAAGAAATACTGCAATATGCGGCTAAATTCGATTGGCACAATATAGCTATTAAATACCAGGAATATATCGTATGAAAATTCAAGCCATCTTATTTATGTGCAATGATTTTATAAAAGCTAAATTTACACTAGAAAACTTCTACAGGTGGAATCCAGATATTCCCATTAGAGTAGTGAACTCTGGAGGAGAATGCCCCAAACCATACCTAAATCATATTCCTAATATTGAATACATAGACGCTCCTAATTTATGGCATAAACAAACTCATTGTGGAAAAGGATCGTTTGGCCCTCAGTTTGCTGAATATTTATTTGAGTATGGGTTGCAAAATTTCGATTATACATTGCTTCTGGAAACTGACGTTTTGACCAATAGAACAATCTCTATTTTTCCAAAATATGATGTGTCTGGTCCTTGTACTCCGTGCAATCCCAAAGAATATGAATTATATGACTATTTAAACATTCAAGACAGAAGAATACATACTGGATGTGGTGGAACTATTTTTAGTTCAAAATATTTTCAACACATTAAAAAAAATCACTATAAATTTTTTACAGAGATATTCCTAAAGTTTCCTGAACACTACTATATGGATCTTATACTAACACTAGCTGCCAGAGTTTCTGGTTTGACTTTTGGTCATTGGAAAGAGGTTTCTAATATTCCAGGACATTTTATCGAAAATAACTGGAACCAAACCAATTGGCAAGCAACCATGATTCATAACTACAAAATATAAATGTTACAAAAATCATTAATTATATTCTTAACCCATAATTTTAAAAACTGTTTTATACAAACATTAACTAATTTAGACGCATCAATATTTGAATCAAATTATGATTGTATTGTATTATATGATAACACTAATAATACTTATTTAAATGATCAAAAACATATCAATTTTCAAAATATCAAAATTATTCCTACGCACAAACCAAACTTATTGTATGATCATCTAAACCATGCTCATGATATGTATATAGACTACTTATACCAAAACATAGATATATTAAAAACATATGAGTATATTTGGATTATTGAAAACGACGTTTATTATCATACCAATATTAAAGATTTTATAGATTTACATTCACCCTATCAAAACGACTTATTGTGTCCAGAAATAGGATTACGCACTAAGGAATGGATATGGCCTAAAACCCTTTACGGACTATCAACAATAGCGCATCATATTGGTATTACAGCCCCTATTTTCAGAATGTCAAGCCGCGTTGCCCGTACTCTAGTAGATGGCTTGATAAATAATCATTTTGGTGGGTTCTTTGAATCATTATTGCCTAATTTATGCATTAATTTTAATTACAGCATGATACAATTTTTACCAGAAACGATTGGCCTATGTCATACATTCAAGGATAAACTAATTAACAATATTGAAAAAGATATTATCAATAAAACTGATTTTTCTATAGAAAACAAACTATACCATCCAATAAAATTATGAAAGCTAAAATTATAGGATGTGGCCTTAGCGGTATAACATCAGCTATTATACTTAAAAAACAAGGCTATGATGTTGAAATTTTTGATTCAAGACATCATATAGGAGGCAATTGTTATGACGAAAAAATAGAGGATGTCACCGTACATAAATATGGCGCTCATATATTTCATACAAATGATTTACAAGTATGGAAATTTTTAAATGAGTATACTTGCTTTAATGGATACGAGCATAAGGTTAGAGCAAATACTAATTCAGGCCTTATATCAATACCATATAATCTGCTTACAGAAAAACAACTAGGAGCATCACTTGCCGATTCAGAAATCATAGATTTGATTTTTAGAGATTATTCTGAAAGGCATTGGGGTATCCCGTGGGATGAATTACCAAAATCAATATCTGCAAGAGTACCAACACGCAGAAATAATTATGATGATAGGTATTTCACTGACGAGTTTCAGGGAATACCGTCGCATGGTTATACCTATATGATGAATAATATGCTATCTGGAATTAAGGTTAATATTGGAGTTGATAAACGATATTACAAAAAAATTATTAATGACAATAAATATGATTTAATGATATATACAGGTCAAATTGATGAATATTTTGACCAATACTATGGAGCATTAGAATACAGATCCCTAGTATTCAAACATGAAAAAAGAACAAAAGACAATAACTTTTCATGGAATACTGGAGCCGTCATAAATGAATGTAACACAAAAAAGTTTAATAGAACTGTTGACAATAGTATTTTCCTGAATGAAAAAAAAGACTATTCTATATATACAGAAGATTATCCTGAAGATTATAATGGTAAAAATATTCCTATATACCCTAAGAATTTTGCTAACAATGTTTCTATATATAATAGGTACAATCATCTTGCTAAAAAGCAGAAAAAAACATTGTTCTTTGGACGTCTTGCGACATATAAATATTTAGATATGTGGATGGCCATAAAACAAGTGATGAGAGGATTAAATTTTAATGACTAATGAAGAAATACTTAAACATATACCAAATATAAATAAACGCTGCTTACATTATATATTTGAAGATTTAAAACTACAGCATAAAAAAAATACCCTGTGGCTGGAATTTGGTGTTTTCTCTGGAGAAACTATCAGCTATATAGCCTCAAAAACCAATAATCAAGTTTATGGCTTTGATAGTTTTGAAGGACTTCCAGAGAAATGGAGGAATGGTTTTGATAAGGGTCGCTTTAAATTAAACAGTTTGCCGTCTGTTCCAGATAATGTTACTCTAATTAAAGGATTATTTCAAGATACACTAGATAAATTTTTAGAAAATACTCCTGGAGATATAGGGTTTATTCACCTAGATGCTGATCTTTATACTTCAACAAAATATGTTCTAAGCACATTATCAAATAGTAACAGATTAAGTAATGAGTGCATCATGCTTTTTGATGAGATAGTAAATTTTCCTGGATTTGATTCTGACACATCAGAGCTTAGAGCTTTAAGAGAATGGTCGAATGAAAATCCCGCAATAAAATGGAAATGGATGGGTATGAATGGAAAATTAGGAGACGTTGGGCAAGAGCACGAGCAAGCTTTTTTGCAGCTTATTTAGAAAGGATTTATGGTTGCCTCATGTTTAATAGCAACGAAAAATTTTTATTTATTCACCCCACCAAAACTGGTGGAACAGCTATTGAAGATTTTTTCGAACGCTATTATGGACATAGAATACTAGGTAAGGGTCATGGCATTACCTGCGCTTGTGCTGCAAATCCTATTATTGTTTTTAGAGACCCCTATGAGCGAATATTGTCGATTTATTACTATTTCAAGTACGGAGCCGAAGACTTACCAAAACACAGACCCAAAAGCGACAGAGGAAATATAACTATTCAGCAATTCTTAGAATCGATTTTGAATAGCAAAATAAACAAATATTTTGATCACTATTTTATTATAGATCATATTAGACCCCAAGCATTTTGGTACGATGACAGACTTTGTAAAAACATCGTACTAAAATACAGTAAAGACCTAAATGCTCAAGCGCAAAAACTACTTAAGCACATAGGCGAACCTGAATCCAAGAACAAAATTCCTCTTAAAAATATTACTAAAAATAAACGAGCAATCAATCTTTCCGATGATCAAAAAACAATAATCAAAGAATTATACAAAGCAGATTTTATTCTTCAAGACTACATCAATAATAAACCAGAAAAATTTCGACTAGTTATCGATTAAAAGCCTTAAGGCTCTTGACCGCTACATCGAGACCCGCTATAATAGACTACGGAGGAAACAATGATTGGAATAGCTATAATTTTTGCCTGTATTATTGGGTTAGTAGACGGCCTGTGTAAATTACAGAAAGATCCCAAAATAAAATCTTCTAATAATCTTGTAGAATATTTGTTTATAGATTACTAATGAATAGATTGAAAAATCAAAGGGTATACCTAGCAGGAGCAATAGATAGGGTCTACGATAAAGGGCGAGGCTGGAGACAAGAAATATCTCCTTTCTTAGATTCTTTAGGCGTAGTAGTTTTTAATCCTATCACAAAACCTACAGAAATAGGTCTTGAGGATAGCGACACCCATATGGTCAAATCTAAGTTAAAGTCAGGCAAGAGATATGACGAACTTAGTTCCATGATGAAAGTTATTAGATCTGTTGATTTGAGGCTGGTTGACATTAGCGATTTTTTAATAGTGAATCTAGATTTGGATATACATCCATGCGGTACATATGAAGAAATTTTTTGGGCCAACAGACAGAAAAAACCTATTTTAATACATATGGCCCAAGGAAAAGAATATGCTCCCGATTGGCTCTTCGGGACCATACCTCACCAAATGATATATTCAGACTGGCAAGATATGTATGCCTACCTTGAGCATATCAATTCGTCAGAAAATATAACCACCTATAATAGATGGTACTTTTTTAATATTTAAAGCAGGAAAATACAAATGGTTATGACTTACGGAACGGCACGATTTAAGTGGCAATATCAGACCCAAGGAGACTGGGTTGATATAACCAACTATGAAGAATACGACGATAATGGCAACATTAATGAATCAAATTCCAGAGTAATCCCTATAACAATAGGGAATGATCAATATAATTTTGTTGTTACTTATAGACCAGCAGGCGCAAGTACTGGTTACGACCATCCTCGTGTATTGGTAGCTATTGAGAAATCTAACGACCAGTATAATACGTCTGCTCTTTGTTTAATTCCTCGTCCAGAAATTGACACTGAAAATAACGATTTTTTATTTAGAGCTGTTTGCTCTTATTACCAAACGCCAGAAGATGAGGAAAATGATAATGCTGTAGTAGTTGAAAGTCCTCCTATTTTTCTGACAATATGTGGCTTTCATGTACTTGAGCCACAAGTTGAAATACTGGAAGAGAATGCTGACACCATAACATCAATAGATTGCGTTAGAACCTTTACGGCAAACTTTGAAGCGCAAGACGACGAAACAGATTTTTTTGATGATATTTATGAATATGGAATATTTATAGCTAGAACTAATGGTAGTATTAGTTATTTCAATAACATCACCCCTTGGATTACCACATTAGAAAAAACAGGAGTCAATAATGATGTAACAATTACAGCAGTCTTTAACTTTTGCCACATAATAAATGATTATGCTAGTAATGGTGTGACAGAAAATTTTTGGCAGGAGGCATCTTTTGGTCTTTATGTATTCGCCAGTAAAAACAACGTTCCTGCAATAGATCGCCAAATTATTCGAAGCAATAGTATCAAGATGAATCTTGGTTTTGAGCCAATAGTGATCACAGAAGATTTGACAGGCCCATCAAGCGTTAATGTTGGCGATCAAATGATATTTAGGTTTAATTATTCTCCAAAAAATGACAGTAACTTTATATTGCAATATGGCGAATCGGAAGGGACAGACAGCGATGGAGAGCCGATAATATCGAGATGGCTCTCTGTACCAGGAGTAACAATAGCCCAAAATACCACATCGGGAATAGTACTTATCGTCGATGAGTTCACAGGATTGTGGAGTGGAAGATTTTACAGAGTAAGGGTATCAAATCCTAGTTACACTGTGATGTCGAATACAATCCAGGTATTTGTTATCGATAATCGTCTGTATGTTGTTCCGGAACAACAAGATATTGGGATAGGTAGATCCTATGCTGATTTTTCTCTACGAAGGTTTGATCAACAATGAAAATAATATCTGATACAAAATTAGATTTTGATGATGTGTTAATACAACCTAAGAGATCGGATTTGTCTAGCAGATCAGAGGTTTCCTTATTAAGAAGTTTTATATTTCCCCATAGTAGCAGACAAATAGAATGTATACCTATTTTTGCTGCTAACATGGATACAACAGGATCTAAGCAAATGGCAGAAGTATTGACGAAACAGAACTGCCTCACCTGCCTGCATAAACATTATCGGTCCCAAGATTTGATTAAATATTTTTCTAATAATCAATCTCATACATTTTACTCCACAGGCATATCTAAGTCAGATTTAGAAAAACTAACATCAGTTTTTGATAATTTAGAACTTAAACCAAACCTATGTATTGATGTAGCTAATGGGTATAGCGAATCTTTTGTAGACACTATTAGTCAAATACGAGAATGGTATCCAGATATTATTATTATGGCTGGAAATGTAGTTACTCCAGAAATGACTGAAGAATTAATTTTACGAGGCAAAGCTGATATAGTTAAAGTAGGTATCGGTCCCGGTAGTGTTTGCACAACTAGGCTTAAAACAGGAATAGGCTATCCTCAATTTAGTGCCATTATGGAATGTTCAGATGCTGCTCATGGATTAGGCGGACATATATGCAGTGATGGGGGCTGTAAAGTTCCTGCTGATGTCTGTAAAGCTTTTGGAGCTAACAGTGATTTTGTTATGCTAGGAGGCATGTTAGCTGGTACAGATTGTTGCGAAGGAGAATGGGAATATGAATATAAGTGCGTTAATAAAAATGGATCATGGTGGCAGTCACAAGATCCTGGGTATACAACAGACCGAAGAAAAGCGTCTTTAAAATTTTATGGTATGAGCAGTAAGGAAGCCATGAACAAACATAATGGAGGAGTAGCAGATTATAGAACTAGTGAAGGGAAATGCGTCACTTTGCCGTATAAAGGAACAACAGAAGATACCATGAAAGATATACTAGGAGGATTAAGAAGCTGCTGTACATATGTTGGAGCAAGAGTCCTTAAAGACCTACCAAAGAATACAATTTTTATTAGAGTTAACAACACACACAATAAGGTTTTTTCATGAACTTAAATATTATGGCACCTCTAGCCCAGACAGGGTATGGCTATGTTTCTATGAATATTATAAAGTCTTTGTACAAGCAAAGACATAGTATATCTCTTACTCCTATCGGAGGAGCAATAGGCGCCGAAACAGAAGAAGAGGCAGAAATATTCAAGGCTTGCTATCAAAGATTACCAGAATACGACGAAACCGTGTTAAAAATTTGGCATCAGTTTGATTTACTCAATACTGTTGGTAGAGGCAAGTATTATGCTTTTCCTTTCTTTGAAGTAGATACATTTAATACCAAGGAAAAATATCATCTTAATTTTCCCGATGAACTTATAGTATCGTCGGAATGGGCTAAAAAAGTTATACAAAATAATGGTATCAACAAAAATATTCATGTTGTCCCTATGGGTGTTGATCCTAACGTTTTTCGTCCAATGCCGAACGTCAATAAAGAACAAAATAAGTACATATTTACAACTATTGGCAAATGGGAAAAAAGAAAATCTCACGATATTATCATAGAATGTTTTGGCAAAGCATTTGAAGCTAGCGACAACGTAGAATTGTGGCTATTAACGCAAAATCCTTTTCTTAGCGTAGAAGAAGAAAAACTTTGGATTGATCTTATTAGTGCTTGCCCGCTAAAAGATAAAATACAAATCTTCAAAAAGATTCCTAATCACGCCGGAGTAGCAGAATTTATTTCGCAAACTGATTGTGGTATTTATTTATCTAGAGGTGAAGGCTGGAATATGGAGCTTCTAGAAACAATGGCTATGAATAAGCCAGTTATAGCCACCAACTTCTCTGCTCATACAGAATATTGTAACTCAAACAATTCCATGCTGGTTGAAATAGAAGAAAAAGAAGAAGCTATAGACGGTAAGTGGTTTTTCGGCGGCTCTAAATGGGCCAAAATTTCTAGCAATCAAATGGACCAAACCATAGAATACATGAGAAAATGCTATAAAGATGAAATCAGAACTAATCCTGAAGGCCTTAAAACAGCCGAATCTCTAACATGGAACAATACTGCTACGGCTTTATCTAGAATTATAGATTCGTAGTTGGATGGTATCGGTGTAATTACTATAAACAAACTATTGTTCTAAAATAAACCATCGGAGGAGTCATGCCTTTACCAAGCAAAAAATCAGGAGAAGATCGCAAAGCGTTCATGGGTAGGTGTATGAGTGACCCTAAGATGAAAGAAGAATTTAAAGATAGTGGCCAAAGAATTGCTGTGTGTATTAAAAAATCAGGAGCATCTCTTATAGAAGAAGTTCATGATAATTTATTCTATCAAAATTCTTATTGGGATGATGAGTGGAATGAATTTGTACAAGAGGTTGAAGCCTGTGAAATTTACGATGAAGAAGGCAAGATTTTAGGATCAGAATACCAGGGTAGAAAAGTTCAATTAAATAAACCATTCAGAACTCCTGATGGTCCCAAAAAGTTTAGTGTTTATGTCAAAAACGAAAAGGGAAATGTTGTTAAAGTTAATTTTGGCGACCCTAATATGAAAATTAAAAAAAACATTCCAGAAAGACGCAAAAGCTTCAGAGCAAGACACAACTGTGACAATCCGGGACCGAAATGGAAAGCTCGATATTGGTCGTGTAAGGCATGGTGATATGTCTAGGATTATATCACAAATACAAAATAATTTTACGCTAGATGCTTTAAGATATCTGCCCGGCTTCGAGTATGAAGAGTCTATATATGCCAATATTGATTTTCCAGAAATCGGAGATATAGACTTATTTAATATAGTGCAACCCCCCGCTAAAAATTCTAGCACACAAACTCTCAACGAAATAAAAAAAATTTCTAGTCTTACTAAAAACAGATCTCAGCAAGAGTTAAAGCTGGTTTATGAAGTTGACACAGACCCTCTACTTCTTTTTATGCCATTGATAGAAAGTCTGGGACTAGACTTTGACAGAGGATTATTCAGCAAAGTTTATTACACCTGCGTATCTGCTATAGTAGATCATTTAAAATATTACTATAATAGAGCTAGACCATTTCAACTAGCAGAATTTCTAGATCTAGAAATAGATAGAATTATTACTAAAACACACCATACGCCATCTTATCCAAGTGGACACACGATGTATGCGGCTCTGATAGGAGAGTTTTTAATTGATAAACATCCTGAGCACAAATCTAAAATAAATGCTATCACAGAGCGCACAGGTCTTGGTAGGGTTCTACAAGGCGTGCATTATCCTTCGGATAACGACTCTTCGATCAAAATAATCAAAACAATATTTCCTAATCTCAAAAATTTTTTTACCGGAGAATAAAATGAACTATAAAGAAATACTAAATAATATACAAAATAATATTATCGCCAATCAAGATGAATCCCCACAAGAAGAACTTATGGAATATAAGCAAGATTTCTTGGAGATGAACATAGGATCTCTCACAGCAATAATGAATCATGCAAAATCCATCTTAGATTCTCTAGAGGATCCGTCCATAAAAGAAAACTTGACAGAAAGCTGGCTACAGGGTAAAATTGCAATAACAGAGGACTACATGAGAACAATTCATGATTTTGTAAAGTATGTTCCTCTGGGTGACGATGATACTTATGCAGCAGACAGACCGGGGCTTTGGGAAAATATCAGACGTAAAAAACAAAGAGAAGGCGATAACTACAAGCCTGCCAAACCGGGCGATCCTGATAGGCCAGATCCCAAGCAATGGAAAAAGCTGCAAAAAGAGAACAAAAAAAAGAAACAGTAATTTAATTTATATTTCATAATTATCAAAGGATTTAAGGATGGAAAAACAGTTTGACTCATTGTCTAGTTATATTTCACTAGCTAAAAAAACCATATCTAAATTTGCTCCTAAATTTTATAATGGGCTTGCTGCTGATATGCTTAGTAATGAAGACGCTATATCAGACATAGCTACGGCGTTGATGCAAGCAGATTGGAAGTTTGACTCGGAAAGAGTTGGTCCAACAGGATTAAAGAAGACCAAGTACTCGTACAGAAACCAATGCGTGATATGGGCCATTAAAACTTATGTAACCCAAAGATATAAGAAAAAACCCAAATCTAGCCTGGACTTCGAGATAGGAGACAATGACACCTTATCGCAAACTATAGCAGATGAAAGCTCATTGGATCCATTAGACATATTAATACAAAAAGAATCAGAAGAAAATCTAAAGACTAATATAGCAGAAATATTGGATTCGTCGGTTTTAAACAAAAAACAGCGAGCACAAATCAAATTGTACTATTATGATAATCATACACTATCTGAGATAGGCGCAAAATATGGAGTATCCAGAGAAGCTATTAGACAAAATATCAAAAGAGGAATACAAAATATTCAAAAACTAGAAAATGCTATTTCATAAAATAAAACAAATTATATCTGTAATTTTCAATAATCAAGACTCTATACAGCCTGAGAACTCCAATTCTCAGGTCTGTTTTAGTCTAGATGAAAAAAACTCAGCAATCGTTACAATGAACATAGAAGATCCAGAAGATTTAACCGCTGAAGAAATAAGCGATAATGCAGAAAAATTTGCAAAATTAGTTCATGTAATTATGCACGGAGAAGCTAACAAACAGATAAGAGAAATTATAAAAAACTCCTCTAAGAATTTGGATTCTAGTGAAAAAAATAATTTGTATTTTCAAAACGTCTTATTCTATCAAAGACTATATGAACAAGAAAAAAAAGACGAAATAAAAAATCAAATGTATGACAAATTAGTAATTAGACCCTCAGAAGCTTTTAATAGATATGCATGATTCTGACACAGAGATAAAAGAAAATGTGATCATGTGGGAAAAATGGAACGACCCATATGCAGAAGATATTGATACGCAAGAAACCACAGAGGAAACTTATGGTGATTACGAAGAAGAGGAATATGAGGATGATGAGACACAAGAAACAAGAGCTGTTCAAAATATAGGTAAATTTAGAGCTATAGCAACGCCTATGGGAATTATACCAATCAACGAATCTACAGCCAGCAGTAAGATATTTAATTTTTGGGTTGGGCATGCTAATTTTGATATTACTAATGCTATAGCCATTATTATAGAAGATACAGATGGAGTTGAAACATTAGATGTTTTTACCAGATATCGCTTTAGGATTGGCATAGGAAAGGCTTTTAATGACTCTTCTGTAATGAGAAAGATTAACTCAAGAGTATATGAATATCTACTATGACACCAGTAAACAGTACAAATGAAATAGATATACACAATATACATCAAATAGGACTTGATGTAAAAAACCGTGAAGTTTATTTACATTCAACTTTTGACTCTGAAGAAGAATCAGGAGTTGAATTTAGATCAGCGATAATGTTTGAAAAAAACATTAGATATTTAAATAAAATTTCTAATGATCCTATTTTAGTACATATGCATTTACCTGGAGGAGTATGGGAAGACGGTATGGCGATTTATGATACCATAAAATTCTCTACTTCAAAAATATTTATTCTTGCATACGGAAAAGTTGAATCTGCAAGCAGCATAATATTTCAATCGGCACATTTAAGAGTATTGATGCCCAGCACTCATGTATTAATTCATTATGGCTCACTTAGTATAGATAATGAACACAAAGCAGCTATGAGCAGTCTTGCTTGGAGCGAAAAAGAATCAGCCAAAATGATAGAAATTTTTACAGAGAGATGCTCTCATAGTCCTATTGCTCAGGAAAGAAATTGGAAAAAATTTATGGTACGCAAACACATTGTCTCTCAATTAGACAACAAAAGCGATTGGATACTAGATGCCGAAGAAGCTGTTTATTACGGTTTTGCTGATGGTGTATTAGGAGATAGAAAGTTTCCTAATATCGAAAAACTAAAAAGCAGAAAAAGATAATATGTATATTGAGTATTGTATTTATGATAGAACACCCAACGAAAAAGAAATAGCCAAAGAAATTGAGCAAGTCCTTAATAAGGGCGTAAAAAATTTCTGCTTATTCCCTTACTCTGTGGCCTCTCTGAAAAATAGCGGCCTCTTAAAAGAGATTAACGTTTGTATGCCAATAGATTTTCCTTTTGGCGTAATGGATTTAGAGTCCAGAAAATCCGTAATAGATAATATTATGTCTTCCTATAGAATACAAGCGGTAGACATAGTTGCTCCGTCAAAAACACTATCTAATAACAAATATTCTAAGCTAAGAGAGGATATAGATAATATGCAAGAAATATTGTCTAAATATGATCCCGTAGATATTAGATATGTATTAGAATACAGAATATTTGACCATTCTGTTTTGGCTAGGGCTTGTCAGATATTGAAAGATAAAAATATACACACCATACTACCATCTACTGGTAATATGCTTGATGATATTAGTGACAACATAATTGCATGTAAATATTTAGAATCTAAATCTAGAATTAAGACTATCTGTAGCGGCAATGTGTACCATGAAAAACACGCAGCTTTACTTAAAAAACATGAAATTAATAAAATCAGGGCTTTTAGCCTAAATTCCATAAATATTTTAACAGATTCTTAGTTGATGGTGTAATTAACATCAGCAATAGGCCTATTTGCACATATACTCGGAGAATTAAAATGAAATTATCACTAAATGTACAACAAAATGGTGGGGGAGTAGTTGCTCCTGGCACCACAGTCAATAATGCTGGTAGTGCCATGAGAGCTGGCTCTTCATCCTCTTTATTGGACAACGTCGATCCATCATACGCAGACTACCTTGGCGGTTCTGTTGTAGCAGACGGAGACAATACTGACCCAGCGCTTAGTGGCGGCATTTTTGCATACAATCGTCAAGAGCCAGTAGCCAAAAGAATTACTACTGTTTTAGGTGGCAGCACTACTGTAGATAGTAAACTTCTGTCTGGCGGCGAAATTGTAGGTCAAGATCAAAGAAGAGACATACACTACAATGACAATGTAAAAACCCGTAGAGTTGCTACTGCGATCAGAGCAGGAAATTTCAATCCTTACGGAATAGCTCAACAACGAAGTAACTTTACTGTTGCTCCAGTTGTTGGCACGGACAATTTCGGTAACGATAATGCTGCTACAGTTAGCAGAACATCACCAGGCAACCTTGTCTTTAAGTTGGGCGGACCAAGTAGTAGTACTAATCCTGTTACTGATACTTATTACTCTCCACAAGACGAAAAAACTGGTTGATAACAATTTCGTTACAATCTACTTTCATGGACGGTGTATAGAAATATGCCGTCCTTTTTATATACCCATAATTGGAGATCGAAATGTCAGATCCTAATACTATAGGTAATTTTTTTGAGAATTTGACCGTAGCTATGGTGGGCATCATTATCACTCTTGTAGGCTTTTGGACAACTTTTATTAAAAATTTGGTTAATCGCAAAGAAGTTGAAGAGATGATCGAAAAGACCGCTAATCAAAGTCAATATGTTAAAGATCGTCAATTTATTATGGAAAGATTAAATAGCCATAAAGAAGACACAAGCATATTATTTAGAGCTTTAGAAAAAAACACAGAAGTAATGACAGAACTTAAGGTTCAAATAGCTACACTGGGCAAAACACTAGAAGCACTAGAAAACAGAATCGAGAGAAAGTAAAATGTCATCATACGATACAATATTATTTAAGAGAGATACCGAATCCAATTTATCTGCTTCAAGTACTGTGATTAAAAACGGAGAACCAGTATTTAATACAGAGAATGGTGATTTAAGAATGGGTGATGGAAGTAGCACTTGGTCTGGATTAAAGTCTGTTAATAAAAAAACAGCCATAAGAACCACAACAGGCTCCGGAACATATAATAACTGGAAGCCCACAGCTACGGGAAATCATACTGTAATCAGAGTTACTACTACCGCAGCTTTAATCGTCACTGGTATAGATAGCAGTTATGGTAATGGTCAGATTACTATTATTAATCACGGAACTACACATAGTATCACTTTTAACGAAGACGATGCTAGTAGTTTATCTTCTAATCGAATATATAATACTCCCACAGGAAACTTAGTATTAAATGCAGGAGAGGTATTATTGGCTACTTATGATGAATCTATTAGTAGATGGATAGCGGTCAAAATAGGCTAATTTAAAGATCAAGTCATACAAACTCCAACGATGGTGTATATAAGCATAGATTTTGTTTATACTATGTTTACAGGGAGTTGTTATGCCTACTTCAGATGTAGCTTTTTCTAGCGATAATGTTTTTCCTTCTGGTATGCCTAAAAATGGCAGTATCGTATTACATGCTGGTATCAGGACTGGTTTTTACGATACGAATAACAGTCATGCTATATCAGGAGTAACGGACGACGATTTAGAAAACAAATACACAGATCGTTTTGACGATATAGATTATTATTCAAATACAACCATTGATGGTGGACCAATATCGTGAGAAAACCAGGCTATAAAACTAGCGAGTTTTGGTTTACTTTGGTAAGTTTTATATTTAGTGGACTTTTTCTATTTGGGGTTATAGACAGCCCCGATACCAAAGATGATTTAACAGATGTTTTTACGCACGTAACAGAGAGCGTTATATTACTTGGCGGGCAGGCTGTTGTTCTTGCTAGATATATAAGAAAAAGAAAAGAAGAAAAAATTGAATATGAAAGAACGAGACAAAAAGAACAAGAAAATATTAAAAAAGAATTAGAAGATTATGTTGGTGTAGGTAAAGAGAACAATACCATTAATATCAATGAAGCATCACTTGGTGAACTAATACAATTGCCGCATATAGGACCATATGTAGCGGAACAGATAATAAATTATAGAAAAACCAATAGATTTGATAGCGTTTTAGATCTACTGAAAATTAAAGGTATTGGAGAAAATACCTTTAGAGATATAGAACCATACATAACATTATGAGGTAAAACAAGATGAATAGCAGAGAGTTAATTATTAGAGAATTTGATATTGTTATAGATAATGTAAGAGAAAGCTTAAATACCGTCAAAAGATTAGCCGTAAGTGAAGCCTGGAAAGTTTTACAAGTAGTTACAGCCAGTCTAATTCAAACAATAGAAAAGCTGGGTCAAGACTTAAAAAGCCCGGAGAAAAAAGCTCTTGCTATGGAACTTTTATCCGGTTTCTATGATAAAATCTTTTTGGTTGTAGATATTCCAGTTGTTCCAAATATTTTAGAGCCTATTATACATAAATATGTCAAAGCCTTTTTAATGGTTCTAGTAAGCGCAACCATAGATGCTCTTGTTACCACATTTAGGGAAACGGGCATTTTTCTCAAGAAAAAGATTGACGACAACCCATATAAACCAGAAGTAATGAAAGTTTCCTATATTCCATGAAAGGATAAAAAATGAATTTTAGCCAAAGTTTTGAGGAGTTTAGCGGTAGTTTAGGAGCTATGGATTTGGCTCTATATGCTGGCTTAGGAATTGTGCTATGGGTCTTATTCAAGGATAGGCTTAGTCCCGTGCAAAAAATGATATTGGATGCTATCAATAATATCAAGAGATCTGTTGGATCAAGCAATAATTCTGCGCCTAATATTTCTGTTCCGGACAATCTTAAAGATGCCCCAAAAGAAACACAAAATCTGTTCTTTGATCTTGTAGTATCCTGGAAGCAGACCAGAGATTTAGCAGAATTAAGCGGCTGCAAAAAAGCAGTAGAAGTAGCAGATCAGATGTTTCCATATCTTAGTCCAACAATATGCTCAGAGGAGCCTAAAGATGCAGAATAAAGTATTATTATCTATAGGTGTTATACTAATATTTTTAGGAATATTTAAGCCAGATCTATCTTCTTTTAATTTACCTGTTGGCGGAGGCGGAGATGTTTGTGTTGTAGATAATTATGTTACAGACGCACCTGCTGACACAGAACTGTTAGAAAAAGCCAGAGAAATTGCAGAGCTAATGCGTCAATCAGATGATTCAACAAGAAGCAGAGATTGCTCTAGACTATCTTCTTTGTATTGCGATATAGCAACCCTAATTGAATTAGATAATGAAGATATGGTTATTAAAGATACCTCGTCCATTAGGCAGGTTAACAGCATAGCGGGTCCTATGCTTAGATTAAACATCAAAGACAAATACCCCAATCTCGCCAAACTTGCCAAAGATTTGATGGTTAGTCAAATTGGTGATGAGGATGTGGTATTAGATCAAGACGCCAGAGAAAAAGCTGTTGAGGCTTTCAGGGCTTTAAGCTGGGCCTTTTATGAGGGTAGTAAATAATGCCAAGAATGACACCAGATCAGCTCTATAATGAATATCGCAAAGGTTTTAGTGGTTGCCTTTGGGAACCACATATATATGAAGAATTAATTGCTACCAGCAAATATGCTTATTTCAAAGATGGTGCTAAAAAAATTAAAAACAGCGGCAAAGGTAAACTTTCAACACCATTCAAATCAGTATTGAAATTTGATAAGAATGCTTATATAGAGCGCCAGACAACTGGTGATTGTGTCAGCCACGCTACTCGCAATGGGTGTGATATAACAAGAGCAGTTGAAATTGATATTAAAGGAGACAAAGAAAGCTGGGTTGCTAGAGGTGCTACCGAAGCGATCTATGGTTGTAGAGGTCATGGTGGTCAAGGTATGAGTTGCAGCAGGGCCGCTACTTTTGTAAGTCAAACTGGTGGTGTTCTTGTGCGTAAAAACTATCCAGGAATAGCAGACTTTAGTAAATATAACGGCAATATGGGTGCTAAGTGGGGATCTAGAGGATTACCAGATAATGTAATAGATGAAGCAGACAATCATCAAATCCGTACTGTATCATTAATTAGAACAGTAGAAGAAGCCAGAGATGCTTTAGCTAATGGGTATGGTTTAAGTGTATGCTCTGGCTATGGGTTTTCTAATCGCAGGGACAGCAAGGGATTTGCTCGTAAATCTGGCAGCTGGGCCCACGCGATGGCATGGACAGCTTGTGATGATACTAACGGAGACCTTGCCTTTCTAGTCCAAAATAGCTGGGGTAAATGGAACGATGGAGGACATCCAGAATGGGGGCCTATCCCAGACGGTTCTTTTTTAATACACGCCGATGTGGCAGAAGGTATGTTGAGGCAAAATGGAGCTTATGCCTTTAGTGATTTTAACGGATTTCCACCACAGAAGTTACCAGACTATGGTTTTGGAGATTATCTATGAAACTACTCGACAGAATAGCCTTAAATAGCCTAATAAAAACTATTACAAATTTTATATTAGCCATTCTTAAAATGTTCGCCCCATCAAACTCTAATAACGAACCAACCAAACCCAAGAGAAGAAGGCCCCTAAAAGACTTACTAGATAAGGTTTTTAACAATGACTAAAGTACTATTTGCTGGAATTATAAGTTTACCAATATTATTTGGCCATTTTGTTACTTCAACAGAATCAAGTTCTAGATACAGCACTCTTGCGGTTGTGACACTATCTGGCTCGATTGTAAAATCTAGAAATACTGATATTGTACAGAAATATAAGAGAAAAGACTGCCCTGTTTGTAAAGGTAAAGGCTGGTATATGAGCGGAGATGGTATAGCTAAAATTATCTGCCAGTATTGTGAATAGGTAGGTGTAAATAAATAATATCGCTATTGCTATGAAACAAAAATATAAGGCAACCAAATGTCCGATATACAAAGAATAAATATTAATAAGCCCATAGATAATGGCGGAATAACTTTTAGCTGGCCTTCTGCTTCTAAAGAAGGAAAAAATTCGGAAAAAGATACAAAAAATCTAACTCAGTTAGCCTCTAGTTTGCTTAATGAGTACAAATTAGATAATCAGCCAAGAGAAGAATTGGTTTTTCCTACAATTCTATACTTAAATTCTTCAGGAGGTGTTGAGCTATACCAGTCTAACTTACCAGCCCCATCTAAATCTAATTATTCTCTCAAGTCCACAATCCCAACGGGCCTATCCTCTAATGCAAAACCTCAATATATGTGGATCTATAATCAGAAAACATACATCGCTTCGGGGGGAAATATTAAAATTCTATTACCCGATTATTCAGTTGAAGATGTGACAAATTCAGACTATACAATATTAGTCTCTAATAAAGAAAGAGGATATATCTATCTGGTGTTAGATAACCAAATACGCCAATTAGACCTAAACAGCAATACCGTTACGTTGTTGTCAACAATAGCTGAGATAGCTTTTCCCTATACTATTAATAGAGGTATTTATGATACAACTAATAATAAAATGATATTAGATGTGACACCAGCTTCTCCTGTTGATAACCAATCCCAAATTTTATTATTAGAAAATACCGGAAGTTCATTTAATTTTATTTCTCAGACAGATGTTCCTCACATAGGATCATTATATATTCAAAATAATGTTTGCTATCATTATACCTCATACTATGATGCTGTATCTGAGCTGGCCTATTTAAGAACACATCAAATAAACTTGACGGATAACACTGTATCATATTCAGACAGTACAGACTTGACAGGAATGAAGAGACTTACAAATTTTGACAAGAATAACCTTTATGTGTCGCCAATCAATAAAATATATTACAACGAAAATCTATTAGGTTCTATTCCCAGCTCCATACAAATCAATAGCATCGACATAGACAATAATATACTATTCGGAACGCAGAATGCCATACAGAATATTTACGCTCTCGACAGCCTTTTAGAAAACAAAATAGAAATTCTAACCCAACTGTAAAACGACATGCCAATTTTATATCAAACAAAATCAAATATATCACCAACACCAACACCAACACCCGGCTTATCGCTAACTCCTACGCCTACCATTACCCCGTCCAGTACAAGCGCAGCACCATCTCCCACCCCAACCACGTCGCCAACACTAACACCTTCACCAACCACCACGTTAACACCCACCCCAACGCCAAGTCCATCATCCGAAATATTTTCTATTACACAACAACCATTATCTCGAACAGTTGATTTATATACAGACCAGACACCATTCGGGGCATACTATACAAGATTTTCTGTCTCTGTTGATGCTACTAATTATGTTTCCGTTACTTGGCAAAAATCTTCTGATAATGGAAGCTCATGGACGAATATTGAGACCAACCACGCTTGCTGCAATACGCCTGTGAGTCTTGGTCAGTATATTGATTCAACGTATAACAATACATATTGGAGAGCCTATATAACCAACGGAATACATTCAATATATACAGAAACAGCTATATTAACAATTATAGATAGTTCACCAGAAAATATTAGTATTAGTTCTCAACCATCCGATACAACAGTAAATCTGGACAATACCGCATCATTCAATATAGAAGCAACATAATTATGGCAAACGAAATTTACTACCAATGGCAAGTATCTAAAGACGGCGGTTCTACATACACAAATTTAGCCGAAGCCACAGGTTCATATCTACACATATCGGGCATAAACGAGACTTATAATAACAATCTGTATCGCTGTGGGCTAACAAGAAGAAAAAAAACAACAAACACTATATATGGTACTCCAATAGACATATCTCACTATAAGTACAGCGACGCAGCAAAGCTTAAAGTTCTACCAGAAATAGAGTATTCTACTAACGAAGATCAAACTTACGATATTACAAATGGGTCTTTATCTATTAATCCTTCTTCGATCATAGACAGCGGTTCTATCGTTAATTATCAGTGGCAGTATTCAGATGACGAAGGTAAAACTTTTTACAATATCTCAAATCAAAATAACGCATCTATTAATATTTCTGGTTTAAATCTATCTAATAATAACTATATTTATAGAAGACAGACTTCCAGCTATTATGGTTCTGGTAATATTGCTGTCTCTTATTCGCCAACAACAAAAGCTCTTTACCAAAACCAAAGACCTTTACTAAAAATTACCTCTCAACCAAAAGATTATTACGGAGTCTCAGGCTCTGCATCATTTAGTGTTGAAGTTGGTTCAGGTAATATATTGGGAAGCGGCAACTATGACCCACTATCTGTTAAATATTGCTGGCAGACTTCTATAGATAACGGTAATAGCTGGATAAATATCGACGCTTCAACACCAACCTTAGTAGTAGATGATATAGAGAAAAAACAATTTAATAAATATAGATGCAATGTTTCATATGACCAATCTATACATGGAATTAGCGGATCATATACATTAATTTCTTATCCAGCTTCTATCATTACATACAAAAATCTAATTAATCAAATTAACAAATCTGAAATATTTGGATTAAATCATTATTTGTTTAAGAGCGTAAATGGAAATCTGGGAATTCTGAGCAATAATACTTCTGGTACTATTGGAGAAATGACATTATTCAGTATTGATGATGGCTCAACAAAAAAAGAACTCACAGCCAATTATGCACAAACAGTATCTAATTCTTATGGCAATATAGCAATTAAATCAATTTCATTATACGAAATAAATTCACTAGGCAATAAAGTATTAATAAAGACAACAGATACTTCTCAGATATCAGATAAGCCAAAATCTGACTTGGCCGTGGATGCAAACGGAAATATTACCAGTAATGGTGGATGTATAGCGGTGGCTGGTAATAGATATGGTAATGGATATGTGATCAATATAAATAATACTATAAACCATAGATCTCTAGACAACCCTAACTATAAACAATTAGTTTTCAATTGTCTAGTAAAAGCATCACAGGTTAAATCCGATATCAGAGTAGGCGTTATATCTTCTGGAAGACCCGACTACGACCTACAAATCATTAATAAGCTTCAAACCATTAAATCGAACAGCAAAGTAAATTTTTTCATACTACAGGATTCTAACATTTCATCTGTCAACCACCTGAAAGAATCAGTAGATGTGATACTTTTACTCAATAGCTATAATTGGAGCTCATATACTATGAGCAATACCAATCAAGAAAATATTAGATTGTGGATAGATGAACATGCTGGAGCTTTAGTAACGGGAGAATGGGTTTTATGGAACTCTGCAGCCAGAAGGAAATTTAGTATTTTAAAAGAAACATTTCCAATTATACCAACTTCCAGATATTCTAGTAGGAGTATACTAAGGTGGTATCAATACAATACCCAAGAAGATCCAATCTTAAATAAAGATGTTTCACAAGATTTTGAATTTGTAGACAACGGCGTAGCAGGGGTAGAAACCCTGGCCAAACAGATTCGCCAAGGAGCAGAAATTTTTTACATTTCTGAACAAATACACAAATCTTCCTCGACCTCATCGATCAGTAGTAATGAGCTAGTTCAAAATTTTAACCTAGACGATGTGTTTGTGTTAGATACAACCATTAAATATAATTCTGCCATATCATACGGTAATAGTAAATATATTGAGGGTTTATTTGGTTTTGATCCAACCAAACTTGCTCCAAATACAAAAGTAGGAGGACTTCTTTATTGGTCATATAAATCTCTTGTTGATTCCTATTCAGATCAATGCCTATCTGCTGATCAGTCACCCAATTATTTATGGGGTAGTAATTCTGTTGGTCAGTATGCCGATGGCTTTAATTCCGTTTTAAGTAAATATGGTCATCAAACGTCGAACTTTAATACAAATCTCGAATCCGAGTCCGAAACCATAAGTCCTGATTTTATTTCTAAATATATCAAACTGATGAACGGGCTAACTCCTTGCTCAAGCAGTAGTCCAAGTAATGCTATTTATACCCTAAACAGGAAGCCAACATACCCTACAGTTCAATTAGGAGAAAATGCAAATACAGAAATTAGCGTTGATGTTGCTAGTACTGACACCAACAAGATACAACATAAATGGTATTACCAGCCAGCAAACTCTAATACGTTTTATGATATTGATATTGATAATAATTCAGAATATTATCTTGTAAATAATATTTCCGGAGCATTAACTAATTCAAAATATAAAGTTGAGTCTTTCATAAATAGCTCAAATAAAACAGAATCTATATTTGAGATTAAAGAAGATATAGGAATTAAATTATCTCTATATAATGCAGCAGGTAGATATTTTTGCAATGATTGTGCAGGACCAAGTCGAACAATTTATGGAACACCTTTATTTGTTCTGATATCTCAATTTTCTCTAGGGGGGCTATCCGGAAAAACATTTACTTTACAAGGATCAAATGATAATATTAATTTTTCTGATATTTTAACCAGATCAACAAGCAATACATATATAGTTTTGTCTAAAAACGAAGTTCGTAAATATATGAGACTAAAACTTATCCACAATAATATTTCTTACTATAGTAATACTATAACTTGGTTTATGGATTTTAATAACAGGCATGTTGGTATCGCACAATCAGGAAGTCAGCTCTCTGCAAAGATTAATAATAATTTAAGAAATAATACATCTATAAGCAATTGGGAATATTCTTTTGATGATCAAAACTATTATTCTTATCCAGGAATTGTCTCTGGCGACCACAATCAAATATTAAATATTACATCTAATAATTATCATAAAGCATATTTTAGAACTAAATACCAAAAAAATAATAATAACTCAATTTATTTTAGTAATAGTATTAGATTCGAATCTGCTGACTTACTAGACTATAATAGAATATATCTTAGCCAAACAACTAATGATCAATATGTAATTAATAATAAAGAATATGTCGATATAACCATTAATTTAGAAAATTATAGTGGAATTAATATTAATACTATAGAATGGTATAAATATAATGCTTTTACAAATCAATACGATATTATTAGTAATATAACAGGCACATCTATTAGCGCCACCGGAATATCTACTAGTCATGCAAATGATATATCTTACAAAGCAATAATTAATAATACAGGGATAGCTTACTTATGAGTAATATAAACTATAGAAACCAACCAATAGTAACAATTAACCAATCGCCTAGTTTAGTTAGTAAGCTAGAAACTGTTACGTTACAAGCAAGCTTTGATCTGTATCAAATAGAAGTAGGACCTGATTCTTATAATATTGATTATGAATGGATATATACTGACGATGGTAGTACATTTATATCATGTGGCGTATCTAATGATGACCTTACTATAGATTTAACTTCAGATAATCTAGAAAGAATTTATAAGCTTAAAATTACTATACAAAATATTAATCATACAATTCAAACAAATAACACTGGAACAGGATCTATAGGCACGACAAATAATATTCTAATAATAACAAATCAATCTAGTCCATTAGAAATATCGGATGACACAACATCTAAAGTTTTATATAGCTCTAACTATAAGTTGAACCACAGTCTAAAACAAACAGAACTAGTTAAAAATTTAGATATTAGTCAAGTTATTAAATCACTATCTCAACAAGACCCTACAATCGTTACTGCTGGTGATGGGTTTATAAGCCAGCAAAATAACCAAGAAATAATAACTATAGACACAAATCAAACAGAACAATATTACGAATCTGGCCAAGCCATTCAGTCGCTAGAAGAAGAACAAATGCGCTCAATGGGCTGGCCATGGTCACCAAATCCGAATTGCACATTTAGTAATTTCAATGCTGTTGGCGGTTGTGGAATAGCGGTTAAAGTAAAAGAATGGATTGATGTTGCTGGAGGATGTGCTAGTGTAGCAACAGGTCCTTGTGATATAATAAAGGGTGCCGGTGAAGTAACAATAAATAAAGCTCTTGGCATTCTAAATAATTGTAAAATAACATTGAATGGACAGGAATCGTATAAATACTGCGACACTTGTCAGGTAGTTCCTAGTCAACCCGCTGGTGTTTCTTCAATTACTATGGAAGATTGTGGGGTTCTTCCTAACAACCTGACAGGGATCGGTTGTGGTAATTTCGAACCTGATATTTTATGTCCAGATCCTAGTATTGATACAAGTGTCAAGGTATCTTCCGTACCACTAAAATACTGCGCCCTTGGTCTAACAGCAAGTGTAATAACTGGGATTATAGCAACAATCGGACTGGGTGTTTTGGCAGCGAGTCCTATAGGACAAGGAGGGGCCTGGGCGCTTAGCTTCACAGGAGCGGCAGGCGCTGCATATGGCGGCGTCATAGCGGGCATACTGGCCAACTATGGAATTCAATTTGGTTACTTAAAGCCGTGGATAGGAGACAGCTGTTATGGCCCTGGGTTATGTGCCAATGGTACAGGCTTCGTGACTGGCGTGAGTTCCAACGGCTATTTTATGTACCAATGTAATCCAGAAAGCTGGAAAAAGCCCGCACATGTTTCGTGCATGGCTGGCGACAATACATATGCTGGTTGTGATGATAATGACGTTGGTGCAGAACTATTCGTACCGTCTTGTTATGTTACTTATAGTGGAGAAGGCATATCAGCCAGTACTAGTATTGTCACAAACCCAGGATCCAATGGTAATAATGTTTATTTGTTAAAAATCGAAGGAACCTATCCCGTACCCGAAAGTTCTATGCCCAAAAAAGGGTGCAAAACCATTACTTTGTACAAAGGAAGTGAACCTAGTGATTGTGCCGAAGCGGGAGCTTCGCTACCAAGCAGTATATCTGTCACAGTATGTGCCAATACCGGAAAAGACGCGGTAGACGTATTAGACGGGATTAGCTTTGGACAGGATGCATGGGGTGTATGTGTTAATCCTGATCCTTGTTTAGTTGGAGTTGGAAATTTATTGTGTTACAGCGGAGATGACCATTATATATTGGTTGGAGGAAATACCGGACCCGGTAATACCTGTCAATCCCAGTGCAGTAAAATAGGAGGTTATACGGCACCTGGCTATAAAGCACTACCTTCTATAAATAGACCTTCAGGACCAGGAACGGGTAAAACTCCAGCCGAGCTTCAAAGCGATGCAGAAAAAGCCAATCAAGGAAAAGCCTTTTGGTGGGCCGTAGACGAACTAATACCAAACCCAGGATCATCTTGTACAATGCCAAGCAAGCAAGATCCTAGCGGCTTCAAAACTGCTACTGGTCCAGTAAGTTCGGCTCTTTATATATCTGAAGGAACGCCAGGTTTAGTGGGCGACTTTTGCAAAGAGTGCGGATGTAAGAAAAATAGAGAGTGTGGAGGAGGATGTAATGAATGTGTCAACGACGATTGTATTACAAGAAATAGCGCATTACACTCTTGCTACGACCACCTCACAGAAGAAACAAAGCCCTGCTGTGCCTACCTAGACACAACAGACCCTGACTCAAATAAGCACGATTATGTTATAACATGTGCAGATCCAGAAAATTGTATCGTTTGTATAGACGCACAGCTTTTCAACGATAAACATATAGGAACCGTAGCTCATCTAGATAATGTAAATCCTGACGGTTCAACAGATCCAGATAAAAAATGTTGCCCACGCCCGCTTCCATTAGCGGGTAAAATATACTCCGAGAAGCACCCACACTGCAAAACTTGTTGTGAAGGTAAAATCTATAATACTAATCAGTGTGATTATCATTGCGTTGACGATGTCTGGGTAAAGAAAGTATGTCCCGATGGATCAGACTATAGATACACAGCAGTACCAGGTAGTTGTACTCCAAAATGTACTTGCATCACTTGCGAATTGTGCGAAAGAGAAATACAAGAAGTTGATTCTGACGGAAATGCTATTACATTATGTCCACACTATAATACTACCATAGATGCCCAGTCTAGTTGCACTGAGTGCGAAGTAATAACAGACGCTAACGGCGAAGAGTCTGAAAGAATATATAGCACCCTTAAAACAGGTCAAACTTGCTGTCAAACCGGTGCAGAGGATTGGACACCAGCCTATTATTGTTGTGAGCATAGTAATGGCTACAACCATCCATGCAGCAAAACACAAGGATGTTGTGGAGACCAGTGCGCCCCAAATGACCCTAGCAAGTGTTGCGTAGGAAACTCACAGGTTGGTTATCAGATTAGAACAAGAGATTGGTGTGAGGATTGCGACGGAAACAATGTTTGTCGTTTTAGCACGAACCCCGATTGTTGTATTGTAGGCGAAACTGTGACGCGTCCCAGCTATAGCTGGGATGAGCCGCCACGCATTGTGTCAGAAAATTATAGTGAAACATGCATCGATACAATGGGACAATGCGCCGAATGTTATAGTTATTCATACACGAGACTAGTAAGCCCCATTGGTACATTAGAGGAAACAGTCTACGTTACAGAAGTTAGACTTATAACTGGATTGGATCCTGACAGACCAGGTTATGATCCTTGCCTAGAATGTGACGGAAATGGCGGCACTAGAAATAAATGCGATCCGGACGACTGCTGTGGAGGAACTTGTTATGATGATCCTTGTCTAGAATGCGTCACTGATGCTAACGGCGATGATATCCTTCAAGATAAATGTAGTGACGGCTGTTGCGGAGGTGATTGTTATGACACTAGCGATCCTTGCTTAGAATGCAATAACGACAGCCTTGACACGATAACATCACAAGATCCAACAGATCCTTGTTATAGCGCAGCCGTACCACAATCTATTTTCTATCAACCCTAAAAGGATTATTTACAATGAGTAGTATACGTATTAAAAATTTACCAGATCCTACCGGCATATTATATTCAGATAATTTTATTTTAAGCTCTGATGACCTATCTTATAAAATATCTTTATCTGGAATCAAAAATGAAATAACCAGTCCTTCAGTTAATACTCAAAGCGGAGGAAATAGTAATTACAATATACAACTTTCTGACTTAAGAAATACGTTAGTAATAGATAAATCTTTTGACTCTACTATAACTATAACATCGGGAATAAATGACAGTTGTGCGGTTGGCGAAAAAATAGATGTGATTAAAATGAGCATAGGAGAACTTAGAGTAGTAGCTGATTCCGGTATCAATATAGTAAGCCAAAATAATTTAACAGACATTGAATCATATCACACAAGATGCTCTTTACAGAAAATAAGTTCATCCAATTGGTTATTGTCTGGAGATTTATATAGCGCACCTAGTGGATCATTCTCGTCATGAAAAATGAAAATCTAGAAAATCTATCATCAAAAATCATAAACGAATCTGGTTTGAATTCTACTACAGAATATACCAGCGTATTATTAACGATTATGGTAATAGGCATCATACTAAATTGTATCAGAGTAATACAAGAGTGCTCTAATAATAAAACCAAAAAAATGTCTAAAGAAGAAACAGTAACTTTTTATCAAAAAGAAATAAAAAAGCTATCAGATAGAAGAGGATGGTATACCAAAATGCGTATTCGCAAAGCCATCCGAAGAGAAATGAAAATGGGTGTATATAAAGAATATGGCTCATCTATTTTAGACAGCATGCTTAGTATAGGAGAAAATATCACGGAAGATGAAGTTTCATCAATTCTGGAGGCTTTAAATGTTTAGCATATTAATCTGGTGTGTTTATGGTATTTTTGTAGGCAGTATTGCAAAAGCGATTGTGCCTGGAGAAGAAAATTTCGGGTTTGTAAAAACAGTAGCATTAGGAGTAGCTGGCTCATATATGGGTGGAGCTTTACTATACTTAATAGGAGAATATAGTACAGTAGAACCAGCAGGAATATTTATGGGTATTGCCGGATCCGTAGTCTCTATTGTACTGTATAATAAATTAACACAAAAATAAAACAATAAGATATAGTGAATAACAGGATTCCTGTACTAATATGGGCCTATCATGTGGATCTATGGCCAGAGATATTGTCTTTGCTATTGCCTGTAAAAGATTTGATAGATGTTAGGGTAGGACTATATGAACATAATACAGACAATTTTATAGTAGAAGATAGCATAAAAATATTTGATAAATATCATATATCATATCATCCTAATTGTGGCGGAGATGTTCTTCCGTTTTTATTGCAATTAGACTCCTTAGATTTTAATAAATCAGATGTATTTCTTAAAATACACACTAAGAAAAGTTTATTTGGCAGAAAAATAGAGTGGAGGAAAATTCTCTACTATAATCTAATAGGTACTAGATCAATATTTCTAAAAAATATTAACAAAATGACTAGTATACAAACAGGAGCATTAACATGCGGTAATCTTATAATGAAAAATTTGGAAAACACAAACAGTGAAATTATCGAAAAAATTAGCGAAGATATTTTGCAAATACCCTACAGTCATATAAAGAATAAAAAATTCTGTGGGGGCAATATGTTTTTTGGACAAACTTCAACCTTCAAGTCTTTCTTTAATACAGACTCCATACCTAAACTAGAAAAACAACTGAGAAAAGAAACGGGTAAAATTTCAGACGTAAAACAAGGCACATATGCCCACAGCCTAGAAAGACTATTTGGTTACATTGTTGGTTATAATGGACAAAAGATACTACGCACAATTGTGCCAACAAAAAGAATACTCAATAGCCTTGCTCCTCAAAATAGGCTTCATATTATAACTATGTATGATGGGAGTTCTTGCTATTTAGAGGAAGATATTAATGTCGTCGGAAATGTAATTTTAAACTCAAAAGAAAAATTAAAAGTAGAATGGTACCATCTAGATAATCCTGTCACAAGAACATACAAATATATCTCTGATAACACACTAATAAACGCAGAAGCTAATGCCAACAAATAACAAAATACTATTAACAGGAGGATCTGGTTTTCTTGGCAAACATGTCCAACAAGAATTAATAAGAAACGGATTTGATAATATAATTATTCCAAGAAGTTCAGAATACGATCTAACTAATCCTGATAGTTGCAAGCGTTTATTTGATCAACATCTACCCGATACTGTCATTCATTTAGCCGCTACTTGCGGAGGCATCGGAGCAAATATGGCAGCTCCTGGAAAATATTTTTATGATAATATGATGATGGGAATTAATAGCATAGAATGCTCCAGGAAATATGGTGTAAAAAAATTCATTCTAGTAGGCACGGTCTGTGCATATCCAAAGCATTGCCCTGTCCCATTTCGTGAACAAGATATTTGGAATGGTTATCCAGAAGAGACAAATGCTCCCTATGGAATAGCAAAAAAATCTCTTTTCGTTATGCTGGAGGCATATCATAACCAGTATGGTTTAAATAGTGTTATTCTTATTCCGTCTAACCTCTATGGGCCTGGAGATAATTTTAATCCAGCATCTAGTCATGTGATTCCAGCAATCATAAAGAAAATAAGCAAAGCAATTCAAAACAATGCACAAAACATAGAAATCTGGGGAGACGGCTCTGCTACCAGAGAGTTTTTATATGCTCCAGAAGCAGCAAGAGCTATAGTTGCAACAGTACAAAAACAAACAGGTTTTGAACTAATAAATATAGGCTCTGGCGAAGAAATATCAATTAGGTTGCTAGTATCTAAGATCGCCCATATTATGAATTATAAGGGCGATATTTTGTGGGATACATCCAAGCCAAATGGACAGCCCAGAAGATGCGTAGACACATCTAAAGCGCAAAAATTATTGCAGTGGTCTAACAATATCGATATCGACCAAGGATTAGCAGACACAATTAAGTGGTATCTAAGTACACAATGAACAAAGCATTAGTTCCAGAAGATTTTGATTGGGAATATTATGTACATGCCCATCCAGATCTATACAGGGCTGGAATCAAAACACAAAAATTGGCAGAATATCATTACGCCGTCTATGGCAACAAAGAAAATAGAAACTATAAACCAGAAGCCAATCATTATATTACAAGCAAGATCATTTCTCAACAAGAAAAGAAACCAATAAATCCTTATCGAAAAACAGTATTTTTTGTACAATGGTATCTTGATGAAGACACCAAAGAAAACAGGCTGTTTTGCTTAAATAAAAATTTAGAAAACCCACACATCGACAAAATACATATTTTTTGTGACTCAAACGCATATGCTGATCTATACAACTCTATACAAAAGCACAACAAGATTCAGGTTTCATTAATAGCCAAAAGACTATCATATTATGACTGGATGCAATACGCTAATAAGCATTATGAACAAGATATTAAAATATTAGCAAATTCTGACATATACTTTGATAAAACGCTGGCGTTATTATCAAAACAATCATTCAATAAACATACATTATTTTTCGTCACGAGAAAAGACCTAAATAAATCTGGAGAGATTGTAGGAAGCTGTGACTACTATGGAGATTCAACCAGACCAACCAATCCACTATATTCACAAGATGTGTGGATTTACGAATCTCCTTTAAAAGCCAATCCAAATGCTTTTGATTTTGAGCTAGGCATAGAAAATTGCGACAGGCTATTTAAAAGCAATTTGTCTCAAGAAAAAATTCAAACAGTAAATTTATTTCCAAAAATAAACGCTATTCATGTAGATTATAGATCAATAAAAAATAGAGCACAATATGACCTAATAAATAATCGGAAAACAAATTTTATGAAAAACTACAGTATTAATAAGTTTATTGTAGAAAGTGATTTAAAAAGACATCCCAATGAACTGAATGCAATATGTCTATTGCTAAATGGTAATGAAATAAATGATGGATATTATGACTCATTTATTATAAAGCTTGCACACAGCATTAAAGAATCTCAAACAAATACTAAGACAGCATCAACCATAGATTTCAATATATATACACAACATACTATTGATAGTAATTATACTCAAGCGTTAAGCAAACTATTTGCAAAAGTCAATATTATCAAGTCTCATATTCCATATAAGTATGACTTTTATGGTCAAGCCAAATCAGATCAAGACACTAAGTATGGAGATAAATCAGGTCCTAATTATTGTTTTTTTGATGTTTTTAAGTACCTTAAGAACTACAACACTACATTATTTTTGGAATGTGATGTTATTTTTCAAGGCGATTGGCTTTACTACATTGATAACTATACTAAATTTAGTGGAGGTTTTTGGGTCTCTGGTTCTAAATATTACAATAACTCGCAATCAAATCTTTATTCTGAAAGCGGACAACATATTAATGGAGGAGTATGCTTGTATGCCACAGGTCACACCGGACTGTGTAACTATATGAATTTTTGTTTCAATATACTGCCAGAATATATTAATCATGTCAACAGCGGATTGCCATACGACTATCTGCTACATAATGTGCTTGTTGATTTCTTCGACTTTGATCACGACAATAGAAAGATATGGAATTTTATTGATAGACAAATAACAACAAATAATCTCATCCTAAATTATAGCGATATAAGTGTCTCGTTGGACAAAATAGCAAAAAACTACCCAAATATTCCGATCCTACACACCAAAAATTCAACAAACGATTAATGATAAACCATGAGTAAAATACCGGTATATTATCATATTCCTAAATGTGGAGGTACTACCGTACTTACAACATTAAACTATTTTAATTTCAAAACAAATAGAAAATTTTATATTGATAATGATTTAGAGTGGGATAATCGCATATGTCAAGTACTAAGAGTTTTTTTACATGAGGATCGCAGATTAAATTGTGTGGTGACTTTTAAAAATAAGTTCAACGACAATACTGTATATATAGACAGACATATCTGTTCTTGTGATTTTAAAACATTTAGCAAATTATACAATAACGGAGAATTGTCGATTTACGCTATATGCGTCGAACCCACAGGCGACGCTAATTTAAAACAATCTTTTGACACAGTTTGTCTGTTTTTTAAAGAAAACTCAGATATTGATATTTTACCATTTACTATTTTTAGAAATATTTTTGATAGACATTATTCCGAATATATGTATTTAAATAGTGATATGTCCAAACACGAAAAATCTCATGGCGTTTTTAAGGATATGACATTTGAACAATATATTGAATCCAATATTTTTCCATTCAACTATATCTGCCAAACAGTTCAACGAAAACCATCGGAAGAAAATATAGAATATATTATCAATTTCTTTAAACAGTTTAGGATTCTGGATATGTCCAACATCATTGATAATTTATTCTCCATACTAAATGAGTGCCAACCAAATAAACTAGATTATTCTGCTGTTTTTTCTGAGCAAAATATAACGACCAATAAAAATACTTACAATAAAATATCATTAAATAATCTTTGTCAAAAATCACAAGAAATCTTTTTGTTTAAAACCTCATTAGACAGAAAATTATATGATGCTCATATCTCACAAACGTAAGTTTATTACCATAGACATACCTAAAACCGGCACAAGATCACTTAGAGACACATTATTGCCTTTGAAAATAATAGATATTGTAGGGCAACCCGAATGCAAAAATTTTTATCAACACGGAACCGCATTGCATTGTAAAAAAGCATTACAAAATATAGGATTAAATTTTAATGATTATTTTTCTTTTTGTGTGGTAAGAAATCCTTGGGAAAGATATACAAGTTTTTTTAGATATTACAAACAAAAGGCAATAGAATATACCGAAACAAAAGACCATAAACATTGGAATTCTTCCAGAATAAAACAGGGAAAATTTTGTGTTGATTTATTTAGCAACAATAGTGAGCAACAGATTATGAGAAAAATCATA
>Ga0181591_10000278_pt1 | contig 38957 bp, 37 predicted proteins | sample 071ome_33_FD_133757 | JGI IMG/M metagenome (GOLD analysis project Ga0181591, IMG submission 133757) | Coastal salt marsh microbial communities from the Groves Creek Marsh, Skidaway Island, Georgia - 071412AT metaG (megahit assembly) | ecosystem: Environmental > Aquatic > Marine > Intertidal...
CCTTAAAGGCGGGTGCTAAGGCGGCATGGGCCTGTGATATTGACCCTCAGGCGCTTTTCGCCGCGAAGGAAAATGCGAAACAGAATGGGTTAGAGGTGTTTACTTGCGAGAGCATAGAAAGTATCCCGGATTTGGACCTCATTCTAGTCGGGGACGTTTTATATGACCCACGAAATCATAATTTGGCCCCCATGTTGTTTTCGCAAGACATCCCGTTAATTTGGGCGGAGAGCCGTGCACAGACTAAGCTATCCCAGTATGGGCCGGTGGCTAAATACGAGGCCCATACAATCCCGAATATTGGTGGGTTTGATGAACATACCCATATCCATATTTATCACCATGGTCTGATTTAGCCAACTCGCTTAGGGTTTCTCGGAGCAGTGTCTCATTTGGGTCTATACTGTTGGGATACGGATGCACCGAGGATGCCCTATGAACTTCCAAACTGTTAAAGACGTAGTTGATCACAGCCGCAGGCTTCATGCTCAAATTAGTGACCTTTATCAGAGCTTAAGCCAAGGGCAAGAGCAGGTACGAGTGGGGATGCTACTGGACTATCTGAAACGCCATGAGGATCACCTAGCGGAGTCTCTTTCTCAATTTGAAAAAGATGAGAGTCAGAAGGTGCTGGATACTTGGTTTCAGTACGCCCCTGATCAGGATCTTACCGAGGTACTAAGCAATATCGAAGTCAGTGATCACATGAGCACGGAAGATGTAGTGGCCATGGCGCTTCAGCTAGATGACTATTTTATTAACCTTTACGAAGACATGGTAGAGCATACCAGCTCTAGTGCGGTCAAAGCGGTGTTTCAAAACCTGTTAGAAATGGAGCAGCAAGAAAAAATACGCATGTCGAAAACCGCATTACAGCTGAATGATATGTAATAGGTGAATCCGCAACCAAGAAAAAAGGGGCTTTAGCCCCTTTTTTAATGTTATCGAGTAATGACCGGTTACTGCATGCTGGCCTGGGCTGCCTTGGCTTTTTCTAAGCTGCCAAGATTTTGTACTTTTGTATAGCCCAATGCTTCCAACTCTGATTTGGCAAACTCGGCTCTACGGCCACTACGACAATAAACTTTTATATCACTGTCTTTTTTATCAGTGATAGCCGGGAAGCTGGCTTTCACTTCTGTGTGCGGGATGTTGATACTGCCATCCACATGGCCAGCGGCGTATTCGCTGGCTGATCGTACATCTAACCAAATGGTTTCAGCTACTGAGTTTAGGCTAAAGCCGATGGTGAGTAGTGCCATTAGTAGGATTTTCATGTGGATTCCTCTGTTTAGTTTTCTAAGTCGTAGCTAAGAAGAATGTAACGGGCATCATCTGTATCCATGTGATCACGCATGTAATTGATGACGTCCATTTTAGTAAAGCTCGTAATGAACTCGGCCAGTTTTTCTTTCGTATCAAATTGATCATTTTCGCGATCAATGTCTCGCCACAGCTCGCTTGATTTCTCCTCAAGGTTGAGAGGTTTCTTCAGTAAGTTGGTAACTAAGCCCTGCTTGTTTGCCTCAAAGGTTGCATCATCCATGGACTCCATCACGGTAAGGTAGTCCGAAATAAAGGCGCGTGTTTGCTTGTAAAGCTCGCGAGAGGAGGTTTTAGGAGACTGAACGATGAATGCCATGCCACCTTGCTCCAAAATCGGATAGGCGGTGCCGAATACGATGTAGCCATGTTCTCGCTCGGTTCGCATGAGAGTGTAATAGGGGGCTTTTACAATGTGTGCGACCAAACCGATCAGCGCACGTTCCTTGAGGCTGTCGGTCTCGGCTTGCAGGTACAATGTCATCACACTGTCGTTGTGATCAGCCGTAACAGTATGCTTGGTCACACCTGAATCTAGTTGTTTCAATGTTTTCTTATTGACGGTAACAGGTTGGGCGTTGGCGACGATGGCTTTTTCGATGATGGATGCGCTCTGCTCAAGTTGATCTCTCGATACATTGCCGTGACCTAATACGGTGACATTAATCTCATCAAAGTATTTGGCTTTCAATGCCAGAAGATCATCGAGAGTGGCGTTGTTTAGCGCTTCCATAAGTTGTTTTTCGCTGTACGAAGGCGTCACTAATACCTGATTTAATTCGGCTATGGTGCGCTTATAGGGGGTTTGCTTTAACGCGTTACCGTATGCACGTAATAGTTCGGTCCTTGCAATTTCCCATTTTTCTTTGGTTGGTTGGTAGTGGGCAATCGCTTCGATCACTTTCTCAAGTAAGACGTCTTGTTTATCTCTGTAACCGTAAAGTTGAATGCCTATACCACGCATGTGTGAGTACAAACTGTAACCTTGACCTGCCAACGCAGCAGGATAGCTTAGCGTGTTTAAATGATCGTTAAGTAATTTAACCCACACCTCAGACAACACTTGGCTTTCGGCGCCCTGCTGGCTCAGGGGTGAATGAAGCCCAGCGTAGATGCTGCTTTGTGGCCCATCGAAGCTAACGTCTTGCATATGCCAAACGGTTAAACCGGGCTTGCTCATCAGGATTTCTGGCTGTGTTTGCGAGTTATCGGCCAGAACACGGGTGTCCTCTGGAATAAAGGGGTTTGGTTTGGGAATAGATAAACCATCTGCCAATTTTGCGTCAGCCCATTTCCAAAGGGTGTCTTGGCTGATCTCTCTTGTGCTGTAAGGGGCATCAAACCAAGGGTCAGTTTTATCTGTGCTGACGGTAGGGGACACTAAAGTACGAATGACATTCTCAGGTGTCATTTTTTCGAGAAGTTGCTGAATTCGATCTTTGTCAAACTCTTCCCATAAATACGGGCCGCGCAAAATATCCTGCACTTTGTAGTCTTGCATGTTCATAGAGAGTGTTTGCACCAGTTCCGAAGGGTTGCGCCCTTCTTCGAACGTAAAGTGCATGTGACCGAGTTGTTTTAATTCTTCAAATACCCAGTTTTGCACCCCTTCATTTTGCACTAAGCGAATATATGCAAAGACCTGTTCGCTGATGGCATCCGTGTGTTCAAGTCCATTGGGCGTGAGTTGAATGTTCACTTGGAATGCACTGTTATTACGAATTTGTGTTTGCAAGCCTGCACTGAGCCCTTCGGCCCAGCCTTTTTGTTTCAGCCAAGCGAGTAGACTGCCGTCGCCTTCGTGCCCAAGTATATGACCGATGTAATGTGACGGTTTTTTAAGGTAATCGTTTAAGGCGGTGTCTAATTCAAACGTGAAGCTAAGGCTATAAAGTTCTTTTACTGGTTTGATGAAAAGGTCAATTCCGGTTTGCTCGAAAATAGGTTTAGGATAAGCATCGATTTTCACATCGCCACTGGGTACAGGGCTAAATCTCGGTTCTACCCATGAGGCTAGGGTATCCAAATCTTGAGATCCATAGACCACCAACTTCATGATACTGGCGCGATAGTAACGATCATAAAATGCCAAGAGGTCTTCACGTACCTTACTCGTGTCGTTGTCGCTTAATGTGGACAAATTGCCAGTGGCAAAGTGGCTCGCCGGGTGGGCTTGATTCATGATGGCTTTGGTGGCGTATTGAATGCGTCGGAAGTCATTCTTATATTTAGACTTAAACTCTCCATTAACCGCTTCTTTTTCCCGCTGGACGTATTCTTCTGTAAACAAGGGTTCGTGAAAGAAGCGACTAAAGCGGTCAAGGGCTGGTTCTAGCTGATCATTGTCGATCTGGAAGAAATAATTGGTGTGCTCTGGGGCTGTGAACGCATTATGAGAGCCCCCATGTTGACTTATAAACGATTGATACTCGCCAGCCGTTGGATAGGCTTTGGTGCCTAAAAAGAGCATGTGCTCTAAGAAGTGAGCCAAACCGGGTCGAGTCTCTGGGTCTTGAATGGATCCAACATGCACGTCTAGACTCGCAGCACCATGGTCAGCCTCAGGGTCGCTAATCAGTAGCACGTCTAACCCGTTTTCCAGTTCAAGGTAGCGATACGCTTTCTGGTCTTGAGAACTGGTTACCGGCTGTGGATCGAATGTGCCTCTAAAGAAACTGAAGGCGATGGCCAGAATGATGGCCAGGAAAAATGTACGATTGCGAGCGGGCATGGTGAATCCTTCTCGGTAGTTATTATTGATGTGTTGAACTAAGCGTCTGCTGCGCCAGGGCGACCATTTGTTCTTGGGTCAAGTCTTGCCCTGCTGCAATGCACTCTAATGCGGTTTTTAGCGCTTGATTGTTTTCTAATAGGCTTGCGTATTCTTTGGTGAAAGCCGCATCAATGGCTTGATAGACCGCATCGGTACTAAATTGATTGACCTTTCCCGTCTCCGCTTGTTCCCGAAGAGCTTTAATGGTGGCCTGTGCGATTCGATTATAAACCTGCTGCTTATTCACGGTGGATCTCGTTGTGTTATTCAAAGAAATGGCGTTTAGTTTAACCTAATATAAGGAGTGGGGCATTAAAGGGATTAGCCTACTTGGGTTTGATCTCGGCCATTTTCTTTGGCCTTATAGAGAGCATCATCTGCTCGGCGGATAATTTGCTCCACATCAGCTTCATCGCCTCTACTGGCTAGGCCAAGGCTAACCGTAATAGAAAATGGCTTATTGTCATTATTTTTAAAAGGGTATTGGCCGATGGTTTGACGAATTCGCTCAGCGACTTCGGTGGCACCCACGTCGTCCGTATCGGGTAGGCACAGAACGAACTCTTCGCCGCCAAAACGAGCACAAAAGTCGACCTTCCTTAGTAGCGCACGTAGTTGGTTGGCAACGCATATCAAAACCTCGTCTCCCACAAGGTGTCCGTGTTGATCGTTAACCGCCTTAAAGTGGTCAATGTCCAGCATGATAAAGGATAGGGATGAGTTGTGACGTAAGCTTCGCTCAAGTTCCCGGTGGGCCAACTCGAAGAAATGTCTACGGTTGTATAAGTTGGTCAATGGGTCGGATGTTGCCCATTTTTCTAAAAGATCTAGGCGCTCTTTTTCTCTTAAGGCAGCCCTTACTCTGGCCAGAAGGACCACAAGAGAATACGGCTTTATGATGTAATCGAATGCGCCCATATCGAGCCCTTCGGCCACGTTTTGATCATCGGCATTGGCTGTGACTAATATGACGGGAATGGAGTTCAGGTCAGGGTGGCGCTTCATTTCTGCGAGCACATCAAGCCCACTCATAACAGGCATCATGACATCCAGCAGTACGAGGTCCACCTCTTCATGCTGTTGCTGCAGGGTGGTAAGTGCTTGCTCACCTCCTTGTGCTTCAATTACGTCGTAGCCCTCGTCACTCAGGTGGAAGCTAAGAATCTCCACGTTGGCGGGGACATCATCGACGACCAGTATTCGAGCCATGCTAATCCGTTTGCTTGATATCTTTTCTAACTATAGATCAACTCCTTTAATTTACATGCAAATAAGGCGGCAACTGCTAAGGTCTATACTGAAAACAGAAGGGTAGATACTGGAATCGGAACATTGGATGTATCTCGGCGTGTCGTGGTTGCGTTTGGACTGCTAACGCCAACCACCACTCTCGCCCTATCACTGGTGAGCATAGAACACTCTGACACTCTGTCATGGAGCCTATTGTTGGTCTCGTTGATGGTGGTGGGGTTGTTTGCCTGTGTCATTTTTTTATGGATGTTAAACCGAAGGTTGTTGCGTTCTAAGCACAAACTGACAGTGTTGTGGCACCATGTTCCTGATGTGCTGACCGAAGTGAACCAGGAAGGGGAGATCTGCGCTGTAAACCAACCCTTGAGAGAAGGGGTAACGGTGGAGCAGCTGGTAGGGACCAGCAGCTTCGATTACCTCAGCAAGGAGGATGCTGAGGTATTTCGTGAGCATCTGAATAAAGCGTTTTCGCAACGTAGAGAGACTCAATATGAATTGGTGGCGCACCTTGCGGACGGCGTACATCACCTGAGCAATCGGATCATTCCGCTATCTCGGGTGGATCACGAACCAAGGGCGTTGATCATCACCAGTGATATTAGCCACTTTCGCGAAGCTGAACGGATATTGAATCAAGCCAAGACGCAAGCGGAGGAGAACGCACAATCCAAGACACGCTTTTTGGCCAACATGAGCCATGAGATTCGCACCCCCTTAAACGGTATCGTGGGGTTAGTGTCCATCATTGAGGACACCTATGACACAGAAGACATGAGACAACTCACTCAGCCACTAAAGGCGAGTGTCGACCATTTACACAAAATCGTGGATGACATACTTGACCTGGCCAAGTCCAATGCTGGGGAAATTCAATTAGATGTCACAGATGTGAGTCTCTGGCAGCTATTGGACGATTTGGAAGCCTTGTATTTGACGCAGGCGCTAGAAAAGCAAAATCGATTTACGGTGACGATTGCACCGAGTGTGCCTCGGATGATACGCGTAGATGGCTTTCGATTACGGCAGGTTCTGTATAACTTGATGAGTAATGCGGTTAAATTCACTGAGCAGGGGCGCATTGAATTGTTCGTGGATCAGCATGAATTACCAGGCGAACGTGTCATTCGTTTTCGGGTGAAAGACTCGGGCGTGGGTATTCCTAAAGATCAGCAAAGTCACATATTCGATGCGTTTAGTCAGGCTCACGCCAGCGTTGCACAGCAACACGGGGGTACCGGGTTGGGTTTGTCAATCAGTCGAAACTTGATTGAAACCATGGGGGGCGTTATCGGTGTTGATAGTGATCAGGGCAGGGGAGCCGAATTTTGGTTTACGTTGCCATTTGCTGACGTTGAGGGTCTTGCGGCCCAAGGTTTGGTCAGTCTGCCCTGGGTGTATTTGTCTATCAAGGACGAAGCCAAGCAACGTTGGTTTGAAGGCTTTTTTGCCGCTTTGAATATTTCCATTGAGATAGCGCAAAAAATAGACGATTTACCTGTGGAATTAGATGGATTGCTGGTGACGGATGGTTTGAAGGCCTCTAATATAAAACATATATGGTGGCTCGGTTTGGATTATGAGCAGCCCAGTAGCCATGCTTGGGTGTTGAACGAGCCCTATCGTCGAGAATCTTTATTTCAGCGCTTACAGGAGTACTCCATGGGTGGGACGGCAGCAACAGCGGACGCTGACAAGGAATCGGGCAAGCTTCTGCTGGTAGAAGATAACATGACAAATCAGTTGGTGGTACGCAAAACCTTAGAGAAGTTGGGGTATGAGGTGGATGTGGCCAATAATGGCCAGGAAGGGGTTGATGCCCACCTAAAAGGCCATTACAGCGGTATTATCATGGATATTCAAATGCCCATTATGGATGGGATTGAGGCCACTCGTCGCATTCGTCAGTCCGCTAATCCCTATGTGCCAATCATCGCCCTAACAGCCAATGCTCAGTCCGATATTGAAGCGGAATGTTTTGCAGCCGGTATGGATGCGTTTTTGACAAAACCTGTGGATCGGGTGGCACTTCAGCAAGCTTTAGAGGCCTTCATCGGCGTTAAAACCAGTAAGGTATGAGGTCAAACCTAATCAGCGTGTATGGGTTACAGTAACGGACCAAACGGCAAATACTTATTATCAGATTGATCTTTGACCCATTGTACGAGCGCTCGATCAATTCCCACTTCCTTTCTTAGTGCTTTAAACAGAGGAATCACGGCTGACTTTTCAGCCAGATCCCAGCCAGCTTGCTTCTCAACCATCGTAAATAGCTTGATTAGGCTGATCATCTTCTCAGTATCGAGTTGCGCTATGGCTGGTGACCAAGCGGAATGATTCATTTGTGCAAATGGCTGAATCCAATCTAAATCTGTTGTAAGGTTCCCCTCAGCAGCTTGGGCAGCAACCGATACTAGACGCTCTAATGCGGCGCTGTCTATTGACGTAATCTGTGGTACGGGTTGCCATGCATCGACAGACATAGTGCCTCCTAAGTTCTCGATAGAGGGCTATTGTCCCACAGCTGATGAACAAGAAAAACCTGAAGTTTAGAAAGGTTAATCCATGGTTAAACGCCTGTTTTCAATATGCCACTATTGGTTTGGAGCCCTGTTATTTAAAAGCGGAGTGTCGGGTTGGCACCCTTGGCTTCATGAGAAAACCATGCGCCAATTACAAAGAGCCGCTGACCAAGGACTCCCTAACGCGCTCGCGCTTTTTGGTGCTTTACTGCGCTACCGGGGGGCAACGGACTTTAACAAAATATCGGGTATCCGATATTTAATCGAATCGGCTCAAAAAGGGCATGCTGATAGCCAGTTCTTTGTGGCTGAAGCCATGTCATCGTCCTTTTGGCTGCCTCAGTATATGAACGAATTACATGAAGAGCAGCAATCTCCTGTTTTTTGGTACATCAAAGCCGCACAGCAAGAACACCCTATGGCCGCACTGCGTTTAGCAAAGGTGTATCATCAAGGCTTGCATGGTACCCAAATAGATGACGAGAAAGCGGAGTATTGGCGAGCAAAGTTTATGGAAAAATCCGGTTTAGAGACACGCCATGGTTTACGATGATATTCGCGCTTATGATGACGCGGATGTACCTGACGTCATTGACTCATTACTGCGTGATAATGAATTTCTTGAGTTCATTTCGCAGCAGACCCACCCAAAACTTTCCCGAGTGTTACCTCGGTGGACCCATAACAAACTGCGGGATCGTCTTAGTCGATCACTAAGCGGTGTCCAGAGTGTGGAAGCATGGCAGTCGACCCTTGCTCCTCTCGTGAAACGTTTATTAGAAAGCAGCACGACGGGTGTGACTATTCGAGGAGTCGAGCATATTCCTGCAGGCCCCTGTGTGTTTGTAAGTAATCACCGCGATATTGTTATGGATCCGCTGCTGGTGAATTATGCGTTGATGGAAAGTGAGAAAAAGACGTGCAGAGTGGCCATTGGGGATAATCTGATATCTAAGCCTTTCGTTGGGCAGCTCATGCGTCTTAACAAGAGTTTTGTGGTGAAACGATCCGTCACCGCCCGCCGTGAAAAACTGGAAAGCGTTCAAACCCTTTCATCTTATATACATGACTGCATTAAACATGAGCACAGTATTTGGATCGCTCAACGAGAAGGGCGTGCCAAAGACAATATGGACTTTACCGATACGGCGGTTCTTAAAATGCTGCACATGGCCGGTCGAAAGCTTGGTTGGAGTTTTCGTGAAAGCATGCAGTTTTTAAATATCGTTCCGGTGACCATAAATTATGAATGGGACCCCTGTGATATTGATAAAGCTAAAGAGTTGTATTCGATCCGACAGCATGGTCGTTATGAAAAAAGCTCAGATGAAGATTTTCACAGCATATTGAAAGGCATGAAAGGGCAAAAGGGCAGGGTGAGTGTTCATTTTTCACCAAGGGTAGCGCTTGCGTCCGACAACCCAGACGAGTGGGCGCAGAAGATAGATCATTTCATTCATGCAGCCTATGATATCTTTCCTTCGCAGCAATGGGCATTTGACCAGCTTCAGCATCGGTCGAGTAACGAACAAGGCATAGCAAAAATTTGGCAAAAGCGTTTTGCATCTGTTCCTGTTGATCTTCAAACGATGGCGATGCAGCACTACGCTAATACAGTATCCTTAAAGTTGGCTGCACAGCAGTCATTAGATGAGACGTTATGAACACTTTAAACGGCGCGAAGCCTTTGCCCTTTGGTGCGGTCACCATTACCCTTGTGGTGTTAGTGGGTCTAGTTCAGTTGTGGAATTATCTGCAACCGGTTTCAATGTGTGACGAGTTAAAGACTAAATTGGATAAGGGATTCTTTTATCAATATGTTGATGGAACGCTCATTGTCGTGACAAGCGATCAGCAACATAAATGGGTAACAGGCGAGAATGAAGAAGCCGCGTGTGTGAAAATGTACTCCGAATTTTTTCAGGTGGTAGAGTGATGCAGTATTTAGAAGAAACCCAAGCATTTATCGCAGAACTACAGCAACAGGGCCAAGACGATCGTGCGCAACAACAGGTGTTATCTCATCTTTTAGAGCTGGCCGTAGTGATGTATCGAAAGGGCGATATCAAGACCATTAACCAAGGTCATAAGATGGAGCTGGTATGCCAAGTTAAAAAAGGCAGTCGCCGTTTGACACTTGCCGAGCAATAGCGTTATTGATTCAGCGCTCCGCCGAGCGTGGATTTTAGCGAGGCTGGATCAATGGTTTTATCAAATAGAGCACATACACCCGATTGACGAATAGCACTGAGACGGCTGTCGTTCGCTTCGCTGGTGACCATTAGCACTGGTAGGTAGGAAAAATCAGACTGTTGCAAATACTCAGCGAATTCTTGCCCATTCATTTCCGGCATATTGTAGTCGGTGATGATAAAATCCACCGCCTCTGATTGAAGAATATCGATGGCTTGTTTACCATTCTCTGCTTCCACAATATTGTCGATTCCGCAGGCCAGTAGCAATTTACTGATGTGCTTTCTTGCGGTTTTTGAATCGTCCACCACAAGCCCTCGCAATGAATCCAAATCTAGGTTCTCCAGTTGAATGTCTGACACTTCCAAGGTATCTCTTGCCGCGATAAGAGCGGTGCGGAAGTCTCTTCGGTCGAAGGGTTTCGGTAATACAGCGAGTACACCCGCTTGCTTAACCGGATTAATCATATCGAAACTGGTTTCACTGGAAATCAGCATGAAATTTATGTCTTCTGTGTGAGGGGTGGAGCGAATCTTTTGCAATAGGTCGATGGCCGTCATGTCGCTGTAGTACATTGCACTAATCACAAGGTCGGGATGGCAGCCATCCAAATATTGTAGGGCCTCCTGGCCAGTGGCGAGGCAATCGAGCTTACTGATGCCTTCGTCGCTTAAAACTTGAGATAGTATTTTACTTTGTGTGCTTGAGGGCTCAATTAAAAGCACAGTCAAATCTTGGATATCAAGTGCCATAGTGGTTCCTCATTCTTCGGCCTGGGCTTGATTTCGGCCCAATTCTTTCGCTTTATAAAGTGCTGTATCTGCACGCTTAATCATATCGTGTGTTGAGTCATTTTCTCGAGATTGAGCCACGCCGACACTCACGGTGACGTGATCCGCGCAGGCGCTATATGCATGAGTAATGTTGGCCTGGTTGATGGCACCAATAAGTCTCTCTGCCACATGGGTTGCACCAATCAGGTCGGTTTCAGGGAGCAGTACAACGAATTCTTCGCCTCCGTATCGTGCAATCACATCGATGGGGCGCTTTAGGGCGGTTTTTAGGACTTGAGCAACTTGTCTTAGGCATTCATCTCCCTTTATGTGGCCATAGTTGTCGTTGAACGCCTTAAAATGATCTATGTCCATGATCAGGACGCCCAGAGGACTTTTTCGACGCTGATGATCTCGCCAAAGCCGCTCCAACATATCGTCGAGCCCGCGACGATTCATAATTTGCGTCAGGACATCATGGTGGGCCACTTCATCCAGTTTCCGATTCGCTTCAAGCAGTTGGGCTTGCATATCGGAAAGGCGCAGCATTGCCTTGCTAATCGCCAATAGCACATCGGGGTTGACGGGTTTTTGGACATAGGTGTCACCTCCCACCGCGAGGCCTTCAACGACATCCTCTGGGTTACTACGGGCGGTTAAATAGACGATGGGTACCCAGACTTCTTGTAAAAAACCGCGAATCGCTTTGCAAGTGTCGAACCCAGAGAGCCCGGGCATTTCCACATCCAAGATAATGAGATCAGGTATTTTTTGTGTGACTTGTTCCAGCGCCTCATTTCCGGATTCGTAGCAAACGACATCACAGTTTAAGGGCGCTAGGTATTGATTGATAATGCTTCGTTGCGTTCTTGAATCGTCAACGACCATGACTTGGGGCATAGGCCATACCAATATCTCGTGATACGTTTAATACTAGTCAAGCCCATGAAAATTGCAGCGTGATGTCGCTGTTTTTTGTTGTTTGAGTTATTAAAAAGCACAGTTTTATAGGGATAAGTTTGAGGGTTTGGTATGCTAAGGTTACTTAGATAGAGAACGTAAAGATGTCATCAGAGATTCCTTCTGCTCAGCAGGCAATGAACGAAAATGCGTTGAGACAAACCCTCGCTAGGCGGGCCACCATGGCTTCTGTCTTTGTAGCGTTGATTTTGATTATGACAAAAACGTGGGCCTATTGGTCTACTGGGTCGGTCAGCTTACTCGGTTCGCTTTTGGATTCACTGTTAGACGGTGTAACCTCGCTCATCAATTTCTTAGCATTGCGTGCAGCACTGCAACCCGCCGATGATGATCATCGATTTGGCCACGGTAAGCTAGAGTCTATCGCAGCTCTCGCTCAATCAGCCTTTATGATCGGTTCAGCCAGTGTATTGGTGCTGAACAGCTTTGATGCCATGCTGGCTCAGCGTGCGTTAGAGAATAATGAAGTCGGTGTGGGCGTGAGTGTTTTGGCGATCGTCTTGACTTTGGGGCTAGTGAGCTATCAATCCTACGTCATGAAGAAGAGTCAGTCTTTGATCGTAGAGGCGGATAGCTTGCACTATAAGGGTGATCTCATGATGAACGCGGCGGTGATTGCCGCTTTGTTGATTGCCGATTTGGGGTGGTTTTGGTTTGATGGTGCTATGGCCATCTTGATTGGTGTGTATCTTTTGTATTCTGCTTGGCAGGTGGGTAAGCGAGCCTTCGAAGAACTAATGGATCAACATGTTCCTGAGCTCGACGAACGGGTACAGGAGATAGTGTCACAAAGCCCCGGCACGGAAGGCTGTCATGATGTTCGATGCAGACGCTCTGGCCCCCATATTTTTATCCAGTTTCATTTGGAACTAGATGAAAATCTTTCCTTGTGGTCGGCCCATGAAATTGGCGACCGAATAGAAAAATCCATCATGGCGGAGTACCCCATGGCGGAGGTGATTATTCATCATGATCCTGTAAAGGTTGTTTCGTGATCACATTACGTCAAGGAGCCATGATTGTCATGGCTTTACTTGTAGGTGCTTGTTCAACCGCGCCGAATACAGAACCCGCGCTCATATCGGCCGGTCCTGAGGCGGTTGACTCGACGCACCTTTCTCAAAAAGGGCAAGGCGCCGCCGGTGATGATGCTGCGAAGACTCATACAAGTGAACTGTTGCAGTCTCATGATAATACGGGGAGTGTGCTCGCAATCAATGAGAGAGTCGAGCAACACGCTTCAGAAATGCCGCCATCCGAATTATCTTCCAGACATGACAGTCCGTTAACGCTCAATGAGAACTCAGAACCTGACGTTTCGGACCCTTCTGCCTCAGCAACACGCTCTCAAACGGAATATGAAGCAAGCCCAGATGAACCAGCCGCGAGTCAGCCACAGGATGGTGACCATGTCGTACCGAATGTCGTACCGAGTGGAGAGCGTCACAAAGATGCAGGCTTTAATTTGGACGAAGATATGACGATGGATAGAGACATGGATGTGGAACTGGAAACCGTCATAAATGCAGCGCCGGAGCCATTAGCGGGTGAATCTGAGGAGGAATTTAATATTCGCTTTTTGGATTGGACTCGGCAGTTGGTGTTTGAATATGTCGAGGGACTTAACGACGGCGTCGATACATTCTTTATGAGTACGTTTTTTGATGACGAGCTGATTGAAGACGAGTCCTCAGGCAGTAATGGCCGAATTTATTTTACCACTCGTCGCGTCATCAATGAGGGGGTGGACTATAAAGTGGGTGTTAACTTGAGGTTAGTGCTGCCCAATACCCGTGATCGAATGAAATTGATCGTTGAAACCGACGAAGAAGACGATGGTCAAAACGAAACGAATTTGGTGGATACCACAGAGAATGTAACCTATACCACGGCACTCCGGCTTGAGGTGCGCGAGGGTAGGCGTTGGAAGACGAGCTGGGATAATGGTGTCAGATGGGAAGGGGAACCGGTGTATTTCTCGAGATTACGCTCTCGCCGAGAAGATCATTTCGGTCCCTGGAAAAGTCGTATTGTAAACTCCCTATATTGGCGCACGGATGATGAATGGGGGAATGAAATCAGTAACTACTGGCGACTACCACTGGGTGATCTTAGAAGCTTAAATACTGGCTTCGAAGCCGATTACATCTTAAAAGAAGACATCACATCATTGTATTCTGATATTTCACTGTTTGATGAATTAAGTCACCGCTCTGCCATGCTGTATCGATTCGCGGCAATAGGGGATACTTATAAATACACAAAGGTTGAGAATTACTCTTTCTCAATTAGTTATCGGCGAAAAATTTATAAAAGTTTTGTGTTTGCTGAGATTACGCCAGAAATAGCGTGGCCAAGGGAAAGCAATTATCGAGATACGCCGATTATTAATTTTCGCTTGGAGATGATCATTGGGCCTGAGTAGCGCCTAGCGGGGGAGTTCAAAGAAGAAGTGGCTTCCACTTGGTTGGTTCGGCATGTAAGCTAAACGACCATTGTGAGCATTCACTATCCGCAAACAAATGGCCAAGCCAAGACCATGGCTGCTTTCCCCGCCTGTTGTTTGGTGCCCCAGTCGTTGAAAGGTTTTGAACAATTGGGGCTCGTCTTCTGGACGAATTCCCGGGCCTGTATCGAATACATGAAAACCAATATAACGCTCAGTTTTGTCCACGCTGACAGTAATGGTGGAGTGCTCAGGCGAGTATTTCACAGCATTACTGATTAGGTTATCGACGACTTGTGTGATACGAGTTGGGTCCACTTCCACCATGGCGCTGTTGGATAACTGACAGTCAAATTGAATGTGTTTTTTTGCGGCTAACTCCTCGAAGACCATCATTCTTTCTTTCACTATGTCCGTCAGGTTGATACTTAAAGCGTGAAGTTGAAGTCTACCCATCTCTATGGCGCTAATATCCAAAAGATCATCTAACAACACTTGCATGTTTTTTGTGTTCTTTTGCAACATATCAATGAGTGGGTTGAGATCTTGATGGTCTCCGATGATTTTCTCGATGCGTCGACAGGCTTGCTGAATAAAGCTTAACGGGTTACGTAGGTCATGTGCTGCCATTCCCAAAAAGCGATTCTTTTCTTCGCTGGCCTTTCTGTGCGCTCTGACCTGATCAATATAGTCGGCTCTATGATTTAATCTATGGGTGAACTCTTCTGGATTGAATGGCCGGCTTATGAAGTCATCGCCGCCGCACTTTAAAAAGATGGATGCTGTATTTACGTCCCCTTTACTGCTAACGCCGATGATCTGTAAAAGGGGGTTACTGGTTTTAATGCGAATATCTCTGCATAGCTCATGGCCAAGAGCATCGGTGAGGTATTCATCCAAAATGATGATATCGGGTTGTTGCTCCAATAGGCCTAGGCATTCTTTTGCGGTGGCGGCTTCTAGAACATGAAAGCCTTGTGTTTCTATGGTGGCCTTTAGCGTGCCGCGGGCACTCGGGCTGTCGTCTACCACCAACACTTTTAATGCCTGATTGCACAGTACCCTCTGGATTAACCAAGCAACGTATCGGACACCGGTACTGGCAGATTTGAATACGTAGTCCACGAGAGGCTGGTTCTTGAACTGGTCTCTGAGATTGGTTTCTTCAACACCGGTAAAGACGATTGAGGGGAGGTGGACGCTATTCGTGAGATTAAGAGCTTCACCGGCTTGGCAGTCAGGTAACTGCATATCCACTGTGGCGATGAAGTAGAGCTCACGGTGAAGGGCGAGGATTTCTTTGGCTTCAGACAGGCTGGCAGCAATGTCGCTGGGGATCTCATACTGCTGCTTGAGCTCAGCTTGTATGGCCCTTGATAACGACTGTGCGTCTTCAATGATAAGTACTCGACTTCCCATGTTCCCTACTGCATAAAAAAAACGCCTACCCTAAGAGTAGACGGTTTTTTTACAGAGGGGAGGTTATCGGTGGCTTACGCCCCTTCGTTCTCACCGAACATGCCATCGAATAAGATGGTCGATAGGTAGCGTTCACCGCTATCTGGCAATATCACGACGATGGTCTTGTCCGCGTGCATGGGTTGTTGCGCGACACGTAGAGCCGCTGCGACGGCCGCCCCACCAGAAATGCCAGCAAGAATGCCTTCTTCTGCCATGAGTTTTTGGGCGGTTTCGATCGCAACTTCATTTGAGATGGTTTCCACCTGATCGATCATAGATAAATCTAGGTTATCTGGGATAAAGTTGGCCCCAATGCCCTGAATCTTATGGGGAGCGGGACTAATTTCTTCGCCGGCCAGTGTTTGGGTGATGATCGGCGAGGCTTCCGGCTCCACCGCCACAGTGGTGATGGCCTTGCCTTCCGTCTTTTTAAGGTAACGGCTTGTTCCTGAAATGGTTCCGCCTGTGCCCACACCCGCAACAAGCACGTCGACGCTACCTTCGGTATCGCGCCAGATTTCTGGGCCAGTGGTGGCTTCGTGGATGGCTGGGTTAGCTGGATTGCTGAACTGCTGAAGCATCAATCGGCGCTCCGGATTCGCTTCAACTAACTCGTTGGCTTTGGCCACCGCGCCCTTCATTCCTTTCGCGCCCTCGGTTAATACAATATTGGCGCCTAATGCCTTCATGACCTTGCGGCGCTCGATGCTCATGGTTTCTGGCATGGTTAAGGTCACTTTATAGCCGCGCGCAGCGCCAACAAAGGCTAGGGCAATACCCGTATTGCCTGAGGTTGGCTCTACGATTTCCATACCGGGCTTGAGTACGCCATCTTTTTCAGCCTGCCAAATCATGTTGGCACCAATGCGGCACTTTACAGAGTTGGCTGGGTTACGGCTTTCGATCTTGAGTAAAATATTGGCATTGGTTAGCTTGCGTAGGCGTACCAAAGGGGTGTTACCAATGGATAAGCTGATGTCATCGTAAACTTGCATGGCCGTTTCCTAATTTAGGCGAGTTCTTTAAGAGGTTGATGATCGAGTAGTTCACCGATAAGCAGATCTTTTTCAGACCATAGGCTGTGGGTCCATGCCTGAAATTCTTGGCGAAACTCTCTGTCGTTATTGTAATCTTTGGTGGCAAATGCTTCTGGAATCGGTTCTTCTTTCACACGCACTACAATGTTTTTAACTTTGCCGCATAGAAAGTCCCAGAAAGTAGGAATGCCATCAGGATAGACGATGGTGATGTTGAGCAAACTATGAAACTTGTCGCCCATGGCGTTGATCGCGAAGGCGATGCCACCAGCTTTAGGTTTGAGTAGATATTTATATGGGCTATTTTGCTTTTCATGTTTGCGCTTAGTAAACCGTGTACCTTCTAGAAAATTCATCACGCTGGTAGGGATAAGCGAAAACTTTTCACAGGCTTTGCGTGTGGTTTCTAAGTCCTTTCCTTTCATTTCTGGGTGTTTTTCCAAGTATTCTTTGCTGTATCGCTTCATAAATGGAAAGTCCAGTGCCCACCAGCATAGTCCCATGATCGGCACTCTAATAAGCTCTTGCTTCAGAAAGAACTTGAGTAGAGGAATCTTTCGATTAAATACGTGTTGGAGCACGATGATGTCAACCCAGGATTGGTGGTTGGCGTTGACTAGGTACCAGCCTTTGTAATTTAGAGCGCCTAGCCCTTGTACATCCCAACGGGTTTTTTGGGTGAGGGCCATCCACGTCGAGTTGCCTGTAATCCAGCCTTCGGCAATCTTGGTCAATATGGTATCGAACACTTTACGCAGAGGCTTTATCGGTAATGCTATTTTGATGATGGCGACTGAAATGAGCCAAACAAACCAAAAACATACGTTGATGCCTAGCAAGATAGAGGCAATCACCCCAACCAATTTCGATGGTAAGAAATTCAGCATAATTTTCTCAATCAAACTCTTTTTTTATTTGCCTCCATTAAAACATGCCAAGTCGATAAAAGGCTAATGCATCTTATCGACTTGAATGGAGGTTTTATCCGTCAGCCTATTAGGCGTTTCTTTGCTGTGCCTGAATGGCCGTAAGGGCAATGGTGTAAACGATATCTTCAACCAATGCACCCCTTGACAGATCGTTTACCGGTTTCGCTAAGCCCTGAAGCATCGGCCCAATACTCACCACGTTTGCACTGCGTTGAACCGCTTTGTAGGTTGTATTACCCGTGTTTAAGTCAGGAAATATGACAACACTTGCTTGGCCTGCGACCGGGCTATTGGGGGCTTTAGATTTAGCCACACTGGCTGTGGTGGCCGCATCGTATTGCAGTGGCCCATCAATGAGTATGTTTGGTTGGGCTTGCTGGGCGATTTCGGTTGCTTTACGCACTTTTTCAACGTCACTGCCGCTACCAGAAGAACCTGTACTGTAACTGATCATGGCCACCTTAGGCTCAATGCCGAAGGCGAGTGCGCTGTTGGCGCTTTGTATGGCTATATCGGCCAGCTCATCTGAGTTTGGATCTGGATTGACGGCACAGTCACCGTAGACCATGACCTGCTCTGGCAGCAGCATGAAAAAGACAGATGACACTAGCTTTGCTTGTGGTGCGGTTTTGATTAGCTGCAGTGCTGGGCGAATCGTATTGGCCGTGGTGTGTACGGCACCACTCACTAAGCCATCCACCTCGTTTAGAGCGAGCATCATGGTGCCGAGTACCACAGTGTCTTCTAATTGGGCCTCTGCCATTGGGGCGGTGAGGTGCTTGTGTTTTCTGAGTTCCACCATGGGGGCTATGTAATGGGACCGAACTTCATCTGGGTCTAAAATTTGTAAGCCTGCCGGTAAAGTAACCCCAAGGCTATTCGCAACCTGCTCAATGCGCTCTCGCTTCCCTAACAAAATACATTGGGCAATGCCTCGTTCCTGACAAATGGCAGCAGCTTGAATGGTTCTGGGTTCGTCACCCTCTGGCAGGACGACTTTCTTGTTGGCCGCTTGAGCTAATTGAACCAACTGGTATCGGAAAGCGGCTGGGCTTAGGCGAACGTGTTTTTGAACTTGTAGACGATCCTTTAAATAATCAATATCCAAATGGTCCGCCATGTGCGTCATGATCGACTCAACGCGTTCAGGGTCATCTGCTTTTACCGCGTCGTCCATATTGGATAGTTGTGAGGCGGTTTGAAAGGTATCCGTTTCGACCGACAACACTGGCAGAAATTCGATGGCAGGCGCGAGCAAATTCATGACACGTGCATCGGGCGCAAGGTCGCTCGTGAGTAGCAGGCCTGCAAGGGGGACGCCATTCTGAGCGGCCATCGCTGTGGCCAGTAAAATATCCTCACGGTCGCCGGGCGTGACAATTAAAGTACCGGGTTGTAATGAACTCACCATGTTTGGCACGGTACGGGCACACAGACTGATTCTTTTAACTCGTGCGTTTTCGAGCCCTTTCGGTTGGATGATATTCGCTTGAAGATAGCGTGCGATGTCTGCGGTTCTTGGGGCTACTAAATTTGGATCCCATGGTACCGTGCCTAACAACTTGAAATGGTCGTTTTCCAATATGGCGAACTGAGATTTTACTAACTCTGTGCTGACTGGGTTTGCATGGACAATGCCTTGCGACTTAATCGGAATGCTTGGGTTATTTGGTGCATTCACCTTGTTTACAATACAACCGAGCAAATTTTGATTGCGGTCACCACCGTACAAGGTTTTCACCACATCTAGGTGTTCTTTTAACTGGTGTGCGTTTCGACCATTGGGGGCGGTGACTAAGATGACTTCTGCGTCGAGTGTTTTCGCCATTTCAACATTCAGGCGGGCGGCATAGGGCTCGTTACGATCCGGCTCGATGCCTTCTACAATGACGACATCGACTTCTTTGCGAACCAAACGATGCATAGCGATGACTTCTTCCATTAATCGATCATGCTTGCCTTCACCCATCAATGCTTGAGCTTGCTTTAGGCTGATTGGTGCCGGTGGTTGGATGCCCGTCGCATAGGCAATGAGGTCAATAGAACGTTGTCGTTCGTCTTCTGTGGTTTGGGCTATGGGCTTACAAATGCCCACTTTTAATCCCAACTGATCCAGTGCGCGAATTAGACCCAAGCTAATGGATGTGAGTCCGGCTTTGATCTCTGTGGGCGCAATAAACAAAGTATGCTGCATGTTTAGCCTTAGGTGTGGTGTCCCCACACCGAGTCAATTAGTTTATGAGTCGATCTGTGTCGAGTGCGATCATGAGTTCTTCATTGGTCGGTATTACCAGTGCGAGCGTACTGCTGTCTGTGGTAATTCGACCTTGCTCGTTTCCATTTTGGCTGTTCAGCTGGCCATCGAGTTCAAACCCTAAGATAGATAAGTGTTCTATCACCAAGCTGCGAGTTAAACGATCGTTTTCGCCGATACCACCCGTAAAGATGAGGGCATCGATACTGGGGAGTGATACCGCCAAAGCACCCAAGTAGCGCGCAATTTTAAAGGCAAACACTTCTAGGGCGAGCGTTGCTCGTTCATCACCTTCGCTGGCCAGCTGCTGAATCTCTCGCATATCATTGGTTTTACCCGATAGACCGAGCAGTCCACTGGCTTTATTAAGTTTCTCTAAAATTTCATCCAGTGAGAGGCCGAGGCGTTGAGAAAGGTAAGGTAGAATGCCTGGATCAATGTCACCGCTACGGGTCCCCATGATCAACCCTTCTAAAGGTGTCAGCCCCATGGATGTATCGACACTTTTGCCACTCTTAATGGCGCATGCACTGCAACCATTGCCTAGATGCGCAACCAACAAATGCGTGTCCTCTGGCTTTTTGCCTAAGACTTCAATGGCCTTTTGGCTCACAAACCGAAAACTGGAACCATGGAAACCGTAGCGACGAACGCCATGTTGTTCATAGTATTCATACGGAAGGCCATATAAGTAAGCAGAAGCCGGAAGTGTTTGGTGGAACGCGGTGTCAAACACGGCGACCTGAGGCATGTCCGGCATCAGTTCCATGATGGCTTCGATCCCCATTAGATTAACGGGGTTGTGTAGTGGAGCGAGGTGGCTTAGGTTTTGGAGTTCTTTTAGGGTATTCGGAGTGACCAGTATCGAGTCGCTAAACTGCTCACCACCGTGAACCACGCGATGCCCTACACCACTTAGACTTGAGAGCAAGTTGGCCTGTTCGAGTGCGTTCAATACTGCTGATACAGCACCCTTATGGCTGCCATCTGATAAGGCTTCGGTGTGCTTTTGATCAGCTTGTTTTATGGTGAGTGAAGCCTGTTCACTGCCGAGCCGTTCGGCTAATCCGGAGACGATACAGTGGCCGGAGCTGGGTTGAATGACCGCAAATTTGAGAGAAGAGCTGCCGCAGTTAATAACGAGCGTGTGATGAGTATCCATAAATCCCTATTTCATTCTTAGCAGGCACCCCTGCTTCGAAATGAAGAAGGATGCTTAGAGTTCCTGCATGTGCAATGGCGCTTTTAGGGTAGATGGTAACGCTTGCTCGATGGATTTTAAAATAGAAATGGCCTCTCGATAGGGTTTTTTATCAGGGCGCTCTAATACAAATTTCACTTGGCTTTGATAGTAAGGGCCACAGCGTTGACATTCTTCGACTCGAGCCGTGACTTCCTTTAAGGCATGAAAGCCGGCAGACAGGTTAATGAATATAAGCTGGCCAGGTTTCAACTGGCTCTTACTATTGAACGTCAATTGAAAGCGATTGAATTTGATGATTTCGGCATGGACGGGTTTTTTGGGGTTTCCAAACCAATTGGGCACGCAGATGCTCAGTTCCATCTTGCGCCTCCTGTAATAAATAATGTCCGATAAAGTGTCATTTTAGCCTAGAACGCCCATCAACCGTGAGTTAACCGCCCACTCTTTTTACTTTGTGGCCCAATTCTTCTAAATACTTCACACTTTGCTCAGCTAAATCCCCTTGCAACTCGATGACCCAAGCTTTCACAGCGCCGCCACAACCAAAGCGTTTCTTGAGTTTCTTGCACAAATCGGCAATGGCTTTCTTATCGCCCTCTAACCCCGTTATGGTGGTGACGGTTTTGCCTGCACGGCCTTTTTTCTCTCGTTGCACTCTTAGTACACCATCGCCTTCAGGTGCCGAGTTGTCTTTACAGGTACATCCGTCGACTGGATTTTCGCAGTTTGGGCAGAGCTTGCCGCTTTCTGTTGAGTAAACAAGAGCCATAGAGTTCATACGTGGGTTAACGGGGCGCCCATTGTAATGGGTTTGGTTAAATCCGTTAAGAGCCGATTGAAATCACACTCTGGTTAGACTGTTTTGTTATTTGAGAACTGGTTATATATCGCCTAGATGAATTTTTGTTTAGAGTCCAAAGCTAAGGTACTCAAGGCTTTACGCCTTGTACACTAAATAAACAATAAATAAATCAATAGGTTAGCGTTTGGATTTGGCGGTGACCTTTGGGGGCGGCAATGCAGGACAGTTTCCTGGTCAGTTTACAGGTGACCTCGGAACCCTTAATGCAAGCTTTGACAAAATGGTTGTCAGAGTGTGCGGGGTTGTCTCTGTGTGCATTGGAAAGCGCCCCTCAATTCTGTGTGATGGATTGGCCACAATTTTCGTATTTTCGTCAATTGGGGCACAGCTTCGTCATTCCAACCGTGGTAATTGCACCTGAATATGATGCCTACCAAGAGCAACAGGTCTTTATAAGTGGTGGCATTGACTACGTTGGCGGTGCGGATGTTTTTGACAATTTAGTGTTACGACTCTCCTCACATATCCAGCGTGTGCAGAAGTTGGACCATTTAGAAAGCCTGAGCGTCACCGATACCCTGACAGGGTTGTTTAATCGACGAAAGTTCGAGCAGGCCCGAGAAATGTGTTGGCGCCAAGGGGTTCGCCAGCAAACCCCGTGTTCTTTGTTGTTACTGGACGTTGACTATTTCAAGTCATTCAATGACACCTACGGCCATTTGGCTGGAGACCAGTGTCTGCGAGAGCTGGCGGGGGTGCTTATGGCCCATGCGGTTAGGCCCTATGATGTAGCGGCACGAATCGGTGGCGAGGAATTTGCCATTCTATTGCCTGATACCCCTAAGACTGGGGCGCACCACGTGGCTCAAAACATTCTGAGCAGTGTATGGGATCTTAATATGCTGAACGAGCGAGCGCCTATGGGTAAGGTCACTGTGAGTATTGGGGTTTCAACCATAACACCCACCCATAAAGACAAGGCAAAACATTGGCAGCAGCGTGCTGATGATGCGCTTTATGCCGCAAAAGCAGCAGGCCGAAATCAAGTCCAAGGGGGGCAGATTTCAGCCCCCAGTGAAGCTGAAATCTTTTAAGACGTTATTGGTAAACGGCTCTCGCTTGCTCTAGAGCACCTTGCAGCAGGCCTTGCGTGGTGGTGCGCAATACCTCGGTGGAAAGCAGCTCTGACAGCCGATTTAACTCTTGTGCAAAAACGTGCCCTGGGCAGGCAATAGCCTCATAGTCATAGTGGTGGTCTTGTACTGAAACCTTGGTTAGCTCGGTAAGCTCTTGGTGTAGGATACGAATGATGTTGAAGCATTGATTTTTGACAGTGATGGAAGGGGATTCCCAGTAAACGTTTTCCATCACTTCTAGCAACTCGCTGACGAGTGCACTTCCTTGAGCAATTGTAATGGCCATCGGCATTACCCCGTTATAATGTGGCCGACTTCTCTGTTTCCCCATCTTCTGTCTGGTCAGTGTAGGGTTGGAAATCGGCCTTCTGAAGTTAATCGTCCTTTAAGTTTAGCCGGAAAAACGGACCTTGCTCAGGATCCTTTTCGGCGGATGTAAAGGGTTTTATGGCAGACAGCGACGATCTGGCCTTGCTCATCCTTAATCTCGACCGGCAATTCAGGAAGGTATTTGGCACCATTCGCGGTGTTGCGCTTGATGTCCTCGATCGTACTGGGCTCTACCGTAAACGTGGCGCTGACGCGGCCCTTGCCTGGTCGGACGAATTCAATGTTCGCTTGCTTATCCCATACGATGTAGTCGGAACCCAGTTGGTTCATGATCAATAACATATAAAACGGATCAATCATGGCGTATAAACTGCCGCCAAAGTGCACGCCGACATAATTTCTGTTGTACCAAGTTAACTTCATTTCCACTGTGGCGCTGGAGAAATCATTGGCCAAGTGAGTAACCTTAATGCCAGCGCCCAAGTAGGGCATGTACCAGTTCATTAGATGACGAAGCCATTTAGGGTGCTTTACGCGCTGAAATAGGGTCTTTTTCACAGTAAACCTAGAAGCAGTGAGGAGACCGATTCAGAGTAACGCGATTTTCAATAAGGAAAAAGCCCTAGTCTAGAATGGTTGCCTGCGAGAATGGCGTTAACCGAGTGGTCGATGGGCAGATGCCACTGGCTAATACCCTGTCGATGTTTGCTTTAGACAGTGTTGCCAATGCTTTTCGATCGTAGTCAGTTGCTTTAATGGCTGGAAGAAATACCACTTGGGCGCGAGTCTTCTTTTGTATGAGCAGTTTAAGGATGTTGCCTATGATGCCGTCATCGTCAATAAACGGCACCGCGATCGATGGCGTATCTTGGTGGGCCCAATAGCGAATGGCGATCGGTTGAACCCAAGCCGCTTCTCGTACCGCGATTTCAAACAGCATCGGGTAAAACGCCCGAGTGGTATCACCGTGAGTGGTCGTCCCTTCAGGAAACACCATTAGTGACTCACCTCGTTGTAATAATTTTTGCCCTTTAGGCAGGCTGCGATACACCTGGAATTTGTTCTCTCGACGGATAAAAAGGGTGCCCAAAAGTTGTGTCAAAAAACCAATGATAGGCCAGTCCTTTACCTCTGACTTAGCAATGAAATGCAGATGGCTGTAGTGGGTCATGAGCAACACATCGAGCCAAGAGATGTGGTTAGACACCACTAAGCCGGTATTAGGATGCATTTGACCAATGAACTCAACCTCGATGTGAAGGCAGGTCAGGAGGCGCCTACAAAAAAATGTTTTACAGGCGGTTAAGGCGGCTTGCTGTCGAGACGGTGGCGCAACCACTAGAAATACAATCAGTACGGAAAAAATGGCCAGTACAAGCCATAAAGCGGCGAGTAATAATCTAAATGGCGCGGTGATGATATGCATGTTGCCGATACCTAAAATGAACAGGGGATAAGCTAATTTTAAAAAATGACAATAATGTTTCTGTAATGTGACAAGGTGTTTAAATCCTGATGCTTAGCGTGAGCTACACTGATCTTGTAAACCCGTTACTTGTATCAACATTAGGAGTGGAACATGAAAATCAAGATGGCATTGATCAGTTTGTGCATCCTAATGGTCGCCTTGGATGCGGCGTCAAACCCAAGAAAACCCACTGAACAAGATGTTCGCATGATATTCAATCAAGGCTTTGGCCAATCACTTTTGTTTTTTATGCCCCATAAATTACCGATCGAAATCGAAAGAATTCACAAGTCGTTGGAAAAAAAGCTAGATAGCTGGGTTGAACTCGGTCTTTTGACGAAATCGAATACACGTTTTTTAGCGGAGAAAATGATGTACGGAGAGCCACGTGAAGTGAGCGTGGGTGGATATAAATACGACCTCAATCATCAGAGTCAATGGGTCAGTGAAAAGGGAATATTTTACGGGCGTCCTGAGATGGATACGCTGTTTGAGGTGTCACCGCCGTCCCATATTGGAAGTCACTTCGTATGCGAAGTGTATTTGTCTTGGTATGTGGAGGATTTACCCGAATGGCTCGATAAGGTAGACCTGACAAGCCGAAAACTACGCCAACTAAGGCGTGCGAAAGAAAGCCGAAAAAGGCCCTTTGAAAAGCGTTTGTATCTGATTTACCAAGCCAATCAATGGCAGTTATGGAAAGAGAAAGGCGAGCAATCATTGTTCGCTCGCTAAAAGACATCGACGCCGATGCCACCGGCGTCGAAGCGTAATGAGATTAGGCTCCGATGAGGGATTGCCCACAGACCCTCAATACTTGCCCATTGAGGCATGAGCTGCCTGGTTGAGCAAATAACGCGACGCCTTCAGCGACATCTTGAGGTTGGCCACCCTGTGACAGAGAGTTCATACGACGGCCCACTTCTCGCGTCATAAATGGGATCTGATCGGTCATTTGGGTTTCGATAAAACCCGGTGCAATGGCATTGATGGTTTTCCCAGAGCCTTGCCATACAGCGGCTTGCTTCCTCACATACCCAGCGATGCCTGATTTCGAGGCGCTGTAGTTGGTTTGCCCTACATTCCCCGCAAGTCCACTGATCGAACTGATGCAAATCACGCGTACGTCTTGACTCAATTGATCTTGCGTCTCGAGCGCGTGTGTAACATTCGCAGGTGCGCTCAAGTTGATGTTGATCGCCATATCCCAAAAATGTTCCGGCATTTTGCCAAGGGTTTTATCACGGGTCACCCCCGCGTTATGAACCAGTATGTCCAATTTACGTCCGTTTAGGCATTGGGCTATGTCGTTGGCGGCTGTTTCGGAGGTGATATCGCAGGCCAGAGCTTCACCGCCAATGGCGTTCATGGTGGCTGTTAGTGCTTCTTTGGCCGGTGGAATATCGAGGCCAATGACCTTTGCACCATCTCGAGCTAACACTTGAGCAATGGCTGCTCCAATGCCCTGCGCTGCGCCGGTGACTAATGCGACCTTTCCATCTAATGGCTTCGCCCAGACGCTGGTGGCTTGACCAGAGGAAAGGGTCAGTGGTTGCCCCGATATGTAGCTAGATCGATTGGATAGAAAAAAGTTAAGAGGCGTGGTGACGGCACTATCGATCTCGCCTGCGACATAGAGCAAATTAACGGTAATGCCTTTCTTTCCAAGCTCTTTGCCGAGAGAGCGTGTAAACCCGCTTAAGGCTTCTGCCACACTGCTGCCTTCAAGCGACTCAATGGTGCTAGGGGTTCGCCCTAAAATGACGATTTTTCCGCTTTTTTGTAGCACCTTGCCAGCATTGGCAAAAAAACGTTTGAGCGCTTTAAGATCGTCAAATTGATTTATTTCTGTGGCATCGAATAGCATGGCGTTGACCGGTTGCGCCTGATAGGTATCAGCCTCGGGTGCATCGTCTTTTATCCAGTCGATGCTCGCGTCACTTAAGCATTGTTTAAGCGCAGCAGAAGGCTCGTGTGCAAGCATCGTTTTGCCGGATACCCAAGGCAGCTGTCCTTGGAAACGTTGCAGTGTCTGCGGTGGCTTTACCCCTAAGGCGCTTAGGAGACTTTGGCCCATTTTTGAATAGAACAAATTTTCTAAAATCTTACTCATGCTTGGCTATTTCTTATTGTTTAAACGTTAAAAAACGCCCCTATTCTACTGAAAACAAGGACAGAATATAGGGGAATAACGGGTGACGAGTCATTTTGCAACTTGGGCCAGTAACGTCAATGGCACTAGCGGCCCCGTCGTTAGGCGACAGGGCCAATTGAGGTGAACTAAGTCGTATAGGTTAGATCTAGATTAAGTAGGGAGCGCCAATAACCAGGTTGGTCAGGGCAAGACCTGTCATTGAAAGCCAAGTGATGACGGTACCCCAATATCGACCGGCGTGTTTAAGGCCATTGCCTTTTCTAAAGCCCCATGCGTGCAGGAAGCGTGCGACGGTAAAGGCGACGCCGAGCCCGTGGACCACAATACTGTACGCCCCGTTTATTTCGGCGAGACCCATTAGAATGAGAAAAAAAGGTATGTATTCGCTGGCATTACCATGAATTCTGCCGGCAAGTAGCAGTTTTTCATGGTCGTATCCTAACCCTCTTGCATAGCGAATCCGAGCTTTCACCACTTGAAAAGCGAGGTGAAGGTAGAAAAACAATAAGATCGACGCATACAGGGCCGTGATCGGAAGCATAGGCATAAAATCAGTCTCTTTATTCTTATTACTCAACACGCTAAACCCCCTTATCAGCCATGTCAATGGTGGCCAATATGTGGCTAGTGGGCCTAGCCTTGGCTATACCTTATTAATAGCTTGATAAAGATGGTGAGTGGCGAGGCGGATGAAGTTAGTTGAAGCCCATACAGTGGTAATGAGAGTGAGTGGCCCATGGTCGAGGCACTGATTTACTTTCGAGTGTTCTTCTTTATTGTCATTTTGTTAGCCTTGCTGCTTAACGCGGATAAAGTGCGAATACACCTAGGCCGCGTGGTGTACTATTTAGGCCTTTCCGGAATCGGGTTGATGGCTATTGCCCAGTTGCTTCAAGCCATGATGGAAGTCAATGGCCAAGCACACCTGAGGCCCATTCTCGCCGTGCTCTTCACCTTGGGCCTGCTGCTGGTCTCGCTGGCTGTCATTCGCTCATTTATTTATGGCACAGGCATTTTAAGAGGCAGGCGCGCTTTGAGTGAGCGTGAGCGCTGGCTGAGTAAAGTGTATGAAAACGTTCCCTCTGGTGTATTTGTGCTTCGGCGAGATGAATTAGTCTATGCCAATGATGTGTTTAAGAGCCTGAGTGCTCGATTTCGTAACGACAATCCATTTTCAAAATGCAAAGAAAGAGAACAAGAGGTCTGGTTAAAATCCCCCAATGGACAGACCTATGTCTATTGGGTAGGCCGCTTTCCAATGCAGGAGAGCGAAGATGAAGTGGTAATCGTGTCGGATGTCACGGCAATCCGTTTACACCAACTATTTATTGAAAACTTAGGGCTCGAACTTATCCATCATGGCGATGCGTCTTTCAATATTATTGTGAATACGCTAGCCCAATTTAACCCAGATTCACTGATTTATATAGGTCGCTATCAAGAGGACTCACAAAAATTCACTTACGTGACGCACAGTGGTGAAGAGCAGGAGGCCAATATTTTTTCAGATCTGGTGCTCCCGATAGCGCAATATCCCTTGAACCAGTGGACTTGGCTTAACCGCGTTCAAATTTTAAAGCAAGATTTCAATAATCTCGTATCACAATATGCGCCTGATAAATTGGGCATTATTTTGTTTGCGGATGAACAGGATAGCCCGCTGGGTGTATTGATGCTGTTGCAGAAAGAAGACCAGCAACTAGATCCTGTTATCAATGACTTCTTATCGCTGATTAGTTTACGGATTCGTTCTGAATTTGAGCACGCCCGACACCAAAAATTATTAAGAGCAAGTGGGCAGAGATACAGTGCGTTTATATCTCGTACCCAAGAGGCCATTGTTGATGTGGAAATACACCCATCAATTCGAGTGGACGATAGCTTAGATGAGCAGTGGCAATTGCTTCTAGAGCGTGCGGATATCAATACGGTCAACCCCGCATTTAGGACGCTCTTTTCGGTGAATGCTAATGCAAGTATCGAAGACGTGTTTCTCATCAAAAGTATTAAGCATCTCATGCGCTATGTTATGCAAAGTGGCTTCGGAGAAGAAACCATAGAAGTTCCCCATGATTCTGATGAAGGAGAAACAAAGTGGCTTAGTTGCAGTGTCATGAGCGAGATTGAAGATGGTCGACTATATCGATTTTGGATCATCATTAAGGATATTACGGAGAGCCGGCGCCACATCCAGGATCTTGAGTATCAAACTCGTCATGACGCACTTACGGGCCTGCCTAATCGAGCTGCATTAAGGGAAACCTTAGAGGATAAAATCGAACAAGCGCATCAATTTGGTTTTAAAGTGGCTTTGCTGATGGTTGACCTCGATCGTTTTAAAGAAATCAACGATGCACTTGGGCATCACTACGGGGATGTTCTGCTGAAAAAAATGGCCCCTCGATTGAAGCCCACTCTTCAACCTAGACATGCCTATCTAGCTCGCTTGGGTGGTGATGAATTTGCTGTGGTAATGCCGAACTTGCAGAGCTTGGTAGAAGCGGAGGAGTTAGCCCGTGAAATATTGAGTCGAATACGTGAGCCATTTGATCTTGGGCAGTTGCACGTTGAAATTAGTGGCAGCATTGGCATATCGGTCTTCCCCGAAGATGGTACCGATACAAGTACCTTGATGCGCTGTGCGGATGTCGCCATGTATAAGGCCAAATCCGTCGCTGGTGGGGTACTTTGCTATCGCAACGAATTCGACGACCACAGCCCTCGACGGTTGGCGATACTTGCGTCGATGGGGCCTGGCCTTAAGGATCAGCAATTTTACTTATGTTTCCAACCGAAGGTGAGTGTCGAGGAGCAGGCGGTGACGTCGGCTGAAGCCTTAATTCGATGGCAGCACCCTGAAATGGGAATGGTCTCACCGGGTGAGTTTATTCCGCTGGCTGAAATGAGTGATTTGATTATTGCTGTAACCGAATGGGTGATCGATGAAACGCTGGCCTATATCCAGGCTTGGCTCAAACAGGGGCTAGAAGTGAAGGTGTCGGTGAATGTTTCTACGCGAAACCTGTTAGACGAAAATTTGATCCCCTATTTGCAGGGTAGGTTAAAGCACTATGGGGTGCCTGCACATTTGCTAGAGCTGGAGATTACAGAGAGCGCGCTCATGGCTGATCCTGATCGGGCATTAGAGACCCTGCAGAAGATCAGTCAGTTGGGCATTAGCATCTCGGTTGATGACTTTGGAACCGGGTATTCATCGATGGAATACCTTAGAAGGTTACCGCTTGATGCATTGAAAATTGATATCGCGTTTGTTCGAAATATGTGTGTGAATCCGCAAGATGAAATCATCGTAAACTCCATTATTAACCTGTCCCATAACTTAGGTCTTGTGGTCGTGGCGGAAGGTGCTGAGGATCAAGAAACCATAGAGAAGTTATCGGATATGCACTGCGACTACATTCAAGGGTACTTTTATAGCCCTCCGCTGGTGGCTGAAAAGTTTGTGCAGTTTTGTATTGAATTCAATCAAAACTAAAACGGCCCGAAGGGTAAAACCCGTCAGGCCGTTTTGGTCAGAGAGTGATAACTAGGCTTTGTGGTAGTTTAAAGCGGTTTCCACTTCTTGCTTGCTGCCGAGAATAACAGGGACGCGCTGGTGAATATGCTCAGGTTGAATGTCCATGATATTGATGTCGGCATTAGTCGAGAGGCCGCCTGCCTGCTCAACAATAAACGACATGGGGTTGCCTTCGTACATTAGACGTAGCTTACCTGGCTTAGCGGGATCACGGCTGTCCCATGGGTACATGAAAATACCGCCGCGGTTGATGATGCGGTGTACTTCAGCCACCATGGCGGCGATCCAGCGCATGTTATAACGCTTTTCTAACGGACCTTCTTCGCCTTGCAGCATATCCGCAACGTATTGCTTCACTGGTTCGGCCCAAAAACGTTGGTTGGACATGTTGATGGCGAACTCTTTAGTGGTTGGCGTGATGGCGACGTCGGATTCAGTTAATACAAATTCCTGTGAGCTTGGGTCTAGCGTAAAGATATTAACGCCTTTACCCGTGGTCATCACTAGCATGGTGGATGGGCCATAAAGCACATAGCCAGCGGCCAACTGTTTTCTGCCGGACTGTAAGTAGGGGGCTTCCTCAGCTGCGTTGCCGCCACTGTGAGGTAGGATTGAAAAAATGGTACCGACGGTCACATTGATGTCGATGTTTGATGAGCCATCAAGAGGATCGAAAATCACCAGAAATTCACCAGATTCATTGGCTGGCACGGGTAGGTCTTCTTCCTCACTGGCAATGCCAGCCACCGCAGGGCAGGCTTTTAATACGTCTTTTAGACAGTCATTAGAAATGACATCCAGCTTTTTCTGGGTTTCGCCTTGAACATTCTCATGTTCCGCGCTGCCTAAAACGCCGGCCATTGCACCTTTTTGTAATAAGTGTGAAATGTCTTTGCTGGCGTCTAATACGGCCAGAATGGCGCTAGTAAGAGAATCGGAAACTTGGTGTTGTTCAAGAATATGCTGAACGGTCTGCATCCCAGGACCCTATAACTGGTTAAATTGTGGCGGATTTTACACAACACGGGCATTTAAGGCCATGCCTAGGGGCGAAACGCACCACAGGCAGAGAGTGATTGGCGCTAAAAATCGTCTTTCATGCTTCTAATAACACCAAATACCTCGGCCTTAGTGCCCAATGGATGCCCAATATGGTGTTCGGCGGCTCGAATAACGTCTGGCTGGTCCGTTCTCACAAAGGGGTTACTTTTCAACTCGTCCGCCACCGTCGTGGGCAGCGTAGGAAGGCCTTGTTCACGCAAGGCAGAGCATATGTCTTGTCGATGCAGGGTAAAGGTATTGTTGGGCTCAATGTGTAAGGCAAATTGGATATTGGCCAGGGTATATTCATGGGTGCAATAGATGCGTGTGTCGCTTGGTAATTCGACGAGGGAGGCTAAAGATGTACTAAACATCTCCGCATCACCTTCAAACATGCGACCGCAGCCACAAGCAAAGAGGTTGTCACCGCTAAATAGGTGCCCTTGACCATTGGCCTCTATGGCATAAAAGACGATGTGGTCCAGCGTATGCCCGGGAGTGTGCCATACACGCCAATCCAACCCTAATGCATGAAACGTCTCACCGCCGTTCAAGGCTTTGCTTCGGCATGGAATCTCTGCGTGACCGGTTCCCCAAACCTGACACTCTGGAAAAGCCTCAACAATCTCGGAAATCCCCGTGACATGGTCCCAGTGTTTGTGGGTGATGAACATGAAATCGAGCGTTAGCTCATGTTCATTGAGGTAGCTGAGTACAGGGCCTGCTTCGCCTGGGTCAAACACCAAGGCCTGCCCGTCGTGCTCGACCAGCCAAGCATAGTTGTCTTGAAGAATAGGTATAGGAGTCACTTTCATCGAAACACCTCTTGGCACGATATAGAGCCTATTGGAAGATAAACAGAATTATGGCTCATAATTTAGTATGAATTGAAGTGGTGAGTGGCCAACGGATGAAAATAGAGAGTTTTCAAATAACCGCTTGAATCTCAATGGTTTTTTTAAGACAATGGCGTCGCCTCTGGTCCCCCCGCAATAATAAACTGTGAACCCCGCCAGGCCCGGAAGGGAGCAACGGTAGCAGTGGACTTATGTGCCGGGGTGTGGCTGGAGGTCCTTTCAGCTTGTATTATACCCCCCTGTTTAAATTCGTTTGATTGGCATTTGCCTCATGTTGCAACGAGAGTTCTATCGTCGTGGGCCCAGGCACCGCGGGGATGAAGATATTACCTTTCTTGATATTCGCAAGAGGTTTGAGTTTCGCAGTATTCAAATCGGTAAGTGGGTAACCAAAGCCGAACAAGCCGCTGCCGCCCCGTTATTTTATGATGCTTTATGCGACCTCATGACCATTTTAGGGGGTAATGAGTCCCTCATATCGCTTCGTGGGACGCTGGCACTGCAATACGGGTGCGGAGGGCAACCTGGAGTGTCAGCCCATTACGACCCTCGTACTCGCAGCTTCGCTTTGGCGAAAAATGCAGGCCCTGGGTCTATCGCTCATGAGTGGTTTCATGCTTTTGACCACTACATAACGGAAAAAGCGTTCGTCAGCCCCTCTAAAGCCTTTGCCTCTGAAGCGTGGCTAGATGACCAAGTGATGATTGATCATCCATTAAACGAAGACCTTAGCCAGCTCTATCAATGCATCATATTAAACGAGCTAGGCGACGCACCTTCCGCTTACTTTAATCGAGCACTGGGGTTTGATAAGGCCTTGGAAAGCGACTACTACAGCCGACCAGAAGAGTTATGTGCAAGGGCGTTCGAGGCTTTCGTTCAAGATGCGAGCATTAAAAATCAGTTCTTAGTGAAAGGCACAAAACAGTCCGATGAGGCAAAGTGGGGCCTGTATCCTCAGGCGGATCACCGTCATCAAGTGAATGCACGCATTTACCACTACTTTTCTCGTCTTGGTCAGGCCCTTAAACGTCAGGGGCGACGTTCAGAATAGCATCGTGTCGGAGTCGGCATCCTTGGTGTGGTCGATTTCAACGGGCTTCATGGGTAAACACAGGGTGAACGTTGATCCTTGGCCCAACGACGATTCTACGAATACCTCACCGTCTAACTGTTGTGAAACCTGATGGACGTAATACAGGCCAAGACCGATGCCGTAGTGCGCTCGATCGTGCTCAGTATTGAGCTGTCCAATTTCTTCAAAAATACGCTTGTGATTAATCGGGTCGATTCCCATTCCGGTGTCTTTGACTAGAAAGCAAATACGATCCCCAAACTCTGCATCCTGTTTTATTTCTGTATGAAAAGAAATTGTGCCCTTTTCTGTGAACTTAATGGCATTGTCAAATAGGTGTCCAAGCATCGCGCCTACTTTCTTTTCGTTGCTGTTGAGCGTAATGCCCTCAGGGATCTCACTATCAAAAGTTAATCCTTTTTTGTTTGCTAACGCTTGATAAGCGGGTACTAAGCGAGTGAGTAAACGGCCTAGGTCAACATGACTATATTGAGTGTCTTGGCTTTCTGTATCGGCAATATCGAGTAGGGTATTCACAATGGTATTGACGGCGTGGGTGCTATCAGAGATTCGGTTTAATGCATCTAAACCCGAATCACCGAGCGGTTTTTCAGCCCCTTTTTTTAGTAAAAGGTTGGAGAACCCGAGCATGCTATTGAGGGGGGTTCTCAGTTCATGGCTTAAGGTTGTAAGGAAGCGTCCTTTTGATTCTTCGGTTTTCTTGATAATTTCTTCCACTCGCAGCGCTTCTGCAAAGCGATTCGAAATGTCACACAGCATGACGAGGCTATCTGTAATTCGCCCCATTTTCGCTTCGTCATCACTGGGCAGACCTTTTACCAAAAACACGAGGTTTTCATGGTTGATTTGCATTATGTCTTCAACGATTTGTACTCGATTTCCATTCTTGTTGTTGCGCATGACCTGTTTCATTTTGTCGTCAATGTTCGCTAGGCTGGAATGATATGAATGCTGGTGGAGCTCCTTAATCTCAATCAAGTTGTGTTCGGAGAAATGTTGGGTAACGTCCAGCATGTGCTGAGCTAACTCTTGGTAGCTTTCGCTGTTTATGGCACTTTTGACGAAGCCAATAATGCTACCGAGGTCGCTGGATGTCTCCATAGCCAGCAGCGCCATATTGCTGGCTTCGTTGACTTGGTGATTAAGATCGCTTAACTGTTGCGTTACTTTGGCGTGATGCTCTAGCTTGTCTTCTAGTTCCTCTGGCCCAAATTCACCGAAGATCAGTTCATGGCCACCGGATTTATAAAAGTCTTCTTTTTCAATGAGTGTGAGTAGCTGATCTCGGTGCAGAATCACCAGCAACGGATTGAGTAGTGTCTTCGACTTCACACTGAGGATCACATTGAGTGCGCTTTTGTAGTCCGGAAAGTGGCTCAGAATCAGTACATCTGGAATGGGTTCTGGGTCTTCTAGCCATGCGGATAAGTCATAGGAAGCAGTCACCTTGTGGCCGATTTGCTTAAGGTTGGCTACATGATCTTGAATGGGTGACGAGGGAGGAGCAACCCAAAGTACTTTTGACATATATTTAGTCATGCATGGGTTATCCGTGGTTGTTTAACACCTCGTATAGGCCCTCCAATACCGTACCTAGCTCGCTTTCTAATTCTTCCAGTTCACCTTGTAACTGTTCGAGCTTTTCGTTGGCTTGATAGGCGAGGGCAACGAGTTGTTCTTCTTGGTCTTCGTCTAGACCTAACTTGAAAAGCTTGGCCTCAAGTTCACTGATCATATTCAACATGACAGATTTAGTTGTGTTGTCATATTGCTTTAGTTTCTGAGAAAGGTTGAGCACTTGGCTCTCGGTCATTTTAATGATTCGCGCCAAAACGTCTTTTCTTTGATCGGCTAATGATAGTTGAGCCTGAATGGCCAATAGGCGACCATCACAAATGCTGGTTAGCACGAGTAAATGGTCTTTAAACCGTCCGTAACGAGTCCCATCGTCGACGGGCATGTTGCTAATTAAAAGCGCCATGGTGTCGCTTTTCGCAAGCGTACGTATGCCAATGTTGACGATGCGGTCTTTGGACTGCTGAAACCGTTCTAACACTCGGGCTTCCATTGAGTCTGGAGCACAGTTTACGAAGATAGGGTGATGGCCAAAAATCATCACAGATGCGTTAAGTCCAAAGCCTTGAGCGACTTCACAGCATTTTTCACCTATGCCTCTTAGGTGGCCAATCTCTTGTGCGGATTTAACAAATTCGAGTATCAACCCCAGTTCGCTGCTGGATGTCATAGCCTCCATCGCCGTTTCCATGGCATCGATGGTTTTTTTCTTCGCCTCATTGATCTCGTTTAAATTGTCCAAGGAGAAGCGAATCTTCTCCATCAATAGGTCGTTATCGATGGGTTTGGTGATGTACTCAGTGCCACCGACCTCAAATCCTGCTAACCGTTCCTCTGGTGTGTCCATGGCAGAGACAAAGATGATTGGGAGGGTGGCGGTGCTCTGGTTTTGACGAATGGTTTTACAGACCTCGTATCCCGTCATGTTGGGCATGTTGACATCAAGCAGGATCAAGTCAGGGGCGGATTGAGCCACGGCCTCTAGGCACTGGGGCCCGTCTTCGCATTCGACGATGTTGAAGTCGTCTTCAAGCATCATGCGAAGCAGAACGCGATTCGACTCAACATCATCCACGACCATGATGGTTTTATTTGGCATTCGATCACAACCAGCTAAAGGTTACCTTCTTTAACGCTAGCACAGGATTGCTCAATGGGCAGTGGTGAGTGAAGGTTTGATGATAAAAAATAGCGGCTATGTGGGAGCCGCTTTTAGGCTGGCTCCTCATGGAAAGAGCAGTGACAAGTTCGCTGTTAGGACAGTTGATAGATCAGAATCAGATAATTAAATAAGCTAACATGATGAATGGTTATTTAAGCTGGGGTGCTAGGCTTTAGCCATTTCTGGGCCGCCGTTATGATAGCGACAATAATGCTGCCAAGAAGCAGCCCTACGATCAAATCAAACGTCAAAGACCCTAATAGTGATAGGACTGTGGGTAGGGTGCTAAGCCACTCAGTGAGTGCGATCGAAGCATGGTGAAGTAGGGGTAGACCATGAATAAGAATGCTGCCACCCACTAAAAACATGGCCGCAGTTCCGACGATCGACAGCGTTTTCATCATGTTAGGAGCAAACCATAATAGCCCTCGACCAATGGCTCGGGCTAATCCTGATGATTTGAGAGTTAGATAGAGGCCGATGTCATCGAGCTTCACGATGAGCGCGACTAAGCCGTACACCCCGGCCGTCATGGCGAATGCGATTGTGCTGACGACCATGATTTGCTGAGTCAGCTGCGCTGCCGCGACGGTACCGAGTGTAATGACAATAATCTCGGCCGATAGAATAAAGTCAGTGCGAATCGCGCCCTTTATTTTGTCTTTTTCAAAGGTGGCCATATCGATCTCAGGGTCAGCTAAAGCCGTTAACGTGTCTTTGTGTTTTACGGGTGATTTGTGGAATAGGTTATGAATCACTTTTTCAGCGCCTTCAAAACACAGAAAGGCCCCTCCAAGCATAAGCATGGGTTGAATCAGCCATGGGATCAATGCGCTGATAAGCAGTGCCAGTGGCACCAAAATACATTTGTTAAGAAAGGAGCCTTTGGCGACGGCCCATACCACAGGCAGTTCCCGTTCAGCCCGAACGCCGGTGACCTGTTGAGCATTTAACGCAAGGTCGTCACCCAGTACGCCAGCGGTTTTTTTAGCTGCTACTTTACTTAAGACGGCGATGTCATCCAATAGGGATGCGATGTCGTCAATCAAAGCCAAAAGGTTCGCACTGGCCATTGGGACTCCTAGTCTCTTAAAGATTTATTCACGTAAATATCAAAGCGATTAGCCTTCCCTTCCAAACTCAAGGTTGGTGGTTGGTCGTTGAGTAAAGGGGACTTGCGAGGGCGCTTTACCACCACTCGGTATTTGGCTATTTTTAAGGCTGGTGTTAACAGGTCATCGGCATCCTCGTCCTTACCAACCATGTCTCGAAAGTATTGCATCGACTTCTTTACTTGCGCCTGTTTGCCGGAGTGAGGAAACATAGGGTCGAGATAGACCACGTCGAATTCATCTTTCTTGAAACTATTCAGTAGGGAAGTACTGTCCCCCTTCAGTAACGTCAGGTTCTGAGTTGTTTCATAAATATCAGGCTGATGTTCGGCTCGGGACAAGGCGTCTTCAAGCATGGTTGCCACAATGGGATGGCGCTCAATCATGGTCACTTTACAGCCTAAGGCCGCTAAGACGAATGCATCGGTGGCAGTGCCTGCGGTGGCATCGAGTATGTTCAACGAGCCCTTTTGCTTTAGGCCGATGGCCTTCGCGATGGGCTGACCCGTGCCACCCCCATGTTGACGCCGCCAATTGAGCGCACCGTCAGCGAAATCCACTTTTAAGGCACCCATGGATTTTTCTGAGGGCTTAAGCAGTTTAAGGCCGTCTTGCTCGACAACCAAAATCAGTGAGTAACCTAATTTTTTGTAGTCTTTTACAGACGCCTTTGTATAGGGGAGCGCGAGACTATCTGCCAGCGACTTCGCCTGTTCTTCAGTTTCATTGTCGTTAAATACGATTGCCCAGTCACTGGGAGAGTCGCTCATATATTACCCTTGGTCACTGAATCCACCCCACCCAAACAGCGAGGAAAAGAAAAGCGCCCAATGCTAATCGATAAATAACGAAAGGCAACATGGAGAGTTTCTCGATCATTTTTAGAAAAAAATAGATGCAGATGTAGGCACTAATGGCTGAGGTGGTAATACCCAGTGCGATGAGTCCCCAGGGAATATGGTCTGCGGTGACACTTAACTCAACGGCTTTGTAACCCCCTGCCAGCAGAATGAGCGGAATGGAAAGCAAAAAGCTAAAGCGAGCCGCGGCATTGCGTTCATACCCCATTAGCATGGCGGCAGTCATGGTAATACCTGAGCGGCTGGTACCGGGAATCAATGCAATGGCTTGAGCCATGCCGATGAAGATTGCCTGTGAAAGTGGCATATCGGTTAACGTTTTGCGTAGATTGGATTTGTTATCAGCGTACAGCAGCAGTAAACCAAAAATGACGGTGGTACTGGCAATGACGATGGCATGCCTAAGGTACTCTTCTACGCTGCCATTCAAAAATAGTCCTAAAAGACCGGCTGGAATGGTGGCTAGGCCGATGAACCAGGCGAGTTTTCCATCGGGATTAGGATTGGCTAAGAACGTGGTGTGTATGAAGCCTTTGATTAACTGACGGATGTCTTTTCTGAAATACCAAATGACCGCCAGTAAGGTTCCCACATGCACAGCCACATCGAATGCTAAGCCTTGGTCAGGCCAACCAAACAACTCTGAAGGCAAAATGAGATGGGCTGAGCTCGAAATGGGTA